>Ga0105047_10007882_pt1 | contig 17866 bp, 13 predicted proteins | sample MAT04_FD_78384 | JGI IMG/M metagenome (GOLD analysis project Ga0105047, IMG submission 78384) | Freshwater microbial communities from Lake Fryxell liftoff mats and glacier meltwater in Antarctica - MAT-04 (megahit assembly) | ecosystem: Environmental > Aquatic > Freshwater > Ice > Liftoff...
CGTGTGGAAGGGCCATAGCTCAACGGATAAAAGGTACGCTGGGGATAACAGGCTGATCGCCTCCGAGCGTCCATAGCGGCGAGGCGGTTTGGCACCTCGATGTCGGCCCATCGCATCCTGGGGGTGAAGGCGCTCCCAAGGGTTTGGCTGTTCGCCAATTAAAGCGGTACGCGAGCTGGGTTCAGACCGGCGTGAGCCAGGTCGGTCCCTATCTGCTGTGGGCGTAGGAACCTTGACGACACCTCTTCCATAGTACGAGAGGATTTGGAAGAACGGACCCCTGGTGTACCAGTTGTCTCGCTAGAGGCACCGCTGGGTAGCTATGTCCGGAACGAATAAACGCTGAAAGCATCTAAGCGTGAAGTCTATGTCAAGATAAGGGTTCCATGGGGCTTGTCCCCGAGAGACCCCGAGTAGACCACTCGGTTGATAGGCCGGAGCTGTAAGACCCGAAAAGGTTTCAGGTTACCGGTACTAACGGTCGATTGCTTGACCACTTTTATCGATTAGGAATTAGTTGTTGATTGTTAGTTGTTGGTTGTTCGAATACGCCCCAAAGGACGTCTTCTTCGACCTTCAATGTGCGATCAATGGCCTTCTGATTGTCGATCGAAACATCAAAAACACAAAAATGTGCTCGATGATTCGCGGTGTGGTCGTGTATGTCCATAATGATGACGATGATGACAGCTGTCACATTGTGATTGATTTCGTAGTGTGCAGTGTGTCGAAACGTAAGAATGGTCTATTGCGACCAGCTTTGAACCTCAATATCAGAAGGTATGCATCCCGAATGGTGCATGCCTTTACCACTTGTCTAAGACACGGCCCGATCTATCGGAAACGATTGATCGGGTCTTTGTTGGTGCCAATATCAACAGGGTCACACCCGTTCCCATTCCGAACACGGTCGTTAAGCCTGTCGAGCCGATGATACTGCGTCAGCGGGAAAGTAGGTCAGTGCCAGCATTTTTCAAACGAACCCCGGACCCAAAAGGTCCGGGGTTCTTTGTTTATGCCTCCGCTTCAGTTCCACTGTTGGCGCATCTTCGATCATCGTTCCTGCATGATCTCCGCTTGACCGCGAGCCGCTCGTGGTAAGGAGCGCGCAAAAAAAGCGCGACGATCGGTTGTTCGTCGCGCTTTCTACTGCTTGGGATCCTGCCTGCTCAGGCGATCGTCACGGGGACGACGGCTACGATGTTTCCATCCCCTGCATTGATCGGGTCCGTGCCCGCCAACGACATCTGGATGACCGCAAAGTAACTGCCTGCCGCAATATCTCCCGTGCGGATCTTTAGCTTTACATTCTGGCTCGTGAGCTTGCCGGCACTGATCTTCTTCAGCTTCTTGGTGACCTGCGTGGTAAACAGCGGGCTGAAGTTGATGTTCACCGGGGCCTCGCTCGTCAGGAAGACGTTGTATGTGGCCCTCCCCGTCGCATCGACATTGCCTTCATTGGTCAGTCGAACTTTCAGCGTCTTGCTCTTGTCGAACTTTAGCGCCTTGGCCGCCTGCGGGGTCAAACTGCCCGTCAGGTTGATGGCCGGCACCTGAATCTCCACCGTGGTCCCGCCTGGCGTGACTGTCGCGGCTGAGTCGTCGATGCCGACGCCGGATGCGCGCGCCAGCAGGTTCAGGATCGTGTCGGCAGTGATGTTGATATCCGAGAAGTTCACCTTCACTTTAATGGTCTTGGTTTCTCCTGCATCCAGATTAACGCTCTTGGATTTTCGACCGACCGATTCATCGCTCGCTTCATCAAGTGTCGTGTCGACCGATCCAAACAAGTCGATCACGACCCGCCCTTTAACGTTTGCATTCGAACCATTTCGGACAACCACCGTCACGGTGCCCTCCGAATCCTCTCCGCCGACAATGTCGTCCGGGATATTGGTGAGTGTAACGCTCTGAATGACGACGTCGTTCGTCTCAGGCGTCGGGAGAGGCGCAGCTCCGCTGGCAGCATCTAAACGGATCACCATCGAATCGTTGAAGGTTGCTTTGGAATGACCGACCTCGACGATTTTTGTTCCGTCGAAGGTGTCGTAGACCATGGCAAACGCGCCATCTGATCCGCCGATGTCGAGCACGACGATGCCCGTGCCGGCTTCGCCGAAGGTGGCGTCGAGTACACCGGCCTCACTGAGGCGAACCGTAGCCGTGTCCGAATCTCCGTTGGGGATTTGTGCCCCGCCTGACAGGACATACTTGCCGTCGGTTTGTCGAACGATATCACTCGCGCCCGCCAAACGCGTCACCCCGCCGACAACGATCTCCGTCTGCACCACGCCGGTCCCACCGAAGTCCGTATCGGGCTGGCCCGCGGACGTCAGTGCGACGCCAATGAAGTTGGATTCGGTCGCCTCGCCCCCACCCGCCTGCGTGGGCACACCAGGAGACGCGATCCCGGGCAGGAAACCGTTGGCAGTCGCGCCGGCGGCGTAGATGTTGTTTGTGCCGGGCTCAATGACGAGTCCCAGGCCCAATTCAACACTGCGACCCGCGCTGGCGGTTGCGCGACCACCTGTGCCGAAGGTCGGATCGAGATCACCGGTCGCCGTGAATCGCTCCACCAGGAAATCAAACTGGCTGAAGGTCGAATTGGATTGTGCACCCGCAACCACGGGCCGGCCCAGGCCGTCGATCTTCAAGTCAAACGCAAGCTCCACCTGGAACGGCATGTTGGTGATCGTCTTCCCGCCTGTGCCGAAGGTCGTGTCGTACGAACCGTCCAACGCGAGCTTCGTCAACGCCACCCCGTTGCTGCCCAGGAGCGGGTTTGTCGCGATGGACGTCCCTGCTGCAAAGAGGCTGACGCCAGAAATCTCGATGGCCGACAGCGCATCGGCACGCCCGCCGAAGTCGATAATCTTGATGCCCGTGCTGTTGAACGCAGTGTTCTCCGCACCGGTGTCGGTGAACGACGCGACGAAGGCATCCGAGCTGAGATTCTCAAAATCCCCTACAAATCCGCTCGCATACAGGAATCCGGTCGAAGGGTTTACCACGATGTCGCTGATGATCGAGTTCTGCCCAGGGAATGGATCAAACTCGACAATCCCGTTCACGCCATACGTCATGTCGGTCGCGCCATTGCGACCCAAACGGGTGAAGATCGTGTGCTTGGTCGCACCGTTATCCTCGGAGACAGCCACGGCCAGCAGGTACCTCCCATTGGCGTCGACGGTGATGGCCGTGACATCGTTGGAATCACGCAGATGTTCCAAACGAATTCCATCGACGTCGAAGGTCTCATCGAGTGTGCCCGCGCCCGTAAGCAGCGTGCGACCTTCAAGACGTTCAATCATCGAACGATCAAATTGCTTGCGACGATTCATGATAGCTCCTTTGCCCGGATATTTTCCGGTATCGGTCAACCCGATCGTGCGCTACGGAGAGACCGATCATCCGCAGCACGCTGATCAAAAAATTACGTGAAGAACTAACAGACCACCCGAGATGCAAGTCAGGCCAATTAAGGCCTGCCGAATGAGTACGTTATCTACCCACGAAATCAACGTCAAGCAGATTTGTGGAGATTCTGCAGCGGGTGTGCTTAGACCCCGTAGACTTCAAGCGCTTTGCGTCGCAGGTGCGTCAGCAGCGGGGCGGACGAGAGGGCAGAACCCGTCACCTTCTTCACCAATCGCCCGGCGGAAAAACGGCGACCGTGCTGGTGGATGTTTGTTCGGAGCCACTTTAACAGCGGTGCAAAATCGCCGGCAGCGAAGCTGGTTTCCAGCGTGGGGATATCGTGCTTGGCTTGATCGAAAAATTGGCAGGCGTACAGATTGCCGAGCGTGTACGTCGCGAAATAGCCGAAAGCGCCGCCTGACCAATGTACGTCCTGCAGGCATCCGCGAGCGTCGTCAGGCGGGGTCACTCCCAGATACTTCTGCATCTTCTCATTCCACGCGCCCGGGAGATCGGCTATGGAAAGATCCTTGTTCAACAAGGCTTGTTCGATTTCGAATCGCAGGAGGACGTGCAGGTTGTAGGTCGCCTCGTCGGCATCGACCCGAATGTAACCCGGCTCGGTGGCGTTGATCGCGCGATAGAAATCGTCGAACGACACATCCGCTAGGGACGGAAAGAATTGCCGCGCCGTTGGAAAATAATGAGTCCAGAATGCGCGACTCCGACCGACCAGATTCTCCCACATGCGCGACTGAGATTCATGAATGCCCAGCGAGATCGCCTGGCCAAGCGGCGTGCCGGCGTGCTCGGGCAGGAAGCCCTGCTCGTACATTGCATGACCCGACTCGTGCAGGACGCTGAAGAGGGAATCGCCGAACGCCTTCTCATCGTAACGCGTGGTGATGCGCACGTCGCCGGGACCGATGTCGGTGCAGAAGGGATGAACGGAGACATCCATTCGCCCGGCATTGAAATCGAACCCGATGGCGCGGGCGGCCATACACCCGAACTCCTGCTGGGCGGCGATCGGCGCAGGGCGTTCGAGGATCTCAGTGGGGGCCCGTCGACCGGTCGATGCGATCCTGCCGACCAGTTCCACGAGTGGCGCGCGCAGGGATTCGAATACTTTCACAAGGTTTGCCGACGTCTCATCCGGTTCGTACTCGTCCAGCAGGGCGTCATAGGGATTATCCTTGTAACCCACACACGCAGCCTCCTCCTGTTTGATCTTCAATACCTTCGCCAGCCAAGGGGAAAAATGCGCAAAGTCGGATGACTTCCGTGCCTCGGCCCAGGCCTGGTGCGCAAGCACCGACACCCGAGCCATTTCCTCCACAAGGGCAGACGGAAGTTTTATGGCTCGGCTATACGCTCGGCGGATTTCACGGACGTTGGTGGCCTGATCACCTTCAGGATCAGCCATGTCCCGCGACGATTCGCACGATGCCAGCAGGTCGCCGATCCGTGGATCGGTCGCGCGTTCGTGCGCCAGCCGGGCGACCAGGGCCTGTTGATTGGCGCGGTGCCCGGCCCCATTCGGAGGCATTTGTGTCTCCTGATCCCAATGGAGGATCGACGAGACCGTGCCGAGGAGCCAGGCCTCTTTTGCGCGGGTGAGGAGTTCAGTGTAGGGAGTGTTGGACATCGGTTGTCAGTTGGGGTTAGGGACGATTGGGTCATCCGATTGGCTTGCGAGTCATGGTGGCAAGGGTGGCTGTTGCGTGCGCGGCCGTCCAGCGCGCTTCCATGATGTCTAGTATTTACGTGGAGACGCTTTCGACCACCGGTTGCGCGGCAAGCTCCACCTTTACACGCTTCACGCGCTGAGGCTCGGCGTCGATGATCGTGTAATGATTTGATTCATGATCGAACGACGTGTTGATCTCAGGAATGCGCCCCAGCGTCGTACTCACGAATCCGCCCAGCGTGTCGTAGCCGGCATCTTCCGGGATGTTCAGGCCGATCACCCGATTGAGCTCGTCGATATACACCCGGGCGTCGACCTCCCATGTTGTTTCGTTCAACTTGTGCAACATGGGCAGTTCCGTCGGTTCGTGCTCGTCGGAAATATCCCCGATCAGCTCCTCCAGAATGTCTTCGATGGTAACCAGCCCGGCTGTGCCCCCGTACTCATCGAGCACGATCGCAAGGTGCACTTTCTGGAGACGGAAGTCCTGGAGCAGATCACGCAGCGGTTTACTCTCGGGGACGTAGTGCGCGGGGCGCATGGCAGACCGAATGTCGAACTTGTCACTGGCCCGGCCGAGATGTTTTAGCAAATCACGTGCATAGAGGATGCCGATAATCTGATCGAGCGTGTCCCTATAAACCGGGATACGGCTATGTCCGGATTCTTCGAGGGCGTGTTTCACTTCATCCAGTTTGGCGTTGATGTCTATCCCTACGATTTCTGGACGGCTCGACATGATCTGGGCAGCGGTGGTGTTACGGAACTGGATCACCGATTCGATGATCTGCCTTTCCTGCTGATCGACAACGCCTTCCTTGGTGCCTTCATCGACAACGTTCATGATCTCCTGATGGATCTCATCATTCATTGTCTGTGGGGCCTGTTCGCCAGAGGCGCCGGCAGCCTTGGCGACGACGTGATCGACGCCATGCATCATGCGCGTGACCGGCCGCATGATCGCGTGCAGGGTGTGCAGGGGCCTGACGAAAAATCCAATTAGCTCTGGCCCCGCGTACTTGGCAGCTGCGTGGGGGATCGCGACGGACGCGAGCAACGTGACCAGACCTGCGATTACAATCGCCAAGGCATACTGAGAGACGATGCCAAGATTTGTCTCATGAAACAGAAGGAGAAAGCAGACCAGCACGAAGATGTTGGCGAATAGTCTGAAGAAGGCCGTGACAAAGATGAGATCGGTCACGCGGTCGATGGTGCGATCTTCCCACTCGGCGTTGCCCCGTTTTTCGAGATAGGCTGCCAACCGCCCGCGCGAAAAGTCGCGCAAGGCGTAGGTCAGGCTCGAAGCCCAAAGCGACACCAACGCAGCCAGCATCGCCACGACGATGATAAGGGGGATAGTCACCGTCATGCTCGGCTGACTCGTTTTCCAACCGCAGTCGCACGAGGCCGGCGCGCTGATCGCAGGACTTTTGGTTCGAAGACGCTTTTCAGTCCCAGGCTATTAAGAAGTTGATCTTCCATACGATGCATGTCACGAAAACCACGCTTCGTTCTATCGTCCATGCCTATCAGATGCAACAACCCGTGAATCGCATAGAGCAACAATTCGTCAGTTAACCGCGTCCCATGCACACGCGCGCATCGAGCGGCCTCAGGCACGCAAATGATGATCTCGCCAGATGTTACGGCGCCGGCGGCGTCGAAGTCGAGGGGGAAAGTAAGTACGTCCGTCGGGCCGGGGAGGTTCATGAATTGTAGATGTAGATCGCTCATCGTGCGATCGTTGACGAGCGCGAGAGACACGTCGATTAAGGCGCCAGCGCGACGAGCGAGTAACTTCGATCCAGCCAGTAGAAAGTCTCGCGCCTGGCGAAGATATTCCTCAAGACGCGGGGCAAAGCGCGCGCCGGTTTGGGCCGTGATATCAAGATGAAAGCGGTCACGCATGAAGCAGCTCGTCGTGAGTCTTCGAAGTTCCGTGTTCCAAGATTGTAATCACGCTGATCGAGCGTGTGCGGGGGCATCCTGCAAGCCACTGGGGACGGCGATGCCGGCACTCGAGGGGTAGGCGATTCGGCCGTGATAGATGCCGATGAGGGTTTTGACCAGCGTGGCTTTGACTGTTTCCAAATCTCTCATCGTTAAATCGCATTCGTCGAACTGTCCGTCGAGCAATCGCTTGCGGGTCAGGTCGTTGACGAGGGAGCGGATGCGTTCGGGGTTAGGCTCGGCCATCGCGCGGGTGGCGCTCTCGGTGGCGTCGGCGAGCATAACGACGGCAATTTCACGGGTCTTGGGTTTGGAACCGGGGTAGCGATATTGCATCTCACTGATGTGCGGTTCGTTGCCGCTTTTCTCGTTCTGCTCGCGAGCCTGGTGATAGAAATACTCCACCAGCGTCGTCCCGTGATGTTGCTGAATAAAGGGCAGGATGCTGTTGGGCAGGTTGTACTCGCGCGCCAGTTCAATGCCGTCCTTCACGTGCCCGATGATGATCAGCAACGACACACTCGGCGAAAGGTTGAGGTGACGATTCTGCCCGCCGGACTGGTTCTCGATGAAGTAGTCGGCCTTATTGATCTTCCCGACATCGTGGTAATAGCTGGCCACCCGCGCGAGCAGGGAGTTGCCCTTGATGGCCTCGGTGGCCTCCTCAGCCAGCGTACCCACCTGCAGGCTGTGGTTGTATGTGCCGGGCGCTTCGACACTAAGGCGTCGCAAAAGTGGATGCGACATGTCAGCCAGCTCGAGCAGGGTCATGGCTGTGGTGATCTTGAAGGCTTTTTCGACGAAGGGGAGAATGCTCAAAACGATCCCCCCGACGACAAGCCCGGCTGCCCCCGCGTATAGGCAATTTTTACCGACGAACTCCAACGGATCCCGACTTGCGAGCCCTGCTGCGAAGGTCGCTGCCATCATTGCGAGGGAAGCTGCGCCACCAACTTCAATAAGCTTGCTGCGCGTGCGGATTTCGTTGAGTAAAAAGCAGGTGACGAGCACGCCCACCCAGAGAATCAAGTAGAACGGCACGCTTTGACCAAGTGCGATGGTGGTGAAGAGCGCGTGCATCGAACTGACACCCATCGCGAACCGCCGGTCGTACGCGGTTGCGAGGATCATGGCGACGAGGAGGGTCGGCGCGACGCCGAAGAAATAGAGCGAATTGCTGCCCACGCCGGCCAATTGCGAGAGCAGCAGCATCGCCAGGAGCAGCCCCGCCACGGCTGCGGCGCGAAGCGGGTTGCGCACGATGCGCGGCTGATACACCGCAACATATGCCGACAAAACAAGCGTCAGGAGGATCGCCAGACACGCCAACCCCAGCGCACCTTTCACACGGCTTCGATCGATATACGTCAGGTAGGCATCGTTCTCAGCCTTGAGCAACTGCCAGTCACGATCCTGGATCAACCCTGCGGGGACGAGCACCATGTTTGCGGGCTTGCGTTCGTCGGCAGCGTCCGGGGGAACTGCGTCGGCGGCGCGGTTGGCGGCTTCGGCGGTCGCGACCTGGTCAATCGCGTGCGTGGGCTTCAACAACAGCAGCGTGATGTCCACCACTTTGTTCTGCATCTCCAACGCGAAGTTCTTGACCGCCTTCTCACGCAAGACACTCTTCAGATTCTCCGGCAAGGGCAGCATCTGGATCTGCTTCCGCGCCGGCCGCATGACTTCTTCACCAGCCGACGACGGGACGATCTCCACAACCCGATCCTTGTCCGTCGCATATTCGTTGGGAGATAAAATCACCCACCCCAGCGCCCGGGCAGCCTCCAGATACTTGCGGACGGATTGCTCGTAGCCTGACCGAAACTCCTCGGCGCGATATTGTTGCAAGCGCGTCATTGCGCCGGTGTCGATGATCGTGTTGAGCGGGGCGGGCAGCGATGTGATCTCACCTGTGCTGGCCAAGTCGGGAAGTGATAACAACTGCTTTTCGATCTGATCCCAGCAATCCTCGCCAGCATCGCGGTAGACACGCGGGGCTTTCTCTCGCGCTTCCCGTTGCTTGTTTGTCAGCAAATCTCGATTGCGGAAAACGAACTCCACCCGACTGACCAGGTCGTGCCCGACATGCTGCCCCGGACGATACGCGATAACCTGCTCGCGCGATGCGACGATGATGGACGCCAGCAGACAAAACCCGACGGCCACAAGCGCTGACCCGAGTACCCCTTCTGCGCGCACGCGCGTCCAGAACCGACCACGATCGGGCCGATCGTTGCGAATCGCCTGTCGCCGCGGAGCATGTTTGGATAAGCGGAACATGGGGAGGGGGAGGGTTGCTGGTTAGCCGTTGTTAGTCGTTGGAAAGAAGTAGGTCATGCGTCTAAACGTGGGAAAGAAAATCCAATAACCAACAACTAGTCATGCCTCTCATAAGCATTCACAATATTATGAACCAGCCGATGACGGACGATATCTGTTTTGGCCAGCTCCACGGCTGAGATGCCTTTGATTCCGCGTAGCTTTTCTAAGGCGTCGACTAATCCGCTGGGGGATTTATCGGGGAGATCGACTTGGCTGGTGTCCCCGGTGACGATCATCTTGCTGTTATGACCGAGGCGCGTGAGGAACATCAGCATTTGATTGGGCGTGGTGTTCTGCGCTTCGTCGAGAATGATGCAACTGTCGTTAAGCGTGCGTCCGCGCATGAAGGCCAGCGGAATGACTTCGATGATGTCGTTCATCATGAAGCGCTTGACCTGCTCGAAATCCATCATGTCATGGAGTGAATCGAACAGGGGACGCAGATACGGATTGACCTTCGCCTGCAGATCGCCGGGCAGAAAACCGAGCCGCTCGCCTGCTTCGACCGCCGGCCGGGCCAGGACAATGCGCTTGACTGCGGACTGTTTGAGCAGGCTGGCTGCCACCGCAACAGCGAGGTAAGTCTTGCCGGTACCGGCTGGACCGACGCAGAAGGTCAGGTCGTGGGCGAACATCGCATCGATATAACGCTTCTGCCCATCGGTCTTTGCGCGCACGGCATGCCCGCGCGAATAGACTTCGATCTCGCCGGCACGACGTTCGTTGTTGTCGTCGGCAGCGCGACTTATGGCTTCGCCGATATCGTCCGTGCTGAGCCAATCCTGCCGACGAAGCTTCCGCTGGAGCAGCTCCAGCACCGCTGCCGCCCGCGCGACCTGCTCCCGATCACCTGCCAGATGCAGTTCATCCTCGCGTCCCGTGATGGTGATGCCAAACGCCTCGCGAATCGCGCGCAGGTGCTTGTCTGCTGGTCCGAGCAGGGCAAGTCGCTTATCAGGCTGTTCAACGGCAATGCTGAGATTCACAGTGTGGGCAGTTGGTGGATACGATGGTGTTAATTCAACGGTCGCAAGCGATGATACGTCATCCGCGTAAGAAAGTTTCGCAGGTTTAAGCGGAAAAGTCGAGATCGGATGTGTGAGTCGTCAGGATGGGACATCGTGGCGGATTGGGTTTAGCTCGGTTGACAGGCTTGGCGTTGGATTAATCTCGAAGCACCCGGCGTTTTCGAACATTGGACAATCCAAGGCGAGTAAGGCAAGGGACGTAAGTCGATGCATAACAATTGTTTACAATTCTTTGCTCTAAGTCTTTGCCTCAGCATCTCGGTATATGCGGACGACCTTCCCACGACTTTGCCGACGCCGTCTGCGAACGAGTCTCCAACCACGATCCCGACCACGCTTCCCGTTTCGATAGACCTATCCTCGCCGAAGTCGGCGTTACGCACCTTATCGCGGGCGATGGAGATTGGGGACCACGATGCAATATCGAAGGTGCTGCTGGCCAGGGATGAGCGCGATCAGCGCATCATCGACGCGCTCGGACAATTTGCCCAGGCGTTTTGGCGGTTTAGGGAGGCAGCGGTTTATTCATTTGGCGAGGAGGGGGCTGTGTATGTCACGGGAAATCTCAAGCTTGCCAACCGGTCATTCCTGGCCATCGATCAGGCGACAGAGCTGATTCAGGGAGATTCAGCAATCGTTTCGTTTGACGCAAAGCAAAACTCCCCCGCATTGGTGAAAGTTGATGGCAGTTGGCGGATGCGTGTGAATGAGCTGTTCGACCCGATGCAATCAGTTCGTTTTGATTTGCTCGTCACCGATTCAATTCACGCAATCGATGCGATGAAAAGTGTGACAAGGGAAATGGAGTCCAACTATTTCCGCACGCCGGAAGACGTCGTGCAGGCGTTTTTGCAGAAGTTGGTGAAGAAAGAGGAACGGTAAAATCGGAGTGGGACGGCGACCAGCTGACAGGTCATCCAAATCGGTGAAGAAGGCCGTGCAACCCCCGCGACTTACCCCGGCTGTTTCTGCGATTCCTGCCCCGGCATATCGCTCGGTTCCTGCGTCGTCTTGCTTTCCACCACCTCTATCGACGGTTCCTGCGAGCCGGTTGGTCGTCCCTGCACGCGCGACATCAGGCGGATATCAGGCAACTTCACCACCGCCTGCCGGAGCGCCTGCTGCCAGCGCACCCGGATTTTGTTGAGGTCGGCATCGTCGGAATCGAATCGACGCTGGCGGGTGATGTCCAATTCGTCTGTCGCGTACGCCAGCAGATCGATAGGCGGGCCAACCGTCACGTTGCTTTTCATCGTCGAATCGAGCGACAACAGCGCGTACTTGGCCGCTTCCTCAAGCGTGGTCATGTCAAAGCGCACGCCTCGGTCGAGAATCGGTCGGCCATATTTTGTCTCACCGATCTGGAGAAAGGGAGATTCTTCAGTCGCCTGCAGCGGGTTCCCCTGTGGATAGATGAGGAAGAGGCCCGGCCGCTCGCCTTTGACCTGCCCGCCGACCAGAAGATGCACGTTGAACTTGTAGTCATCGCGCTCAAGGGGCCCGCGGTCGATTTCGGAGACTTCGCGCACGGTTGCGCCGACGACGCGGGCTGCCTCGTAGAGCGACGTCACCTTCCCGAGCCCTTCACCCCGATCAAAATCGCGGCGAAGAAGGGTGATGATCGACTGCGTGCAGGAGAGGCTCCCCGATGCGAGGATCACAAACACGCGCTCGCCACGCTGGATAAACGTGTGCATCTTGCGCGTCGTGTTCACCTGATCGTAACCAGCGTTCGTGCGGGAATCTGAGGCGAGCACGAGGCCATTTTTGGTAACGATCCCGAGACAATAAGTCATTACGAGGGACATCCTTCCGGGTTGGCGTCGGATACTATCATGGAAACAGCGCATCACAACGGGCGAAGTTTCATGGCGATTGTCCTATAGTGAAGCACTTTCAAGCGAGGGCTCTGTATGACGTTGGATCGTGACACATTGATGGACGCGTTGCGGCAAGTCAAAGACCCGGAACTTTCCCGGGATATTGTGACCCTGAATATGGTTAAGGACCTGCGCAGCGACGGCAGCGTCGTTTCTGTGACGGTCGAATTGACCACGCTGGCCTCCCCTTTGAAGGATGTCATCGAAAAGGGCGTGAGGTCTGCCCTGGCCGGCGCGGGGGCCAGTGACGTCAAACTCACATTCACCGCCCAGACGCGTGGCAGCACTACGCCCCGGACGGGCCCGCTCGCGCATGTCAAAAATATCATCGCAGTCGGTGCGGGAAAAGGCGGCGTGGGGAAAAGCACGATCGCGGTCGCCATCGCGATTGGTTTGGCGCGTACGGGGGCCCGCGTTGGTTTGATGGACGGGGATATTCACGGTCCAAGCCTGCCAACAATGCTTGGCGTCAAAGGGGCTGTGCCACAGGTCCGCGGAAATAAAATGACGCCGCTGCAGGTGCATGGCATCCATGCGATCACCATCGGCGTGGTTGTCGAGCAGGACAAGGCCCTCACCTGGCGCGGGCCGATGGTCACCGGCGCGTTCAAGCAGTTACTGATAGACAACACCGAATGGCCGGACCTCGATTATCTCATCATTGATCTTCCTCCGGGCACGGGCGATATCCCGATCACGCTCTGTCAGATTCTTCCCTTAACCGGCGCGGTGGTGGTGGCCACGCCTCAGCAGGTTGCGCTCGATGATGCCACCCGCGCGATCAAGATGTTTCAGCAGCTTGGTGTGCCGGTGCTGGGGATCGTCGAAAACATGAGCTATTTCGTCGGTCCAGACGGCACCGAGCACGACATCTTCGGCCGAGGCGGGGCCGAGCGTGCAGCCCAGAACCTGAAGCTGCCCTATCTTGGCGCGATCCCCATGTTCACAGAGTTGCGCATCAACAGCGATGCCGGAAAACCGCACGCGAACTTTGAAGGGAACGTGACGCTGCGCGCCGCACTGGAGGGGATGGTGAAAACGTTGGCGGGCCAGATTAGTGTGAAAAACCTGTCGACGGTGACGCCTGAATTAAATATCAGTTGAGACTTCGAACTCGACACGCGAGACTTACACCATGGGCGTTGCCATCAAACATGAACCGCTGACCAAGCCGATCAAGGGTCAGAAGATGTCGTTTGCAGAATTTCTGGAGACAGAGTTCGACCACAACCACTACGAATGGGTGAACGGGGAGGCGGTGGAGATGTCGGCAGTTGAATATTCTCATGCGTTGTTGTTGACGTATCTTGTCAGGGTGCTGGGCGCATTCCTTGAAAAGCACGATGCTGGTGTACTTCTGACCGAACCGTTCCAAATGAGGGTGAGCGAAACGAGCAGCCGCGCGCCAGACATTCAGGTTCTCCTAAACGCGAACGTGTCTCGAATTAAGCGCGTATTCACCGACGGACCTGCGGATCTTGTTGTCGAACTTGCCAGCCCCGCGACGCGGTCGGTCGACCGCATCGAGAAGTTCACCGAATACGAGCAAGGCGGGGTGAGCGAATATTGGATGCTAGATCCGCTTCGTCGCCGCGCGGATTTTTTGCAGCTTCAAAACGGGACTTACATCCCTGCAGACCTCGATGACAACGGCATCTATCATAGTGTGATCCTTCCGGGACTCTGGCTTGATGTTGCCTGTTTGTGGAACAGGCCTCCCCTCACAGAGATCCTCGCCAAATGGGGCGTGGCGTGATGGTATGACGGGGCGAGACATCACATCTTTAGGTTATCTCGAAGGACCGATCGTGGGACTGGCTTTGAAGATCGTTAAACGGGCGATCAAGCAGATGCCGCGCGCGGACGTCGATGCAAAGCTTGTTGCGGTGCGGAACGATCCCCTTGCCTTTGCCTCGGACGTCCTATTTGGCGAACTTGCGCAGGCGCTGATCGAAGAAAATAATCGTTCCTTCTGGATCGAACGTGATACGCCGGCGCCATACCAGGTTTGGGGCGAAGGATTGGAGGGTGGCGCACTCGATCAGATGAAGCATGCGGTCCGCCTGCCTGTCGCAGTCTCGGGCGCTCTGATGCCCGATGCGCATCAGGGGTATGGCCTGCCCATCGGCGGAGTGCTGGCGACGGAAAATTGTGTGATCCCCTATGCCGTCGGCGTCGATATCGCCTGTCGCATGCGGCTGAGCGTTTTCGATATCCCCGCGACCGACATCAAGCGATTGCACGACATGCTCGTCAACGCCCTGAATCGCGAAACCGTGTTCGGCACGGGCGCGACCTTCAAGCGTCTGAACGACCATGAAGTCCTCGACGAGGATTGGTCAATCACGCCCATCACCCGAAAAGTTTTTGAGAGCAAGGCCCGCGGGCAACTGGGGACAAGCGGGTCGGGCAACCATTTCGTTGAGTTTGGTATCATCACATTAGATGTGCCCGGCCTGAATCTTCCGCCCGGGCAATATCTCGCGCTACTCTCCCACAGTGGCAGCCGTGGGTCGGGTGCGATGGTGGCCGATTATTACTCGCGCCTTGCGATGAATCTTCACCCAGAGCTTCCGCCGGAACTAAGGCGTCTTGCGTGGCTGGATTTGGATTCTGAGCCCGGTCAGGAATACTGGAATGCGATGAACCTCATGGGTCGCTACGCCGCTGCCAATCACGCGGTCATCCATCGACGCATCAGCAAAGCCATCGGCGAAAAGCCGGCAGCGGGGATCGAGAATCACCACAACTTCGCTTGGCGGGAAACACACGACGGCAAGGACGTGATCGTGCATCGAAAAGGCGCCACGCCCGCGGGCGTCGGAGTGATGGGAGTGATTCCTGGATCGATGGCGTCTCCCGGCTTTGTCGTGCGCGGCAAAGGCAAGCCCGAATCGCTGGAAAGCGCGTCGCACGGCGCCGGTCGACGCATGTCGCGCACCGCAGCGACACAACAATTCCGTTGGAGCCACGTCAAGCCAATCCTTGAGGCCGCTGGCGTGGAGCTGTTGAGTGCAGGAATCGACGAAGTGCCCGGCGCGTACAAGGATATCCATCAGGTGATGCAACAGCAGACAGACCTTGTGGAAGTCGTCGCAAGATTCGACCCGAAAATAGTGAAGATGGCGGCAGCCGGTGAGAAGCCCGAGGACTAATCTTTGAACCGCAAGGCCCGAAGCCGTTCAACCCGCTTTACTAAGCTGCGTTGCGATTCAACCCATTTCCTAGCGCCTTGGGTGGGTTGGCCGTTCAATTTGGATTTGTTGCGCTAACCACCTCATCAGCTGGCTTCAAATTGTGAACCTCTTTTAGCTTTCGCAACTGAGGATACAAAAATGAAATGCCGACCACCGCACAGATCGTCCCGATGCCCCCGCCGACCACTGAGATCACCGGGCCGAACAGGTGCGCGGTCACCCCGCTTTCAAATCCGCCTAGCTCGTTGCTGCAGCCGATGGATAGATTGTTGACTGCAGACACGCGTCCGCGCATCGAGTCTGGCGTGAGCATCTGCACGATCGTGTGTCGAATGACGACGCTGATGTTGTCGCACGCGCCGATGCCGAACAGCATCAGAAAACTCAACCAATAATATTTCGACAGTCCGAACACGATGGTGCAAATCCCAAACCCCAGCACCGCAACCATGAGCGTTCGGCCGGCGTTTTTGATCGGCGGGGTGTGCGCGATGATCAGCGCAAGCGTGCATGCGCCGATGGCTTCAGCAGCGCGGAGCCAGCCGAATCCGATCGATCCGACGTGTAAAACTTCCTTCGCAAACACCGGCAAAAGGTAGGCAGCTCCGCCCAACAGCACCGCAATCAGATCAAGCAACATGACGGCTGCGATCAGATGCGTCTTGCGCACGAACTTCAAACCGACCAGCGCGCCGGCCAATCCCTTTTCATCGGGGCGCTTGGGCCTGATATCCATTTTACGCGGGCGCACAAACATCATGATGACTGCATACGCAACCGCACACACCGCGTCGATGCCGTAGGCGAGGCGCGTGCTGTAGGCGAGTGCAAATCCACCGAGTGCCGGGCCGGCCATCGACGCGATCTGGAATCCGGTTGAGTTCCATGTGACTGCATTGGTGAAAACTTTTGCTTCGACGATAAGCGGCAACAGCGCTTGCCGGGCCGGGCGACCGAGGATGAGGAACGCGCTGCCCAGCCCAAGGAATACAAACATCCAGGGCAGTGATCCCGGTTGATAGGAGAGAAAGGCGAGTGCAGTCGAGCAAAGCGCGGAGCCCAGGCTGCTCACCTGCAAAATGCGACGTCGATCGAACGCGTCAGCCACCTGACCCGCAGGCAGACCGATAATGAGAAGCGGGATGACTTGCACGCCCGCGACGAATCCGAGCGCGAGCTTCGACCCCGTGCGATCAAACACCTCCCATGCGACCGCTGTCGAAAGCATCTGGTGCCCCAGCAGTGCGACAATCCACCCAAACATGAACCACCGATATTGCGGGACGCGCAGCGCTGCGTACGGGTCGTGCCCCACGTGAGAAGCTTCCTGCTCCATCTCCGGCTCGGTCGGCGACGCCGACGCGGGCCTTTGCAAGTCGGGTGATTCGTATCCGCTTTCATTTTCTGATGGGGGGGGCGACGGCGTCATGGTGTCGCGGGCATCGTAGGCGAATCGGTACGGTTGGCCAACGCGCGGATTAGACGCTAGGATCATCCATTCGATCCCGAGCGATTATGCCGCATAAAATAGCCTTATTCGTCACCTGCCTGACCGACCAGTTTTATCCGCACGTCGGAGTGGCCGTCACCAAAATCCTCGAGCATTACGGGTGCACGGTCGAATTCCCGCAAGCGCAGACGTGTTGTGGCCAGCCGTTCTACAACAATGGTTTTCACCCAGAGGCCGCCAGCCTGGCGCGCAAGTTTGTGGAGGTGTTTGAGCCGTATGATTGGATCGTCACACCTTCGGGAAGTTGCTGTGCGATGGTGCGCGAGCATTTTCATACCCTGTTGAAGGACGACCCGGCCTGGGTGCACGGGATGGAAAAAACAATGGCCCGCACGTACGAGTTCGTCGAGTTTCTCGACAAGGTGCTGAAGGTCGATCTATCGCAGTTAAAGCTGCCCGAAGCGCGGTCACTGACGTACCATTACACCTGTCACCTGCGTGGGATCGGGGTGAAGGACGAAGGTGTGAAACTCTTGCAGCAGATGGGGAATGTCGAGTTTCGCGAGATGGAGAAAATGGACCAGTGCTGCGGATTTGGCGGGACGTTCGCAGTCAAATATCCGGAGATCAGCGGGGCAATTGTCGAGGACAAGGTGCAATGCATTGCCGCGACCAAAGCCGACGCGGTCGTATGCAACGATGCCGGTTGCAGCATGAATATCTCCGGAATGTGTCACCGAAGTGGTGTAGAGACGAAAACCATCCACATCGCCGAACTACTTGCCGACGCACTGCGACTGGATCTGACGAAGTGGTGAAGCGTGAAATGTGGATGGCTATAGAGGAACACGGCTGGGACGGGTTTATTGACTGTTCAAGTCTGCCGTGGTTCCAAGTCCTGGCGAACATACAGCGATTCACGCTTGTCA
>Ga0105047_10007887_pt1 | contig 17861 bp, 12 predicted proteins | sample MAT04_FD_78384 | JGI IMG/M metagenome (GOLD analysis project Ga0105047, IMG submission 78384) | Freshwater microbial communities from Lake Fryxell liftoff mats and glacier meltwater in Antarctica - MAT-04 (megahit assembly) | ecosystem: Environmental > Aquatic > Freshwater > Ice > Liftoff...
AAAACACAACGGTCGCTAATCAACGCGGCGAGCAGTTGTTCGAAACTCAAATCGGTCTGACGCCCAAAACAGTACGTACTGTTTTGAGCCGCCAGTACTGTGATAATCTGCAGAGAAACGATGTGGTTTGCAGTCACTTGCAATCGTCGCCGACTTTCGGCAAGATGTTTCTACGTAACGACCTTTGTGCCATTTGCTGAGCGTTTCTGAGCAGGTCGACAAGCTGGGGGTCACAGGTTCGAGCCCTGTATCGCCCATTCAAAGCGACCCGCTGACAGCATTTGATTTGTCAGCGGGTCGTTTTCATTCATAGGCATGACAATCGCTTCTGCATTCACCAGACGTAGAGCGATTCCTCCGCAGTCGTTCCGTCGATCGTCGTGGAGGTTATGACCCCTAGCTTGCGCCCATCAGCAGAGAATTGCATCTTGATCGCATAAGGGTGCCGTGGCGGCAACATAATGTCTGTAATCTCCTGCCCGGTTGCCACATGCCACAGCGTGACGTGACCGGGTATCGAGATTGCCAATGTCTTGGAATCGGGTGAACACGCTAGAGCAAGCGGCGCCGAGCGTTTGCGGATGGTGTGCAGCAATTGTCCTGTCCGCGAATCAATAATGTGGACAGTATTTGGGAGACATCTGGCAAATAACAGGCGTTCGTCTTCTGAAAAATGCAGTTCCCAGACACTGCCTTCCATCGGAGGAAATGGAATTCTCTCCATTGTTTGTAAGTCCGTGATGACGCCACGTTCCTGAGAAAAGGCAAGCAATTTAGTGCTATTCGAGAGCGCTAGCGCAACAGGCCCCGCAGCACTCAAGCTTGGGGCTAGGTTTAGGACTCCTGATTCCACGAGCGTACGAACCTGGCCATTGTGCGCGTCAAAGACCCGTAAAGATCCGTCAAGATGGAGGGTCGCCGCGGAACGGCTATCACGTGAGAACACTATGTTTCCCACATCGGGAATCTGTGAGTCGCTAATTGATGTCAGCGTCGGAGTGCCTGCTCGGCAAAATGACAATGTCTTACGGTCATGCCCCAGCAGTGCGAAGGCTTCTGAATTTGCCGCGGCGTAAATCGTTCCCGGATTAATTTGCGCCGCATCCGGCTCATTGAATTGCTGAGGCTTGGTCAGGTCCCAGGTCGAACGCCGGTTGTGAAGGTCGGTTGTCGTCATCCGACTCAAGTCGGACGCGAGCGCTGGTGGAATGGAGGAGATTTCGACTGTGTGTGAAAACAACGGCTCTAACCCTTGCTTCATTTCAAGATCCCAGACCCCCACAGTGCCATCGAAGCTCGCCGTAACTCCTGTGTGGCCATCCGGTGAAATCGCAATTGACTGAACCCTCGCCACATGACCGATCAGCGCGCGGACTTCGCTGGCTTGGCGCTTGCTATCGAATCTATCGGACGAGTGACTAGGTTCGGTTGTCGACGCGACATCCCAGATCCGCACCATCCGATCAGCTCCGCAAGAGAATAGCTTTTGGCCGTCGGCCGAGAAGAGGACTTTGTGGATTCTTCCCGACTCCGTAGGCAATACATTGAGCAACTCACCATTGAGCGCGTCGCGTACCTGAACGCCTGAGAGAGAATTCGTTGCCAGGTATTTCCCGTCCTTAGAAATGGCAACGGTCAAGTCTCCTCCGCTACCGTAACTATCGAGCGCCTCCCAGGTTGTTGTATCCCAGTTGAAAATATCATCGCAGGGTGCAAACAACCGACTACCATCAGGGCTCCATTCGACGGAATTGATCGCCACCCGGATATCCTTTGCGCGCAGCGTCGTCACAAGCACTCCATCCGGCGCGCTCCAAATACGAATTGCCCCCTCTGCGTCGCCACTGGCCAACTGCTTTCCGTCCGGAGAGAACCGAACGCAGAGGGCGTTGTCATCGTGTTTGCAGATTGTGCCTGCCTCTCGCCATGTTCTGGTATCCCAGATCTTGACAGTATGGTCGCAACTTGCGCTGGCCAGAAAGCGGCCATCAGGCGACCAATCCACGTCATTGGCACAAGTTGGATGGGCCTGAATGGTGCGCAGCATCTGGCCAGATTTCTGGTTCCAGACTCGGATCGTACCGTCCTGACCGCTGGATACAATTCGCTTTCCGTCGGGCGAAATAGCCACGCCGTACACTTCGCCCACGTGCCCCCGCAGCACCAGCCTCTCTCCATGCAGCGAACGATTTAGGTAATGCCATTCAAACCCGCGCAGGTACGAATACGGCGCCCCTTCGATATAAGGCGAGAGCAATCCGGCAACCGCTTTGATGTCGCCTTGGGTGAGAGTTTTAAATGCTTGCCGCATTCGCCCCGCGTATGCATATTGCTCGTTAGCGTCGCGCTCACGTAGAGCTTCGTTGCGACTGGCTTCCGCGTTGTGTTGTTGTCTTACGGCCTCCTCGCGTGCTACGTCCGCCTGATGCCGACTCAACTCCGAGGCACTCAAGGCGATAAACATTTGCCGAGAGTAAAGTGCTGTGCCGGCAATAATCGTCAGCGCTGCGCACACGCTGACCGCAATCAGCGCCGCGATGGTCGGCCGCCGGCGAAGCCACTTGATAGAACGCCTCACGGGGCCAACCGGTTTGGCGAGAGTTGGTTCTCCTGTCAGAAAGCGGCGCAGATCGTCAGCGAGCGCGGCGCATGTCGTATATCGCGCATCGGCCGACTTCTCCATGCACTTGCTACAAATCGCCATCAGGTCAGGCGAAAGGCCGTAGCGAGGGTCTCGAGGAAATCGCACGTCTTCCGTCAGCACTCGTTGCAGAGTATCTATCTCGGAATTACCGTGAAACGGAGCCGAACCTACCAGCAATTCGTAAAGGATCGCCCCCAGGCCATAGACGTCGCTGCGACAATCAATATCGCCGATCCGCCCCTCGGCCTGCTCGGGAGACATGTATGCTGGCGTCCCCAGCATCGAGCCGTGGCGGGTCTCTTTGGCAGATAGGTCGTTGATTTTTGCCAGGCCGAAATCTGCGATCCTGGGGATAAAAGGGAGCGGCGAGTTTCCCCATGGGCCGCCGGTTGTCATTGTGTGGCATGGCTCCAGCAATACGTTGCTGGGTTTCAGATCGCGGTGCAATACTCCCTGGCTATGCGAGTAATGCATTGCGTCCGCCAGAGACGCGATCAGCAACGCGATTTGCTTTTGCGTTGGCCTTACCACCTGGCGCCTTATCCAGTCGGCCAGATTCTGCCCCTCGCAATAGGCCGAGGCAATAAAGCAAATCGGACCGACTTCGCCGATCTCATAGACCTGCACGATGTTCGGGTGAGTTAGCCTCGCTGCCGCCTGCGCCTCGCGTGTGAATCGCTGGCGAAGGTCGAAAGTAAACAGCGCATCGGGACGGGGAATCTTCAGCGCTACGGACCGCTTCAATAAAGGATCCCTGGCCAAGAATACGACGCCGAGCCCACCATGCCCCAACTCGGACACGATCTCAAAGCGACCGAATGTGGCTGGCAAGTTAGAACCGGCGCCGCGGTCCACAGGAGCGTCCAGGCCGGTCGGCTGTTCCGATGGCAAAGATGCGACGAAGTCAACCGTGGGCGTCGGCTCTTTGGACGTGCTTTCGGCAAAATAGGGTCGAACGCGCGCCAGCAATCGCAAGGCGCGCTGAGCCTTGACGAACGTTGCATGCGATATCGAATCGAGCGTCTTGGCCGCAACGGAAGCATCGAAAGAACTGTTTTCCGCAATCGACGACTGGTAATCTGCCATCAACTCAATCAGTTGCTCTTGTGACTGATCGAGTGGAGTATCCCTCTCGTCGCTGCTAGTCGCTTTGCCCATTTCTTTCGCCTGCCTCTGAGTCTGCACTCAAGCATTGGATCGCTCGGGACCATAGTTTGCGGATTGCCTCGCGAGAGCGCCCCATGCGGACGGCAATCTCGTCGAAACCAAGATCTTCCCAATTCCGCAGGCGGATTACCCGTTGGTAGTCTTCAGGCAACCTGGCTACGATCCTGGCAACGTGCATGATCTCCTCCCGAGCCATCGCCTCGGCGCTGGGTGTCAAATGCTCGGAAATCACCTCGTCGGCCGGGCCGCTGATAGAACTCGTTCCAGTTAGCGACAATTCGCAGGTGATATTTCGTTTTTGTGTTTGCTTGAATGCGATTCGCACGTTCCGGCAGCGGTTGAGCATGATTTGCCGCAGCCATCCTCCAAGCTCGGCCTCCGTGGTTCCCTCGAAACCAGCAAATCCTTTTTGCGCTCGTAGGCAGGTCTCCTGCACAAGGTCGGACGCGCCGACTTTCTTCCGTAGACCACGATCTAGCTCCGCATTGGCGATCATCATGAGGTAGTCGCGGAAGGCGTCTAGCAACGCCCCCAGAGCGGACGCAGACCCACCTCGCGCAGCAAGAACCTGCTGCTTTATTGCCCCCGGATTTCCGCGAAGTTGGAGCCCAGATTTCATCGGCCTTCTACCTTAAAGGACAAGATTCCAGGAAAAACCGGACGCAAAACAGCGTCGATATTTCAAAAGGTATCGTTTTGCGATCAAACTTCGCGAATTCCCTGAGATTATCGACCACCGCGCGGCCAGTTTCAACAAAATTCACACCCCCCGAAGGAATGGTTTTGGCGCGACCGATGGTTGGTCGCATCCGGGCGTAAATTCAGCGTCTTCAGCCCGCGAATCAACACCCGGACCTCACTCTGTCAATTGCCGTATCGCGCGACTTCGGTGGCTCGCGGGCGGCAAGTCCTCCGCGTTTCCTTCCTCGACGCAGCCTCCATCGGGCGAAGTTCCGTATGCGCCACATGCCGGCGGAACCCAGGCAATACAACCGCGTCCGTCGATCGATCATCATTCTCGCACGGATCGCGTTCGAAGGATGCTGATGCCTCTGAACAGCATCGCCACGCCGAGCAACGAGAGCGCTGCCGGTTCCGGGACGGGTGTCAGGCTGAGGCCGCCGCTATTGCCAAAGGTATTGATGTCATTGATGCGCAGTTGCAAGACCGTGCCGTTGATCAGTCCTACAAACCCTGGACCAAAAATACTTCCAAGTGAACGGGACATGATCGTGATGTCCGAAGGCGCGGTCGGGCTGCCATATCCGGCCGAGGCATCTGCCGGAAAAAGCGGAAAAAAGCCCAGCGCGGAGTTTCCGATGAGCACCGCGCCATATGGGGCTTGTACAGATGAGAGTACGCCCGAGCTAAGAATCGTCTCGCCTGGATGTCCGCCGAGGTTGGTCGTCGCGGGCGCAAGGATAACACCGGCCGCGTTGGCAATGTGACCTCCAAACGCCAAGTCAACCGTGCCAGTCGCGCGTTCGCTTACCGTATCGGTCGGCCCAAAGTTGCCCGAGACGATGAACGATGGCCCGGTTCCAGCGTTCACGTCGGTTGCGAGCAGTGTCATGCTTGGAATGACGAGCGGCGCCGCTTGAGTCCGCGCCGTGGTGAACAATGCAGCAAGGAGAGATGCCGAGATGGTCTTAGAAACTAGATTTCTAGTAAGAGTGGAATTCATTTGCGGATCCAGAAAAAAGAACGTTTTGCAATGAAGCCAACCGCGCACGCCGAGCGCGCGCGGAGGACACCGATGGAAGCCGGGACGAGAGAGTTCGCGTGCAGCCGTTACGGCTTGTCGCGATCTGAATCCGGCCATATGAGCGAATGCAGTAGCGTGCTCCGTGCGCAGAGCTACTGCGGAAAGGTCCGCCCCTTGCCCTGTGTTAGATGATTACCGTGCCAGCATATACTGGCCAATCCAGCATTACAGAGAAATCCTCCGACGCGCAGAAAGCGTTTGAACAGACCCCTTTAGTCGTAGTGCGCAGTTTTCCCTCCTTCACCCCAAGCTTTTGCGCACCAGCGCTCGCATTTTGTCCAAGCCGGTGCTGGCCACAAGCATGGCGTCTTGGCCCCAGTATTCGCGATTGAAGACTTCCAGCGACAGCATGCCGCGGTAATTGATGTCTCGCAGGATGCGAAGCAGATCGCCGATTTGGGCTACACCGTCACCAGGGTAGACGCGGTGGGCGTCCGTGATTTCGGCCCGCGGAGGATTGGCTGGGTAGTCGTTGAAATGAAAGACGCCAATTGAGGAGCCGGCAAGCAGCTTCAGGCCCTGAATGTCCGAGCCCCCTTTAAACAGGTGATAGACGTCAGGCAGGATGCTCGCGCCGGCGTGGCCGCTATCGGCTGCAACCATCATCGCCGCGCCCAGCGTGCCGAGCGTTTTCGAAAAGCCCCAGACTTCCACCATCGGCGTGACGCCGGCCTTGGCGCCCAACTCCAGTAGCTTGCCGTAGCGTTCGGCTGCTTTGTTGAGATCAAAGTGGACGATGTCCGTGGCGCCCACCGGCGGTGCGGCCAGGCGTTTGCCGCCAATCGCTGCCACCTGATCGAGATTGCGCTGCGCTTCGTCGAGCGCTTTACCGCGGCGCGCGTCGTCGTCAACAATCCACTCGAAAAAGCCGATCACGCTTTCAAACGAAAGGTTCAGATCGCGCAGCCGCTTGCCGAGATCCGTCAGCGATCCGCCCGCTTTGACGTAGTCATCGATCTCGCGAATCCAGGGCTCGATTCCCTGATAGCCGGCCCGCGCGATCAACTCGATCTCTTGAATCAGCCCCAGATTCTGGCCGCGGATCGTGCTGGTGTTCAGGCAGTAGCCAAACGGCTCGAGCGAGTTCGCCGCGGGCGATTTTGCGGCGGCTGGTTTCGTTTCATCCGCGTCCGCTAAAGCAGACGACGCCAACGCTCCGGCGGCAACCGCGCCCAGTGCAAGACCCGATTGTGCCAACATGCCGCGACGCCCAAGGTGTTGATTCATTGAAATTACAGACTCTGAAAACAGCGAGGAACAATACGGCCAACCCAAAATACCAGCCTCAAATGTCGCCTGCGGCAGAGAGCGTCGTCAAGGGACTTGCCGGGCTGGCTGATGCGAGAGCGCCGCGTCAATGAACTCGTACGCCTCGCGGCGCGTTTCCACCGGAAAATCATGCTCACAGTCCGGGTACCGGATCTGAAGATTCCGCGACGACTGGAGCAGCTCGTAGATCTCGCCCGCGTTTTTGGCGGCCTTGCGGACGCCGGCGACGTCAAAATTCTCGTCCCGCACCGGCGAGCAAGAGAAAAAGGGGCGAGGCGCCAGGGCCGCCACGACTTCGTAAAAATCGAACGGGACGCGATCGGGATCGAGGCCGTAAGTATCTTTCAAACGCGGCATGTAGCGGTCGCTGGTCCAGCCTGTGAGCTTGCCACCGTAGTAATCGTGAAACGGAGTCCAGCCGCAACTGGTGACAATTACCTTCAACCGCTCATCGAAGGCGGCGACGAACATGCTGTTGTGGCCGCCGAGCGAATGTCCGATCACGCCGATCCGTTCGGGGTCAACGTCGTCTCGCGCGGAGAGCAAATCGACGCAGCGCATGTGATTGAAGATCCCCTTCATTGTGCCCGACGCGTACCCGCCGCGACTGAAGTCGTAGTTCTTCGATCCGCCGAATGATGGATAGTCCGGCGCGAGGACCACGTAGCCGCGCTGCGCCAGTTCGATGCCGTAGGCCTGGTTAGCGTTCTTCCCTTGACCAGCCACTTCGCCTTTGCCGAGATCCGAAGTTTGATGCAACGCAAGCATGGCGGGCGAACGCGCGCCCGCCGGCGCCTCCGGTAGCCAGAGATACGCCGTGACGCGATCGCCATCGCCACTGGCAAACGAGATCGACTGTCGGCGGACGCCCGCTTGTTTGATTTCGGATTCGATCTTGAGATCGAACGCAGGTAGCTTCGTGCGATCTGGGAGTGGTCCCATCGCCTGCTGCATGCCGGCCAAAATGTGAGAGCGGCGTTTCCCCCAGTCCGCGGCGTTTGTGATCGGTCGCTCTTGCCCCGCGCCATCAAGATAGATGCGCAGCCGCGAGTGATCCTTGTAGTGCGGCGTAGCTGGAGGCTCAGCGTGCGCAGAGTTCGAGAGCATCAACAGCACAACGAACGCAAATGCGCAACAAAGAGTGCGCGTAGGCGGAATGAATCGGAGGTTCATGCCACGCATTGTAGTCCGCTGATTTGGACGTCGCAGCGCCCTAGCGAACGGGGCCTTACTGAAACTGACTTACCTTACGGATCGGCGTCGTCGAATGACGCCCACCAGGCTGCCGGCAATGGCAAACCCGGCCAGCACAAACGACGAAGGCTCCGGCACGATCGACATGATCTGATCGCGATAGATCGAAAGGTCCGCCATGTAAGAAACGTTGCCAAACGCGGACTGCGTGAACGCGTTTTGACTGGCGAACGTGCCGGTGGCCAGATTCAGCCCGGTCAGTTCCCACAATCCGCCGACCTGACGAAAGACGCCGCCGCCTGAATCGCCCGGCGTGAGTTGGAACTCGTTATGCTGTCCGCCAAATTGCGTGTAGTCTGCCCGGAACTCCGCGACGTACGGAGGCGTGCCACCGGCGCCAAACGCGGTCCAGGTCGTCGAAGCAGACGAGACCAGGTTGTCTCCCCAACGCATCGTTTGACCCGTTGTAAGGTCATAGCCGGTATAGACAGCCGGCGTGGTGCCGCTGAATGTCGAGTTGAATGTCCGCGTTGCGACACCGCGACCTCGGCCACGGCCGATCGAGAGCAAGTAGTCTGTCTGCGAAGGCGAAGAACTGGCGATGACGGGCGTGGCAACCGAAGGGCTTGGGTGCAGGCCATCAATCTGTAGATGAATGAGTTGCAGATCCGTGTTCTGACCGCGAGCCGCGAGCGGAACCGAAAGATCGTTCGGGTTCTGCAGAGTAACGGTCGAATCGACCGTGTAAACTATGCCGCCGATTGTTGTCGTCGGCGAACTCAGATGCTTGGCGGTGATCGCCCAGTCATTGCCCAAGTACACGGCGGCGCCAGAGCCGTAGATACCCACGCTGGGCCAGTAATTAAAGCCAGATGGCGTTGACCCGGCCGTCTGATTGACGTTGCCAGGCAGGTTTTTATAGTCGCCAGCCACAATCACGGCCGACGCAGGGCGATAGATAACAAGCAACACGACCGCGCAGAGTGCGCACGGCAGGATTTTCCGCGTCATTAGCTGAATCTCGGTGTCTTCTTAAAGTGCAATTTCAGTCAGTAGCTTGCTCGTTCTTACGATCACGTTGGGGGGGGCCAGTCCTTCGTCCGATAGCCAATTTGGAGGGTAATGTTTGGCCGGCGGGAAATCAAGTTATTTTCTGATGTTTCTGATTTTTCAAGCAGTGTCCGACCGAGCGGAACCCTCAAGGAACCCAGGCGACAATGTCCGCGCTAGATTTGCGTCCGCGCTAGATATGTCGTGAAGTGCTAGCGCCGGACAACGGAGCGGCGAACGCCAGCTACTGCAAAGATTGCAGCCAGACTTGCCAGGATCAGACTGGATGGCTCCGGCGCCTGCGCCGCGGAGCCGCCCGCTTGGCCCGATGAGAAGCTCGCAGGCGCTGGAGACCAATACTGGGCGACCAGCGTCAGGTCGACAATATTGACGACGCCGTCGTGGTTGGCGTCGCCTGCTGGCCCTTCCTTCAACCAATTGTCAGCAATGATCGTGATATCGCGAATATCAACGAAGGTGTCTCCATTTACGTCGCCCGGCATGGGCGCCAGCGCCAGGATTTTACTCCGATAGTAAGACAAGTCGGCGATCGCGGTTGTGTTGCCAAACACCGACGTCGACAAGGGCTGGTTCGTGAAGGCGCTGGTCGCCTCCATCATCCCGATCAGTTCCCAGCGATCCGCGGAATCGTTGAAGCGGAACACGCCCCCGCCAGAATCACCCGTCGTCGCCTGAAATTCGCTGGACTTTCCCACTTTGTCGAACGTTGTCGAGAAGGCGTTCACTTGCCCAGCCGTTCCCATGTTGACCCATTGACTATCACCCGAGACGAAATTTTCTCCCCAACGCTTAATTTGCGTGCTATTCACATCCCATTTGAAGCCGCTGTGAGCGAGCGAGGGAACCTCTGCCCAAGCAGCATTCCAAGTGATTACTGAATTCTGTCGATCGATCCCACGGCCAATAGCAATGACGCTGTCCGACGGACCGCCATTCGCCCCGGAACTAGGAGGATCGATCGCAATAAAGAGGTGCGCCAGGTTGGGAGCGAGCGAGTAGCTGGCCAGCGTGGACGTGTCGTACCCGGTCGATCGATCGATCTTGTACATCAACAGATCGCTGGCCTGCCCTGCAGCGGGACCGTCTGGGTTGGTCAGCCGAACGAACGAACCAGCCAACGCCTTATAGCCCACCGTGATCGACGAACCGGACGTTGGGTCATCAAAGCTGAATGACGTTGTCGCGGTAGCAAACCCGGAAATGTGGGAGGCACTGAGCACCCAATCGTCGCCGATGTAAATCGCGGAACCGACGGCCATTCGCCCAACGTTATTCCAATAGTCGAAGCCGTCCGGGACGGAACTAGCGGTCGTGTTCACCGAAGTATCGGGGAGTCCCAGATAGTCCCCCGCTACGATCACAGCGCTTGCCGGACGACAGGCGAACATCAGCGCTAAGAAGGCGCAGGAGCCAATTTGTCGTCGAAAGGGCATCAGATGAGACCGCGCGTGAAAACTGCCGATCACTGGGGAAGTTAAACCGAGCGTAACGGAAATTTATTCCATTACTCGGACCAACTCACTACGCGGACCGACTCAAAAACGGCCAGAGCGTAAGCATAAAACGCGAAAAAATTAAATTACCCCGGATCGGGGCCTGAAAGGGACTCCCTTTAGGCTACTGGCCACCACCGATAATCGCAAGGTTCTTGGCCTCCGGAAGGCCCCGCCTTGGCCTGTTATTTCCGCGAATCTGGCCCTGGGACGCCGGCGCCGCCGCTGACTTGCGACCAGTATTTGGCCAGTTCCGCCGGAAATGGAGACTCAAACTCCATGAATTCTCCCTTGGGATGCACAAATCCAAGCTTTGCAGCATGGAGCGCCAATCTTGGTGGGACATGTCGCCCCGCCGACGCCTGCGGCGGTCCACCCAATCTAGGGCCGCGATTACCATAGACTTTATCGCCACAGACGGGGTGCCCTCGCTCGCCGAGATGGATTCGAATCTGATGCGTGCGGCCTGTTTCCAGCCGACATTCGACCAACGTGTACCCACTGGCCACTTGCAGCTGCCGGACATGCGTGATGGCGCGCTTACCTTGGTCGTCCCGGTCGCTCGATCCACGCCGGCCATCGCCTCGATCGGCGACCAATTGGGTATCGATCGTTATCGAATCAACGCGCCCGGTGACGATCGCCAGGTAAGCCCGGGTGATCGTGTGCTCGCGAAATTGCGCGCCCAGCAGCCGCTCGCTTGGCACATTGCGGGCAAACACCATCAGACCGCTCGTATCGCGATCAAGTCGGTGGACTGCGCGGACCGCTCGCTGTTCGCCTCCCTTGCCACGATCCAACCGCGTCATCAGTTTTGGCAAAAGCTCTGTTAACGTCGGCTGTAATTGACGCCGCCGCGCGGACCACAGTTTTTCTTCAGGATGGCGAATCGACGTGATTCCGCTTGGTTTTTCGATCACGATCACATCTGAGTCGTGATAGACGATTTTGACGTCGTCGGCAGTCGCCGGCGCGGCAATCGGTTGCGGCAAAAGCTTGAGAACTTCGCCTGCGCGCATCCTTCGCGCGTCGTCTTCGCAGAGATTGCCGTCGATCATCACGCGACGACTCGCTAGCAGTTTGCGCACTTGCGACCATGCTTGAGCGTCGGGCCAGCGTCTGAGCACGCTAGCGACCGTCTGACCTTCGAGGTCCAGCCCGATGTGCAAAACGTCCTTACGAGAACTGGCCATTCAATTCCACCGGCGCGCTGTCTGAATGATTTCCATCGACTCAGATTACCATCTGCCGAGCAGACGCGGCGCCGTGCTTGAATTGCGTGACGCTTCAAGCGACTGCCCATGGTGAGGGGGGAATAAATGCGCGCGTAATTCCAGGTGGGAACTGGGTGTTTGTGGCGGCTTGTCACATGGCCCGCGCACGATTTTTTCGCGTTTGCCGAACAGAATACCCCCATTAGTCGGGACCCCATGGAGGACGACGTCAGTCAATTTGCATTTAGTTCGCCTCCGAACTGTCCAAACGGGCGCTCTGGAGGTCCTCTAGCCCCCGCTTTTTGATCGCCTAAAGTCAAGACGCAACCTTTTGTTATTAAACAGCTTAGAACGCATAAAAAACGACAGTTGCTTAAGCGACTTCGGACCGTACCGATTTTTACGATTTTTTCAAACAAGTCGCTTGCAATCACCCCAGCTGCTAGATAGAGTCATGCACATACAACAGTGTGCGGAATCTCTCCGTCTACTATGTGTGGAAATTTGTTTGTAGGGACGGGACTGCTCGCGGCGGTGGCGTTGATTCGCGAGCTTTTCTGCAATTCGTATAGATTCGCAACGCAGACGCGCGTGTCTCTCATTTGAAAGGAGACGCTACTGATGGAATCGGCAGCCGTGATGAAGCGAGCAATGTGCAGTGCTGCGCTGTTTTTAGGTCTTTGCTCTTCTGCCGCTCTGGCAGGCCCCACGGATTCGTTACCAACGAATCCTGACGCGATTCCCGGTTGGCAGGGATCGGTCTCTTTTTACGACGCTGCCGCTGGTCGCGTGCTTTCCGGCACAGTCGACTACGCTGTCTTCCTGGCGTCTGATTTCAACTATCCAGGCTACGTGCCAACCGATCCGGTTGTGTATGCCTATCAGATTTTTGTCGACGGCGCGACCGTCGGCTCGGACATTTCGCACTTGTCGGTCTCACTCGAAGGCTTCTTGGGTCAACAAGACATCGCCAGCGGTATTAGCGCGATTCCATCCACCATCCTAGGCGCCCTTGGCGGAGCCATTCCGTCGAACTACAGCCTGGACCCGATCAACGATCCGCTGCCTGGCGACCACCTGTATGATTCGGCCAACTGGAACTTTACTCCGGTCATCGGATCGAATTACTATTCCGGTATCCTGTTGTTCTCCAGCCCATTCCTGCCCACCTGGGGCGGCTGGGGTGTTGACGACAGCGGTCTTTCGGATGGCTACAACCGCACTAACCACCTTGGCAGCCTGAACCTGCAAAAGGTTCCAACGCCCGGTTCGGACATGATTCCGGAACCGGCAACTGTTACGTTGGTATGCCTGGCTGGCTTGTTTGCTCTGCCGACCATGGTCCGCCGTTTCCGCCGCAAGTAAGCGGAACGCGTAAGAAGTCGATTGCGATTAGCGTTTGGGAGTCGATCTAGAACGCGGTTTTGAAGACCCGATTACATAGTGCTTGCAAGCAACTGTCAGCAAACACGGGAATTCAAAATCAAGGGAAGCGTTCTGATCGAAAATGGGAGAGTTTTCCGAGTTTACTGAGAGCTGCGTCTGACGTAACACGCACACGATCGTTGCACAGTATTAATCAGTGTTGGCGCACAGGGCTAAACGCACAACTTGGCCGGGAATGGTCCCGGCATGGAAATGGAGTCAGCTAATGAGCACAGCTTCACGCTTGATGGGCCTCACAATCGCTGTGTTGCTGGCAGGGTCTGCCGCCATCGCGCAGGCCGGCCCACTACCCCTCGATCCGAACGCAATCGGCGGCGTCTATCAGGGGTCGCAAGTTTTCCAGAACAAAGGGGGCCCGAGCACGCTGACAGTAAACGTTGAGTTTGCTGTTTACGCGCCAGGGCAATTCAACCTTTCGTTCCCTGGCTCGGATCCCAGCCTAGGCTCCCAGTACGTCTACGCGTACGAAGCATTTAATCTCAATGTCACGCCATTCCCCCGCACGCTGGCGATCTTCACCGTCGGCCTGAAGGACGGCGCTCAAGCGGCAAATGTCGGAGCCCAGCCAATCCTCACGGATCCACTGGCCTTGCCACCTGCAAGTTCCTCGTTCGGCGGCACGCCTCCAAACGCGGCTCGTTGGGACTTCACTGGACAAGTTATCCCAGTGGGTCGGAACAGCCAGATCTTGCTCTACACCAGCCCTCATCCTCCAACGTTTGTCACGTCCAGCGTGATCGGCGGTGGTTTGGCGGACTCCAAGAATCTGCCGAGCCCAATTCCGGAGCCAGCGAGCTGGGTCCTGCTAGGGATCGGTTCGGTCGCCCTGGCCTACCGACGCATCCGCGCTCGATTGGGTTAGGCGGGGCGAAGTGTGATTCGATGGAATCCCCATTGGAATGCAAGAGAGTCTTGTAAGTAAGTCAAAGCGGCCCGCGAATTAAATCCCGCGGGCCGCTTTTTTGCGCGCTGTGGTAGCCAATGGGCGCAAGAAAAAATGGCGACCGTATTCCTGACCGCCATTTCTCCCCTCGGCCCAATCCGCGAACAACTTGGACCTACGACTCCACTGGTTAGATAATGAAGATCGGAGGCCGGATTGCTTCGGACTTGCTCACGCTGGAGTACAACTAAGATCCAGCAGGCAATCAGCTGAATCTATGCGAGGCCGTCGGGCCCTGAACTCATGGAGCGAGTCAGATGCAACTTTTCAAATCTTGCCTTTGGGCATCTGTGTCATTGCGATCGTATCCTTAGCTGCGCAAACTGCTCAATGCATATCCACGGACCAGCTGACGCTTTACTATCCAAAGACTGGCGACGTGGTGGTCGTATTAGCGGACGGCGACACTCGCACGGCGTCGCGACTTAATGTGCCCTTGGTGCAGACTGCCGTGCGTGAAGATCGGCTGCTCGTTACTTCAGGCGATCTGTCAGGGTGGTGTCAACGCACAGACGTGCTTTCTAACGATGAGGCCGCGCCATTCTTCGATACGTTACTCAGAGACATCCCGAATGATCTTTGGGGACACCGGCGCCGAGCGATGTTGTACCTCGACAGCAGACAGCCAGCCGAGGCGCTCAAGCACATCGACTCGCTCCTGAAAGGTGAGCCCAAAACGGCCGCTCATCACTTCCTTCAAGGCGCTGCCCAGATTCAGATGGGAAGTGTCAAAGCGGGGATTGCAAGCATCGAAAAGTCGATTGCAATCGATCCCAGTGTGCAACGATTTCTTGACTGCGCGACAATCTGGTTCATTCTTGGAGATACCAACAAGTCAATTGCCGATATTCAGCGGGCAAAGAAGATTGATCCAAAGAATTGGAAGCCCTACCTATTGCTGGGCGCAGTGGAGATGAGCACTAAGAATTACGACCTCGCTTTAAAATCGCTTGATGAAGCTGCCAAAATCAAGCCAGATGATTATCGCATATTTAAAGCACGAGCAATTGTAAGGCTGATGCAGAATAACCTCAAAACATCCATCGCAGACTGCAATACCGCGGTTCGCCTTAGTCCGGAAGCTGCCGATGCCTATCATGTTCGCTCATCAGTAAACCTCAGGAGCGGGAATTCCGTTGAGGCCCTCAAGGACCTTGATACTGCGATTGGACTCGACGCAAAAGACACAGGTCAATTCGTATCAAGAGGCATTCTCAACGCGATGCGCGGCGCGAATGATCTCGCTATGGAAGATTTCAATCACGCCGTCCGTCTTAATGATGCCTGGCCCGCAACTTGGTATTGGCGAGGAAAACTCAGGAGAGACCTCGATCAACTCGCCGACGCGCTGACCGATTTAACGGAGGCTGTTCGATTATTGCGGGAAACGACGCCGAGCATAAACATTCAGAATCAAATGCGCGCGTTTTGGCGACAGCCGGATTTGTTGCAAGCCGCCCGTCCCCAGCATCAACCGAGCCTTTCGGACTGTCTTCTGGCGCGTGCCCAAGTGCGACATTCGCTAAAAGACTCAAAAGGCACGATAGAAGATACAACCGAAGTGCTTCAGCTATCGCCTAGAACCGCGATTGCATACAGTCTGCGGGGATTGGCATTGTGCAGGATGCAAAAGCTGGAAGAGGCCAGGCAGGACCTGAATCAAGCCGTCTTGCTCGATCCAACAAATGAGAAAATGTATTTCAATCGATCCGTGGGCTTTTCGCTGTCGGGAATGATCAGGGAGGGTCGCCAGGACGTTGAACGCGGCTTGGAATTGCAGGAATCGAATGCCAAGAGAGGACCAAAATAGTCTCCGAACTTATCGTCGAGCGGATCACCGCTACAGCGATGACGCTCTGAAACTCTCAGGCCGAGGCAGACGGCGCTGGATCCTGAACACTGACCACGAACGCGCCCGCTTACGACCCCTTCGCTTCGCGGTGAAATGCTTCCGTCAACTTGCGAGTGATCGGGCCGGGTTTGCCATTGCCGATCAGTCGGCTGTCAACCTTCACTACGGGGATGACTTCCGCCGCGGTGCCGGTCAGGAAGCACTCGTCTGCGGTGTAAACGTCATGCCGGGTGAGTGGAATCTGGCGGACGGTGATGCCGGCCTCTTCGGCCAGTTGGATGACCGCCTCGCGCGTGATCCCTTCCAGGATGCCGGCGTCTGTCGGCGGTGTTAGCAGGTCCGCGCCGCGAACCAGGAAGATGTTATCGCCGGTGCACTCCGCCACTTCGCCCTTATGATTGAGCATCAGGGCTTCGATACAACCGGCCTGTAACCCTTCGATCTTGGCCAGGATGTTGTTCAGATAGTTGAGCGATTTGATCCGGGCGTTGAGCGCCGCAGGATGGTTGCGCATGGTGCTGGCCGTGATGATCTCCAGGCCTTGCTCGTACAGCTCGCGAGGGTAGAGCTGGATCCGGTCCGCGATGATGATTACTTGCGGATCGCTTGTCCGGTTGGGGTCGAGCCCAAGAGTTCCTGCGCCGCGCGTAACCACTAGCCGGATGTACGCGTCCGTGAGATTGTTGACCTTCAGAGTCTGGTAGACGGCGTCCGCCATCTCGGCTTGGCTGATGGGGATCTCCAGCCAGATGGCCTTGGCCGATTCGTAGAGCCGCTTGAGGTGGTCGTCGAGGCGGAAGACGCGGCCGCCGTAGCTCCGCAGGCCCTCGAACACGCCGTCGCCGTAGAGCAGGCCGTGGTCGTAGACGCTGATCTTGGCGTCTTCTTTGGCCACCAGGCGGCCGCTAATGTAAATCTGCAACGTCTCTGTCTGTGTAGCCATCGCGTCGGGCCGTCCTCAGAATAATGCGAGTGCGTCGTTGAGCTTTCTGCGAGCTGTTTGCGGCCGCCGGAGATAAGAGGGCGCATGGATCGCGCTAACCCTCGGTTAGCGCCGCGCCGTCAGACGACCGTCCCCTCGCTGAGCCGCACGACCCGATCCGCCTCCTCCGCGTTACTCAAGTCGTGCGTTACCATGACTATAGTGAGGTTCTGCTGGCGGTTCAAGGTTCGCAGGATTCGCAGGATTTCCTGCCCTGTGGCCTGGTCCAGGTTGCCCGTCGGCTCATCGGCCAATAAGACCTGAGGGCCGGCGATCAAGGCCCGCGCGATCGCCGCCCGCTGCATTTCGCCTCCGGAGAGCTCCCGTGGTCGATGTTTCAGCCGATGCGACAGCCCGACCATGCCCAGCAGGTCCTTGGCTGCCGCCACGTGCTGCTTGCGGCGGCGCATGTAGTTCCAGGCACTTTCGGCGATCATCTGCGGCGCCAGGACGTTCTCGAGCGTGTCCAGCTCCGGCAGCAGATGATAAAACTGAAAGATCATCCCCATCTGGCGGTTGCGCAACGAGTCTCGCCGGTGCGCCGGCAGGTTGTCGACCCGCTCGCCGTCGAAATGAATCTCGCCCTTGTCAGGCCCGTCGAGCGTCCCCAGCAAATGCAGCAGTGTGCTTTTGCCGGAGCCGCTGGCGCCAATGATCGACACGAACTCGCCGCGCTTCACTGAGAAGTTCACATCGCGCAGCACCGGGATCGCTACCTGCCCTTTGCGGTAGCTCTTATGGAGCCCTACGGCTGATAAACGGGGGGGCTCAAGGACACTACCGCCATCCGCAGAGCCTGAGCTGGCGTAATGGGGACCGGC
>Ga0105047_10007889_pt1 | contig 17860 bp, 18 predicted proteins | sample MAT04_FD_78384 | JGI IMG/M metagenome (GOLD analysis project Ga0105047, IMG submission 78384) | Freshwater microbial communities from Lake Fryxell liftoff mats and glacier meltwater in Antarctica - MAT-04 (megahit assembly) | ecosystem: Environmental > Aquatic > Freshwater > Ice > Liftoff...
ACGCTCGCGTCGACCGGCCAGCCGACACGGCCTTCAACCCACCACGCGACCAGCGCGACTGCTACCGCCGCCAGCAACAGGTAAATCAGCGGGTCCTGAAACTGCGCCAGCGCACGCCGCCAGAACGGAATCGGTGGGGCAGCACGCAGTTCATTGGTGCCGTGCTGTGCAAGACGTCTCGCCACTTCTGTCGCGCTGAGCCCGGTTTCAATCTCCGTGTCCAAGGCCGCCGCCACCGCGCTGGCCTCCATGACCGACGGATTGCCGATATCAGTGGGCTTGCTGGTGTTCGTGGGTTCGACTGCGCGAGTTGGGCTTACTGAAGTGGGCGTCATACGTCACGCAAGCGCAAGAGCCTCGCCAAGGGTGGCACTGCCTCGTGTTCGACACGATCCTTCCACCGACGAGGAGATACCAGGAATTCTCGAGATGCGAGTCGTCAGCAGCGGTTAGAACGGCTTTCGCACAGCAGACGGCTCTCTCGAGTTCTCCGCTGATTTTTGCGCCATGAAGCCGAGCGGTACATGTCGAAGGTGTCCAGGTCCGGTCGCTCGACGATGGATGTTATGAGGGAATGGGTTTCGTGCGTATGCACGAGAAAATCCTGCGAGGTTTGGCGGAGCGCCTCTGCGTCCTCTGCGTGCTCTGCGCCTCTGCGTGATCAGATCCACTGCCCCATGCGTACCGTATGTCGCGCACGAGTTCCGGGGGGCGACGACGAACAGGCCGCTTAATCGCTTACGCAGAGGACGCAGAGACCGCCGAGCAACACGCGAAGCACAGAAATCGGCACCCCTCTGACCGCATGGCTCACCGAGCGGTGCAGAGATGCGCACGACCGGCAGGGTGATGCCGCACTCAAACGAGCGAGACTTCGGCACTCTCGAAATCTCAGCAAGGCGTCTCACCGGAAAGCTCAGCTCGATGGGCCGAGACAAATTGTGCGAACTCGATCGGCGCTCGGCCCGTCAACTCAGCCACCGTACGCGTCACAGGGGGCGTGCCCGTAAATCGTGGCAGCAAGTGCAACAGCAGCATCACGAGGATCAAGCCGGGCTCGCGACCATCCCGCTGTAACGTGCGGTAGAAGCGCCATGGGCTCGGCGATACGTACGTAATGGGCGTGCTCAAACCCGCTGTCAACTTCGCGGCCATCTCACGGAAGGTCAGCGGCGTTGACGATGTCAACGTATAGGCCTGCCCGTGGTGCTGCGCGCCGGGCTGCGTCAGCACCTTGGCGGCCACCCGGGCAATGTCACCGACATCCACGATCGTGAACCGGGCGTTGCCCGCGGGAAGAAAGATGCGATGTCGGCGCACCAATTCGTCGAGCAGCGTGCTCGTGAAGTTCTGCATGAAGTACGCTGGCCGCAGCATCGTATACGGCACGCCACTGGATACGAGCCGCCGTTCGATCTTGTGGTGCGGCACAAACCGATTGTTCTCCGCTCCCTGCACCGACAAGAACACGATGTGCTTCACGCCATGCCGTTGCGCCCGCGCGATCACGTCTGCGAAGTCGGTGTTGAGTTGCGGCGGACGCAGCAGGAAGAGACTGTCGCAGTCGGCCAGCGCAGCATCCTGACTCGCGGGGTCGAGAAAGTCGAAGTCCACCGTCTGCACGTGCGCGTCGCCACTCCATGTCGCAGTCTCCGTGGCGACGTCGCGAACCCCCGCACGAATTGCGATTCCGTCGATGCCACGCAACGCGGCTATCACAGCCGATCCGACCTGACCCGTGGCGCCTGTCACGAGAATGCGTGTCACGGCCACCTTGCCACTCCACAGGACAATAAACCTACCTTCCAGATCGGCGGTTCCGGCGGCGCTGATTCGATGTTCACCTAAGAACATCCCGCACCGGCGGCCCCATGGAGAGTGCCATCCTGGAACCTCGCGCGAAGCGCACGACCATGTCGGGCCGATGGTCGGCTCCGAGGCCCAAGCACGTAGCAAACTGCGGCCGGGCGGCTTCAATCTCGACGGGCTGATTCAGCATCGCGTTATATATAGCCAACGCCGTGACCTGCAGCGTGAAACGCTCATTGCCACGGCCTGCTTCGATCCAGTGTGCCTTGTTGCTGCGTTCGGAGACGAACATTGCGATACCGGCCGAATGAAGAATCGATCGCCGGTGTGCAGTGCTTCGGTTGAGCCGAAGCGGATCCAGTGTCTGGGCTCCTCGACGAACGCCAGATTGTCCATCTGCGCGGTGTTGCCTGCAACGACAGATTCCAGCACGCTTTCCATGGCCGGGCGCGCGGTCGACAGTCGTCTGCTCACCCCGTTGCCAGTTCTGGCCTGCTCCAGCAGACGCAATTACGTCGTCGAACCCGGCTTGCCGTTGTGGTCGCCGCAGGAACACCGACGCTCGGCGATCGCCTAAAACAACGACGTGACCAGTTGCTGAGTTGGCGCCAGGAGCACCGCGATGACCCCATCGCCGTCGGGCCTGAAGCTGGCGCACGAGGTTTAAGGTGGCGAATGCCGCATTGCCACTCGACCCTGCCTCCGACCTCCGCACTGCGCGAGCCGCGCTCAGCTCAGACTTACCTGCCGAAGGCGCCACAAGAATTGGTAGCACAGCAATTCCGGAGGTAGCCAGCAGCAGCTTCCTCCGGCTGAGGACGTTGCAACTCTCTGGCAAGGAGTTCACAAAAGGCACGTGACGCGACCGTCCTACTTTTTCGGCGGGGCCGACTATGAGTCCCTGCAAGCAGCGGACCGCAGCGGCGTCAAGTCCACCGCAAGGAGCTCGTCACTAAAGAATCCGCAGCAGAAGCCGACACGGAACACGTCAACGGCAGGACCACGGGGTAGCGGCGGCAGGTTTCGGCGCATGATTGCGGCCGATCGCCGGTCGTTCGGGCCCTGCCTCGATCGTCGTCGATCCATATGATGTTTTGCCGAATACTGCCAGGACGGGCGTCGGCCGACCGTTCCGACCGAAGCAAGGCGCTTACCTGCAATCCGTATGAGAACCGCGGACGACATCGTACGAGGACGGAACGGGGCGTGGGACGTGGGACGTGGGACGTGGGACGTGGGACGTGGCACGCTAAATGCTCAGGACAGGAGAATCTCGCGTTGTTCGAGGTCTCCTCGGGCGCAGCCAACTCTACGATTACCGGACTGAACATGACCGCCACGCAACTACAGCCCATCAGTACGCCGTCGCATGCCGACATTGTGGTCGAGGACAGAGTACGTCTTCATGGCGCTGAGATTGTCAGCCATGTGAATTACTCTCAGTTGTCACGTGTATGGTGGTCACGGGGACTGGCTGCCATCGATATCGCTGAGAAGCTGTCTTGCTTCGGCTTGGCCCGACGCGCGTTGGCCCATAGTAAGGAGTCGACGCCGCCGCTCAGTATCGGTCGCTGATTCGGACGATCGTTTCACTTCACAGAACAGCTCCTCGAGCGCATTTCAATATGATCAGTGTACGCGGATATTCGGCGGAAACGGCGAGCAGTAGACTGCGTCCGTTCCGATTTGAACGCGAGGACGGCGGTGCCGACGACGTTACTATCGACGTACTCTACTGCGGTGTTTGCCACTCGGATATCCATCAAGCGCGGAACGAATGGGGTAACACTGTCTATCCTTGTATCCCGGGACACGAAGTCGTCGGTCGCGTCAGCGCGGTCGGACTCGACGTTACGCGTCACGTGGTGGGCGATCTGGTTGGTGTCGGTTGCATGATCGACAGTTGCCGGAGCTGCGCACCATGCTCAGCGGCGGAAGAGAACTATTGTGAGGGACCGAACAGTTGGCTTTCCACTTACAACGGTCCGATGGTGCCATCGTCCAAGGCGACCACAGGGCGAAACATGTACGGTCGCGACAATACCTACGGCGGATACTCCAATGTAATCGTCGTGTCCGAGAAGTTCGTCCTCTCCATTCCGGCTGGTCTCGAGCCCGCAGTAGCAGCCCCGATTCTCTGTGCGGGGGCCACCACGTATTCGGCTCTCAAACATTGGGACGTCAGCAAAGGTCAACGCGTCGGCGTGGTGGGTTTCGGCGGACTGGGAGACATGGCGGCGAAGTTGGCGAAGGCGATGGGTGCCGACGTGACCGTCTTCACCCGCACGCCAGGGAAGCTCGAGGACGCTGCGCGAATCGGCGTCAATGGCGTGTCGGAGCTCGACTCCGATGCGATGAAGCGACTGGACTCTACGTTCGACTTCATCATTTCGACCGTCCCCGAGTGCCATGATGTGAATCCGTTCGTCAAGCTGCTCAAACGTGGTTCGACCCTTTGCGTGATCGGAGCGCTCGAGCCGATGAGCGCAGTGAACAATCAGGAAGTCGCCTTTCATCGCCGTTCCGTTTCGGGATCCTTGATCGCGAGTCTCGCAGACACTCAGGAAGTGCTCGAGTTCTGCGTGAAACACGCCATCGGTCCGGATATCGAGGTGATCCGTATGCAGGACATCAACACGGCGTACGAACGTGTGGAGCACGGAGAAGTTCGATTTCGCTTCGTTATCGACATGTCATCTCTGACCGATTCGGAAGCCGAATAGGCGTCGAGGCAGGCCACTCACCGATCCGTTACGTAACGGCGGACGGCGAAGGCTCAAGCGGAAGCCCGAGCGTACACCGCATCCGCACCAGGCAGCGCACACGCGGCAGCGATCCGCACGAAGCCGATCGCCGAGCGTCGCGTCAGTCCCGGTTGTGTGCGCCTCGGCCGCGCCGAGCGCCTGTCAGCGGTACTTCCAATCAACGGTGGTCGCTCCGCTAACGGCCGACTCCGCGCGAACGTGGACGATACGACCGTTTACCCATGCCGCTAACAGTGCCGTCGCGACCTCGCGAATCGCGAGGGGAGACCAGCGAAACAAGTCGAAGCTGCCCAGCAGCTACTACAACGGCGCAGAGATGAGGATCATAGCGAAGCAGCGGCCTCCGAGCTGGCTAGCGCCTCAACCGGCGGCACCGCCCACGTAAGAGTTTGCTCATCGGGCCAATTCCACGTACTTCGCAATATTGAACAGGCCGCCCATTCCTTCCATGCCCAGCGCAAGCCGTGATGCGAGTTCCATTCTGCGATGCCTCGGCGAGGTGAATGGGTACATCTTCAGGACCGTGTTGTAGCCGTGCCGGACGAACGCTGTCCGCGCTACAGCTTCTGAACACGGAAATTCATGGTGCCCGTGTAGTTCGTCAACGTCAGTTGCAGCGTCCAGGTACCGGCAACGCCGACAGGCGAGGTCGGTTCGTTGAGGCTCGGCGAGAGAGCCTTCGAATACACCGTTGTGTCCACCGCGTCCTTGATCACCAGCAGGGTTGTTCCCGACTGTATCGTGGTCGAGTGATTGATCGTGGCGCGTGTACCGGCGTTCGACCACGTGTACGATTGCGTCGCGGCCACATTCGAGACGCCGGTCGCCTGAAGCGCGAAATTGTCGGCGACGTTACTCACTTCCGGCTGGTACGGCGCCAACGGATTTTCGCTGCACGCCGAGAGTGAGACGACCGGAGCGCTCGCCAGCATGATGAGGCGAGCGAGACTGCTCCTGCGTTGTACGCGCATAGTGGATCCATGATTGAAGACCTGGGCTGCGCGGCCACATCGGACTCGCCAGTCAGCCGTCAACATATCGATCGCCGATCGACATCGACAGAATACAGCGTGATCGGCGTCACCTCTGAAAGCGTCGAGTGCCAGCTGAGGCACCCGCTCGCCGGCTTCGTATTTTGCAGCGACGTACCGCCAGGCGCTGCGCCGGAATCGCACGTAGTTTCACGCGCGGGTCGTTCGGCACCGTCATCGGCCGCATCACCGGCGACTGGGTGTCCGGTGCCGTCATCGCCGCTTTCTGCGAGCTACCGTTGCCGCGGAAGATGTACACGGCGAGGAGGCGGAATCCTTCGCTGCTTGCAGACTCTGCAGGACCCGACACGATCACTTCCGCCACGAACTCCGGTTCATACACACGGATATCATAGGCGTCGGTGTGACGCTCGAACCGATACGCCGGCTCTCCTGCGGTGCGGCCCGCTGCCTTCGTGCTGGTCTGGCTCATGGCGACAGGGTTGGTGACAAGACGTGAAACGGAGATCGACAGCGCGAACGTCGGACCACGCGCTGTTCGCGAAACGGGGCGAAATGGCGCGGGAATTGCCGCGTTCATGCCGTAGAGTCACGCCGTCAACCTCCGGAGAATCTGCATGAAGGGCTTCATCCGCAACATCGAAGACATCGCGATCGACAACACCCACTTTCGCCACGTGCTCTACACCGCGATCAACTGCCAGCTCGTGGTCATGTCGCTGGACGTGAACGCCGACATCGGCGAGGAGGTGCACAAGCTCGACCAGTTCTTTCGTGTAGAACAGGGTACCGGCGCCGCAGTGCTGGATGGCGTGCGGACGGAGATCAGCGCAGGATTCGCGGTACTGATCCCGGCCGGCACGAAGCACAACATCATCAATAGCGGCGATGCGCCGTTGAAGCTCTACACGCTGTATGCGCCACCCAATCATCGTGACGGGGTCGTGCATCACACACGGGCCGATGCAGAGGCCGATTCCGAGCACTTCGACGGCAAGACCACGGAATAGGCGGCTGCCCGCCAGTCATCAATCCGTTACGTAACAGCCGACGGGTAAGGCTGAAGCGGGAGCCCGAGCGGGTCGATACGGAGACTCACACCTCCTTCTCTGCCGAGCCCGTTCCGCCCCATGCACACCACCCGCACCGCCAGCGCCCAGTTTCGGGCCATCGTCGTCACCCCTGCTGGACGTCGACGCACGTCCGCATTCGCGTTTCTCGCGGCGGCGGTACTGTTCTTCATCTACGAAGCGACGAAAAGCGTGATCCTCCCTGGGCTGTCGCTCTGGGAATCGCATTGGATCACCATCCTCTTCGGATCGTGTATCGCCGCCGTCGCGGCGTACGGAACCATGCTGCGTCAGGGCACCATTCTCGCCACCCTCGCCCGCGAAGCCGCGATGCGTGAGGCGCTCGAGGTCCGGCAGGCGGGGCTGGCCGAGAGCGAGGCCCGATACCGGTCGCTGGTTGAAGCCTCGCCCGAGGCCATTGCGGTTCACCGGAACGGCAAGCTGGTGTACGTGAACGCCGCTGGCGTCACGCTGATCGGCGCAGCCACGGCAGCGGAGCTTGTCGGTCGTCGCGCGGCCGATTTTGTGCACGCTGATGACCGCCTCCTGTTGCAGCAACGGATGGGTGCCGTGGCCTCTCGTATCCAGTATCGACTGGCGAGAGTAGATGGGGAACTGCGCGAGGTCGATGCCGCGTCTGTGAGAATCTCATACGAGAACACGGTGGCGACGCAGACCGTGTTTCGCGACATCACCGAGCGTAAACTGCTGGAAGCGCGGCTGTTGCATGAGGCCTATCATGATTCACTAACGTCGCTGCCCAATCGCACGCTGTTCCGCGATCGCGTCGATCATGCGTTGGCGCTCACCGTTCGGGAGCGCGACACCGGCGTCGCGGTCTTGTTCTTGGACCTCGATGATTTCAAGGGCATCAACGACAGCCTCGGCCACGATGCCGGCGATCAAGTGCTGCGCACCGTCGCCGAGCGGCTGACCACCGAAACGCGAGCCTGCGACACCGTCGCTCGCTTCGGCGGCGATGAGTTCGCCGTGTTGCTCGAGCGCGTGGTCGACACCGGCGAGGCGCTCGCGATCGTGAACCGGATTAAAGTGGCGCTTCGACGCCCCATGATGCTGCAGGGACGCCTGATCTCGATCTCGGCCAGCGTTGGGGTGGCGTTCGCCGAGCCTGCTGACGAGGTCGATACCCTTCTGCGCAATGCCGACGTCGCGATGTATGAAGCGAAAGAGGCCGGCAAGGCGCGGCACGCCGTCTTCGAACCGGCGATGTATCTGGCAATCGTCCAGCGACTGCAACTCGAGTCCGATCTGCGCCACGCGATCGCCGATCCTGCGCGAGCCGGACTCCGCCTCGTCTATCAACCCATCGTCCACTTGGACACCGGCGACATCAGTAGCATGGAGGCGCTGCTCCGCTGGCAGCATCCGACACGCGGCGCGATCTCACCCGTCGTGTTCATACCAGTGGCCGAGCAAACCGGTACGATCGTCCCGCTCGGCTGGTGGATTCTGGAACAAGCCTGCCGCCAGTTAGTGGTGTGGCGCACGAGGTGGTTCCAGGAGCAGCGCGACCCGGGCACCCTGCCAACCATGGGTGTCAACATCTCGGGTCGGCAAATGTCCGAGCCCGACTTCGTCGATCGCGTGAAAGAGATCCTCGTTCGCACCGGTGCGCCCCCGGAGAGCCTGACGATTGAAATTACCGAGACGATGATCATGCGCGACACCGAGAATTCGCTTACGACCCTGCAAGCGTTGAAATCGCTGGGCGTGAAGCTCGCTATCGATGATTTTGGCACGGGGTACTCGAGCTTGAGTTACCTGCAGAAGTTCCCGGTCGATGTACTGAAGATCGACCGTGCGTTTGTCGATGGCGTCCAGCACGGGGGTTCCGATACGGCCCTTGCGAGGACCATCATCGCGCTCGGAAATACCTTGGGGCTCAAGACCGTGGCTGAGGGTGTTGAGCTGGAATCTCAACGGAAGGCGCTGCGGTCGATGGGGTGCATGCTGGGCCAAGGCTATCTGTTCTCCAAGCCGCGGGAGGCCGACGAGCTGACGTCGTGGCTCGACCTCGATCACGTGCGGCGCTTCAGCCCGGTGACGTCGATGCCCGCGGTGGCGGCGGCCTGAGCGTCATCGTTGCCGATCCGATACGGCGACCGTCCCAGCCGCTAACGAGTACGGGCGCGTATGAAGGGTGATAGTTCCGCGACCACCCTCAGTAGGTCCTACCGCATGCGTCCAATCGCACTCCTTCTGCTGCGCAGTGTCCTTGCGTGCAACTCGCGCACACCATCGGACGCGCCGGTCGAAGGCAATAGCTCATACACGGTCGCGGGTGCACTGCCGACGGGGCGCACGCTCGACCCCGAGCGGACCAGCCGCGTCATCAATCCGATCACCCTCACGATGTTACGCGCGCCGCAGCATCGATTCGTTCTCGTGCAAAGCGGATGGGGAGCGCAGGGCATTCAGATCGTCGATACCCTCGGCGTTCCGACACAGACCATCGAAGAAAAGGCGGCCTTTGTCGGTGCGGCGTTCTCCCCCGACAGCGCTCCGCTGAACGTGTCGGGCGGCGACCGCGACATGATCTACGTGTATCGCTGGCGGAGCGGCGCGGCCGCTCGCATCGACTCCCTTGTGCTGCAACGACACGACTCGGCCACCGCGCACGGTTCGCGTTATCCCGCTGGCGTCGGCGTCTCGCCCAACGGGCGCTTTTTGTACGTGGCCGAGAACCCTGGCGACCCGCTCGCAGTCATCGACCTGGCCGACAAGCGGGTGGTGCAGCGACTGGCCACCGGCGCGTATCCCTACCGTATGGTGGTCACCCGGAATGGGCGTGTGATCGTGAGCGTGTGGAGCGCATCACATGTGCTGGCATTCACGCCGATGACCATGGGATTGTCCGCGACCCCGGCGTGATGGAACACGGCTCGTCGTCCCTCGTCGATGCTGGTGTCCACGAACGGATCGCGACTCTCCGTCACGAGTGGCAGCACAGACCGCGTGAGCGTCCTCGATGTTGCGAACGGTGAGTTGGTCGCGGAGTTGCCCGACGCACCACCATCCGGTCCAGCACAAGGCAGCACGCCCAGCAACGTTGCACTGTCGGCCGACCGCGCACGATTGTTCGTGACCGAGGCCGCTACGAACGCCGTCGCCATCTTCGACTTGTCGGCGAAGACGGCCGTTATCGACGGGGCGCGCGGCACGGACCAGCTCACCGGACGTGTGCCCATCGACTAATATCCGTCAGCGGCGGCCGTGCACGGGAGTCGTCTGCTGGTCGCCAACTCCAAGGGTCACGGTACGCGCCCGAACGCCACGGATGGACCCGGCCCGCGCAGCTCACAGGAGCATGAAGGATCGAGTCAGCGCACGGGCTACACGCTGGCGCGGCTGCGTGGCACATTCACGGTCGCCACCGTCGCAAACGCCGACGCCGCGACGCTGGCCCCGCTTACCGATCGGGTCGCGCGCATGAATCGTTGGGACTCGCCGCCGACTGCTGCTTCGTATCCACCGATCCGTCACGTGATCTACGTGATCAACGAGAATCGGACCTACGATCAGATGCTCGGCGATCTCGCCGACGGCGATACGAGTCTGCTGTACTTCGACCGTTCGGTGACACCCAATCATCACGCGTTGGCCGAACGCTTCGGGATCTTTGATCGCTTTTTGGTGAACGCCGAGGTGCGTCCCGATGGGCACGACTGGTCGACGGCGGCCTACACGACCGACTATCTCCAGCGCACGGTGCCGTCGAATTATGGGGGTAAAAGTCGCAGCTACGACTACGAGGGGACCAATCGCGGCAGGGTCCCCGAGTCGGACGACGACGTCAACGCGCCAGCGTGCGGATATCCCTGGGACGCGGCAGTGCGAAAGAGGATCACATTGCGCAACTATGGCGAGTTCGTGATTGGCACGGACCTCGATGCCAAGCGGGTGCCGCACCGCTACATGGGCAACAAACCCGCGCTGCGTGCGAATACGTGTGATTCGTTTCCCGGTTTCAACATGAACATCACCAACCAGCGTCGGGCGGATGTCTGGATCAGTGAGCTGAAGGCGTTCGATCGCGCCGGTACCATGCCACAGTTGATGATCGTGCGCTTGCCCAACGATCACACGTCGGGCGCCTCGGCAAGGGCGCCGACGCCGAAGGCCGCCGTGGCCGACAATGATCTCGCGCTCGGTCGTATGGTCGAGGGTTGTCGCAAACACAATTCTGGTCGAGCAGTGCGATGTTCGTGGTCGAAGACGAAGCTCAGAACGGCTCCGACCACGTAGACCGCCATCGCGCGCCGTTTCTACTCATCTCACCGTGGGCGCAGCGCGGTGTGGTGCACCGATTCGTCAATACGACCGACGTCCTAGGTACCATCGAAGACCTGCTTGGCCTCGAAACGCTGTCCCAGTTCGACCACTTTGGCCGCGCACTGCACAACGTCTGGCGCGCCACGCCGGACACCTCACGCTATCATACCTTGGTACCCACGCAGTCGCTGACCGAGCGCAACCCGGCGAAGTCCGCCGCCGCCGAATTGTAGAAGGGGCTCCCGCCCGATGCCGGCATCGACGCGGATGTCCGAGCTGGAGCCTATCCGACTGCGTTGGTGGTTATGGAAGAACGGCGATTATTTGGTTTGTCACGGGATTGTTATGAATGGCCATCTGGCGACCATCGCCATTTGTCCGACAATTCGTGTACGGTCGCACAGCACGCTCGCGTCTGCTTAACTCTTGGGGCGGGAATCGGCGTGGAATGCGCGAGATGAGTTGGGTACAGTGGCTCCAGAACGTCGTCGACATCTCAAAAATCATCGAGCTTGGCGCGTTCATTCAGTGCGTATCAGTTCTGGAAGAACCGCAGGGAAAGAAACACTGCCGACGCGATCGCCGCGCAGCGCGCCATCATCGACAGCCATTATCAAGCGTGGCGGGTCATCAACAGAACGCACGGTAAAGGAGGTAGCGGCGGTCGCATCGAGGCGCTGGCCGATCTGCTGCGCAACGGCGTCTCGTTGGCCGGCATCAACCTCGACGATGCGTGGCTCGAGAACGTCGCGCTCCCCAACGCCAAGCTCACGCGCAGCAGCCTGCAGCGGGCAAAACCGGCCAACGCCGATCTGGCTGGCGCCGATCTTGAGGGCGCCGATCTGCGAGGGGTTGAGCTGGTCGCCGCCAATTTCAGTGGGGCGTATCTCAAGAGGGCGAATCTGACCGACGCCCGTCTTTCGGCGGCCACCTTTGATGGCGCCGACTCCACTGACGTGATCGGTTGGCGTCAGATCCGCTCAATCAGTCACGCCAGCATCGAGGGCATTCGTCATGCCCCAGCGGGGCTCGTCGCGTTCGCGCGAGAGAACGGAGCGGTGGACTCGGTGACGATGGCCGAGCCGGCCCACGAGCTCGACTCGTTTTTGCGGACGTTTCGCGCGATTTAGGCTGGAGTTCTGGGTCGGAATTACTCCCGGCCCAGAACTTCAACCCAATACCTACCACTCACGTGAGTCTCGCGTCACGAGTTCGAGTGTGATGTCGTATGTACTCCCGACTCCACACTCTGACGCTTGAGCCCCTACTCACCCAAACCGAGCGGAAGACGCAGATCCTGTCGTGAGAAGCCTGACACCGAACGCTCGCGATCCCGCCATAGTTCTGGGCGAGTGCCTCGGGCACAGCGCGTTCTTGCAAGTCAAGCGGATTCCTACCACATGTGCCAGACCACGTCAGCGAGTATCGGGCGCGATGCTTTCCAGCGCGCACATTCCAAGCTGCTCCGGCTGACGCCGTCGTGAGCGGGATCCGCCGTCATTGGACCGCGATCCTTGTGGTCGTGGTCGTGCTCCTCGCCGGTGCGCTCGCCGGGCCACGCCTCGTGCTGGGTCCGCAGGTGGGCGTGGAACCTGTGGTGCGGCAGAACTTCGTGCAAACGATCGTCGCGAGCGGTCGCGTGGAGACACCGCACCGCGTGGATGTGGGCGTCCAGATCACCGGAAAGGTGGTCGGTGTACCAGTCAAGGAAGGCCAGGTCGTCGCGGCCGGCGCAACGCTGGTCGAGCTGGAAGCCTCCGAGCTGCGGGCCGCGCTCGACCAGGCAGAGCACGCCGCGCAGACGGCGGCGGCGCGTATACGACAGCTGCAACAGGTGCAGTCGCCGCAGGCAGTACAAACCGTGAAGCAAGTGCAGATCGCGTACGACGCGGCACGTGACGCGCTGCGCCGCAGTGAGTCGTTGCTCAGCGCGGGCGCGATCAGCGAGGTGGAGCTCCAGAACTCGCGACGAGCAGAACAGGTCGCCGCGGCGCAGCTGCGCATCGCCCAGCAGCAGGCGGCGAGCGCGCGCCCATCCGGGAGCGATGCGGCGGCTGCAGCGGCGGCGCTGGAGCAAGCGCAGGCCGGTGTCGACGTGGCGCGCGCGAGGCTCGCCTACGCCACCGTGAAGGCACCGCGGGCCGGCACGTTGATCGCGCGCGACGTGGAGCCGGGCGATGTGGTGCAGCCGGGACGGACGCTGATGGTGCTTTCCCCTGGTGGTGAAACGCAGTTGGTGGTGGAGATCGACGAGAAGAACCTGCAACTGCTCACGCTCGGCCTCACGGCGCTGGCCTCGGCCGATGCCTACCCCAAGGCGCTGTTCCCCGCGTCAGTCGTGTATATCAACCCCGGCGTCGATGCCCAGCGTGGGTCGGTCGAAGTGAAGTTGCGCGTGCCTTCACCGCCCGCGTACCTCAAGCCGGACATGACTGTGTCGGTGGACATCGAGATCGCTCGGCGCGCCAACGCAGTGCTCGTACCCAGCGACGCCGTACACGATTTCGACACGGCGTCGCCATGGGTGCTGAAGGTCGCCGGAGGGCGCGCCAAACGACAGACCGTCACGCTCGGCCTGCGGAGCAACGGACTCTGTGAAGTGCTGACCGGCCTGACCGCCAGCGATCGCGTAATTCCGGTGGCTACTGCCACCATCGTCGATGGGGCGCGGCTGCGCGCGACTCCGGTAAAATGACCCCGCCGCTCACGACCCTCAGGCGCTGGCTTCCCTTCGAGTGGATCGTCGCCATCAGATTTCTGCGCGAAGGCCGTGTCCAGACGGCGTTCATCGTGGGCGGCGTAGCGATCGGCGTGGCCGTGATCGTGTTCATGTCGGCATTGATGAGCGGCGTGCAAACCAACATGATTCGTCGCACCCTCACCGGCCAGGCGCACATCCAGCTCACGCAGCCGAAGGAAACGGTGCGCCCGTTGCGCAACAACGTACCCGGACTGCGCGAAGGCGCGATCCTGCAGGTGCCGCTGCAACGACTGAAGGGCATCGACCAGTGGCAGGGCATCGTGGCGCAGGTGCGGGCCATGCCGGGCGTCGTCGCCGTCTCGCCATCGGTGACCGGATCAGCGGTCGTTCTTCGTGGCGTCGCGTCGCGCGTGGTGCTGTTGACCGGGATGGAGCCGGACGTCTACTACCGCATCGTCCCGCTGCCGGAGAAGATCGTGCGCGGCGCCGCGCGTGCGGCAAGCACGGACATCGTGATCGGCACCGAGCTCGCTTCGGATCTCGGCGTTGGCGTCGGTGACAAACTGCGTGTGACGGGAGCCGGCGGCGTAACTACTACGCTCACCATCACCGGCATCTTCGACCTCGGGAACAAAGGGGCGAACGCGCGGAGCACGTTCATGGCGTTGCGCACAGCGCAGTCGTTGATGCGACTGCCGGGTGGCGTGACGACGATCGATGTGACGGTGCGCGACGTGTACGACGCCGAAACAATGGCGCGACGGATCACGGGTGCGGCGAGCGTACAGGCCGACAGCTGGATCAAGACGAACGCACAGTTCTTCAGCGCCGTCAGCGCGCAGAGCATGTCCAACACGTCGATCCGCTTCTTCGTGGGATTGTCGGTGGCGTTCGGCATCGCGAGCGTATTGGTGGTGTCGGTGGTGCAGAAGTCGCGCGAGATCGGCATCCTGCGCGCGATGGGTATCACGCGCGGCCAGGTGATGCGCGTCTTCCTGCTGCAAGGCGGCCTGCTCGGACTCAGTGGCGCCGTGGTCGGTTCGGTGATCGGCGCGCTCGCGCTCACCGCGTGGCAGAGGTTGGTCCTCTCGGCCGACGGGACGCCGATGTTCGCGCTCGTGTTCTCGGGTGCCTTGTTCGGGTGGACGTTGACACTCGCCACCATCACCGGCCTGCTGGCGGCCCTCGCGCCGGCGAGACGTGCCGCGCGACTCGATCCGGTCGTGGCGATCAATGGGTGACGGCACCGTCTCGGCGCCATTGCCCACGGCGCGTCCTGTTGTACAGCTGCGCGGCGTGCACAAGTCGTACGCCATTGGCCTGCCGAATCAGACGGAAGTACTACACGGCATCGACCTCGATCTTCAGCGCGGCGACTTCTGCGCGGTGATGGGGCCGTCTGGTTCGGGTAAGAGCACGCTACTCAACATCATCGGCCTGCTCGACCGGCCCACCTCCGGCACCGTCGCCATCAGCGGTGTGGAAACGACGGGGCTCGACGACAGTGCGCTGACGCAGTTGCGGGGCCATAACATCGGGTTCGTGTTTCAGTATCACCACCTGCTGACCGCGTTCACCGCGCTCGAGAACGTGATGATGCCGATGCTGGGCGACGCCGGGTTCCCGAATGCGGCGATGACAGAGCGCGCCGCCGCCTTGATCGACAGCGTCGGGCTCACGCCATGGCGTGACCAGCTGGTGGGACAGCTCTCGGGCGGACAGGAGCAGCGCGTCGCGGTGGCGCGTGCGCTGGCCATGAAGCCTGCGTTATTGCTCGCCGACGAACCCACCGGCAACCTCGATACCAAGAGCGCCGACGCGGTCTTCGCGCTCCTGCGTGAAGTGAGTACGACGGACGGAACGACCATCTTGTTCGTCACGCACAATCCGCTACTGGCGGCGCGCTGCGATCGGACGATTGATGTCATCGACGGACGGGTGGTGGCGAGGGGGCGATAATCGGAGGTTGGCGACGACGAGTACTCCCGATCCGAAACTCCGACTCGAAACCCACCACTCACGTGAGTCTCGCGTTGTGAGTTCGAGTTCCGGGTTGTGCGTACCCCCTGCAGGATGGCGCTACAGCTCCGGCGCGTCCACAAAGCCCAGCGTGCGCGCGCACGACCGAACGCGCTCATCGAGCGATAGGAACGCCACGGGTCCGACGGCGTCGCGCAGCGCGCTGGCCGTCGCCACATGCAGGGCGTCGAGCGTGCCCGCCGGATCGGCTGGCATGGGGGCACGCGCCCGCTCCAATACCCCGTCGGTGAGGGCATACACATCCCATGACGACTCGGCGCGATCGAGCAACTGCAGCGCGGCCAGCTCTTCGACACCGGTGATCCGCCCCAGCACACGCGCTCGTGTGAGCGCCCGCGCGCACTCGACACCAGTGAGCGCCGAGGTCACCACGCGCTCTGCCTCGTGCAGCGCGGCGCGCACGCGCGACTCCGTAGGCTCTCCCAGCAACCACGTCAGCACCGCGCTCGACTCCACGTACACGATCACCGTTCGTCTCGACCTGCGTGGAGCAACGCCACCGACGTACCGGTCGCCGATACGATCGGGCTGACCCGATACGGTTCGCGTGGACGTTCCGCCACGCGCACGGTCCCCGTGGTGGCCAGACGCGCGAACGCGCGATCGACGCGCGACTCCACGAACGTGCCGCCATCAGGCGCGCGAAGTTCGGCCACCACATGACCACGATCGGTCACCAAGACCGTCTCGCCCGACTGCACGTCGCGCAGGACGCGACTGAGCTGAGCCTTGAGTTCTCATTGACGCCGTCACTTTTCCGTGGCTGCAGTGGCGCCATCACGAAGAAAAGTCGCACATGCGGGAGCATAGGCGACTTTTCTTACCTTCAACGACAACGAATCGGCACAACGGGTCGGCGAACGGCGCGGCCCGCTGGCTGGATCGTGATGCCTGCGCCTAGAAGAACATGAAGTTGAAGCGACCACCACTCGAACCCAGGCTGCCGAAGCGTTGGTTCACGATGGTGTTGTAGATCGACCCGAAGGTGTAGCGAATGCCGATGTTGGTGGTGATGCGAAATCCGGTCTCCAGCGCCTGCCGCTGCAACAGGATTTCCTCTTCCGTGTTACCGGCGCGCGGAAGATAGATCTGATCGTTCAAGCGGGCGGCGGAGCCACCGATATTCAGCGAGAAGCCACGACCGAGGCGCAGATCGACGTTGCCGCTGAGCGTAAGCGCGTTCCGGCTGACATCATGCAGGTAGTTCAACCAGTCCAGCGACACGTTGGACGATCCCCACGACTGGCGCGCCACCAGTGACGCAGTCGCCTGTTGGCTGAATCGCGTTTCCGTGTCGCGATCGAGCACCGTGGTACGCTGGTAGTTGTAGTAGTTGGGACCCACGTTGTAGAGAAACGTGAGTTGGCGGCGCGTCTGCTCCGACCATTCAAACACGTTGTACTCGATCGCCGGCTGCAACCGCAGCGCGAGGTCCTGATTGAGAAAGTCCGAATAGCCGGCGCCGGCCTTGACGCCCGCTGACCAATGTTCATTCAACGACCGAACCACCAACGTGTTCGCATTGTACGTACGCTGCTCGTTGCGGACCTCGATCGCCGGGCGGTTCGCCGTGGCAGCGAGCTTGAAATTCTGCGTGTTGATGTTGCCGCTCAGCGACGTATTCAACTTCCAGGTCGCGGTCGAACGATTGGCCGACAACGACAACGAACCGTTCACCGACTGTTGCTGCTCCTCGGCGCGCACGAACGCATTGAAGTTGGTCGTGTACGTCCACAGGTTCCACTTGTCCTTCAGGTTGGCCGGCGACGCCGCCTGCATGCCCATGGGGGCTACGTACGCAATCATCAAGCGCTTGGCCATCGGCGACCGGGCCACGTACCGCGTGAGCCCCAGCTTGAACGCGCGCGCCAGATCACGACGGATCACGTCGTCAGCGTCATTCGGCAGCGTGTTCAGCACGAGGGTGTCGCCCATCCCTTCAAACGCGCGACGCCCGATGAAAGTGATGGTGTTCTCCGATCCGCCACCGCCGTTGGTCAATCCTGACACGAGAATCTGGACATCGGCATCGAACCGATCGCGCATCCAGTTCACGAAGTTCACATCGGTCACGAAGAAGTCCCGATCACAACCGCGCACGCGGCCCTGGCAGTCCAGAAACACGCGAATCGCCTGCGACTGCAGCGTCAACGAATCGGGAGCGCTGGGGCGCCCCATCATTCCCGGCGG
>Ga0105047_10007891_pt1 | contig 17856 bp, 18 predicted proteins | sample MAT04_FD_78384 | JGI IMG/M metagenome (GOLD analysis project Ga0105047, IMG submission 78384) | Freshwater microbial communities from Lake Fryxell liftoff mats and glacier meltwater in Antarctica - MAT-04 (megahit assembly) | ecosystem: Environmental > Aquatic > Freshwater > Ice > Liftoff...
AAGCCGGAGCTCGACCGGCTGACCGACGGGATGGTGCACCAGGGCGTGGCGATCCAGGTGCCGGCCTACGAGTACGCCGCTCTGGAGGACATCCTCGACCGGGCCGCGCGTGCCGGGGAGCCGGCCCTCGTGGTCGCCCTGGACGGTGTGACCGACCCCCGCAACCTCGGTGCGGTGCTGCGCTCCGCCGCGGCGTTCGGCGCGCACGGCGTCGTCGTGCCGGAGCGCCGGGCCGCCGGCGTGACCGCCTCGGCGTGGAAGGTCTCCGCCGGCGCGGCGGCAAGGGTGCCGGTCGCCCGGGTGACCAACCTCGTCCGCGCGCTGACCGAGCTGCAGAATGCCGGCTGCACCGTCGTCGGCCTGGACGGCGGGGGCACGGTGCCCGTGGGCGAGCTGTCCGCGGCGACCGAGCCCGTCGTCCTGGTCGTCGGCTCGGAGGGCAAGGGTCTTGGCCGCCTCGTCCGGCAGACCTGCGACGTCGTCGCGGCCATCCCGATCAAGGACGTGGAGTCGCTCAACGCCGGGGTGGCCGCCGGGATCAGCCTGTACGAGGTCGCCCGGCTGCGATCGCGCCGCTGACCGGCCACGGCGGGCGCCCCCCTCGCTGACGGGCCGGCGACGCGGAAGGCTGACGTCAGTCGGCCTCGAGTGCGAGCAGGTCCTCCTCGTCGAGCTCGGGCAGTGCGCCGGTGTCGAGCTCGAGCAACGCCCGCTCGTCCGGTCGGGCCGGCAGCACGTTGACGATGTACGACGCGACCGCCTCCGCCATCGGCACGTCCCGACCCTGCTCGCTGGAGATGAACCAGCGGTGGTCGAGCAGCTCGTGGAACATCTGCGCCGGTTCGAGCTTGCCGCGCAGCTCGCGCGGGACCGCGCGGACGGCCGGCTCGAAGACCCCGGAGAGCCAGTCGTGCGCGACGAACTCCTCCTCGTCGTTCTGCCGGTCGGAGGCGGCGCGGTAGGAGTCCAGGTCGTTGAGCAGGCGCCGGGCCTGGTTCTCCTGGACGTCGAGCCCGGTCAGCCGCATGAGGCGGCGGGAGTGGTGCCCGGCGTCGACGACCTTGGGCTGGATGCGCAGCGTTGTGCCGTCGACGTCGGTCATGATGTCCAGCTCGCCGACGTCGAAGCCGAGCGCGTTGAGCCGCTCGATCCGCGCAGCCACCCGCCAGCGCTCGCCGGCATGGAACGACTCCTCGCTGGTGAGGATGTCCCACAGCTCGGTGTACCGCTCGGCGAGCAGGTTGCCGATCGCCACCGTGTCCACGCCGACCTCGAGCAGCTCACCGGCCTCGAGGTCCATCAGCTCGCCGATGATGTTGACCCGGGCGATCTCGAGGTCGTACGCGCGCTGGCCGTCGGTGAGGCGGTCGTGCAGGTCGCCCGTCTCGGCGTCGACGAGGTAGGCGGCGAAGGTCGCGGCGTCGCGCCGGAACAGGGTGTTGGACAGGGACACGTCGCCCCAGTAGAAGCCGGACAGGTGCAGGCGGACGAGCAGCACGGTCAGGGCGTCGATGAGGCGGGCCGTGGTACCGGGCTGCAGGCTCTGGCAGAACAGGGCCCGGTAGGGCAGCGAGTACTGCAGGTGCTGGGTGATGAGCACGGCCTCGAGCCGCTCGCCGTCGGGCGCCCGACGGCCGGTGATGACGCCGACCGGCTCGACGCTCGGCACGTCGAGCTTGCTCAGGGCCCGCAGCAGCTCGTACTCGCGGTAGGCGACCGTCTCGCCGATCTCCTTGACCGCGATGACCCGCCCGGACAGCTTGACGAACCGCACGATGTGCCGCGAGATGCCCCGCGGCAGCGCGGCCAGCACCTCGGCCGGCCAGTCCTCCAGCGGCACGTCCCACGGCAGGTCGAGCAGCGCCGGGTCCGGGGCTGCCGCCGTGATCTGCAGCGATTGCGCCATCGGGTCTCCTTCGTGACGGAGGGCGGGACGGCAGACGCCGTCCCGCCCTCCAGGTGCTGGGGCTGCGGGCCTCAGACGGTGATGCGTGCCCCGGTGGCCGAGGAGAACACGTGGCGCTCGCCCGGACGGACCGAGACCCACACCGTGTCGCCCTTGAGCGGGACGGCGCGCGGGTCGACGCGGACGATGACCTGGGCCTCGCCGGCGCCGGAGCGGATCTCCTTGGCTGCCTCGCCCGCGCCGACGATCTCGCCGTAGACGAACGCGTCGGAGCCGAGCTCCTCGACCAGGTTGACCTTGACGCCGATGGAGCCCTCGGTCCCGGCGCCGACGATGTCGAGCGACTCGGGCCGGAAGCCGACCGTGAGGTGGCCCTTGTCCTCGGGCGTCATCGCTGCGATGACCGCACGCTCGAGCGGGATGCGGGTCTGGCCCAGCTGGGCTGCGCCGTCGACGACCTCGAACGAGCCGATGTTCATCGCAGGCGAGCCGATGAAGCCGGCGACGAAGACGTTGTTCGGGGTGTCGTACATGTCGCGCGGCGTACCGACCTGCTGGAGCAGGCCGTCCTTGAGGACCGCGATCCGGTCGCCCATGGTCAGGGCCTCGGTCTGGTCGTGCGTGACGTAGACCGTCGTGACGCCGAGGCGACGCTGCAGCGAGGCGATCTGCGTGCGGGTCTGGACGCGGAGCTTGGCGTCGAGGTTCGACAGCGGCTCGTCCATGAGGAAGACCTGGGGCGAGCGGACGATCGCGCGGCCCATGGCGACGCGCTGACGCTGGCCGCCGGACAGGGCCTTCGGCTTGCGGTCGAGGTACTCGGAGAGGTCGAGGATCTTGGCCGCCTCCTCGACGCGCTTGCGGATGTCGGCCTTGGGGGTGCCGGCGATCTTCAGCGCGAAGCCCATGTTGTCGGCGACCGACATGTGCGGGTACAGCGCGTAGTTCTGGAATACCATCGCGATGTCGCGGTCCTTGGGCTGGATGTTCGTGACGTCGCGGTCGCCGATGAGGATCCGGCCGGCGTTGACGTCCTCCAGGCCGGCGAGCATCCGCAGCGAGGTCGACTTGCCGCAGCCCGAGGGGCCGACGAGGACGAGGAACTCGCCGTCCTCGATGTGCAGGTCCAGCGCGTCGACTGCGGGGCGCTCGGTCCCTGGGTAGACCCGGGTTGCCTTGTCGAAAGTGACAGTGGCCATGATGAGTAATCCCTCCACCGGCAGGTACGTGCCGGACGATCCTTCGTGATGGGAGTGTCAGGCCCCGTCATTGGGGCCGACCCGGCGACGGCTCCCGGCCTGAACCGGGTCTGACGTCCTCCGTGCGACAGGTCCATCCTGCCACAGCGGACCCCCGTCAGGGCAGGGTGGGGGCGTCGAGCTGGTCGGCCAGGGCGTGCAGCACCAGGGCGAACGCCTCCGGGTCGGCCACCCGGAACCGTGCGACGGTGGCGCCGGGGCCGACGCGGACCGTGACGTCGTGCGCGTCCAGGGCGGCGAACGCGCGCTCGTCGGTGACGTCGTCCCCGGCGTAGAGCACGGCGGCGGCACCCAGCCGGGTGCGCAGGTCGGCGAGCGCGTCGCCCTTGGTGACCGTGAGCACCCCGAGCTCGACGACGTCCTTGCCGAGCATCACGTCGGCCCCGGCGCGCTCCCCGAGCTCGACGGCCGCCGGGGTCAGCCGGGCGGCTTCGGCTCGCGCGGCGGTCCGGGTGTGCAGGACGACGGCGGTCGGCTTGACCTCGACCCGGGCCGTGCTGCCCGCCGTGGCGTCGAGCAGCGCTCGTTCCAGCGCGCGGTGCGTGGCTGCTGCGTCCGGCGGCAGCACGAGGTCCTCGCGCTGGACGCCCTCCGGGCCGCGCCGTCCGCGCTCCGCGCCGTGACTGCCGACGAGCCAGGTGCCGTCCGGTACCAGCGCCCGCTCGGCGAGGTCGTCCAGGCCACGGCCGGAGACCAGGGCGAGGTGCACCACGGGTCGGCCGGCGAGCCGGTCGAGGGCGGCGACGGCTGCGGGCAGGGCGCTGCTGGCTGCCGGGTCGTCGCGCAACGGCGCGAGCACGCCGTCGAAGTCGCTGGCGACCAGGACGTCGGACCCCGCCCGGACGAGCGCGGCGAGGCCGGCCAGGGCCGCGAGCAGGCCGTCGTCGCTCACCGCTGCCTCGCGTCGGCCTGGTCGAGCTCCTGGCCCTCGTCCGGCCCGTCCGGCCCGGCCGGCCCGTCCGGCCCGGCCTGCCCGTCCGGCCCGGCCTGCCCGTCCGGCCCGTCCGGCCCGTCCGACACGGGCGACGAGGTGAGGGCGGCGAGGAAGGCCGCCGACCAGGCCGCGACGTCATCGGTGAGCACGCGGCGGCGCAGCCGGCGCATCCGTGCCCTGGCCTCGCGCGGGGGCATCGTCGCGGCTCGGATGATGGCGTCCTTGAGCCCGTCGATGTCGTGCGGGTTGATCAGCAGCGCGGAGGTGAGCTCGTCGGCTGCACCGGTGAACTCGCTGAGCACCAGCACACCGCGCTCGTCGGTGCAGGCCGCGACGAACTCCTTGGCGACGAGGTTCATCCCGTCGCGCAGCGAGGTGACGAGCATGACGTCGGCGGCGACGTACAGCGCTGCCATCTCCTCGGGCGGGTAGGAGTGGTGCAGGTAGTGGATGGCCGCGGCGCCGATGTGCCCGTGCTCACCGTTGATCCGTCCGACGGCTGTCTCCACCTCCTCGCGCAGCTGCTGGTATGCGCCGACGTTCTGCCGGCTGGGGCTGGCCACCTGGACCAGCGTCGTGGCCGGGACGGTGAGGCGCTGCTCGGTGAGCAGCTCGCCGAACGCCTGGATCCGGTGCCGGATGCCCTTGGTGTAGTCGAGCCGGTCGACCCCCAGCAGCAGCAGGTCGGGCGAGCCGAGGTCCGCGCGGATCTGCGCCGCGCGGTTGCGGACCTGGTCGCTGCGGCCCATCGCGTCGAACCGGGCCGAGTCGATGGAGATCGGGAACGCGCCGGCGCGCACCTGCCGCGGCCCCGCCGGCCCGGTGACCGTCACCGACCCGGCTCCGGTGCGCAGCCCGGTGAGCCGGCGGACCGCCCGCCCGAAGTTGGCGGCGTCGCCCGCGCGCTGGAACCCCAGCAGGTCCGCTCCGAGCAGCCCCTCGACGACCTGGCGTCGCCACGGCAGCTGGATGAACAGCTCGAGGGGCGGGAACGGGATGTGGTGGAAGTACCCGATCCGCAGGTCGGGGCGCAGCTCGCGGAGCAGCGCGGGGACGAGCTGGAGCTGGTAGTCATGCACCCAGACGACGGCGCCCTCCTCGGCCTGCTCCGCCGCGACCTGGGCGAACCGGGCGTTGACCCGGCGGTAGGCGTCCCACCAGCCTCGGTGGTACTCGGGCGGGCTGATGACGTCGTGGCTCAGCGGCCACAGCGTGTCGTTCGAGAAGCCCTCGTAGTACTCCTCGATCTCTTGCGCGCTGAGCGCGACCGGCACGAGGTGCATCGACCCGGAGTCGAACGGCTCCTCCTGGACGTCCGGCGAGCCCGACCAGCCCACCCACGCCCCGGCACCGCTGCCGGCGGCCTGCATCACCGGTTCGAGCGCGCTGACCAGCCCGCCAGGGGAGCGCTGCCACTGACCGTCGACGAGGTCGACCGGAAGTCGGTTGGCCACGACGACCAGCGAGAACCTGCGCGCGGTCGCATCCAGTGCCACGGTGGGAGACCTCCTCGGTCGCCCCGAGGCTAGCCCGGGGCGTGTGCTCCTGCACAGCGACGACCCGGGACGGGGCCGACACGCCCGGTCAGACGACGGCAACGGCGCGGGGCCGTCGGCTGGTGCCGACCGGCCGGTAGCGTGCCGAGGATGGAGCGCATGGGGGTGGCACCGGGCGCCGAGATCGGCGGCTACCGCGTCCTGGCACCCCTCGGCCAGGGCGGGATGGGCGCGGTCTACCGCGCGGTCGACGGCGACGGTGTCGTCGTCGCGCTCAAGGTCCTGCACCCCCACCTCGGCGGTGACCCGCAGGCTCGCGCGCGGCTGACCCGTGAGGTGGCCAACCTCCAGCGCGTGCGGCACCCGGGGGTCGCCCGGGTGCTGGACGCTGAGATCGACTCCACCGAGGCCTTCCTCGTGACCGAGCTGGTCGCGGGGCAGGACCTCGCCGCCAGGGTGCGGGCGAGCGGCGCGCTGACCCCGGTCGCGCTCGCTGACCTCGCGACCGACCTGGCGGCCGCGCTGAGCGCCGTGCACGCCGCCGACGTGCTGCACCGCGACCTCACGCCGGGCAACGTCATGGTGACCGACCACGGTGGCGTGCTCATCGACTTCGGCATCGCCCTAGCCGTCGAGGACGTCAGGGTCACCTCGACCGGGCTGGTGGCCGGGACCCCGGGCTACCTCGCCCCCGAGCTGCTCGCCGGGGCCGAGCCCGACCAGGCCTCCGACTGGTGGGGCTGGGCGGCCGTGCTCGCCTTCGCTGCGACCGGGCGTCCGCCGTTCGGCAATCCGCCGATGGCAGCCGTCCTGGCGCGGGTGCACACCGGCCAGGTCGACCTGGCCGGGACCGACCCCCGGACCGCCCACGCCCTGCAGGTCGCGCTCGCCGTCGAGCCTGGACACCGCGGCACGCCGCAGGAGGTCGTCGAGGCGCTGCGCCGCGCAGCCGCCGCTCCGATGCCGCCCGGCCCGCCGAACGGTCCGCCCGGCCCGCCGAACGGTCCGCCCGGCCCGCCGCCGGCGGCGCCGACCGGGCCCATCGCGCTGAGCGCCGACAGCTCGCGCACGGTGCTGGTCGGCTCGGACGGCTCGACCCGCTTGCTGCCGACCGACCTCGCCGGTCCCGGCGGCGCGGCGCCCGCCGCGGACCGGGCCGGGCTTCTCGACGACGCACCCGACGACCTGCTGGACGACGACCTGCTGGACGACGACCTGCTGGACGACGACCTGCTGGACGACGAGGACTCCGGCGCCCCCGGCGGCGACCTCGGCGCGGGCGAGCCGCCCCGGCGGGCCGGCACGGTCCTGGCCGTCGCCGCGCTGCTCGTCGCGCTCGGCGCGGCCTGGCCGGGGGTCGCGCTGCTCGCCGCGGTCGTCCTGCTCGTCCTCGCCCGCAGCGTCGGCCTGGACGTCGCTGCGGTCCAGGCCCGGCGCAGCCGGCGAGGTGCGGGCCGCGCCGACGTCGCGCGCGGCGTCGTCGGCTGGCCCTGGTACCTCGCCCGGGCCGCGCTCGGGTCGCTGCCGGCCGTGCTGGTCGCCGCCAGCGTCGTCGTCGTGTTCGGCGGGGTGGGCTGGTGGCTCCTGGACACCGGGCGGCTGGTGGTGGCCGCCCCGGCCCCGGGTGGCGGTGCCGGGACCTTGAGCGGTAACGCCCCGTGGGTGCTGCACGCGGTCCTCGCCGTGGCGGTGCTGCTCGCGCTGCTCGCGGCGTGGTTCGGGCCGATGAGCCGGACGTCTCGGGTCGGGGCCCGCTGGGTGCTGGGCACGCTCGCCCCCGGGCGGGGCGGTGCGGCCGCCGTGACCCTGCTCGCGCTGGGTGGCGCAGCGGTGCTGGTCGTCCTGGTGCTCCTGGGCCAGGAGGTGACCTGGTGGCCCTTGCCCGGACCGCCGGACCTGAGATGACCCCGGCGGCGCCCCGTCCGCGTATCGTTGCCCCATGACCTCCGCGCCGCGCCGACTGCCGGCCGGTGCTGCCCTGCTCGGTGCCGCCGTCGCGGTCGGCGCCCTGGTCCTGGCCCTTGCCGGTGGGCTGGCCCACCACGGCGCCCTGCTCGTCCACCAGTGCATCCCAGCCGATCCGGCCGTGGGCCGTCTCGGGGTGGGACTCGCCCTGCTGCGGACCGACGGCGACTGCCCGACGGGCACCCTTGCGCTGGGCGGTGACGGGCGCCACGTCATGGGCGTCGTCGTCCTCGTCGCGCTGCCGGTGCTGCTCACCCACCTGCTCGCGCTGGCCACCGGGCTCGGCCTGCTCGCCCGCCTGCGCGTGCTCGTCCGTGCCACTCTGACCGTCCTGGGCTGGGCCGCCCGGCCGGTGCCCGCCACGCACGCTCTCCTGGTGCCCGGCGCGCGCCGCTACGTCGTCGCCGCGCGCCGACGCGCGTCCGGCCGCCCCGTGCTGGTAGCGCCCTGGCGGCGCGGTCCTCCTGCCCTCGGGCTCGCCTGACCTCGATGCCCCGGGCCGGCCCCGGTGCGTCCCCGACGACCCGAGGAGTACCCGTGCGTCCCATTCCCGTCCCCGACCCCCTGCCGCCCCCCGAAGGCCTGTGGAGCCGCACCCAGCCCTGGGTGTCCACCGGTCTGCGGTTGCTGCTGGGGGGCGTCATTCTCTACTCCGGCGCGATCAAGCTGGGCGACCTGCCCGCGAGCGTGCGAGCCGTCCGTGCCTATGAGCTGTTGCCGGAGGCGCTGGCCAAGGTTGTCGGCACCGGTCTGCCGGTCGTCGAGATCATCCTCGGCCTGCTGCTCCTTGCCGGTCTGCTCACCCGATACGCCGCTGCGGCCGTCGCGCTGCTCATGGTGGTGTTCATCATCGGGATCGCCTCGGCGTGGGCCCGGGGCCTGGCGATCGACTGCGGCTGCTTCGGCGGCGGTGGCGCGATCGAGCCAGACCAGACGCAGTACCCGCTGGAGATCACCCGCGACCTGGCCCTGGCCGCGGCCGCCGTCGTGCTCGCCTGGCGGCCGACCTCCCGCTTCTCCCTCGACTCGACCCTCGGCCTCGCCGCGCCCGTGCGCGCGGCGGCCTGACCGGAAGGACCCGTCATGACCGAACCCCGACCCCCCAAGGCCGTCCGCCGCGACGAGGCCAAGGCCGCTGCCCAGCGCCTGCGTGAGGAGCAGCAGCGTGCGGCGCGTCGCCAGCGCACCCTCGCGGTCGGCCTGCTCGTGGCCGGCATCGCCGTGGTGGGGGTGATCGTCGCCGTCATCCTCAACCAGGGCGGGGGAGACGCCGCCGGCGCGGAGGAGCAGCCTTCGGTCTCGAGCGACCGCGGCGCGATCGTGCTCGATGCCGACGGCATCGTCCAGCCGCCGGACGAGCAGGTCACGCCCGGCGAGGACGGCGAGGACGGCAACGACGACGATGTCGTCTGGCCGCAGGGCGCGTTCGACGACGCCGTCGTCGTCAGCGTCTACTCGGACTACATGTGCCCGTTCTGCGGCCTGTTCGAGGAGAGCAACGGGCCGCTGCTGGAGGAGCTGCGCGCCTCGGGCGAGATCGTCCTGGCGATGCACCCGGTGGCCATCCTCGACCGGTACTCGGCCGGGACGCAGTTCTCCACCCGCGCGACGGCTGCGGTGTTCGCCGTGGCCGAGCAGGCGCCGGAGGCGTTGATCGAGTTCAACGCGCTGCTCTTCGCCAACCAGCCGGAGGAGAACTCCACCGGGCTGAGCGACGAGCAGATCGCCGATCTGGCGTCCCAGGCGGGGGTGCCGGACGACGTCGTGGCGACCCTGGCGGACGGCACGTACACCTGGTGGGCCGCGCAGGCGACCGACCGGGCCTCGCAGGACCTCGGCTCGCTGTCCACACCGACGATCCTGCTCGACGGCGTCCCGTTGGCCGAGGGTGTCGACTGGCGCGTCGAGGGTGCGTTGGCCGAGGCGATCGACGCGGCCCGCGGCTGATCCTCTGCGCTCCGCACGACCTCTGAGACACTACGGAGGTCGCCGCCTTAGCTCAGTGGTAGAGCACCCGCCTTGTAAGCGGACGGTCGTCGGTTCAAATCCGACAGGCGGCTCCACAGGCCCGCCCGAAGGGCGGCCCCGCGGCGCGCGGGACCGGCCGTGTCGTACCTGACCTCGCATGTCCCGGGTCGAGATGTCCGGGTTGCCCGGTTCTGCGCCACGAGTTTCGGGTGAACTCGAATCTCCGCGTCATCGCGGCTCAAGATCGCCGTCTCTCAGGACGACAGAGTCCCTGACCGGCGACCCACCGGTCAGCTACCCCCCCGAAGTGGCGGAGTCCTCCCCAGGCTCCGACCGTCCTCCCGACACCGAAGGAACCCCCATCATGGCCTCCAACCGTCGCAAGTCCGCCGCCATCGCCCTCGCCGTCCTCGGCGTCGCGGGCCTGTCCCTGGCATCCGCGTCCACCCTGCTCGTCACCAGCAGCACCCTGCAGGCCGGCTCGGCCACGGTGGGCCAGTGCGACGCCGACGGCGTCTCCGTCGCCTACGCCTACACCTACTCCGGCACCGAGTACGTCGCCAACGGCGTCACCGTCAGTGGCATCGCGGCCGGCTGCAACGGTGGCCAGATCGGCGTGACGCTCAAGGGCACGTCCGGCACGACCGTGACCCTCGCCTCGGCCGCCGTCGCCGGCACGTCGTTCACCTCGCCGATCACCGCGATCTCGGCGTCCGACCTGTCGAACGTCACCGTCGTCGTCTCGAAGTAACCGGTAGCGGACCGCCCGGTCGCGAGGTGCAGTGAACGCCATGGAGGGAACGGCAGCAGCCGGCGCGGCTCGTCCGCGCCGGCTGCTCCGCCATGCGGGCGAGGTCGTCTGGATCGGGCTCGCCGTGGTGCTGGGCTACCTGCTGTGGCCCAGCTCGCTCGGCGGCTGCACGACCCTGACGATCGTGTCCGGTACCTCGATGGAGCCGACCTACTACACGGGCGACCTCGTGGTCTCCCGCTGCGGCGACGTCGAGGTCGGCGACGTCATCGTCTACAGCCCGCCGGACGTCGGCGGGGCCAGGGTCATCCACCGCATCATCGGCGGGGACGCCGAGGCCGGCTGGGTCATGCAGGGTGACAACAACGACTTCGTCGACCCGTGGCAGCCCCAGGGCGACCATGTCCTCGGCGGCGCCGTGCTGCACCTGCCCGACGTCGGCAAGGTCGCCTCGATCCTGCTCAGCCCGATGACCTGGATCTCGCTGCTGCTGATCGCCCTGGCGATCGTGCTGTGGCCGGGCCGGCCACAGCCTGCCGAGCCCGCCGCCGACCTGGTGGACGACGACGCCGAGCTCGGCGCCGACCAGGGGCAGCCGGACGACACCGGAGTGCCGGTCCTCAGCGGTCCGCCCGACCCACCCCACGCCGCACCCCCCGACGACCGGCCCAGCCAGTAGCCTCGGCTCTGACCTCGCACCAAGGAGCATGACGATGAACCGCCGACCGCTCGGCCGCCGCGCTGCCGCGCTCGCGCTCGCGGTCGTCGCCGTCGCTGGGCTCGGGCTGGCCTCGGCCGCCCAGCTGTCGGTCAGCTCGAGGGTGCTCCAGGCAGGGTCGACCGCCGTCGGCTCGTGCCAGCCGACCGCGACGCCGGTGGCCGTCTCGTTCACCACGACGTTCAAGACGACCAACCCCCGGCGGTACGACGCGACGGCGGTCAAGGTCTCCGGGGTGGACGCGGCGTGCGTCGGCAAGACCTACCGGGTCCAGCTGCTCAACACCGCCTCGGCGCCGATCGACCTCAACGGCGCACCGGCGGGGACCGACCTCACCGGCACGGTCGCCGCACCCGGTGGGGCGCTGACCGTGCCGATCCCCAGCACCGACGCCGCAACCATCGGCGGCGTCGCCGTCCTGTTCCACGGCTGACATGCCAGCGACCCGCCCTTCTCCCGGCAGCACCACAGGCCTGCGCCGTGGCGCGGTCGCCGCGCTGCTGGCCCTGACCTTCCTCACGGCCCTCGGGGTCGCCAGCGCCTCCTCCCTCGGGGTCACCAGCGGGTCCCGGACGAGCTCCTCGGCGACCAGCCCGTGCCCGGGCACGGCCGTCGTGCAGCCGGCCAACCCCACGTCGTCGGCGGGGACCCAGTTCTCTGCGGTCAGGGTGATCCTGCCGGTCGGCTGCTCGGGGGCCAGGGACGTGCAGGTCGCCTTCCGCCAGAGCGGCACCAACTACACCGGCTCGGCCCAGATCACCGGCAGCGGCGTCGTGACCATGTCCTCCGCCTACACCGCCGCGGTGACGGCGACCGTCATGGCCACCCTCAACGGCTGGAACCTGCCGGCGACGTGGGCCTACCTTCCGACCACCTGCACCATCCCGGCCAGCCCCTCGGCGACCTGCTACACCGACCTCACGGTCTTCAACGGGTCCAAGCCGGGTGGCGGGGTCTTCACCTACTACGACATCGTCATCCGGACCACCTCGACCACGCCGGTGGTCTGGGAGGCCACCATCCTCATGGCCCACCCCTCGCTGCCCGGTGCACCGACCCGACTGGGCAACTCGACGCTCGACGCCTACAGCGACGGCCAGACGTCGTGGAGCTCGACCGGGAGCATCAACGACGTCCGACGCACGAGCAGCTGCTCCGCCTCGCCCGCGATCCTCACTGTTCAGGGCAAGACGAGCGGCCCGGCCGACAACACCTTCGACGCGGTCGTCGCCGGTCGGGACCGGCAGTTCTCCCTGGTGCTCAACTACAACCAGGTCCCGTACTACGACGTGTACTTCCCCGGCTGCACGACGCCTTGAGCGGCCGGGCGGTCCGGTCGACGATCGGCGCGCTGGCCTGCCCGTGAGCGGTCGGCAGCCGGCTCGGGCTCAGACCGGGGTGAGCTCCGGTCGCTTGGGGCGCCGGTCGTCCCCGGACGAGCGCCCCCGCAGCCGGCGGGTCGCCCACGGGTAGGCGTGGTCGCGCACCCACATCGCATCGGCCCGGCGCTGCTCGGTCCAGCGGGCCGGGGCCAGCGGGACGAGCGGGGTGTCCCAGGCCTCGTCGTCGGGCGGCAGCCCGAGTGCGACGAGGGCGGCCTGGGCCACCCGGCGGTGACCCTGCGTGGTGAGGTGGATCCGGTCGGGTGCCCACATCCGCCAGTCGCGTAGCGAGCGCATCCCCCACAGGTCGAGGACGTGGGCGTCGTGGCGCCGCGCGATGGTCCACACGTGCGCGTTCAGGACGCCGACCAGGGGACGCGTGCGCCCGACGAGCGGGCTGTCCCTGGCGTCCACCCCCGTGCCGAGCAGAACGTCGGCGCCGCCGGCCCGCAACCTGACGACCGCCTCCTCGAGCCCGGCGGCCATCGTGTCGGGGTCGCTGCCGGTGCGCAGCAGGTCGTTGCCGCCGCCGATGAGGCTGACCAGGTCGGGACCGAGCTCCAGGGCCGCAGGGACCTGCTCGCGCAGGATCGGCGCCAGCAGCTTGCCGCGCACGGCGAGGTTGGCATAGCGGACCGGCTCGCCGTCGGCGTCGGCCACCCGGTCGGCCAGGTGCCCGGCGAGCAGGTCGGCCCACCCTCGGCAGCGGAGGCCGGGGTCGTTCAGGTCGGTCCGGCTCGCCGCCGCCCCTCCCGGGACGTCCCACAGCCCCTCGGTGAACGAGTCACCCAGGGCGACGTAGCGGCGCCACCGGATCGCGCCACCGCCCGGCCCCGGTGAGGGGGTGGGCGGTGTGGCATCCGGGTGGCGCGAACGGGTGATTCCCATCGGCGAAGTCCCCTCCAATACCCATCAGTCGCCCAAACCGGGCGGCGGCCACCCCGTCGGGTCCTTTACGACGCGGCAACCGTCCGCCATCCTCAAGAGGTCAGCGAACAAGGGGCAAACCCTCTGTGAGGAGGGGACGCAAAGCCACGGGGCCCGCAGGGCCAGCCGGGTTGCCGAACGACGAAGGACCATCATGAGCGCAGCATCGGTGATCATCATCACCCGCAGCTTCGCCGAGCCGCGACTCGGAGGTCCGTCCAGGGCGGGCTGAGCCCGCCCGAGTCCTCATGCAGGACATCACGCTCCCGATCACATCAGTGACGAGGAGATCGACCGCCGGACAGGACGTCCAGCGGGGCACGAACCGCCATCTCGGACCCAGGAGGGGGACAGGTGACCAGAACGACGCTTCGCAGGGCCGCCTCGGTGGCCCTCCTCGTCGCAGCCCTCGCGTCGTTGCGCACCGCCGGCGCCCTGGCGCCCGCCGTCTTGGTCGGCTCCGATGCCGATCAGGGCTGCGGTTCTTCTCCCATCGAGGTCACCTACGACCTCGACTACAGCTCCGACCTTCAGGGTTACGGGGTGAGCGCTGCCCGGCTGTCGGGGCTGGACGAGCGCTGCCAGGGGTACGACGTCGTCGTGTCCCTCAACGGACCCGGGGGGGTCCTGTTGGCCGAGATGACCGCTGGGGTCGAGGCGACGCGGATGCGCGTCGCAGTACCGGTGGCTACGCCGGTCGCCGCTGAGCAGCTCACGGGGGTGAGCGTTGTGCTCAGGGGCAACGGGACCGAGATCCCGCGCACGTGACGTGGTGCCGCCCCACGGGGGTGGGGCGGCACCGGTCATGCGTCGGCGGGGTCCGGCGGGCACCAGCGCACGGTCTGCGCGCCCTGTTGCTCGAGCAGGGTGTCGACAGCCGAGAACGGCCGTGAGCCGAAGAACCCCCGCGACGCCGACAGCGGGCTCGGATGGGCGCTGGCCACGACCGGGACGCCGTCGAGCAGCGGCCTGACCTCGCCGGCCTGCCTGCCCCACAGCACAGCGACCAACGGACCACCGCGGGCGACGAGCGCGCGCACGGCCTGATCGGTGACCTCCCGCCAGCCCAGGTGCTGGTGGGAGGCCGGTGCCCCGGCCCGCACGGTGAGCACCCGGTTGAGCAGCAGCACCCCCTGATCGACCCACGACGTCAGGTCGCCCGAGGCAGCGGGTCGGCAGCCGAGGTCCGTGGCGAGCTCGGTGTAGATGTTCGCCAGCGAGCGCGGGAGCGGCCTGACCTCCGGGGCGACCGAGAAGGCCAGCCCGACGGCGTGGCCAGGGGTCGGGTAGGGGTCCTGGCCGATGACGAGCACGCGGACCTCAGCCATCGGGCGGGCGAACGCCCGCAGCACCGCACCGGGTGCGGGCAGCCACGCCGCACCGGCTGCCGACTCCGCGCGCAGCGCGTCGCCGATCGCCCGGAGCCGCGGCTCGACCGGCGCCAGCGCGAGCGCCCAGTCGGGGGCCATCACCTGGTCCAGCGCGAGCCGTGGCACCCGGGCAGGGTAACGCCACCGGACCGCCGGGTGGGTCGCGCTGGTCCGTCCCCGGACGGTGCCGACGCCCTCACGGGGGGAATGACACGGCTGTCATTCCCCCCGTAGGATGAGGGGACATCGACCGCCCCGGAGGACCGCATGGACGCCACCGTCATGACGCTGCGTGCACCCGACGCCGGTGCAGACGCCACGAGCGCCTCCGGGTCGGGCCTGTCCGAGCGCGACGAGCAGGTCCTGGCGTTCGAGCGGCAGTGGTGGAAGTACGCCGGAGCCAAGGAGCAGGCCGTCCGCGAGCTGTTCGGGATGTCGGCCACGCGGTACTACCAGGTGCTCAACGCACTCATCGACTCCCCGGCGGCCCTGGCGCACGACCCGATGCTGGTCAAACGCCTGCGCAGGATGCGCGCGACCCGTCAGCGCGCCCGCACCGCGCGTCGCCTCGGCATCGACGGCTGAGGACTGCCGAGCAGATAGCCTGTCGGCCGTGAGCCCAGCCGCCTACCCGTATCCCCCGGACGAGTTCGACGCGGCGGCCGCCGCAGGTCCGCGCGGGGTCCATCGCACCCCCCGTTCGTGGTGGTCGCGCTGGTGGCCTTTCGTCCTGGCCGTCGTGCTCTTTCCCGCGCTCGCCTACGGGGCGGTGACGCTGGTGTCGGACGGCGTGACGCTGCCCTGGCAGGACGCGACGGACGAGCCGACCAGCGACCAGGTCGACGAGTCGGAGCAGCCCCTGGACGAGACCGCAGTGGAGACCGACGAGCCGACCGCAGAGGCCACCGAGGAGGCCACCGAGACACCGGAGCCGCCGGCCGCCGTCGTCGACCTCGCCCGGCAGGTCGAGGTCTTCAACTCCACCACCACCTCCGGGTTGGCCAGCGCCGGCAGGGACGCGCTCGAGGTGGCCGGGTTCACCGCCGTGACCAGCGGCAACTGGTCGGGTGACGACCCCGAAGCCTCGGTCGTCTACTACCCGGCCGCGGCCGACATCGCCACGGCCCAGGCCGTGGCCACCGCGCTGGGGCTCAGTGCGGTGCAGGAGTCGGCCGAGCAGGCACCCGAGGGGATCGTCGCCGTGCTGGCGGGGGACTTCACGCCGTGATCCCGCGGGCGGCCCCGCAGCCGCCCGGTGGTCGAGCCGTTCCGCGGTGGGACGTGACCCGCGCGCTTGCACTCGCCGGGCGAGAGTGCCAATAATGACTTAGCACTCTCGACCCGAGAGTGACAGAAGCATCTGGTCCGGTGAGGGCCGGGACACCCGCGGGACATGACCGTGGGCCGACCGGTCCGTCCGTCGCGGGCGCCGTGGCCAGCACACCGCCACAACCGGAGGACCATCCGAATGGCCAAGATCATTGCGTTCGACGAAGAGGCCCGTCGCGGCATGGAGCGGGGCATGAACGCCCTCGCCGACGCCGTCAAGGTCACGCTCGGCCCCAAGGGCCGCAACGTCGTGCTGGAGAAGAAGTGGGGCGCCCCCACGATCACCAACGACGGCGTCTCCATCGCCAAGGAGATCGAGCTCGAGGAGCCGCTGGAGAAGATCGGCGCCGAGCTCGTCAAGGAGGTCGCCAAGAAGACCGACGACGTCGCCGGCGACGGGACCACCACGGCAACCGTGCTGGCCCAGGCGCTGGTCAAGGAGGGTCTGCGCAACGTCGCGGCCGGGGCCAACCCGATCGCCCTCAAGCGCGGGATCGAGGCGGCCGTCACGGCCGTCACCGCCGAGCTGCTCAAGGCGGCCAAGGAGGTCGAGACCAAGGAGGAGATCGCAGCCACCGCTGGCATCTCCGCCGGGGACCCGGCCATCGGCGAGCTCATCGCCGAGGCGATGGACAAGGTCGGCAAGGAAGGTGTCATCACGGTCGAGGAGTCCAGCGCGCTGGGCCTCGAGCTGGAGCTGACCGAGGGCATGCGCTTCGACAAGGGCTACCTCTCGGCGTACTTCGTCACTGACGCCGAGCGCCAGGAGGTCGTCCTCGAGGACGCCTACGTGCTGCTCGTCGAGTCGAAGATCTCCAGCGTCAAGGACCTGCTGCCCCTGCTGGAGAAGGTCATCCAGTCCGGCAAGCCGCTGTTCATCGTCGCCGAGGACATCGAGGGCGAGGCCCTGGCCACGCTCGTCGTCAACAAGATCCGCGGCACTTTCCGTTCGGCCGCCGTCAAGGCGCCCGGGTTCGGCGACCGCCGCAAGGCGATGCTGCAGGACATGGCCATCCTCACCGGTGGCCAGGTCGTCTCCGAGACGGTCGGCCTCAAGCTGGAGACCGCCGGTCTCGAGCTGCTCGGCCAGGCCCGCAAGATCGTCGTCACCAAGGACGAGACCACGATCGTCGAGGGTCTCGGCGAGGCCGAACTCATCGCCGGTCGTGTCTCGCAGATCCGTGCCGAGATCGAGAACTCGGACTCGGACTACGACCGCGAGAAGCTGCAGGAGCGGCTGGCCAAGCTGGCCGGCGGCGTGGCGGTCATCAAGGCCGGCGCGGCGACCGAGGTCGAGCTCAAAGAGCGCAAGCACCGCATCGAGGACGCCGTGCGCAACGCCAAGGCCGCCGTCGAGGAGGGCATCGTCGCCGGTGGTGGGGTCGCCCTCATCCAGGCCGGAAAGCTCGCGTTCGAGACGGCCGAGATCCTCGCGCTGGTCGGCGACGAGGCGACCGGTGCGCGGATCGTCCAGCTGGCGATCGACGCCCCGCTCAAGCAGATCGCCATCAACGCCGGCCTCGAGGGCGGCGTCGTGGCGGAGAAGGTCCGCAACCTCCCGTCGGGACACGGCCTCAACGCCGCGACCGGCGTGTACGAGGACCTGCTCGCGGCCGGGGTCAACGACCCGGTCAAGGTGACCCGCTCTGCCCTGCAGAACGCGGCCTCCATCGCTGCCCTGTTCCTCACCACCGAGGCCGTCGTGGCCGACAAGCCGGAGCGGCACGCCCCGGCCGGTGGCGGCGACGGCGGCATGGGCGGGATGGACTTCTGATCGACTGATCGGGTCCACCGCACCACCAGCACCGACACAGCGGGCGTCTCCCTCGGGAGGCGCCCGCTGCGCTGCGC
>Ga0105047_10007892_pt1 | contig 17856 bp, 14 predicted proteins | sample MAT04_FD_78384 | JGI IMG/M metagenome (GOLD analysis project Ga0105047, IMG submission 78384) | Freshwater microbial communities from Lake Fryxell liftoff mats and glacier meltwater in Antarctica - MAT-04 (megahit assembly) | ecosystem: Environmental > Aquatic > Freshwater > Ice > Liftoff...
CCCATCGCGGACCTGTACAAGTCGCAGGTGCGCCAGCTGTCCGTGGCGCTCGGTGTGCCGGACGCGGTCGTGCGCAAGGCGCCATCTGCCGACCTCTGGCCGGGCCAGACCGACGAGACCGAGGTCGGCTTCTCGTACGCGACCATCGACCGTATCCTCTTCCGCCTGGTGGATGGCCGCCGCTCCATCGAGGAGCTGGTGGAGGAGGGGTTCGAGCGGGAGATGGTGGAGCGTGTGGACCGGCTGGTCGCAGTCTCCGAGTTCAAGCGCCAGATGCCGCCCATCGCCAAGGTCGGCCCGCGGACCGCGGGTATCGACTACCTCTACCCCCGACGTCGGCCGCGCTCGACGCGTGGCTGAGCAGCCGACCTCGCCGGATCCCGTGGCGGCTGAAGCTAGCGTACGGGGCCCCGGCATCCTGTACGTGGTCGCGACGCCCATCGGCAACCTCGGGGACATGACCCTCCGGGGGATCGCGGTGCTGCGATCGGTGGCGGTCGTGGCCGCCGAGGACACCCGCCTCACGCGGCGCCTGTGGGCACGCCACGGCATCGAGACGCGCCTCGTCAGCTATCACGCCCAGAGCAGCGACCGGCGAGCCCAGGAACTGCTGGCACGACTGCGCAGCGGTGACGACGTGGCGCTCGTCACGGATGCCGGCACGCCACTCGTGAGCGATCCGGGTGGCGAGCTGGTCAGCGCCTGGGCCGGCGAGGGAGGTCGGGTGGTGCCCATCCCGGGCGCCTCCGCGGTCCTCGCAGCGCTCGTAGCGAGCGGCATCCCGGCGCCCCGCTGGGCATTCGAGGGGTTCCTGCCGCGACGGGGCCGCGAACGACGGGAGCGCATCACGCGCATCGCCGCGGACGACCGAACGACGGTGCTGTTCGAGGCACCGGGTCGGGCGGCGGCGACCCTCGCCGACCTCGCCGAGGCATGCGGCGTAGAGCGTCGCGGCGCGTTGTGCCGGGAGCTGACCAAGCTGCACGAGCAGGTCCGGCGCGGCACGCTCGAAGAGCTCGCCGCCGAGGCCACCGCTGATCCACCCCGGGGCGAGGTCACCATCGTGGTCGCCGGCGGCACGGGTATGGCGCCGCTCGGCGTCCACGCCGGCAGCGGCGGGCCTGTCGACATCGCCGAGGGCCGCCAGCGGGTGGCACGACTCATGGCGGCGGGTCAGACTCGGGGGAGCGCCGCCAAAGCCGTCGCCCGTGAGACCGGGCTGTCGCGACGCGAGCTATTCATGCACGAGCAGGAGGAAGCCTGATGTCCATCCCCATCCTTCGGGACCTCACGCCCGTCGGCCGGATGGTGGTCATCGGGACACTGCTCGTCAGCCTCCTGTCCATCCTCATGGAGTGGGTGCTGGGGTTCCACGGCACCCCGGTGTTCCTGGTCAGCGCCGCTGGCATCCTGGGTCTGGCCTACGTCGTGGGCATCTCCACGGAACGACTCGGCGGACTTGCCGGTCCCCAGGTGGGCGGCATCCTCAATGCCACGTTCGGCAACATCGCGGAGCTCATCATCGCGTTCTTCGCCCTCTCGGCGGGGCAGCTCGCGGTGGTCAAGGCGTCCATCACGGGTTCCATCATCGGCAACCTGCTGCTGGTCCTCGGCGCCAGCCTGCTGCTGGGTGGCCTGCGTCACGGAACCCAGAAGTTCTCGGCCAAGATCGCGAGCATGGACGCCACGATGCTGGTGCTGGCGGTCATCGGCCTGTTCGTGCCTGCCATGTTCGCGCTGTCCACGGTCGCCGGGCCCAAGGGCCATCGCATCGAGGAGAGCGTCCTCGTCTCGATCATCCTGCTGGTGCTCTACTTCGTGAACCTCGCCTACCGGTTCAGGCATCCGGAGCAGGTGCTGGGTGGCCAGGAGCCGGAGGGACACGCGGGCCCCGCCTGGGCGCCCAAGGTAGCCATCGCGGTCCTGGGCGGTGCGGCTGCCTTGCTGGCGGTGCTGTCGGAGCAGCTGGTGGGTGCCATCGACCCGTTCATCGAGCAGTTCGACCTGACGCCGTTCTTCGTGGGCGTGATCCTCATCCCGACCATCGGCAACCTGTCGGAGCACCTCGTGGCGGTCCAGCTGTCGCTCAAGGACCGGGTCGACTTCACGATGGCCGTGTCCATGGGCAGCAGCCTCCAGGTGGCGCTGTTCGTGGCGCCCGTGCTGGTGCTGCTGGGGCTCGTCGTCAACCAGCCCATGGACCTCGTGTTCGCGCCCCTCGAGGTCGCTGCGGTCGCAGCTGCGGCAGGCATCGCCGCGCTCGTGTCGCTGGACGGTGAATCGAACTGGCTGGAGGGCGCCCTGTTGCTGGGTGTCTACACCATCCTGGGCGTCAGTTTCTTCTACCTGGCCTAGTTCCCGGACGGCGCGCTGTGTCAGGTGGCGTGAGCCCTGCGTGCGCTCCACCAGTCCCATCTCGGCACTTGCGCAGATGATGTCAACGAAAGTGGGCTGATCGGTGTGGCCCGCCGATCCCGCAGGGCCGCAACAGCCGTCGAAGGGCACGATCCCGCGCATCATCCGGCGACTCGGCGATCCGGGTCCGATGAACGACCGGCAGCGCCCCCGTCTGCGGACCCACCCAGACCCCGACATGTCGGATGGGCCATCCGCTACATATCATCCGCAGGATCGAGACTGGGCTCGCTACCATGCCGCAGTGGCCATGCACCGCGAACTGTCCATCGACCCGCCCGTCGACGCCGAGACCGGGCAGCCTGACCCCACCAGCGCGCCGCCCGTCACGCGGGACGTGCTGGCTACGGCAGCGCTCGGTCTGGAGCCCAGTGCCACGCCACGCCGCGACGTGGTCGTCATCGGTGGCGGCCTGGCGGGTCTGGTCGCCGCGTACGAGCTGCGGCGGCAGGGTCATCGGCCGATCGTGCTGGAGGCGCAGAACCGGGTCGGTGGCCGGATCTGGACGCTGCGCACCTTCGCGCCTGGGCTGTATGCCGAGGCGGGTGGCATGCGCATCCCGAAGGCCCACGACCTGACACTGGCCTACTGCGCGAAGTTCGGCTTGCCGATGCGACCGTTCCCGATGGGCAACCCCCGGGGGCTGGTCCACGTCAGCGGCGAACGGATGACGATGGCGGACGCGAACGCCGACCCGGCGCGCCTGGGGTTCAGCGTCGCGGATCACGAGCGCGGCCGGACGGCGGATGACCTGTGGGAGGACGCCATCGGCGGCATGCGCCGAGCTATCGCGGCCGAGGGCCCGGCGGCCTGGGACGACATCGTGCTGCGCTTTGACCAGTACAGCCTGTACGAGTTCTTGCGCAGCCGCGGCTGGTCCGATGGCGCCATCGAGTACTACGCGGTCATGAACTTCGTGGAAGCGGACATGCAGAACGCGGTGGTCGAGGTGCTGCGCGAGGATCTCGGCGGTGCATACCTCGACATGCAGTGCATCGAGGGCGGCATGGACGCCCTGCCGAACGCATTCTTCGCTGAGCTCCAGGACGAGGTCCGGCTGGGTGCGGAGGTGTTCGCTATCGACCAGGATGCCGATGGCGTCACGGTGCACTACAAGACCGAGGCGGATCGCTTCCAGGTACGCGGCGACTACGCTATCTGTACCCTGCCATTCCCGGTGCTGCGCACGGTGGAGGTGACGCCGGAGCTGTCGCGCGGCAAGCGTCGGGCGATCCGGCAGCTGAACTACCATGCCTCGACCAAGATCCTGTTCCAGGTCCGGGAGCGCATCTGGGAGACCGACGACGGCATCCTGGGCGGCGCGACCGTCACCGACCTGCCGGTACGTCGCCTGAACTACCCGGCACCCGACCCGACCACCAGCCGTGGCGTCTTGCTCGCCTCGTACACCTGGGGCCAGGACGCGCTCCAATGGGGAGCCATGGACGAGGAGACGCGCCTGGAGGAGGCGCTCGACGATGTGGCACGCATCCATCCCCGCATCCGGGAGGTGTACGAGACTGGCGCCACCCACGCCTGGTACGGTGATCGCTGGGCCCGCGGCGCCTTCGCACTGTTCGCGCCAGAGCAGCAGAGCCAGCTCCAGGCGGACATCGTGCGGCCCGAGGGGCGCATCCTGTTCGCGGGCGAGCATTGCTCGCTGTATCACGCCTGGATCCAGGGCGCGCTCGAGTCCGGCATCCGGGCCGCGCGCCAGATCCACGAGGACACGGTCGCGGCGGCAGCCGCGGGGTAGGCGGCGGGCGGGAGGTCGCGGCGGCAGCCGCGGGGTAGGCGGCGGGCGCGGGAGGTCGCGGGCGCGCGAGAAGCGGCGGGCGCGCGAGAAGCGGCGGGTGCGCGGGAAGCGGCGGGCGCGCGGGAAGCGGCGGGCGCGCGGGAAGCGGCGGGCGCGCGGGAAGCGGCGGGCGCGAGGCGGATCGTGCGTCCGGCGGTCGATGCGACGGTTGACGGACGGATTCTGCCGGGGTCGAAGGCTGGATCGCTCGTCCGATGCACATCCGTCGGTCAGGCTGCCGGAATCGTCTGGTTATCGGCTGTTTGACCGACACATCGACCACCCCGCGCACATGGTCCGATGGCGTACGTTGCACGGTCGGGCTCGTCCCGCGCTCGAGTGCCCCCTCGGCGCGCGGGAAGCGGCGGGCGCGGGAGGGGAGTCCGCGCCCGCCAGCGATAGATTCGGGTTCAGGGGTTGGGTCGCGGCCGCCAGGACAGGATCCGGGCGAACTGCATGAGCTCAGGCCGCGGCCATCGCGAGCTCCGCCTCGGGCTCGAGGTCAAGGTCCTCGTCGTCCAGCTCGTCGTCGTCGTCGTCGGCTGCCAGCTCGTGCGGCTGGACGCCCAACTGGGCAGCCTGCGTTGCGAGGGCTTCCGCCGCCGACTCGGCCGCGTAGTCCTTCTTCTTGCGACCCGACAGCATCTCCACCGACGAGGCCACGATCTCCGTCTTCCAGTGGCGCAACTTGCGGTCGTCCTCCCACTGGCGGGTCTGGAGGCGACCCTCGATGGCCACGAGTTGACCCTTGCCCAGGTATTGGGCGCAGATCTCCGCGAGGCGGTCCCAGGTGACGACGGTATGGAATTCCGCCTTCTCCTGGCCGCCACGGTACTCGTTCGTGGCGATGCTGAACTGGGTGACCACCTTCGAGTTCGCGAGCGATCGCATCTCGGGGTCGCGGGTCAGGCGACCGGTCAACAGGACGCGGTTCATTGCGTACCTCCTTCGCCGGCACTCGTGTGCGGGCGTGCGTCGTCGGCGGACAGCGGATCGGACCGGCGGGTCGTTCTCGGCGGAGGCGGGATCAAGCGGCGGGAGGCGGCGGGGATGGCGTCACCCGGCCGGGTGGTCGAAGCGACGCGTCGAACGCGAGGTCCGTCCGGATGACACGACGAACCCTACGCAGGCGCCCTTACCGCGGACTTTGGTCGGGCCTATCCGGGGCTTTCGCCGATCAGGCTCGTCAGCGACGTAGGCTCGGAGGTATGCAGACCGGGGGCGAGGGCGCCAAACGCGCACGCGAGCGTCACCGCGACTGGAGCCGAGTCGCGCGGCGACGCGGTTTCAGTCGATCGAGGGGTGAGCGCATGCCTCGACCCACTCGTCCGTGGCAGCCAGCTCGGCGCATCGTCGTCGGACACCGACCAGCGATCGCCCTCAGTTGACCTCGGGCACGAACGTCTGATCGCTGATGGGCGGTCGGACGTACCCCGTGGCCGCCTGGAGTGGCGGCAGGCTGATGGGCTCGGGCGTGAGGTCCTTGTACTTGACCTGTGACAGCAGGTGCGAGATGACGTTCAGCCGCGCCCGCGCCTTGTCGTCGGAGCGGACGACCCACCAGGGTGCCTGCTTGATGTCCGTGTGAGCGAACATCTCGTCCTTCGCGCGCGAGTAGTCGAGCCAGCGCGAACGTGATGCGAGGTCGATGGGCGACAGCTTCCAGCGCTTCGTTGGGTTGCCGATGCGCGCCTGGAACCGGCGTTCCTGCTCGGCATCGCTGACGCTGAACCAGTACTTGATGAGCAGGATGCCGCTGCGCACGAGCATCCGCTCGAACTCCGGACACGATCGCAGGAACTCCTGGTGCTCCTCGTCCGTGCAGAAGCCCATCACGTGCTCCACGCCGGCGCGGTTGTACCAGGACCGGTCGAAGAGCACGATCTCGCCGGCCGCCGGCAGGTGGGCCACGTAGCGCTGGAAATACCACTGGCCCTGTTCCCGCTCGGACGGCGCGGGCAGGGCCACGACCCGGGCGAAGCGCGGATTGAGCGGCTCCGTGATGCGCTTGATGGCACCCCCCTTACCGGCTGCATCGCGCCCCTCGAAGACGATCACGACCTTCAGCCCCTGGTCGCGGATCCACTCCTGCCACTTCACGAGCTCCACGTTGAGACCTACCAGCCGGTGCTCGTATTCCTTGGATCCCAGGCGCTCCGGTTCGATGTCGTGGGCGGCCCGATCGGCCTTTCCCGTTCCCATGCCAACTTCCTCCCTGTTGGCGCTGCGGCGCCCCGACCCGCTGGCGCGCCATGCGCGGAGACCAGGGATCGATCTCGATAGTCTGCGCATGACGGAGGGTCCGCACGTCGCGCCGGCGACAACCGCATCCGCCTCGCCTTGAGTCGCGGCCAGAGATCATGGCGCATGCGCGACGCCCAGGTCGCTGACTCAGGCCGTGCCCGTCGCCCCGGACAGCGCCACGACCGCGTCCCACAGCTCGCGTCGCTCAGCGGCGGAGAGCCGGGTCATGGGTATCCGGTCGAACGGCCGCGAGCGCCGATCCAGCAGCAGGCGACCGCTCCAGGGCGACGCGTCCGGCAGCGCGGCCAGCCACACGATGGTCTCCACTCCCTGAGCCGGCGTCCGGAGCAGCGGCCGCATGAGTTGCTGGAAGGCCGGCAGCGACTCGGCCAAGCCCGGCGTGTCCGCCCAGCCAGGATGCATGGCGGCGAACGTGACGCCCCACCCAGCGCTCCGGCGGGACCACTCGCGCATCAGTGACACCTGCGCCCGCTTCGATCTGGCATACGCCAGTGATCCGTTATAGGTGCCTGCTGCGTATTGAAGGTCATGGACGTCGAGCTGCTGTGTGTACATGCCTCCGGAAGTCACGGCGATGACCCTCGATCCGGGCGTTTGCCGCAACAGTGGCATGAGGCCCGACTCCAGCACGAATGGCCCCACCACGAGCGTGGCGAGCGTCGCCTCGATGCCGTCCACGCCAATCGTCCGCTCCGGGAAGATGGCCCCAGCGTTGTCCACCAGGACGTCCAGGCGCTCCTCGGTCTCCAGCACCCGTGTCACCGCGTCGCGTACCGATGCCAGCGAGCCCATGTCCGCGACCACGATGGGATAGCGGTCCTCGCCGTGCTGCTGGACCAGGGCGTCACGTACGGCCGCGAGGCGCTCCTGGCTGCGGCCCACGAGGACCACCCTGGCGCCGAGTGCCGCGATGGCGTCCGTAGCCGCGCGCCCCAGGCCGGACGTGGGTCCGGTCACGAGGACGGTCCTGCCCTGCAACGCGTCGGGTGCCGGGTCCGCCCAGTGGAACAATCGGCGACGGACCGCTGGACCGATCCTGGTGAAGCTGGGTACGACGGCGATCTCCAGGAGATCGTCGATGAGCGACCTTGGGTCCACGCATACTCCTTGCAGACTGCACCTCAGTCACACCGGTATCCGGTGGCGACGTCGTCCCTCGTCACATCAATCATGATCCAGCAGCTCGGGAGACACCCATGACCACATTGCAGCGCCAGATCGAGACCCGGCTGGGTGCCGAGCAGGCATTCGCCTACATCGCCGACTTCGCCAACTCGATGCACTGGGACCCGGGGGTGGTCGCATCAGAGGCCGTTGACCCGACGTCCGTCGGGCTTGGATCCCGATACCGGCTGAGCGTGCGCCTGGGTGGCCGCACGGCGGCCATGGAGTACCGCATCACGAGCTTCGACGCGCCGAACGTGGTGGTGCTCACGGGCAAGGGGTCGGGCGTCACTGCCGTGGACGAGATCCGCTTCACGCCCACAGGGGCTGGCACGCGCATCGACTACACCGCGGATATCACGCTTGGTGGCATCCTCCGTCTGGCGCAGCCGTTCCTGGGCGGCGCGTTCCGGAAGCTGGCCGACGACGCACTCGGGGGTATGCGCACGAAGCTGGACGCACTCGCCGACGCGCAGACGGCCCAGCCCGCGCCGGCGATCGCTGTGGACCCGGCGCCATGAGGGTCGCTGTGATCGGGTCCGGCGTCAGCGGCCTGACCGCGGCGTACCGCATGCGCACCGACCACGAGGTGCGGGTGTTCGAAGGCGAGAGCGCCGTCGGGGGCCATGTGCGCACCGTCATGGTGGACGGCCCCGCTGGCCCGGTCCCGGTCGACACCGGCTTCATCGTCTACAACGAGCACACGTACCCACTGTTCGTGGCGTTGCTGGCGGAGCTTGGTGTCGCCACCCAGCCGACCGAGATGTCACTTGGTTCGGCATGCCAGGAGTGCGGCATCGAGTTCGGCACCAATGGCCTGCGCGGCCTGTTCGCGCGGCCGACCGCACTTGTCCGACCGTCGCACTGGCGCATGATCGGGGACATCCAGCGCTTCTACACCGATGCCCGACGACGGCTCGATGCCGGCACCGTCACGCGCCAGACGCTGGCTGACTTCCTCGACGCGGGCGCGTACGGCCGCGGCTTCCGGAACCACTATCTGGTGCCGCTCACTGCTGCGGTCTGGTCGACGGCTCCCGACCGGGTCCTGGATTTCCCCGCCGACTACCTGCTGCATTTCCTGGACAACCACGGTCTCATCGGCCGCCACAGCGGTCTCCAGTGGCGAACCATCACGGGCGGTTCCCGGACGTACGCGGAGCGCCTCGTGGCGGCACTCCCACCGGGCGCGGTCAGGACGGGCGATCCCGTGACAGCCGTGCGCCGGGGCCCGGACGGCGTCACGGTCGCCACGCGCGCTGGGGTCATGGAGCGTTTCGATGCGGTCGTGGTGGCGACCCACGCCGATGACGCACTGTCGCTCCTTGCCGACGCGGACGCACGGGAGCGGCAGGTGCTGGGCGCCTTCGAGTACACCACCAACGAGGTCGTGCTCCACACGGACGACCAGCTGCTGCCCCGCAGCCCGCGGGCGCTGTCTTCCTGGAACGTGGATGCGGCCAGCTGCAGACGGCTGGGCGACGCGCTCACGATGACCTACTACATGAACCGGCTGCAGTCGATCGCGGGGCCCACGCAGTACTGCGTGTCCGTCAACCCGGGTGATCGGGTACGCCCCGACCGGGTCATCGTCGAGCGGTCCTTCAGCCACCCCTTGTACACGTTCCGGACGCTCGACGCGCAGGTAGCCCTGCGGCACCTCCAGGGCAGTCGGGGCACCTGGTACGCGGGCGCCTACCTGGGCTATGGCTTCCACGAGGACGGCTGTCGAGCCGGGACCGAGGTGGCCCAGGCCGTGTCCATGTCCGCGCTGGAGCGTGCCGCATGAGGTCGCACCTGCTGGAGGGCAAGGTGCGGCACCACCGGCATCGTCCGTTCAAGTACCAGCTCGAGCATGACGTGTACTACTTCGCACTCGACCTGTCCGAGCTGGACCAGGTCTGTCGCAGCGTGCGCCTCATCGGCCGCAACCGGCCCAATGTCGTGACACTTCGCGACCGCGACCATCTGCTGCCGCCGGCCGAGGACATCGATGTCGCGGTCCGGCAGCACCTGCGCACCGAAGGCCACGAGCCGCAGGACTGGCGGATCACGCTCGTGACCAACCTGCGGGTGTTCGGGTACGTGTTCAACCCGGCCAGCTTCTATCTCTGCCGTGATGCCGCGGGCCAGCTTCGGGTCGTCCTCATCGAGGTCCACAACACCCACCACGAGCGCCACCTGTACACGCTCCAGCCGGACCGCCAGGGGTCGGCCCACGTTGCCGCGATGGACAAGGAGTTCTACGTCTCGCCATTCATCGACATGGTCGGGCGGTACTCGGTGCTGGTCCGGGACGAGCCCGGCAACCTGCGCATCACCATCGACGAGCGCAAGGACGGGGAGCCGCTCCTGAGCACCAGTGTCCAGTTGCGTCGGCTGCGCCTGACCGACCGGACACTCGCCCGGATGCTGGTCCGCCACCCATTCATCACCCATCGCACGATGGGCCTCATCCACTGGCACGGCCTGCGCCTCTGGCGCCGAGGCGCGCCGATCCACCATCACGGAGCAGCACCGCGATGAACACCCGCTCGCTCGGTCGCAGGTTCCCGTTCGCGTCCGGTCCGGTGCTGGGCACGCTCGCTCAGCGCGTCACCCTGGGCTTTGGCGGCCAGGTGCGGGTCGGGCGTCTCGACGTCGTGCTGCCCGACGGCGAGCGACGCACATTCGGCGACGTCAGCTCGGACCGCCGGGGTGAGATCCGGGTCCATGACAGCGAGGCATTCGTGCGGCTGCTGATGGGTGGCGCGACGGGTGCCGGCGAGGCGTACATGGATGGGCTGTGGTCCAGCCCCGACCTCGCCGCGGTATTGGTGGTCGGTGCCCTCAATCGACGGTCGGCTGGCACGTCCGGCGGCTGGTGGCGGGCGCCAAACCGGCTTCGTTGGTCGCTCACCCACCGGGCCCGGCGGAACACGCCCCACGGCAGCAAGCGCAACATCGCCGCCCACTACGACCTGGGCAACGACTTCTACCGGCTGTTCCTGGACGAGACCATGAGCTACTCCAGCGCCGTGTTCGAGACACCCGGCCAGTCCCTCGAGGACGCGCAGCGCAACAAGTACCGGATCATGGCGGAGCGTGCCGGCCTGACCGGCGGCGAGCATGTCCTGGAGATCGGGTCTGGCTGGGGTGGCTTTGCGATGTATGCCGCGGGCGAGCTCGGCTGTCGTGTGACGACCATCACGGTATCGGCCGCGCAGCATGCCCTGGCCGCGGAGCGCATCCGGGCGGCCGGGCTCGCTGACCGCGTGAGCGTGCGGCTCCAGGACTATCGGGACGTGACCGGCAGCTACGACGCGATCGTGTCCATCGAGATGCTGGAGGCCGTTGGCGCCGAATTCCACGCAGCGTTCTTCCAGGCATGTGACCGGGTCCTCGCCCCGGGCGGTCGGATCAGCCTCCAGTCGATCACCTTCCAGGAGGCCGACTACGAGGCACAGCTGCGGGGTGTCAACTGGATCCAGCAGTACATCTTCCCGGGTGGTGTGCTGCCGTCCATGGGCGCCGTGCAGCGAGCCATCGTGGGCACGCAGTTGCGGCTGGTGGACGTGAGCGACGTCGGTCCCCACTACGTGACTACGCTGCGCGCCTGGCGTACGCGTTTCCTGGAGCACCCCGACGCCGTCCGGGCACAGGGCTTCGACGAGCGTTTCATCCGCATGTGGGAGTACTACCTCGCGATCAGCGAGGCCGGCTTCAGCACGGGCGTCACGCAGGATCTGCAGATGGTGTTCGTGAAGGGCCGCGCAAACTAAGGCTCGGGTGGGGGACGTCGATCGGCAGGGCCCGGCAGGCGCAGCCGTCGATCGGCAGGGCCCGGCAGGCGCAGCCGTTGTGGGCGACTCGGCCGGCGACACGGTAGAAAGCCATGATCTGGTCTTCGGGCGTGGAGCACGGTAGACGACTCGCCGGGCTACACCCACCAAAGCCGCATGAACCGCGGTGTTCCAGGCCCCTAGGTTCGCGTGTCGCTGGCGGCCAGTGCCTTCGCGGCCTCGGCATACCCTCGATGGCGAGGCCGGACGATGAGCGCGCGCTCGAGGTCGATCCAGGCCCGCTGCCGACCCGAGGCGGTCGGGTCGAGGACGACGAGAGTGCTGCTGTGGCCGTGGCTGGTGGTGCCCTGGCTGGTCGTGCCGTGGCTGATGGTCCCGTGGTTCGGCTGCTTCCCGTCCCACCACGCGGCGAATGCCTCCGTGGAGTCCGGGCACGTCGAGCGGAAGGTCTCATGGCGCATGCGAAGCACGTGGAGCACTTCCGACGACCATAGCGCCACGACTGCGTGAGTGACGCTCGCGAATCCCCGCAGGCCAAGCCGGGCTGCCAGTTCGCCGTGGAGGTAGGCACGCTTGGCGTTGTAGCTGCCCATGAATGCCTGGATGTCCGGAAAGCGAGTGCGGTTCTCGATGTGGAGCAGAGCGCGGCGGTCGCGGTCGACGGCGATGAGGTCGGCGCGGCCGGCGAACTGGTAGTGCTGGTACGGCTCGTCCAGGCGAACCTCGAGTGCATATCTCCGGAAGCGTGCAGCCTCCAGCTCTCCCAGCGCCGAGTGGACCACGTCACTGGTGCGCGCTGCACTTGGCCGCGCGGCAGGATAGACGGAGAAGCGTGGCTCGAGGCCCAGCGCGGCTGCAAGGCGGACGTACCCGTCGAGCGTCGCAGGATCCCCAGACTCGACCCCGTGCACCATCGACGGCGAGACGCCTGCGGCACGAGCCAGTCGCACCTGGGGCCAACCGCGCCGAACCCGCTCCTCCTTGATCTCGAGGCCGAGGCCGATCGCGAGGCGCCGGCCCATGGCGACCACCCGCGGGGGAGAGGGCTGGACCGTGCGTGCTGGCGACATCTGCGGATGAAGTGAAGCAGCGGGTCCTTTTCCGGCGGGTGAGGCCTCCTTATCTCGCCATTGCGGTCACGGTGGAGGCCTGCCCCATCAAGATCCCGGATCACCCGCACGAACGTCGGTGTGGAAGCGAGCTTGTGCTGCTTCCCGGCCGCCGATCGGTGCAAGGGACGCGAGGACGTTGACATCATCCGCAGACTCGCAGGGCTTGAGCGGATCGACCGGGCTTCGGCGGGCCACCCGGGCGCCGGCAGTGGGCACGCGGCCACCCGGGGCTTCGGCGGGCCGACGGGGCTTCGGCAGAGGCCACCCGGCCGCCGGCAGTGGCCACCCGGCCGCCGGCAGTGGGCACCCGGCCGCCGGCAGTGGGCACCCGATCGACCGGGCTTCGGCGGGCGACCGGGCTTCGGCGGGCCACCCGGCCGCCGGCATAGGCCACCCGGCCGCCGGCGGCGGATCGACCGGGCTTCGGCGGGCCGCCGAGGCGTCGGTAGACTCCCGGTCGCCCGCTCCTCACCCGAGTCCATTCCGTAGCCCAGGATGTCCCCGGTCCGGGCCGCAGGGCTGGTATCATCCGGATGTCCTGACGAGCCGGCGCGACCATCGCCCGACACGCCAGAGGAGGGAACACATCGCCAGAGTCGGCGTTGCCGGTCCTGTGAGGCCGGCACGCACTCGGAGTCGGGTCGCACTCCCCGCGTGGGGGGGACAAGGGCGCCGTATATCCAGGTCCCAGTCATCTGTGGCTGGGGCTTTTCTCTGCCAAGGAGGCGCCTGATGCCTGCCACCATCGTCGTCGGTCTCCAGTGGGGCGACGAAGGCAAGGGAAAGACCACCGACCTCCTTGCCCAGTCGGTCTCGCTCGTCGTGCGCTACCAGGGCGGCGATAACGCCGGCCATACCGTGGTCATCGGGGACGAGGTGTTCAAGCTCCATCTCGTGCCCAGCGGGGTGTTGCATCCGCACATCACGCCGGTCATCGGGAACGGGGTGGTGGTCAACCCGCGCACGCTGCTGACCGAGATGGCGATGCTCACCGAGCGGGGCATCGACGCCTCGCGCATCCGGGTGAGCCGCGCCGCGCACGTGATCATGCCGTACCACGTGGCCATCGATGGCGCGACCGAGACCCGGCTCGCCGGCGAGGGACTGGGCACCACGCGTCGGGGTATCGGACCCGCCTACGCCGACCGTGCGTGGCGGCTGGGCATCCGGATGGGGGACCTGCTCGATCCCGTGGTCCTGCGCAACCGCCTGGAGCGGGTGCTGCCGGAGCGGAACGCCATCCTCGTCGACACCTACGGCCTGCCACCGTTCGACCTCGAGACCATCCTCGTTGAGGCGACCGACTGGGGCGAGCAGCTACGTGACCACATCGTGGACACCACGAACCTGGTCCAGGACGCCCTCGATCGGGACGAGCACGTGCTGCTGGAAGGCGCCCAGGGCACGCTCCTGGACCTCGACCACGGCACGTATCCGTACGTCACGTCCAGCAACCCCATCGCCGGCGGTGCCTGCACGGGCGCCGGTGTGGGGCCGCTCCAGATCAGCCAGGTCATCGGCGTCATGAAGGCGTACTCGACACGCGTGGGCACGGGTCCGTTCCCGACGGAACTGGACGACGAGACCGGCCGCCACCTCTTGGAGAAGGGCCGCGAGTTCGGCACCACGACGGGGCGCAAGCGGCGCTGCGGCTGGTTCGACGCCGCGACCCTGCGCTACGCGGTCTCGGTCAACAGCATCAGCAGCATCATGGTCAACAAGCTGGACATCCTGTCCGGGCTGGACGAGATCAAGCTGTGCACCGGCTACGAGCTCGATGGGCTGCCGGTCCGCTGGCCCATCCCCCTTGCGGACCTGGAACGTGCCGAACCGATCTATGTCACGTTCCCCGGCTGGCAGGAAGAGATCCACGATGTGCGCCGATTCGAGGACCTGCCGGCCGCGGCGGCGGCCTATATCGATGCCCTGGAGCAGCTGGCTGGGGTGCCCATCACCATCGTGAGCGTCGGCCCGGAGCGCACGCAGGTCATGGAACGCACTGCCCGGGTGACTGCCATGGGCCGTCGCGCCGCGACCCCGGTCGGGCCCTGAGCGTGACCCGCCGAGTGCTCGTGGTGGGCTCCGGCGGTCGGGAGCACGCACTCTGCTGGCGGCTCGCCCGGGATGGCGGCCTCGAGCGACTGTTGGTCGCGCCGGGCAACCCGGGCATGGTCGACGTGGCCACGGTCGTACCCGTGAGTGCCACGGACATCGCTGGTCTGGCGGCGCTCGTGGAGCGCGAGGCGATCGACCTCGTGGTCATCGGACCGGAGGCGCCGCTGGTGGCAGGCCTGGCCGATGCGCTGCGTGCTGCTGGCGTGGCCGTCGTGGGGCCGGATGCCGCAGCGGCTCGGCTGGAGGGCAGCAAGGCGTTCTGTCGGGAGATCGCCAACGCTGCCGGCGTGCGCATCGCGGTCGGGGGCACGTTCCAGGACGTCGACGTTGCCCTGGACTTCGCACGTGCCCGGGCGGGCAGGGTCGTCGTCAAGGCGGATGGCCTCGCGGCAGGGAAGGGGGTCACGATGTGTGACGACCTCGCCGCAGCAGAGCGCGCGATCCGGGCCTGCCTCGTCGAAGGCGCATTTGGTGATGCAGGTCGACGCATCGTGATCGAGGAGGTCCTGGTGGGCCGCGAGGTCAGCGTCATCGCGCTATGCGACGAGAGCGGCATCCGGGCCCTGCCGGCGGCCCGTGACCACAAGCGACTGGGCGACGACGACAGTGGCCCCAACACGGGTGGCATGGGCGCCATCTCGCCCGTGGATGCGCCCGGGGACGACGCGGTCATGCGCATCCTGGACACGGTCCATGCGCCCATCCTGGGCGAACTGGCCAAGCGGGGTGCCCCATTCCGGGGCGTGCTGTTCGCGGGCCTGATGCTCACGTCGGATGGCCCCGTCCTCCTGGAATGCAACGTCCGCTTCGGTGACCCCGAGACGCAGGCTACCTTGCCGCGTCTGGCCACGCCGCTGCTGCCGCTGCTGGTAGCCACCGCCGAGGGCCGGCTTGCTGAGGCGGCTGCGGACGCGGGCATCGATGGAGCGCTGCTGCCGGTCCAGGACGCAGCTGCCACGGCGGTCGTCATCGCCGCGTACGGCTACCCGGCGGCGCCCCGGACCGGTGATCCCATCAGGGGCATATCTGACGCACGCGCCCAGGGCGGCATCGTGTTCTGCGCCGGTGTCGCAGGGACGCCCGATGCGCTGGTCACTGCCGGTGGTCGGGTACTCGTCGTGGTGGGCCAGGGGCCGACCCACGACGCGGCCACCGATCACGCCTACCGGGCCGTGGATCGCATCGACATCGCGGGCATGCAGGTCCGGCGGGACATCGGTCGGACGCCCGCGGTCGCGGCGGGGGCGCGCCCATGATCCCGCGCTACTCGCTGCCCGCCATGGCGGACCTGTGGACCGACCAGGCCCGCTTCGAGGCCCTGCTGCGGGTGGAGCTGGCCGTGCTGCGCGTGCTGGCCGACCAGGGATCGGTGCCAGCCGAGGCCGTGGAGGCGATCGCGACCCGCGGGCGCGTGGACGTCGAGCGCATCGCGGAGCTGGAGCGGACCACGGACCACGACGTCATCGCGTTCGTGAGCCAGGTCGCCGAGACCGTCGGCGACGAGGGCCGTTGGCTGCACTTCGGGCTGACCAGCAGTGATGTCGTGGATACCGGTCTGGCGCTCCAGTGCCGGGCGGCGGGTGGACTGCTCATCGGCGCCCTGGATGACGCCATCGAGACGCTCGTGGTTCGTGCCCGTGAGCATGCCCGGACGCTCCAGATGGGGCGTACCCACTCGGTCCACGCGGAACCCATCACCTTCGGATTGAAGCTGGCGTCGTGGGCGTTCGAGCTCGATCGTGACCGGACACGCCTCCGTCACGCGACCGACGACCTCTCCACGGGCAAGATCTCGGGTCCCGTCGGTACCTATTCCCAGCTGGGTCCGGACGTGGAAGCGGCAGCGCTCGCGTCGTTGGGGCTCGCTCCGGACCCGGTGAGCACCCAGATCGTGCAACGTGACCGGCACGCCGCGTTCCTGGCTGCCATCGCCATCACCGGCGGCTCCATCGAGCGTTTCGCGACCGAGGTCCGCAACCTGCAACACACGGAGATAGCCGAGCTCCAGGAGCCGTTCCGCCAGGGCCAGAAGGGTTCCAGCGCGATGCCCCACAAGCGCAACCCGATCCTGTCCGAGCGCCTCGCGGGCCTGGCACGTGTGCTCCGCGGCTTTGCCGTGGCGGGCTTGGAGGACCAGGCGTTGTGGCACGAGCGGGACATCAGCCACTCGTCCGTGGAGCGCATCGTGCTGCCAGGCGCCACGACCTTGCTGCACTACATGCTGGTCAGGTTCCGGGGTCTCGTGGCGGGCCTCGTGGTGCGGCCCGACCGGATGCAGGAGAACATCGACCGTGGACTGGGCCTCCATGCGTCCAGCCGGCTGCTGACGGCGCTCGTCGAGGACGGCGGCCTCTCCCGCGAGGCTGCCTACGCCATCATCCAGCGGACCGCGATGCGGGCGGCCGACGAGCGGCGTTCGTTCCGGGACCTGATGACGGCCGACCCGGATGTGAGCGCTGTGCTCACCGCTGATCGGCTGGCCGCAAGCTTCGACGACGAGCGTGCCCTGCGCCACGCGGCAACGATCCTGGCGCGCCTGGACACCCTGGTGCCTGCCGGTGGTTGACGTGGCCGACCGCTCGTTCCTGCGCTCGGGCAAGGTGCGCGACCTGTATGCACTGGACGCCGAGCGGCTACTGCTGGTCGCGTCCGATCGCATCTCTGCGTTCGACGTGGTGCTGCCGACGGTCGTGCCGGACAAGGGCCGCGTGCTCACGGGCCTGTCCCGATTCTGGTTCGGCATGACGCGTACGCTGGTGCCCGATCACCTGCTGGGCACGGCGCCCGGATCCCTGCCGGACGCATGGGCGGGTACGGCGACCGACCTCCGGGGGCGGATCATGATCTGTCGTCGGGTCGCACCGCTGCCCGCGGAGCTCATCGTGCGGGGCTATCTCTCGGGCAGTGGCTGGCTGGATTACCAGCGCACCGGCGCCGTGTCCGGCGTCGCGCTGCCGGCGGGCCTGCGCGAGAGCGACCGCCTGCCAGAGCCGGTGTTCACGCCATCCACCAAGGCCGAGACGGGTCACGACCAGAACATCGACTTCGACACCCTCGTGTCCCTGGTCGGTGGCGCCGTGGCCGAACGGGCCCGGGACATCGCACTGGGCGTCTACCGCCTGGGTGCTGCGCATGCCGAGCAGCAGGGGATCCTGCTCGCGGACACCAAGATGGAGCTGGGCATCGCACCTGCCGCCCACGGGGCCGA
>Ga0105047_10007894_pt1 | contig 17855 bp, 20 predicted proteins | sample MAT04_FD_78384 | JGI IMG/M metagenome (GOLD analysis project Ga0105047, IMG submission 78384) | Freshwater microbial communities from Lake Fryxell liftoff mats and glacier meltwater in Antarctica - MAT-04 (megahit assembly) | ecosystem: Environmental > Aquatic > Freshwater > Ice > Liftoff...
CAGGCAAAAAGAAACCGATGAGTTCCTAGACACTTCCGGTGCGGTGTTGGACTCCATGCTTAGTGAGCATCAATCCGAGGGCTGGCTGGAAGGCTATCTTTTGACCGGGCGACACGGCGTATTTAATAGCTATGAAGCTTTTATTCGAATTGTAGACTCAATGGTGAACCAACATGCCAAATGGATAAAAATGTCATCTGAGTTGCCTTGGCGTAAACCAATTGCATCGCTCAATTATCTCCTCACATCACACGTTTGGAGGCAGGATCATAACGGCTTCACTCATCAGGATCCCGGTTTTATCGATCATTTGTTAAACAAAAAATCCGAAACCATCCGCATCTATCTACCTCCTGACGCGAACTGCTTATTATCCGTCATGGATCACTGCTTACGTAGTCGCAACTACATTAATCTGGCTATTTGCGGCAAGCATGACAGCCAGCAGTGGCTTGGTATGGAGGCCGCTATCGATCATTGCACCAAAGGTATTGGCGTTTGGGACTGGGCGAGTAGTGGGGGAGATGCTGAGCCAGATGTCGTGATAGCTTGTGCTGGTGATGTGCCGACTTTAGAATCGCTGGCAGCGGTCTCTATCTTGCGCCAGCATTTGCCCGAGCTAAAGATACGGTTTATCAACGTCGTTGATCTGATGAAGTTAGAACCAAGCACGGAACATCCGCACGGTTTGAGCGATATGGAGTATGACGAACTCTTCACAAAAGATAAGGAGATAATTTTTGCTTTTCACGGTTATCCTTGGCTAATCCATCGACTGACCTATCGCCGCGCCAACCGTAACTTGCATGTCCGTGGATATAAGGAAGAGGGTACGATTACCACCGCCTTTGATATGACGGTACTGAATAGTTTAGATAGATTCCATCTCGTCATGGATGTGATCGATCGGACACCAGTAACCAGCCAAGCCGGAGCCGAGCTCAAAGAAATGATGGAGAAGAAGCTAATCGAACATGCAAACTACATCACCGAACACGGCATCGATCTACCCGAAGTGCGTAATTGGAAGTGGGAAGAGTATCCATCGGTCCAGTAATTTGAATGGCCGTTAAGGTATTGGGACAATATTTGTTTCGTAGCATCTTAAATAGCTGCCTAACACCTTTATCAGTCGCCCAACAGCCATTATAATAAGAATATGTTGAAATCACGTATCGCAATCATACTAGCTAGCGTTGTTGGCCTCGCCTTGCTTGGCTACGGGATCTACTTTGTGGTGGCTCCAGTCAAAGACGAGTCAGTCAGTAGTTCAAGCCCGAGCCCGACGACTTCCGTTACGCCGAGTCAGGCGACAAAATCAGGCTCGCTCGAAGGGACATCTCTCGAAAACTTTACTCCGATAGCCAAGGTAGATGCGCTCCAGAAGATCGACACAGCTGTTGGAAATGGGCCTAGTGTCCAGGCTGGTGATACCGTCACAGCTCACTACACTGGCGCGGTTGCAGCTACTGGCAAGATCTTCCAGAGCTCGCTTGATGGGGGGAAGCCGATTGCATTTAGTCTCACCCAAGTGATCAAGGGTTGGACCGAAGGTGTGCCGGGCATGCAGGTCGGGGGTAAGCGACGCTTACTCATCCCAGCCGCTCAAGCCTATGGTACCAGTCCGCCACAAGACTCAGTTATCCCAGCCAACGCTGACCTCGTCTTCGACATCGAGCTGACTAAAATTGGCCAGTAATAATGGTAGTATACAAACTAGACTATAGGAGTAAACATAATAATGACCAACGCACAGTCGCAAGCTCATCAGCAGCTCATAGCTTCAGCTATAGCCCAGTTTGACGATGGTGATTTTCGTGAAGCAGTCGTCCTAGCTCACATCGCAGTAGAGATGGTAGCGGATCAGACGTTAGGGCGCTGGATTGAGACAGTTACCCCCGTCGGCTTGCAAGCTTGGCTCCTCAAACAAGTTGAGAATAATCACAATCTTGGTACCACCAAGGCACTTAAACTCTACGAATCACTATCGTCAGACATGATTAGTGAGAGCCAATTCTGGCCTGATTTTGTGACCGGAAATCATCTCAGAAATGACATCATGCATGAAGGGGCTGATGTGAGTCGTGATCAAGCTGATTTGGTGATTAAGAACGCCCAGCTAGTCATCGGGCATCTTCTAGCTAGCAAATCTTAGACCAGACAATAGCTATTTAGAGGTGACTTGCACCAAGATAACAAAGATAATGAGCAGTACAATGACAACCCCAAACGATCCAACTATAGTCCAGCTAATAGTTGAGGCCGGAAGCTTTACGCTCGGCATAGTGCCAGCCGGCAGAACTGACTGGGGGTTTTGTGGACTTGAGGTGTGTAATCTGGCTGCAACACGCTGCTTATACATCCGTAAGACTGCGTAGATTACCGGAAAAGACACAAAAGCAAATAGGTATGCCCATATCTGAGTGCTATTAAAGTCCTTACCTTCACTGTTTGAGTACCATGCAAGCCCCGCCACGATTAGCAGCGGCCATGCAATTGCTACTACTAATGAGACCGCCGTCATAGCCTTCCATTGTTTAAAACGAGGCTCTTGTTGCATTGCAATTATGGGGTTCATATCGGCTGGCAAAGACTTAGCTGCATCAAGCTGGCTGATCCACGCCAAACCGAGCGCACGGGCATTTTTGTTTTTGGTTGTGGTATCAATGACAGTGCCGCTGAAGGCTGATTTGGTCCTTGAATCAAACATCTGAATGTCATACCTTCGGTCGGCTACAACGATCTGGAGCGCATTCCCCGCACTGGTAGTCGTATCGTAGTTGTAAAGAATATTTTGGACAGGAGCGCTAAAGAGTACATCACCGGTTTCGAGAGCGCAGGTGAGTCTCCCTGTTGAGGTCAAACTGAGCCTTGCTTTAGGCAGACTACCGATAAATAATCCGAAGATCCACCACAGGTCACTTTCGTAAACAGGTGAAGGTAATGGTGTTTGTTTTGGCATAACTGTTACTAACAATCCTAATCGTTGCGTGTATGCTAGTCAAGCCACTCTGGCGAAGAGGTGTATAATCATTAGCATTATGGAAAAGTTCACCCAATGGTCATTAGTATTGCTCGGCTCATCAATTGGATCGTGGATTCCGACGCTGTGGGGATCTGACATATTCTCTATGGCTAGTATCATTGGTGGACTGATCGGTACAGCCCTGGGATATTACGCAATGATGCTGGTCAAAGACTACATCGCTGGCTAAATCATAAAAAATCCCCGCGGTTTGAATGCGGGGATTTTAGTTTGACTGTTTCTAGCTTGCGGAGTGTAGCATCGCTCATGCCATGCCAGACTCAAGTCGAGTTTGGCTTATTGCAAGCCGCAGAAGATCCAGAAGCAACGAATCGAAGTACTGGTTACAACCGATCCTGGTGACTGGGCGCCGGCTGTGGTATTCGCGAATACCTGATAGGTGTAGATCTGATTTGGTGCAATTGACGAATCTGTGAAGCTATTGTTAGTGGCAGTACCAATGGTTTGTTGATTTCGCTGGATGGTATAGCGGGCTGCACTGGTGACCGGCTGCCAGCCGAGTTGTATACCATAGTTACCGCGGATCCAATCGTAGTTTAGTCCAACTGATAAATTGATTGGTGCGAGTAGGGTTACTGCAACAGGCGGTGGAGGAGGAGTGGTTGGTACAGGAGTTACGGTGACAGTCGGCTTGGGTGTGGTGGTAGTGCTGGGCGTTGGTGGCGTCGTAGTAGCGAGTTGGTTACCGATCACAAACTTATCGAGGGTGATAGTTGTGCCACCTGAATTAGTCGGCTTCTGACCAGTCGCAACCAGCTTAAGCGTGTGAGCCGAATTTGACAGACCCACCTTGCTAAACACGCGCTGCTGATCCAAGCGGCTCGTACCGTAGTATGAGATTGTTTCAGACGGTAGGTTATCGATCTGTACAGTGGCATATCCGTGGTAGGAATTAAGTGTGCCGAAAAGCTCGATTGATGTGCCCGTGAAGGCGATGTTGGCGGTAGCACCAGAGGTCGAGGTGTAGTGGTCTTTTCCGGCATACTCGCGGGCATCGGTACCACTATTCCAATTGGCGCTGAAGGCAGCGCTTGAGTCATCGTAGGTGCCTGGAGCAAGTGAGCTAGTTGCGGGTGTAGTTGGTGAAGGAGTGACGGTAGTGGTTGGCTTCGGAGTGATAGTAGGGCTCGGTGGCGGGGTGGTAGTTGTAGTCGGCGTCGGTACTGGCGTAGTCGTAGTGGTTGGCGCAACACCGCCTTCGGTCAGGATCAGCGTCGTCACACTTTGAGCCGCTAAGCTGACACTTATCGTACTGACAGAGTAGGGTTGGTCGGGGAGCCGAACAGGGGCATCGAAGGGCTTATCCTTATTGGTTTGCCAGACTTGGGTAGTGCCAGCTGCTGCTCCAGTGATAGCGATGTTGGCTTGTGTGGGGCTGGTAGCACTATTCACTAAGACGATATTTTTCTGATTAGTAGAGGCGAAGACATCAACTGTCGGGCTATTACTGGTAGTTTGTACCATCTGGGTACCAAAAGCTCGGAATAGACCACCACCAGTGAACATCTGATAACCACGATAGGCTGGCAGAGGATCGGCCAGCTGACGACCATATACGTCGGTACCTTCGGCTCCAGCTGTACGATCGAAGACGAGGCCTTGGCGACCATTCAGATCAGAATAGTGATGAGCCCGCCCACCGGCTTTGACGACACTGCCGGCTGCGATAGTGTTCCAGATTGTACTGCGCACATCCATACCATTCCCAAAGGGCGCACAGTTCGAACCGCCGCCACAATAATTCATTTCGCCCACCATAATCTCGATATTAGGGTTGTTTACGTAGGCGCGCATCTTCGTAACTAGCACGGCGTTCTTGCGGGCATCAGCAGCTACGTCAGCAGCTGAAGTATCGGCGTAATCATGCCAGTCCAGCATTTCAACATTACCTTTGGCACAATCATAGAACTTTTTCATGCCACCTTCATCTTCGTAGGCAATAGCAGGGCCACCAATCTGTATAGTGGAGTCCACAGCCTTCATAGCCCGGTAGGCTGGGAGGTAGATGGTAGTACAGAAGGTGCCCCAGTCGCCTTTGTATTCGTTGCCGATGATCCAACGCTGTACTCGTAGCGTCGAATCGCCGCCTTTATTAAAGCGCTGCACTAGAGCAGCCGCATCAGCTGCTGGTATAGTGTTGTCATCAACGCCTCCAACCACAACGATGGGCTCAGCATTATTGAGGCCTTTGATGCTCTTGATCCACTGCTCACCCGACGTGCCGCCACCGCCACCTTGAGCCGAAGATACAATATTACCACCATTCCATCGCAGTGGTACGCGGTAGGACTGCAGGCCAAGTTTCTTCAAGTTAGCAACAGTTTTTTGACTATTGGCATCCGTCCGAGCGATGGTGAAACCACCATCACCGTAGGTCGAAATCGTGCCCGAGAAGGCTAGGGGAGCTGTTTTGGCTGTGGCTTGGGTGAAATCTACGGTGACGGCAGTGGTTGGTGCTGCAAATACACTGGCGACTACGAAGCCGAATAATGCGAGGGCAGCGATCAGCAGACTGACTATTCGCCAGTCATATATTTTGGCTCGGACAATTTTAGTTTTTGATGGACGACTCGGACGCTTTTTTGTTTTTGCCATGGGTGTATGCAGGCCTATTTAATTACCTGAAGTATACATAAGCATATTGCGCAACACAAGCAATCTATAAAAAATATAGCCGCGGCGAAAGGTAATAACTTACAAAAAACCTACCAGCCCGATTTGAGGTTTGGTAGGTTTGATTTGTCGCTATCGAGTGGAGCTTAGCGGTTGGTGACTTCGTCGATGAAGGTCAGGGCTGTGCCTGGCTTACCGGCTCGTCCAGCGCGACCGATTCGGTGGATGTAGTCATCGTAGGTCTGTGGTGTCGAGAAGTTGATGACGTGGGTGATGTCTGAGACATCGATACCACGAGCCGCTACGTCGGTGGCGACGAGGATATCAACTTGGTTCTGACGGAATTTCTCGAGGGCGCGCTTCCGCTGACCCTGTGATTTGCCGCCGTGTAGAGCTTCGGCTTTGAAGCCCTTGGCGATCAAGTCTTGGCTGAGTTTTTCAACACTGCGCTTGGTGTCGTCGAAGATCAATGTTTTAGAAGCCGCTTCAGTTCGAAGAACGTCATGCAGCTTCGAGATCTTGTCATGCTTGTCGCCATGACGAACCACGTTTTGATCGACATTATCACAGGTTTCGCCAGTCTTGACTGAAACAGTGACCGGGTCGTGGAGGAAACTATGAACCAGTTTTTCAATCTTCGGGTCCATGGTGGCTGAGAAGAAAAGGGACTGTCGCTTCTGAGCAACTTCACCGAGCAAGAAGGTGATGTCGTTGATGAAGCCCATGTCGACCATACGGTCGACTTCGTCTAAGACAACGGTATCAAAATGCGCCAGGCGCAGGGTGCGCTGCTGGACGTGGTCTTTGATACGACCTGGTGTACCGATGATGACACGTGGACGAGCCTTGAGGGCACGCAGCTGGGGATTCATTGGTGTGCCACCGATGAGGAGGCAGGTCCGCAGATCAGTGCCGCGTGAGAGTGATCGAACTTCGACATCGATCTGGTCGGCCAGCTCACGAGTCGGGGCAATGATGATAGCCGCCGACTGCTTCGAGTTGATCAGTTTTTCGATCAAGGGGATGGCAAAAGCAGTCGTCTTGCCGGTGCCGGTGTTGGCGATACCGACGACGTCCTTACCGGCCAATCCATGGGGGATGGCGAGGTCTTGGATCTTCGAAGGTGTTTCGTAGCCTTTGGCAACGACGTTTCGCTTGATGACGTCGCTGATGGCGAAGTCGTTGAACTTATTAGTTGGAACGTAGGCTTCAACCGTGACAGCCTTGGCTGACTTGATGAAACGACTCGGTTCGATGTATTGCTTAGCTGGGCCTTTGGTGCGGCCGCTAGGCTTGAATGAACGGCCGGGGCGTGAACCGCCAGCATTTGAAGTGCGCCGTCCGAATGAACGTCGTTGTTGAAATGGCATTGATAATCCTTCTCTTCGGCAGATGCCAAAGGGGTTAGTACGGAGCTTTTATGATATCGACTTCTTTGTTCAAGCTAGATTTTAAATAAAACCGCTTATGCATGTATTTTTGAAGTATGCATCAAATGAAATCGAGTAAAAGCGTAATGAGAACGTCGTACTGACCCGGATTCATCAGAGAACAATGTACCCATAATAACACAGTTTTAGCTGAAGGTCAAAGGCTTAGCCGTCAGTAGAACATTGTCACTGAGGGCTATCGATATCCTGCCCAGATGCAGGCAAGCCTATGAGCTTGATTTGTTGAGCATCCTTCCAACTCGAAACCCCACAGCTAAACATAGCGATCTGGAGGCCCCGTCGAAGCTCTTCGATAAGTAGTGACGTTGCCGCTTCATCTTGTATTGCCGGTATCAGAAGGCTGCGGGCTGCAGAGTAAAAATCAGCGCCGAGAGCTCGAGCTTTGAGTGCTGAGACCGGATCGTTCAGGCCGCCACTGGCAACGATGTAGCAATCAGCTGGCTTTATCTCTGCAGCTTCTATAACCGCTTGATCGGTTGGGGTGCCGAAGGTCTTAAACCACTCTGCAAAGTGCTCTGAGCCAGATCGTTTGGCTTCAATCCAAGCGTAGCTCGTACCACCGGCTCCCGCTACATCGACGCCAGCCACGCCAATTGCGAAAAGCTTCTGAGCCGTCGCTCCGTCGATCCCGTGCCCAACTTCTTTGACGAAGACAGGAACACCAATTTCGTCGACCAGACGTGCAATTTTGTCGGTCAGTCCGGCATAATTGGTATCACCGCCTGGCTGGAGCGCTTCTTGTAGCGGATTTAGATGTAGATAGAGGGCATCAGCTTCGATCATTTTGACGACGGCTTGGTAATCTTTGAGCAATTTGTCGTTATTGAGTTGTATGGCCCCCATATTTGCAAACAGTACCGTCGTCGGCGCGTATTTCCGGACGAGCTCGAAAGTTTGTCGGGCAGCCTCTACCTCTAGGGCAATCCGTTGTGAGCCGATGCCCAGGGCAACTTGATTCTGCTCGGCTGCCAGCGCTAGATTCTGATTGATAGTGCTGGCATACTTCGTACCACCCGTCATGCTGGCAATAATTAGCGGCTGAGCGAGGGTTTTGCCAAATAGGGTTGTGACAGTGCTGACATCTTCGAGATTGATCTCGGGCAAAGCCGTGTAGGGTAAGCGCCATTTTTCAAACGGGCGAATTGGGTGTTGTGAGCGGACATCCAGGGAGAGCTCAATGTGGTCAGCTTTGCGCTGTTGTATATTCATCTGTGCATAGTACCTGGTTTAGTGAATCAGTGCGAGATCCGGCGTTACCCCCTAACTCGCTTCAATCAGCTCATTGAGCTTATCAGTGTGCAGCGTATAGTGTTGGTGCTCATATTCAATCACACCAGCTATTTCTAGCTTCTTGAGCTCAATTGAAGTCGTCTCACGAGTTAGCCCTAAGAAATCTGCCAAATCTTGTTGTGTAAATGGGATCCGAATACTGACAGTGCCCTTACTCACTTGACGCCCAAAGCGGGTAGATAGGTAGCGCAGAGTATGAACTACCTTACTGCCGGCACGGCTTTGCTCAAGCGCTTCAATCCGAAGTTGTACGTCAGCGAAGCGGTTACCGAGCGAGTGATAGAGCTCGCTAGCGAGAGTCGGGTTTAATTCTAAGCATTCAAGAAATACCGCCTTTTCAAAACACACTACCGTACAGTTGGTAAAAGCCTCATAAAAGTATTGCGTCTTATCGGTGTGACCGAGCACCCATCCGAGCGGGAAGATTTCACCCTTTACATCAATCACAATCGGGTGATGGTTCCCCATACTATCAATGTTGTAAGTCTTGACGGCGCCGGACTTGATAGCATAGGCGCATTTTGGCACTACGTCATAGCTGAGGATAACTTCTCCTCGCTGATACTCGTATGAGGGAAAATCATTCAGGAAGGTTTCGAAAGTATCCATATTTAGTAAGTATAGTCGACAAAAGCCATGATTCGAAGCATATGGGTGTTATATATCTCACAGCCAGGGCTGGTTTATGTTGGGTATGATTAAAACACTGGCAGATGACACACCTACAGTGAGGCTCTATAGATAAAATAGCGAGCGTATTCGCAAAATAATTGCCATTACTCAAAATATTTACGGTAATTGTAGTTTTTCTTTCATATAAAGAAGCTTGTACCAGCCGAACAACAGATAGGTGACGTGTCATAGGGCCGTAAACAAAGCCAAAGAAATTATTTACTACATTTAAGGAGAATTATCATGGTTATGAATATTATTTTGTGGGTTATACTCGGTGCAGTAGCCGGTTGGATCGCATCAATGATCATGGGCAGTAATGGCAATCAGGGTATGGTTGGTAATATCGTGGTGGGAATAATCGGCGCGATTATCGGCGGCTGGGTCGTGCAAATGTTTGGTGGCGCTGGAGTGACCGGCTTCAATCTCTACAGCCTAATCGTCGCTGTTTTGGGTGCGAGTATTCTGCTCTTCATCATGCGAATGGTAAGAGGTCGCGGTACACCGGCAGTTTAGATTTCATCCGGAGCTAATATTCGAGACTTTTATAGCCGAACGATCGCTAAGACACACTACGCCAGGAGACTTACCTCTCCTGGCTTTTTTGTGACGATATAACTACTTGAGTTATAGCCGGCTTCTTGCTAAACTCTCGAGGTTATGAATTCCCCTAATTTTTGGCAAGATATCGCTTTTACCGCGCAGCCGTTTGTGGCGCTCGCCCCGATGGACGACGTGACGGATCTAGTTTTTCGGCAGCTCGTCGAAGAGCTAGCGCCGGCTGACGTGTATTTTACTGAATTCGCCAGTGTCGAGGGCTTCTGCTCGCGCGGTCGGCACGCCATCGAGCGCCGTTTACGTTTGGCGCCAGGTGAAAGGAACGTCGTCGCTCAGATCTGGGGGAAAACACCTGCAAAGTACCAAGAAACCGCTGCTGAGCTCTCGGGCCGAAGCTTTGTCGGGATTGATATAAACATGGGCTGTCCGGCCAAAGATGTTGTCAAGACGGGGGCTTGCTCGGGTCTGATTCGCACCCCTGATCTGGCGACCGAAATCATTGCAGCGACTAAGGCCGGGGCTGGGGATTTGCCTGTCAGCGTGAAGACTCGGATCGGCTTCAACGAGCCTGATATTGAAGGTTGGTTGGGGCACGTACTGAAGCAGGATTTGGCTGCATTGACCGTGCACCTTCGCACCGTCAAGGAGCAGAGCAAAGTTGAGGCTCATTGGGAGCTTTTGCCAGAGATACTGGCGCTGCGTGATAGGTTGGCTCCCCAGACAATAATTATTGCGAATGGTGATGTGGCGGATCGAGCTCAGGCAATCGACTGGGCGGCACCGAGCGGAGTCGATGGCGTCATGATCGGTCGCGGTATATTCCACAATCCTTGGGCGCTGGAGCCCACTGCGATCGAGCATACGCGGACTGAGCGAATTGCTGCCTTGGAGCGACACCTCGAGCTATTTGAACAGACTTGGCAGGCTGGCGAGAAGAAATTCTCACCACTCAAGCGATTCTTCAAAATCTATATTGCCGGCTTCGATGGCGCTCATGAGCTGCGGGCTCGTCTTATGGAAACTGACGATATCGAAAAGGCTCGCGCTATCCTTGCAGACGCTCGAGCTTAGTTGTTATCGGCCCCAAGAAAACCCCGAGGTCAGGGGGGATAAATGACCTCGGGGAGTAATTATGTCAGGCGTAAGTTGGGATAGGCATCACGCAATTCGCGGGCGTAGTCGTCTAACGCTGTGTTGACTGCATCGTTGAACTCGTCAATCTCATGCTTGAGAATCGGAATATCAGCTAAGGGATGCTGAAAGTGCTCGGCGAATTCACTATCTTGGCTGCAGACGATGACACGGAGAGAGGGCAGCTGGCTTAGCAGGACATTGATCGATACGATGTCGGCTTTGAGGCTGATCGGCCTCCGACAAGCTGGGCAGGTGCAGGTCAACCAACCTGGTCCACTGGGATGGGTCCGATAAACTCGGTAGCACTTGACCGGCAGCCTGAAGTGACTGTAGCAGTCAGGATAGGTGCAGTCCAGATTTTTCAAACTGGTTCGAGAAGGTTTGGGCATGAGGTACTTCTCCTTTTCTTTTTGGGAGGGTAGGAGGGGAGATTTTTCATTATGCGCTTATGTTTAGGACTGTCAAGCTCTGATCGATTTCACGCTCTTAAGCCATCTGATACAATACATCATATGCGTTTAACCAAACTTTTCACTAAGACAACAAAGTCAATTTCAGAAGAAACTGAGTCAATTAATGCCCGCCTGCTGACTCGAGCCGGCTTCATTCGCCAAGAGATCGCCGGCGTCTATACGTTTTTGCCACTTGGCTTATGCGTGTTAGGCAAAATCGAAGCCATCGTGCGCGAAGAAATGAATACTCTCGGTGCTGAGCTCCTGATGCCGGCTCTGACTTCGCAGCAGCGTTGGCGAGATACCAACCGCCTCGAAACAGTTGATGTGCTATTCCAAGCCGAGGGTGCGAATCAAGCTAGTCGGGAAAGAAACAACGTGACGTATATACTCAACCCAACGCACGAGGATATCATTACGCCAATCATGCGCGAGTTTATTACCAGCTATAAGGATCTGCCCCAGGCGGTTTATCAGATCCAGACGAAATATCGCAATGAAGCCCGGGCTAAGTCGGGCTTGCTGAGAGGTCGTGAGTTCAGGATGAAAGATCTCTATAGTTTTCATACCAACGAAGCTGACTTGATGGACTTCTATGAGTCTACAAAACCGGTTTATTTGCGTATTTTTGATCGACTTGGCCTGGCCGAGGACAGCTTTGTTTGCTTTGCCTCCGGGGGCGATTTTACTGACGAGTATAGTCACGAATTTCAGGTAGTTCTGCCTGCCGGTGAGGATACGATCTATCTCGATCGGGCCAATCGGATTGCTTACAATAAAGAGGTTACGACACCAGAAGATGCCGCGAAGCTGGGGGTTGATTTCACCAGCCTGGAAGAAGTCCGCGCCAGCGAAGCCGGTAATATTTTTCCACTTGGTACGAAATACTCGAAGGCACTGCAATTTGAGTACACTGATGCCGAAAATAACCGCAATCTTGTATGGATGGGAAGTTATGGCATCGGTACGAGCCGCCTAATGGGCATCATCGCAGAGAAATTTGCCGATGAAAAGGGACTGGCTTGGCCTGAGGCAGTGGCGCCGTTTCGGTATCACTTGATAGTCCTCGGGGGCGAGTCAGCTCACGCAGCTGCGGCTGATCTAATGCGCAGCGTCGGTGAAGACTCGGTTTTGTTCGACGATAGGACTGACGTGTCCGCCGGTCAGAAGTTTGCTGATGCCGAGCTGATTGGCTGCCCGATCCGATTACTCGTGTCCAATAAGACACTTGAGCGGGGTGTCATCGAGGTAGTCAGTCGTCGCGAATTATTTGAAGCTTACGATCAGGAGATAGCTAATGCCGTCAGTCAGCTCGCCGAACTCGCAGCCTAGCCCACAGCTGAAGCCGGGTGTTTATCGACATTACAAAGGTAAGTCGTACCTGGTACTGATGACTGGTCGTTTGGAGTCAAATCTCGAGGAGCACGTCGTTTACGTGCCGTTGTACGATATGCCGGAAAGCCCATCCCGGATCTGGATCAGATCACTGGATGATTTCACCGCATCCTTGCAAGTCAATGGGTTGATCAAACGCCGTTTCGAATACATCGGCCCGCAGTAGTCAGTAGTCAAGGCTGTGGACTTGCTTAGTCAGCTCTGATATTGCAATAATAATCGCTAGATAGACCATATATACCTAATTTGGAGCTTACTCACATGCCACCAGTACAAATCAATCTCTGGGCTGTTCTCGCAGCTACTGCGTTCGCAATGATTATCGGCGCCATTTGGTACGGGCCATTATTTGGTAAGCCTTGGATGAAGCTGGTGAATCGCACTCCAGATGATCTGGCGCGGGGAAGCGGTCAGATATATCTCATAACCGGTTTGTGTTGGTTGCTCGTCGGCTATGTACTAGCTCACTTTGTCCAATATACCGCCGCCGACACGGCCGTCGAGGGCGCAATTACTGGCCTGTGGATTTGGGCTGGTTTCGTCTTCCCGACGCACGTCATCCATACTATGTTTGCCGGTCGTAGCAAGAAGCTGGTCGCGATTGATCTCGGGTACACCCTCATCGCGCTCCTCGGAATGGGCCTCATCCTCGTCATTCTCCCGAGTTAATTGCTATTTTTCTCTCGATAAGAATAAGCGAAATAGAGCAACTTGTGAGATTTTTCACCGAATTCTCAGAACCGGTGTGGGACTATGTAGTCACGGTAAGACGAAAGGAGGCTTCTTATGAAAAGACTAACACTCCGTCGAGCCCGACGAGCACCAAAAAATCTAGTCCGAGACATGCGCACAATTGATGAGCTGTTGGACGAGATGGCAACCAAATGGGCCCTCAAGGCCGAGAGCATACAATCTCTCAAGCTACAGCGACGCGAAACCGTCAAGTAGTCAAAAACCTATACCAATCTGGGGCGCAGGGCACATTTTCTGAGTAAGCAGCTCACAAAAGACCAGCCCGCGCGGTATCATCACTCACGTTTATTTTTCATGGCCCGCCTCAATTCATATACGAGGCGGGCTTTCTTGTACGGGGATTTTCTATAAAGATGCTTGTAGTAGCCTGAATTTGGGCGTAATATATCTAGCATGAATCGTATTTCTGTCATTATCATGACACTTGTTAGCCGACTCGTTCCCGCGAGGCGCTACGCTTATGTCTTGATTGACGAATAAAGATTCAATCCAGAAGACCAAAAAAAGCTACTAGCCAGCCTCGCGACATAATCCCGCGAGGTTTTTGTTTCTTTAAGAACAAAGTAGTTCAGATTCTCAGTCGTACCTATGCCCAAATCAAAGGAGCCGATAATGGCCAAAAAAACCGGATCAGCCAAGTGTATGGTTCACATATTTGCTCAGTCCAGTCAGCTCGGTCCGCTCAAGCGCCGAATGGAAGCAGCCTTTCGTGAACGCCAGATTGCTGCTTCAGTGCGGCCAGGCGATGGTTGGCTCAGGGTCAGCTGCCAGCCCCAGGATGTCGATTCGATCAGAAGTATGGTCAACATTGATGCCCGTATCAAAGTGGCTTCATAGCTGATTGTCGTACCTTTTTTAACGGTCTTGCCGACAGCTTTTGCTGAGGCTTGACTGCGCCCCCAGGGAAACCTGGGGGTATTTTTTGTTATACTACTGGATATGAAGACCATCAAAATTTACTCCTGGAATGTCAATGGCATTCGGGCTGTGCTCAAAAAAGACTTGTTTCATCCTTTTTTGGCTGAGCAGCAGCCAGATATCTTGTGTCTGCAGGAAACCAAGGCCCAAGAAGGCCAAGTTGAAGTCGGAGCAGCTGAGTACCACGAATATTGGAACAGTGCCGAGCGAAAAGGCTACTCAGGGACGGCGATATATTCTAAAACCGAGCCGTTGCAGGTCATTAAGGGGTTGCCCGAAGACATCATGGCGCAGTATGAGCTGGAAGACTCATATGGTGATTCAAGCAGCGAGGGGCGGGTCATTACCGCCGAGTATGAAGGCTTCTATGTCGTGACAGTCTATACGCCAAACTCCAAGGATGATTTGTCGCGCGTCGCCCTACGGCACGATCACTGGGACCCAGCTTTTCTGGCATTTTGTAAGCAGCTTGAGATGACTAAGCCGGTCGTATTTTGTGGTGATCTCAATGTCGCTCATACCGAGGATGATCTAGCGCGGCCAAAGGAGAATCGCGGCAAAAGAGGCTTCACTGATGAGGAACGTGAGGGAATTGACAACTTTATTAAGGCCGGCTTCATCGATACATTGCGCCTATTCAAGCAAGGCAATGGTCTCTATACCTGGTGGACGAACTGGGGCGGCGCACGCGATCGCAATGTCGGCTGGCGAATTGATTATTTCCTGGTGTCGGAGGGCTTACGTGACAAAGTTGTAGCGGCCGACATTCACCCCAAGGTGATGGGGTCAGATCATTGTCCGGTGAGCTTGACGATAAAAGTCTAATAAAATAAGCCCCGCTCCTTCACCACGTGATGAGGTCAAGAAACGGGGGTAGTAACGCTAGCGAGTAGCGTTGATGATGCGGCGAGCCTGGGGCTTACCGCGGAGCAGTACGGAGGCCGTGTCGATGAGCTCCGGGACGCTTGTCTCGGTGGTGTCGAGTACGATGGCATCTTCGGCTGGGATCATCGGCGAATGCTCACGATCGGTATCAGCTTTGTCGCGGGCCAGTAGGTCAGCGACCGTGATGTGTTTACCGACTTGGTTGGAGCGGCGCCTGGCCCGCTCTTTGTCGTCGCAAGTCAGGAAGAGCTTGAGCGTGGCATCTGGGAAGACGACGGTGCCTAGATCCCGACCTTCAACGATGCATTCGTCGGTATCAGCGGTGTAGGCAATTTGGAGCGCACGAATGTGCTCCCGTAGCTCAGCGATGTGAGCGATGAGATGGACGGTGCTGCTCATCTCATCAAGGACACTGCTTTCAATTTGCTGACCATTGATACCAATGACCGATCCATCCTTGTATTCAAGCTGCAAGCCTGCGGCGATGGCTACGAGCTTTTCGGGCTCGTAGGTTGCAACGCCAGTTTCGGTGGCTACATAAGCCACACTCCTGTAGAGGTGGCCAGAATTCAGCGAGGGCCAACCGAGGGCCTTCGAAAGACCTCGGGCTAGACTGGAAGTACCAGTGCCGGCGCCGCCGTCGATGGTGACAATAATATTACTCATATTCTCTCATTTCGGTGGTAGGTGCTGTATGATACTTTAAAACATTTAATTATATTATGCAATACTTTAACTATGCTCAGTTTTTGTCCAGTCTAGACAAGCTGCTCTTGATCTGGTAAGATTGGAAATCGTTATGGCAAAAAAACAAGCCCGCACTATCGTAGTCCTCAAGAACCCTGAAACGGGTACTTTGTACTACACAAAGAAAAATGCCACTGAAACACCAGACAAACTGGTGCTTAGAAAGTACGACAAAAAAATTCGCAAAGTTGCCGAATTTACAGAAAGCAAAGTCAAACTCGGCTAAGACCGTCTGCAAAAGCAATGTGCTGATTCTAGACTCCCCGAAACGGGGAGTTTTTTGTTGACGGCTATACTCATTACAGCGTAGGCTGACAAGTAAGAATAAGCGGAATAACACACTATGATGAAATTACTTCTGTTAGGTAGCAAAAAATCGGGTCTTGGAATTGGCCTGTTGAGTGCTGTATTAGTCTCGCTTGTAGGCCTCGTGCCAGCACCACTAGCTGCCATGTCGGCGAGTCCCAGCCCGACAGCAACCAGCCGCCCGAAGGTCGATGGTAGTCCTAGGGCTAAGCTTGAAGAAGAACGCCGCGATGCTCAAGAACGGGTTGCGGAAGCTAAGTCTGATCTCAAAGTCAAGCTTGAAACCAAGAAAGATGAATCTCGTATCAAGCGCTGTGAGGTCAAAGAAAAAGTCAGCAAGCAGCGACTCACCAATCTACGCGATAAATCAATATATATTAAGGAACGCATAGACGCTACAGTCAAACGGGTCGAAGATTTCGCCACCAAGAAAAACCTGGTTTTGCCAAATCAAGCCGCTTTGCTGGCTGACATCCAGACCAAGGCGAGTCAGGCAGCGGCGGCGGCAGGGGAGATCAAAGCCAGCGCCCAGGACTTCTCCTGTCAGAATGATGATGCCAAAGAGCAAGCTACGCTGATCAAATCAAAGGTAGAAGCCTACAAAGTCGCAGTCAAAGCTTACCGTCAGGCTGCCAAAGCCTATTTCGAGGCCGTCCGGACAGCCGCTGAAGCTGCCAATCCATCAGTTAGCCCCTCGACCGTACCTACACCTTCAGCTTCACCATCGACAGGAGGTCAATAATGAACTGCCCCACCCAATCTAGACGCGGCTTTAGTCTTGTGGAAATCGTCATTGGCATCGGTGTTCTCGTAGTTATTGCCGGTTTGGTGTTTGTAGCACTGCAACCGAAGACTACCAGCCAGCCCTCGTCAAATGTGCAAAGATCCGAAACTACCAGAACGGTTGGCTCGGTCAGTGATGTCACCGCCGCCGCCAAAGAACTCGATCAAGACAGCTTGGACGGACAGCTCGATGCGGACCTTAAAGCTCTGACAACTGATTTGCAGTCCCTCTAGCCCCAACTCGGCTATATCTGATACAATTTGAGTCATGAAGAAATATCTTGTCCCAGCATTGTTCACCATCGCGATCTTGGCTCTCGTTATTTTTGCCGTCCGGGCTGTCAGTAGTACTGCCAATGATGCCAAGCCAGCCGACAGTCAATCACCGAGTGTCACAGTATCAGATAGCGATAAATCAGCTCTGGCGAAGGGTCAAACCTTTGGAAAAAAAGATTCCAAGATAGTCTTAACGGAATTTGCTGACTTCCAGTGTCCAGCCTGTAAATTTTACGAGACGACATTGCGTGAACTGAAGGAAGAGTACAAAGATCAGGTATTGTTTGTCTTCAAGCACTACCCTCTGTATCCACAGCCACACAAGAATGCGCAAATTGCCTCAATCGCCTCCGAAGCCGCGAGTAAGCAGGGTAAATTCTGGGAAATGCATGATAAGCTCTACGATACCCAAGAAGACTGGGCTGAGCTGGAAGATCCAAAGTCGAAATTCAATGATTACGCGGATGGCCTGGGACTAGATTTGAACCGATTCAAGTCAGATGTCGCTGCCGAAGCTGGCAAAGACGCTATCGCAGCTGATAAGGAATTCGGCACCCGTCTCAAGCTCAAAGGCAC
>Ga0105047_10007895_pt1 | contig 17853 bp, 13 predicted proteins | sample MAT04_FD_78384 | JGI IMG/M metagenome (GOLD analysis project Ga0105047, IMG submission 78384) | Freshwater microbial communities from Lake Fryxell liftoff mats and glacier meltwater in Antarctica - MAT-04 (megahit assembly) | ecosystem: Environmental > Aquatic > Freshwater > Ice > Liftoff...
AGAGCGGCAAGCTGGTCATCGGCGGATTGGTCCAGGTCTGGTTCCAGCACGTAAGCAACGACCAGCGAGGGGTGAGCGGCGCGTTTGAAAACAACGCAATTTCCTTCCCTTCCGTCGAAGGCGGCGTGCTGCAGCCCGGCGGTTTGATTGGAGCCAACTCCGGCACGATCGTGGGCGAATCCTTTCTGCATCGCACCGATTCGCCAGGCGAAGTCAATTCGTACTACGACAACGACACCTTTCGTATCCGCCGCACCGAACTGCGCTTCACCATGGACATCCATGAAAACATCACTGCGCATGTGATGGTCGACCCCAGCCGCACCAGCAACATTCGCTTTCTGCCGCTGCCGACCTTCCCGATTCATAATCAGCCCTTCGACGAATTGATCCGCCAGGGTATTCCATACCAGGCGCAGCTCTTGCAGGATGCCTACATCAATGTTCACGGTATTATCCCGCACCACGACGTCACCGTCGGTCAGTTCAAGCCGCCGTCGGGTGAAGAAGCATGGCGCAATTCCGGCCAGCTCGAATTCGTTGAACGCGCCATGGTCAACGGCATCAGCAATGTTCGCGATCAGGGCATCATGGCACACGGTACCTGGTTTGACGGCCGCCTGCAGTACTGGGCCGGCGTCTTCAACGGTCCGGACAATTCAGTGCTGGTCGACCCGGAAATTTTCGAAGCCGGCAACCGCACCGACGACAACGACGAGAAGGATTTCGCCTGGCGCATCATGGGCCGCCCGCTCTGGAACAAAGATAAGTGGACGGGTCGCCTGGAATTGGGCTATGCCCGCACCGACGGCATGCACGGTGAAGCCCATCGAAACGGCGAACCGGAGGCCACGCCAAACGGTCCTCAGTTCTCCAACGGCACGAACAATTTAAATACATGGATCAACCGGCAGTCAGCCTGGTTCTGGTACCGCCCTGGAAGTCTGGCGCGCGGCTTCTGGTTGCGCGGCGAATACGGTTCGCAGCATGACCGCTACAGCCAGCAGATTCAGTTCACCTTCCTGCTGGGCACCGCCCCGGGCGGTATTCAGGCGCAGCCCAAGACCGTCGATCCGCAGGGCTTTTACCTGGGAACCGGCTATAAGATGTCCGAAAGCCCCTTTGCCAAGAGCCTGAAAGAATGCGGCGGCCTCTTTGGCAAGACTATTCACGACATGGAATTCGTCGGCCGTTACGAACAGTATGAGAACATCGGCGCCGAAAACCCGGCCACTCCTGACCGCGACACGGACCTGTTCCGCACCAAGGCCTATACCTTGGGCATGAACTACTTCATCCGCGGACACGACCTGAAGGTTCAGGCCAACTACATCTGGGTCGATGATCCCAACGACGGCCGCGGCAACTCGCGCGGCTTCCGCGAAGTCAAGAACGACGTCTTCGTGATCAACTTCCAGGCGATGTTCTAAAAATAAAAACGTGAAACTTAAAACGTAAGAAAAGCGCGCCGCAAGGCGCGTTTTTTATTTATGAATGGCACAAATGTCACAGACATTCCCAGACTCATGGAAGCGAGCCGGAGCACACCGAAACGTGTTCCCAGTCGTTCAACAGAGCTCAATTGAAGAGTCAAGAGAAGTGAAAGTGGCTCTGTCGAACCACCGAGCGTCCGGTCTAATCTTAATGCGCCGGGATTTTAGTCGTGATCGAAGCGAAGGCGACGGATCCTGCAACGAATAGCACGTCGACAACCCCCAGAACCATCAAGCGCGGGCGCCAGCAGTCGATTTATTCGAACTTAAAGCCGTTTTTGGCTTGGGCTTTCAGCCAGATCAGGTAGCCGGCTTCGAGTTTCTCGGCGGGGAAGCCGAAGGCCAGATTCATGGCTTCTTCTTCGGTCTTGCCGGTTTTGATCAGGCGGATCATCTTGGGCAGGCACTGCTTGTCGAAGTTCCGGTAAAGGAATTCGAGCTTGGCCCAGGCCAGCGCGTAGCCTTCGACGTCGCCGCCGCTGGCGGGGCGATTGGCCATGGCCGACCAGGCGGGCAGATAATTCTGCGCGACCATGCTCTTGAGCATGGCGACGCGCTCCTTGCGTTCCGGATTGTTCTCGCGCATGTCGGTGTTATTTTCGCGGTCGTACCAGAATTCGATGAACTGGGCGAGGCCTTCATGCAGCCAGCGGCTGAGCTTCACATCTTCGCCGCTGACTTGAAGGAAAGCGTGGGTGCATTCGTGATGCAAGGTGTTGCGCGCGACGCGGTCGGCCTGCGCGCCGGGATAGCGCTCGCTCATGAAGGGGATGCAAATGTGAACTTCGCGACCTTCGGAATAAAAGTAGCCGCCCGAGTTTGCAGCGCCGGGGGCGTGGTCGATCTGGACGGCAAAATTCTGGAACTGGCCGAAGCGTTCGAAGTAGTAGATCGGCATTTTGTTGTGCCAGAGTTTCTCGCCGTCCTTGTGCTTGAGTACTTCACACAATCGCGTGTAAAGGTTTTCGTTCCATTGCGAAAGCACCTTCAGTTTTTTCTCGGGAACGTTTGAAAAGCAGTAGAAATGCGCGGTCTCGATCATGCGCCAGTTGCCGCTGATCTCTTTCAGTTCGACCAGGCGCTTGTCCAGAAACGCTTTCATCTGTTCCGGCGTGCGCGCGGCCGTATCCTTTTTGCGGAAGCGATTTTCAAAGTCCTCCGCGGACATCACGGTCAGGCTTCCATCGGGGTTGGCGACCGCGACCTGCCTGCCCGGCTTCGGCTTATCCGGTTCCATCGACGATGCCGGATCCTTCTTCTTCGGATCCTTGCCGACGGCGACTTCCTTTAGAATGTTGATCGCCGCGAGCATTTTTTCAGCGCGGGACTTGAGGTTGGAATCCAGAGCAACCGCTGCGATCAATTCTTCTTCGGCCTGAGCAAGCAGTTTGTTGTTGAAGAAATAAGACCCCATGTCCATCCGCGCATTGGCATCGGCGCTGGGGCGAACCAGGGTCCAGCAGAGCAGCACGTCGGCCGGGCGGAGCCGATCAAAAGCGACGGTTTGCTGCGGCTTGCCATCCGGACGCAACAGCACTCCGTCTTTATTTATCTTGTAGATTTCGCAGGGCAGCGTCTCGCCGGTCGGAAGTTTGACCGTTACTTTCTCGGCGCAATATGCAGCACCGAAGCATAGAATGCCGATACTGGCAACATGAATAACCCATCGTTTCATACGTGTGGCCTCGCTCAGGCTATATTTAATGCGCCACTCAATGGGGCAAAGTTAATGCGCGTAGTGTCGTGCGTCAACCCTTTGTGCAATTTGTCTTGATGAAAACTTGAAACTTTTTTGAATTGTAGTTTGATCGAGATTTGGTACTTGAGGACGTGAATAATCCACCTAAAGGAGTTTTCGTTGAAAAAGCAGGCGCAGCAGGCTCTTCCCCGCATACGATCCACGGTTCCTCCAAAACAGCCGATCAGTAAAAATGGCAAGGGCGGATCAGGAGCAGCTACGGTGGAGGCCGCGAACGATCCAGCGGATGCGCCGTCGGTATTGAATGCCGCTCAGTTCGTTCCAGCCGAAGTGCATAAGACGCCGGCATCGATCATGAAGCAGGATTTGCCGAAACGGCTGCGCTCGCTGGTGAAGCTGCACGGCACTCCTTTATTGGTGCTCGACAAGGCTAGGCTGATCGAAGAGTACGAGCGCTTCCAGCGGCTGCTGCCGCGCGTACGGCTTTTTTACGCGATCAAGGCCAATCCGCATCCGGATGTGATCAAGACGTTTCGCGACCTGGGCGCCAGTTACGATGTGGCCAGCGAAGGCGAGATGCGGCACGTCCTGGCGCAGGGCGTCAGCCCAGACCGGATCATCTTCGCCAACACGATTAAGCGCCCCGAGGCGCTTGAATTCTGCCGCAAGAAGAAGATTAACTTTGTCACCTTCGACAACGAACCGGAGCTCTACAAGATCGCCAAACACGCGCCCGGCTGCCGCGTGCTGGCGCGCCTGAAGGTGAGCAACCTCGGCAGCATCGTGGAGCTCTCGCTGAAGTTCGGCGCCGATCAGGACCAGATTGTGCCGATGCTGGCAAAGGCGAAGCAGCTCGGACTCAAACCCGAAGGCGTCAGCTTTCATGTCGGATCACAGTGCACGAATTTCGAGAATTACGAACGGGCCTTTGAAGTCACCTCGTCCATTTTTCGCGAGGCCAAAGCGCGGGGTCTGCCGCTGAAGGTGCTGGATATCGGCGGCGGTTTTCCGATCCGTCATTTTGAGCACGATACCTGCACGCTCGAAACATTCGGGCGTCAGATGCGCACGGAGCTCGACCGGCTCTTTGACAAAGACGTCGATATCATCGCCGAACCCGGTCGCGCTCTGGTCGGTCCGTCGGGAACGCTGATCACGCGCGTCGTCGGCAGGGCCATCCGCAACAACAAGAACTATTATTATCTCGACGATGGCGTCTACGGCGATTTCTCAGGCATCGTCTTCGATCACTGCAAATATGAATTCAAATCGCTCAAGCGCGGACAGAAGTTCGCGAGCATTCTTGCAGGCCCGACCTGCGATTCGTTCGACACGATCTCGCTGAGCGAAGAGATGCCCGAGCTGGACGTGGGCGACGTGGTCTACGTGCCGCGCATCGGCGCCTACTCCTGCGCCAGCGCGCTGACCTTCAACGGCATCCCGCCAGCCAAGGTAATTGTGGTATAATAAATCTCAGACTGGGGGGAGTCATGCCCGCGACCACTAAGATCTGGACCGAAGCCGAATTGTTGGCGCTGCCGAAAGACGGGTTCAAGCGCGAATTGGTAAATGGAGACATTGAAATGAGCCCCGCAGGTATGTTTGGACACGGGGATTTGATTACTCGTCTTTCCGCTCGACTGACTTATTTTGTATTACAGAAAAAGCTTGGAGTGACAGGCGACGGGCAGACGGGTTTCTGGATGAAATCTGGAAACTTGCGCTGCCCGGATATTTCCTTTGTGTCAAAAGCACGCGCGAAAAAGATGAAACAGCAAACGCCGCGAGGATTCCCGCGTGGTTCACCGGACTTGGTTGTTGAGGTATTATCGCCAAGCGAGACCGCGACAAGCGTGTCCGCCAAAATAGCCGAGTATTTCGATAATGATACCAAGCTTGCCTGGGTCATTGACCCGGACAAGAAAACGATTGCCGTGTACCGCAGCGCCACGTCAGACAAGCTTCTTCATTCCGGTGATACGCTCGAAGGTGAACTGATCGTGCCGGGCTTTTCAATTAGCGTCGACGATGTGTTTGCAGAGCCCGACTTGGACTGAACTCAGCGCGGCTTGAAGAGCGGTCGCAGTTTCTCCACTTCTGTCACCTGGCCCAGCACCACGATCACGCAATCGGGCTCGAGCATGAAATCGGCCTTGGGATTGTAGATAAAACTTTCCACTCCGGGATGGCGCGCGCCGACGACCAGCACGTCGGCGCTCTGGCGCAGGTCTGCCGCAGCCAGGGTGCGGCCGGCCAGCGCGCTGCCCTTCTTCACCACCAGTTCGCCGAATCGCACTGTGGTTTTCTCGCGCAGCATGCTGTCCAGAAATCCCACCGTGGCCGGTCGAAGCAATTCGCTGACTAAACGCAGTCCGCCGATGGCTGAGGGACTGACGGTCGAACTAGCACCGGCGATCATCATTTTTTTGCTGACATGGTCGTCGACGGCTTTGCTGACAATACGAATCTCCGGATTGAGAACGCGCGCGGAGAGCGTCACGAAGAGGTTGTCTTTGTCGTCGGTCAGCGTGCTGATCAGTCCCGACGCGCGTTCGACGCCGGCCTCCGTGAGCGTCAGGTCGTTGCCAGCCTCGCCGATAACGTAGGGAAACTGGCCCAGATCTTCGGTCAGATCCTTTAAGCGATCGAGGCTGTGATCGATGACCACAAATTTATGGCCGACCTTGAGCAACTCTGCAATGCAGTGCTCGCCGATGTGCCCTGCGCCGCAGACCACGACATGGTCCTTGAGTGCAGCGATCTCCTGTTGCATGCGGCGTCTCCGAAGGGTGTCCCCGAGAATTCCACTGACGATCAATGCGGTAACGTTTGAGATGATAAAAGCTGGGACGCCGATTCCGACTATCGCCAGAAGCATGGTATAAATTTCAGCCAGTGGCTTGCCGTCAATATTCAGCCAGTCGCCGTAGCCGATGGTCGTCATGGTGATCACCACCATGAACAGGCATTTCATCAACGACCAGTCAACGCCGTAATATTTTCCGAGCGCGTAATAAACAAACGTGCTGCCGACCGCGATGATGATCGAGACGACCATCCCGATCTTGAAGAAGCTAAAGGCGGAATATCGCTCGCGTTCAGTTAAATGGCTGGACATGAATGAAAGAGTTTACAGGTAAAACGTAAAACGTAAAACGCAGGCAAGTATTGGATGGAGCAAACATTCTTGTCTGCCCGAGCACAAAGGACCAAACAGACAGGAATGTCTGCTCCACGTCCGTCTATTCTTTTCGCTTTTTCTTCTTGCCCGGAATGACGCCCTCGTCGCGCAGGCGCACTTTCCACGACTCAATCTCCTTGCGCACGAACTTGGGATTGGGCGATCCGGCGGACGCATAGTGGCGCACGGTCTGATCGGCGCCGAGCACGCTGCGGACTTCCTCCGTCAAGAACGCGTGGGCGGTCTTCAGGTCATGGGCGCTGAGATCCTTGAGCGCGCAGCCGCCCTCTTCGGCCAAGCGCACCAGTTTGCCAACAACATGATGCGCCTGCCGGAACGGAATGCCCTTGCGCACGAGAAACTCTGCCACCGCGGTGGCATCCATGAAACCTTCGTCGCAGGCCTTATGCAGTTTTTCAGTGCGGAAGGCGACGTTGCGCATCAACGGATCGAGAATTTCGAGGCAGCTCTTGAACTGCCGTGTTGACTGGAAGAGCAGTTCTTTGTCTTCCTGAAGATCGCGGTTGTAGGTCATGGGCAGGCCTTTGGTGAGCACGATCAGATGCCAGAGCAGGGCCACCGAGCGCCCAGTCTTGCCGCGCACCAACTCGAACAGATCGGGATTTTTCTTCTGCGGCATGATCGAACTGCCGGTGCAGTAAGCATCGTCGATGCTGACGAAACCGAACTCAGTGCTGGCCATCATCACAAAATCTTCGCACAGTCGCGACATATGCAGCGAGCAGGCCGTCATACAGAACGAAAATTCGAGCAGGTAATCGCGGTCGGCGGTGGTGTCCATGCTATTGCGCGTGACGCCATCGAACTTCAGCAGATCAGCCACAATCTTACGATCGATCGGCAGCGACGAGCCGGCCAGCGCGCATGCGCCCAGCGGCAGAATATTGACGCGCTTGCGGCAATCGGCGAAGCGTTCCATGTCGCGCTGCAGCATCTCGACAAAGGCGAGCACATAATGTCCGGCCGTGACCGGCTGGGCGCGCTGCATGTGCGTGTAGCCGGGCATCACATCTTCGGCGTGCTTGTCGGCCAGTTCGATCAATGCCGCCTGGAGCATCGCAATCTTGTGACGGATGTCGTCGATCTCGTCGCGCAGCCAGAGCCGTTCGTCGAGCGCGATCTGGTCGTTGCGCGAGCGAGCGGTGTGCAGCTTGCCCGCAGTCTCGCCGATCTTTTCTTCCAGCGCCTTCTCGATATTCATGTGAATATCTTCGTACTCGGCATGGAAGACGAATCCGCCGCTTTCGATCTCGTGCAGAATCTCTTCGAGCGCGCGGACGATCGCATCCTTTTCTCGGTTGCTGATCAGGTTGACCTGCGCCAGCATCGTCGCGTGCGCCATCGAACCGGCGATGTCATGCTTGTACAGGACACGGTCGAACGAAACAGATTCGGTGAAGGCCTCTGTGCGCGCGTCGGTTTTCTTGTTAAAGCGGGGACTGCGCGACGGACTGGATTCGGACATGGCGACTCCGGTGTGAAACAAAAATGAAACGTAAAACGTAAAACGTAAAGGGCTTTCATGCGCTCCAAGCGGACTTGACGCGCTGCGCGCAGTGGCGCCCCATACGTTTTACGTTTTACGTTTTTACCAGCCTATTTCTTCTTGCGCATCAACTTGCGGTTACGGCGTTTCTTGCTGCCGATCTTGCGGCGGCGGCGAGGTTTAAAAGCCATGCAACTTCTCTCCTTTTATGGATCACAACTGCCGTCCTCCACATTTGGCGGCACGCGTCGACTGTGTTGGATCGCGCGGGATTATGCAACGCGCGGGCAGAACGTGCAAGGCTTTTACGCGACGGAGATGTTTTATGCAGCCCAAGACTGCTTTCGGAAAACGCCATTTAGCCCGCGTTTCAGTCCGAATTCTGCTCCTTGAAAAGCTGTCCATACTGAAGGTTTTTAAACCAGAAGACGTACCTTCCGCCGCGCGGATTGTTGGCGTCGACGGCTTCGCTTGTGCATGCGCAGCGCGGACCGGTCTGAACGGTCAACGCGGCGATCACCGTCTTGGCCAGCGCCGTTGTAATGCCGCCCAGAATGATTGTTGCGGCAATGTACGCACCGTTATTTGCATCCGGCATTGCGCCACCACCGCCCAGCACATTCCCGATCAGTCCGCTGAAAAAGGCAACCAGTGCGGAGACCAAAATGCCCAGCAGTATCGCTCCGAGCCATGCGAAAGAATGGGCGTTTGCATGGCCGCTGCAGAAACGGCAGATCGGAAAATTCCAGCTTACCGTCTTTGTGTAAACTTCTTCGCCATCACTTGTCTCCATATCGCGGCTTGCCGTGACGCTGTAATTCGTCTCCGCCTGGCCCATGCAGCAGACGCAGTGATTCGGAAATCTGAGATTGGGCGTGAACGTCGCCCATTTATATCGACCGTTATCGAGATTGCGTTGCGCGATCGGTTCCGTCGAGGCCTCTGCGTTGGATGAGGGCGACGCCGCAGACATAAGTTTGTGCGAGGCGCGCACGAGCAGTTCGGTACACATGCTGCAGGTGACCGCTTCGGCTTTATTGTTGTAACCGCACTTGGGGCAATTCATCGCCGGCCCCTCCTTATAGGAAGTCTGCTCGTCGTTATGTTGGCGGAGAACAGCCGTTTTTCAATGCGCGGTAGTTGTTTTGACGCCCGCCGGGCGCCGCCCGATCAGCCGGTAAATGGGGCGGCCTTCCTTTATGTACTTCACCTCATAGTTGGTGCGGCCTTCGGGCGCGTCTTCCCACGGCGCGGGGTGCTCCGTCACATCCATCGCCGCACGAAGGCGCGGCAATATCTCCGTATAATATTCCAGGTGGTCCGTGGCGAAATTCAGAACACCGTCGGCCGTCAGCGTGCGGCACAGGTCCGCGCAGAAGGCTTCGCTGAACAGGCGCCGCTTGTGATGCCGCTTCTTGGGCCAGGGATCAGGAAAATAAATGTGGTAAGCCTGCACACAGCCTTCGGGAAAAAATCGATTGATCAGATACGCCGCGTCGAGCCGCGAGATTCTCATGTTGGGAACGTCCCGACGGCCGACGCGTTCATGCAGCACGCGGTAATATTCGCCGGCCAGTTCGACGCCCATGCAATTCCACTCGGGATGCTCCAGAGCCATATTGATGATGGTTCGCCCGCCGCCGCAGCCGATCTCAACGGTCAGCGGCCCCGGCCGTCCAAAGACGCCGGCCCAATCCGGATTGTCGCCGAGCCGCTCGGGGGTCAGTTCGTAGGCCGCAGGTTCAGTCTGTTTCAAAAACGGGACGGCAGGGCGAGGTCGTGACATTGTCTGCGAAAAACTCCAATCACCTTCGTTGCAACAAAAAACCGGAGTAACGACTTTAACACAGAGTGACAGAGGACACAGATCAGGATTCGCGCTTCGGACTGGGCATCATTGACGTAAAGCCGGTGCGCATGGAAATCTCCGAGCGGATGCGCTGCGCCTCGCGCTCGATCTCAGTCTCCCTGGCGCCGATTTCGCGCAACAGGAATTTGGCGAGCGAGACGGCGACTTCGGCTTCCTCATAAGAGACTGAGGTGGCACCGGCATCTTCGAGCATGGCGCGCTCACCCAGGTAACGGGCGCGCGTGAGGATTTTTATATTGGGATTGAGCATCCGTGCGGTCGCGACTACGGGCATGCGCGCGGCGAGATCGGGCAGTGTGACCAGCAGATATCCGGACTCTTCCACGCCCGCCTTCAGCAGAATGTCGCGCCGGCCGGCGTCTCCGTAGACGGCGATCATTCCATTTTGCGTCAGCTTTTTAACGGTTTCGAAATTCATATCGACGATCACGGGCGTGATGCCGAAGTCGCGCAGAATGCGTGTCAACGTGCGGCCCACGGGGCCGTATCCGACGACGATGGCGCGCAGATTTGCGACGGCGCTCTGTTCGGGCGTGGAGCGGACATTCTTGTCTGCTGGTTCATTGTTCGTGCCGACAGGAATGGCCCCACTCAACTTCCCGCTAAACGCGACCAGGAATGGAGTCAGCAACATCGAGAGCACGGCCAGCGCGAGAACGAATTGATACGACTGCCGATCGAGCACATTCTGCGACGCGCCGCCGAGCACAAACGAGAACTCGCCGATCTGCGCCAGGCAGAGCCCCACGCTCAGCCCGTCGCGCCAGTCGACCTTGAAGCAGCGCAAGGCCAATGCGGTCAGCGCAGATTTCAGGATCACCAACCCCGCGAGCGCCAGCAGCAAGCCGCCGAGGTGTTCGCGTACGAAGGCCAGGTCGACGAGCATGCCGACGCTGACGAAGAAGAAGGCGAGCGCAAGGTTTCGCACCGTCGACAGATCGGCCATGATCTGCGATGCGAAGGGCGTCTCGCTAAGGACCAGCCCGCCGAGAAACGCGCCCAGCGCCAGGGACGCGCCGGCCATCTCCGCGGCCAGCGCGACGCTGAAGCAGGCGCCCAGCGAGAGCAGCGAGAAGACGTCGGGCGCGCGCGCCAGCGCGGCCTTCTCGAAAAGTTTCGGAAGCAGGTAACGCGTGCCGACGAACAGAAATGGAAGGACGATAAAGAGCACCCCGATTTTCTTCAGTCCGTCGAAAAGCGAGAGCGGGGCCGCGCCGGACGACGGAGCGCTCGCGAACATCGCCAATGCCAGTGGCAGCACAGCCACCGCGAGAATCGCGGCGATGTCCTGCATCAGCAGCACCGCGATCGAGAGGCGCGCGCGATGCGAGTCGCTCTCGCGCCGGTCCTCGAAGGCTTTCATCACCAGCGCGGTCGAGCTGAACGCGACCATCAGGCCCAGCACCGCGGCCGCCGGAGGGGAGGCGCCGCAGAGCCACGCGGTGGCTCCGGCCAGCAGCGCCGTCAGCGCGACTTGAATCGTGCCGCTACCGATCGTCAGCAGCAGCATCGAGCGCAACTGGCCGAGATGAAATTCCAGACCGATGAAGAACATCAGCAGGATCACGCCGAATTCGGCAAGGTCGCGCGCGGCCTTGGGGTTTTCGAAAAGAGCGTCTTGAAACGGAGCAGCGACGATCCCGAGGATGAGATATCCGAGCAGCGGAGAGAGTCCGGCGCGCTTGAGCGCCCAGGCAATCCCGGCGGCCCCCAATGTCAAAAGCGTCAACGCGAGCAGAGCGGCATGCATGGGCTCAGTTAACGTGAAGAATTGAGGAATGCAAAGCAGAAGAATTATTTATTGTCGGATGTCACGGCCGGCTTAACGGGGGGCGGATCGTCTTTTTTTTCAGGGAGAAATCCGAGCGCGCCGATCAGATAAAAAATGCCGGCGCAGGTGATCAGCGTCGAGCCGTAGCGCAGAATGTTTTTGCTTAGAGCGATGCGCGCGGGTTCGGCGGCCGGGCGGCTGCGCACGAATTTTAATCCCAGGAAGAACGGAATGATGATGCACTGATGCCCGATTTCTACGCCCAGTGTAAACGAGAGAATGGCCAGCACGATCACCTGGCCCGACATGCCCTGCATCGCGTCCATCAGGCCGCCGGCGAAACCGAGGCCGTGAAACAAGCCGAAGAAAAAGGCCACGCCCATGCGCGCCCAGCCGCTGCTTTTCTCTGGCCAGAACAGATTCCAGAGCGCCACCGCGACGATGCTTCCGGCGATCATGGGTTCGACCACGCCGGTGGGGATGCGCGGAATCCATTGCAGCGTGGCCAGTGAGAGCGTGATCGTATGGGCCAGCGTGAAGGCGGTGACGACTTTGAGCAGGTCCCAGAAACTGACCGCGGCCAGCACCAGCGCGCTGACGAAAAGCAGGTGGTCCCAGCCGTTAAGAATGTGCAGGATGCCATGCAGGCAGAACTCGCCGAACATCCCGGCTTTGTCGATCTGCGGCGTCCTTTCTACAACGGTCTGCGCGGCGCTCACCGTCCAGTCACAGATGAATTCGAGAGGATGCCCGCTGCGCAGCAAGAGTCCTTCGCGCGACGGGCGCTCGCCTTGCGTGATGCGGACGACGTAGGTGGCCTCCCACGGATTGCCGGGAAGGTAATTCACTTCGTTGAGCACATTTTGACGGAATTCGATTTTTTCCGGCGGACTGGCGAGCGCGAATTCGAATTCGTAGAGCACGAATTCGTTGGGCACGTCGGCCGGCGAGACGCTCTTGCCTGCGGGGGGGCCGGTGACGCTGACGACTTTTCCCACGAGCGGTTTGCCATCGACGATTGCAAAAAAATGGCTGAGAAAATAGTCACCGTGATTGGCGCAGGCTGTTGTCAGATTCGAATAGCGCTCGTCGGCGCCCACGCGGGTATTGTTCGAGACGAGCACCTCTTCCAAAGCGAGCCGGGCGCGGACGACGATCTTGTCTCTGTGAACGAGGATGTCGAGTGCGCCCTGGGTGAGCGGATGGGCGCTGACTTTTCCCGCAGACAGAGCCAGCAGCGTCAGGCTGAGTGCTGCCAGCAACAGAGTGGTCGCGGTCGCTTTCATGCTATCAGTTTCGGGCTACGGATTGTGCTTTCAAGAGCAAGGGCGCGAATTCGCCAATCCGTTACAATGAGAACATGCTATTGCCGCGCGCCTTTTACGAACAGAAGACGACCCAGGTGGCGCGACTGCTGCTCGGAACTTTCCTGGTCCACGCTGCGCCCGAAGGCCGCAGCATCGGACGAATCGTCGAGACTGAAGCGTATCTCTTTGAAGACGATCCGGCCTGTCACGCGCACCGCGGAAAGACGGCGCGGAACGCGGCCATGTTCGGCCCGCCGGGGTGCGCCTATATTTATTTCATCTATGGAATGTACCACTGCTTCAACGTGGTAACGGCGGCCGAAGGCATCGGCGAGGCGGTTCTCGTCCGCGCGCTGGAGCCGGTTGAGGGCATCGCGCTGATGGAAAAACGGCGCGGCACAACGGCGCTGAAAAATCTGTGTTCCGGGCCTGGCAAGCTTGTGCAGGCGATGGGTCTGACCCCGGCGCAGAATCACTCTGATTTATGCGCGAGCACAATCGGGATCTGGAGCGCGGAGAGTTTCCCCGGCCGTTTTAAAATACCGCGACGGTCCGAGATCATCACGACACCGCGCATCGGAATCAAGGCGGGCGCGGAGTTGCCGTTGCGCTTCTACTTAAGGGGATCGGCCTTCGCCAGCCGACGCTGCAAAGTGAAGTGATTTGAAATGTAAGAATATGATAGAAATTGCAAGAGACGTGCTCACCCCTACCCCTGCCTCAAGGGGAGGGGAAACAACGGCTCGTTTTGCGGGCTGCGGTTAGAGTGACCTTTACATTATGAGTGATCGAGCGGAACAATTGGAAAGTGGCGGAGCGAGCCCGCCGCGCTGGCATGCAGCGCTGATTGCGTTGGCCGGCGTGTTTCTATTGATCGGTTGCTGGGGTGCGGGGTTCAGCGGATACGACGATCCGCATCACGTCACTGAGAACGCGCAGCTTGCACGCGGTTCGCTGCTTCATCTGTTTGAGCCCGTTCCGATCTCGACTTATTTTCCGATCACACTGCTCAGTTACAAACTCGATCAACTTCTGTTTCAGAGCTGGATGCCGGGGCTGTGCGGAAGCTACGCGCCGGGCGTGCGGACGATGACGTTGCTTTATCACATTGGCGCGGCGCTGCTGCTTTGGCGCATCGTTCTTCGCCTGGGCTTGAGCAGCCGGAAGGCGCTCTTTATTGCGCTCGTCTTTGCCGGCCACCCGCTCGCCTGCGAGACAGTCTGCTGGGTCTCGGAGCGGAAGAACGCCTTGGCGGGGCTCTTTGGTTTTGCGGCGTTGTGGGCATGGCTGAGATACGAAGGATCGCGCCTGCGCGTTCCAATTGCATTTGTGCTCTATGCGCTGGCATTAATGAGCAAACCGAGCGCGCTGGGATTGCTGCCCATCTTCGCGATACTCGATTTCTTCGGCGGCACGCGCGGACTGCATTCGACCGATGCGGCAATCTGGAAGCCGCGCCGCGAATGGCTTTTCGTTGCTGCGCGAGTATTACCGCTGGCGCTCCTTGCTGCCGCCGCTGTCGCGGTCAATATTCGCGGACATGGTCCGACGATCATCGCCCCACCGGGTGGAACTGTCTTCACGGCGCTGCTGACGGATCTTGAAATTCTCTCGCGTTACCTTTTGAGCCTGCTTGCTCCGATTCAACTGAGTGCCGTGTATTTCGTGGAACCGATCCGCTCGATGGACGATCTGCGCATCTGGAAATACGGGCTGCCGCTGCTACTTGTAGTACTGGCGACGATCGGTCTGGCGACAAACCGAAGGCTGGCGTTTTTCGGCTGGTTCTGGTTTCTCGCGGCACTGGGGCCGTCGCTGAATCTAATCGCGCTGCCGCATCTGATGCAGGATCGCTACATTTACCTGAGCACGCCGGGATTTTTGCTGGTGCTGGTGAGTGCCGCCAGTGGCATCCCGGAGCGCCTGAAATCCTCATTGCAAAGTCCGTTGCGTGCGGTCGGCGTGGCATATCTGGCGATGCTGCTCTGCTTTTCGGTGCAGCGTAGTTTTGTCTGGGATAGCATGAAGGAACTTTTTGAGGACGCGGTGCGGAAGCAGCCGCAGGCGTCGTATGCGTGGTACGGGCTGGGGCAGGCGTATGCCGGGGAGTTTGAGGAACTCAGTACGAGCGGCGCGGCGGCGAGTGTGCTTCAAGAAAAAAAGCTGCAATGGATGAATGCGTGGATGCGCGGGCTGGACGAGGCTCCGGATTTTCCGCGGTTCTTGACGCGATTCCCGATGGCCTTGAGCGTTGGGCGGGAGTATTTCAATCTGGGCAAACTGAGCATGGCCGAAAAGTACTGGAAGCTGGCGGCGCACAAATTCGAGGGGATGCCCGACGACCCGTTCCTGCGCGCCAAAGCACTGGCTTCTTTATCGGCGCTGCGTACGGCTCAGGATCGGCCGCAGGAAGCGTTGATGTTTGCCGAAGACGCTTACGTGCTGGCGCCGGACCCGGACCGAAAATATTTCCGCGCGCGCGCGGCGATCCGCTTCGCTGAAAGACTTCCGGCGGAGCATCCGGATCGCAAGCGTTTTCTGCTGCAGGCGCGCGACGATTTGCAATCTATTCAGGCGACGGCGCACAGTTACTCCGACGCGCAGAAAGAGCTGCAAAATCCGCTGCTGCAATTCTAATTGCATTTTCAGTTGCCGTTGTTCTCCCCTCCCCTTGAGGGCGGGGGTAGGGGTAGGGGTAAGCGCGTAATTGCAATGCAAGCGTCTGACCCCTCACCCCGGATTCGCTCCCGCTCATCTCGACCCTCTCCCTCAAGGGGAGAGGGAAAAATGCAACCGCCGAGACACCGGACACTACTCCCCGCAGTTTTAATATCAAAGAGCCGTTCTTCGATTAGAATGATCGCACTGTTCCGCCCGCATAAGAATCAATCTGTGTGCGGGCGGGGACGCCCGCGCCACCCCAAGGAAAGATGCCGTTCATGCCAGACGAAAAGCAGAACCCGATTCAAAAACCCCTGCCGCCCCGCCCCGTTTCCGCCATGACCGAAGACGAGCTGGCGGCATTTTTTAAGAGTTGCGGCGAGCCGGCCTTCCGCGCCACGCAGCTTCGTGAGTTCGTCTTCCGCAAGGGCGCTGCGGACTATTCAGCGATCACAAATCTGAGCAAAGTGCTGCGCGAACGATTGAAAAAAGAGGCGCCTCTTTACGAACTGGAACTGGCCGAGAGCAGCGACGGCGACGACGCCAGCAAGTGGCTCTGGAAGGCCAGCGACGGTGCGCTGATTGAATCGGTGCAAATCCGCACGCCTGATCGCGCCACGAGCTGCCTATCCAGCCAGGTCGGCTGTGCGATGGGCTGTGTCTTCTGTGCGACGGGTCTGAGCGGCTTCGAGCGGCACCTGGCGGCGCACGAGATTCTCGAACAGTATCTGCAGATGTGGGGTCGCTCGGGGATGCACTCCAGCCATGTTGTTTTCATGGGCATGGGCGAGCCCTTTCACAATTACGACCAGGTGATGAAAGCAGTGCGCATCCTGAACAGCCCGCCGCCCGCGGGCGTGGGCATTGGCGCGCGGCGGATCACCATTTCCACGGTGGGGATCGCGCCCGGCATCCGCAAACTGGCCGATGAGAAACTGCAGGTCGAGCTGGCGATTTCGCTGCATGCCCCCGACGAGGAGACGCGCCGGAAGCTGATCCCCGTTTCGAAGCGTTATCCGATCAGCGAAGTGATGGATGCGGTCGAAGAGTTCTCACACAAGACGCGGCGCATTGTGACGTACGAATATGTGCTGCTGGCCGGCGTGAACGACTCGCCGGAGCAGGCGCGCGAACTGACCGGGTTGCTGCAGACGCACCCCTGCAAGGTGAACCTGATTCCGTTCAATCCGGTCTCGGAGACGTCGTTTCAGCGCCCCTCGATTGAGGCGCAGGAGCAGTTCATGCATATCCTGGAGAAGGCGCACATCTCGACTACGATTCGATTTTCGAAGGGGCGCAAGGTCGATGCGGCATGCGGTCAATTGAGGCGCCGTGCGCTTCCTGCAACGCCGGCATGACCGGCGGAATCATTCTTAATAATAATGCGCATTCGAAGGCGTAGCGGGCCTGCCTTTTTCACAACCTGCAATGCTTATTCGCTGGGAGTCCAGAGCGAGTCCGGATTGTAAATGAGTTCATGAGTTGCGGACAAGACGTCCCGGTCTTTGAGGTATACAACGCCTGCGGCGCTGGTCATAAAAGTATTGCGTCCGGTGCCATCGTAAGCAGCGGGGATTGCACAGATCGCGTGTCCCAGGGTCATCGACATGGCACCGCCGACGGGGTTGGCGGTGAGAAAGGATCGAGCTCCGCCTTCACCAGCGACTCCCTGGCTGGTGAGAACAGTGAAGACATAACCTGCCTTGGCGGTGGCCGAGATTCCACCTTCCGCGCCAGCGAAGACGGAGTCGATCAGTGCCAGGTCTCCCGAACCGGCTACGACTTCCAGAAGGCTATCGTTGCCCTTTAAGCGCTGCGAGTACTCCAGCACGCCATCGCGGTCGTAATCGCTGCGCCTGTAGATGTGCTCCGCTTCGACAAAGGCTTTGCAACTGGCGATTGCGGAGATTTCGTTGGCAGTCATGCGCGAACGCAGAAGGCTGGGAATCGCAATGGCGGCAATGATTGCGATGATTGCAACGACAATCATCAATTCAATCAGCGTAAATCCGGGTGAGCCTGAAGCGTATGTTTTCATCGGTCCTTTTCCTTTCCAAAATCAAAGCTCTAAAGTCGTCAGCGGTGATGCAGGATAAATAGAAGCAATTACAATTCCACCTCCCCATAAATATTTCAGGGAACTTGGTTACGAAAATTCAACGGGATGAATCGAATCAGGTGCATTTAAGGAGCAACGTTAAGTAACAGACGCTACCACACATGTTTTCAGCCGACACAACAAAAGAAGCGGCCCGAAGGCCGCCTCTTTTCAGCAAGGTTTTGACGAGCTCATTCCGAAGGGATCCACGTGCCCGGGGTCGGATTGAAGACGGTCTGGGCAACGTTGTCTCCCGTATCCGCTTG
>Ga0105047_10007897_pt1 | contig 17852 bp, 17 predicted proteins | sample MAT04_FD_78384 | JGI IMG/M metagenome (GOLD analysis project Ga0105047, IMG submission 78384) | Freshwater microbial communities from Lake Fryxell liftoff mats and glacier meltwater in Antarctica - MAT-04 (megahit assembly) | ecosystem: Environmental > Aquatic > Freshwater > Ice > Liftoff...
GCGACGCCAACCGAACGCGACGCGCGGGCTGAAGCGGAACAGAGGCATTACCAGTGCCCACATCACCCGGCCGATGTACTCATTGCGGGTGTAGGGTCGAGCAGCGCGGGCCACATGGATTTCGAGACTCACTTCAACTGCGCCCGCTGCTGCTAGAAGACGCAGCCGTTGGCGAACCAAAGTAGCGAAAGGCATCGCGAAGGCGGGTCTGACCGGGCCGCCAAACCATGAATGGTCGTTCGATCAACAGATAGGGCAAGGCGCAAGCCACCAATGTCAGCGGCACGACTGCCAATGCAAACACCGGCAGCACAGCAGATTCCGGGAGCGACGACGGCAACACTGTGAGGACGGTTCGGCCCAGCGCCGAAATGACGAAGAAATGATAGAGGTAGATCGTGTAGCACATCGCGCCGACACAGTGGATCGGCCACCACCCCAGAAATCGGCCGACCCAACGACCTCGCAACGAGCCAATCACCAGCAGGAATGTCAGCAGGGGAAGCAGTGGAGGTGCACCTTTTCCTGCCAGCAGGACGGCGAGGATCAGAAACGAAGCCAGCAACGCGATGGCGTCGAAGGTGGCTCCTCGGACCTGCTTGAATCGTCCTTCGTGATCAAGTAGGGCGACCCATACGCCTGCAAGGAAGAAACCGAAATAACACAACAGAGATAATGAGACCCTCGGACTCACTTCACTGGCCATCTGGAACGCCCAGCCGCCCAGCAGTATCGCGGCAGCGAGCAGACAGTGTCTAAGCGCACCGGTCGCCCGCGTCAATGCCGCCAGAGCGAATGGCGCAAGCAGATAGAACTGCCACTCGATCTCCAGCGACCAAGCGACCCCGTTGACTTCACTGTGCGTTCCGTAAATCGGTCCATGGGCATACACCAGACTTGCCAGAAGGTGCGGCAGGAGTTCGGGAAATGCTGCATTCAGGAACCATACCTTGAGCACAAATATCAGCAACAGATTGATGAAGTACGGTGGCTCCAGTCTGGTCAACCGGCGCACGAAGTAGCGCCGCAAAGAGACGCCCTGCTCACCCAGGAACGGCCGGGCGATGATGTAGCCACTGATTGCAAAGAAGAGCGGCACCCCGAAGTAACCCGTCGACATCAAAGTATGCAGCGCATCTCGTGCGCGGATTCCCTGCATATCGCCATTCGCTTCGACAAATCCCTGCATGTGGTAAAGCAGTACGGCCAGAATGGCGACAAACCTGAGCCCATCGATCTGCGGCACAAAGGCCTGCCCCGGCTGCGGTCGCGCGATACGCAGCAGGCACCATCCGCGCAACTGCCCCCAAGCGCTCATGGTCGCGCCACCCCGGCGGTCGACAATCGAAGCGCGAGGCCGTCGATCGCGTCAATCAAGGGGCGTGCACAATCGCTCCAACGAAACCGGCGAACGTTGTCGCTGGCGCAACGCGAACGGCGCTGCCACTCACCACCGTCATTCAATAGCGACACCAGCGCCTGCGCGGCGGCGGACGCGTCATCCTGCGGCACCACCCAGCCCCCTTCACCCAGCACTTCAGGCGCGGCTGTGCCGTCGACGACTACGCATGGCGTGCCGTAGGCTTGCGCCTCCAGCGCCGGAATGCCGAAAGACTCGCAGCGACTGGTAAGACAGAACGCCCGCGCCGAGGCATATAGCCGCGACAGCGCCTCATCGGTGACGTGGCCGCGAATCTCCACGCGGGTGCCAAGATTCAGATCGTGGATAAGTCGCTCGATTTGCCTACGGTAGGCCGCGTCCGGCCAGCCACCAACGATGACAAGGGTCGCATCCTCCACGAGCCTTGCGGCCTCGGCGAAAGCCGAAACCAGCACTTCAACCGCCTTGTGCCGCGCCATCACGGATACCGACAGCACCATCGCTGGACGATCGGCAAACGCCGTCACTGCTTCCGATCCGATCAGCCGACTCTCCGGCAGCCCCTGATAGGCAACGACGGTCTGCCCCAAGGCAGGCCCGAAAGCGCTCTCATATAGTTCGCGCATGTAGCGCGAGTTGAACGCCATCACCGCTGCCCGCCGCTGCGCTGACCGAAAGGCAGTGGCGCGCAATCGCATTCGCCAGCTGCCTCGATCAGGATTCGCTGCCACTAGCGGCCACGGATTCTGCGCCAGCACGATCTGCGGCAGGCGACATCCCGGGCTGAGCATGCCAGCCGGACTGAACACACAATCGATCCTGTGGGTGCGACACAAGGCAGCGAGGCGAGTCTGGCACCACACCGCTCGCTCTAGCCAGCCGCCACCGATATCGGCCACCACGTGTTGGACGCCGTCTGCAACGCCGTTCGCAACCCGGGTATTGGATCGGTGAGTGAGCAGCACGACCTGATGGCGACCGTCACCCGCGGTCATCAGCTCGTCCAAATGACCGCGCAGCACGTAAGCGCCCGACAAATTGTTGACCGACAGGGCATCGAACAGCAGCTTCAAGGGATGTTGCGACCAGGCATCCCGACAGGCTCACGCGTGAACCAGGCTTCGAAGTCGCTTGGCGCTGTCTCTGCCAGTGTCATCAATCGGACCACATCGCGCATTCCATTGGCCGCCTTCCAGCCCAACACCGTCGCCGCCCGCGACGGATCGCCAACGCTTCGCTGGATGTCGGTGGGTCGGTGAAGGTCGGGATCCAGGTCAACGTGGCATCGCCAGTCCAGTCCGCTCTCAGCGAAGGCCACTTCAACGAACCGGCTCAGTGGATGTGCCGTTCCGGTGGCGATGACGAAGTCTTCGGGGTCAGGCAACTGCAGCATCCGCCACATCGCGTCGACGTACTCAGGTGCCCAGCCCCAGTCGCGTTCGATATCAAGGTTACCCAAGCGCAGGCGCTCATCGCTTCCGGCCGCGATTCGACAGGCCGCCGCCACCACTTTGCGGGTCACAAAGCGCGACGGGCGCAAAGGTGATTCGTGATTGAAGAGAATGCCGGTACATGCGTAAAGCCCGTAAGCCTCGCGATAATTGGCCACTGTCCAGTGTGCGCTGGCCTTCGCCACGGCATACGGACTGCGCGGCCGGAACGCGGTCTGTTCGTTCGCTGGCAGCCTGGATTCACCAAAGCACTCGCCAGAACCCGCATTGTAGAAGCGCGCCGGCAGCTCAAGAAAACGCAGGGCTTCCAGCAGGTTCAGCGTGCCGTGGGCGATGCTCTCCAAGGTCTCGACCGGCTGCTCAAAAGAGAGGCCGACTGAACTCTGGCCGGCCAAAAAGTAGATCTCGTCCGGCGCAACCCGCTTGAGCACCTGCAACACACTACGAAAATCGTTTGTTGCGGCGGAATGCTGCTGGACACGATTTACTACTTCAAGGCGACGCAGGTTGCCAAAAAAGGCCATCTGCGCGTCGCGCGAGGTGCCATGTACCTCGTACCCCTTCTCAAGCAGCAGTCGAGCCAGCAAGGCTCCATCCTGGCCGGTGACGCCAAAGATCAGGGCGCGCTTCATGATGAGATCCAACTTCCATGTTCAGGACGCGCAATACGCAGGTAGATGTCCTGCATCTGTTGGGCGAAGCGCTGTTCGCTGAACTGCGCCGCACGCATGAGAGCGCGCCGACTGGACGACTCCCAGTGGTCAGGACTTCGCAGCAGAGCTTCTGCTTTTGCTACAAAATCGGCGGTGGCATCCGGCCGAAGGCACGCCGCCGCGTCACCAATGACTTCCGGCAAGGACCCGGCATTGGAGGCGACGACCGGCAAGGCAAAGGCCATCGCCTCGAGCGCTGGCCAACCGAATCCCTCGTAGACCGATGGAAACAGCATGAGCATGGCGCTTCGATACCAATGGGCCAAGGCATGGTCATCGGCGCCGTCTTCCCAGCGCACACGCCCACTCAAGCCGAGTTCGGAGACCAACTGGCGAAGCTCCGAAGGCGGCGGCGGACCCACCATGACGAGCTCGGTGGCAAGTGTCGCATCCATCGCGGCGAATATGCGCAGCACCTGCGGTCGATTCTTGTAGAAGGCATTGTTGCCGACGTGCAGAACGCGACCGCCGACGCGCTCCGCCTCGGCACCCGCCAGCAATCGGGCGAGTGACTGACGCAACGGCATAGGCACGACCGTGGTGCGGCCGTTGGCCACCCCGATGCAAGCACCGAGGTCTACCTTTGTCGATTCGCTGACGGCGACCACCGCTGCGGCACGGCGGGTCGCCCTTGCATTGCCTTGCCATAGCCAGCGCGCCGCCCAACCCACCTTTGGCGCTGCGGGAAAGTCGCCGCGCGCCTGCCTGACCGGAATAATGTCGTGTGCCGTCACGATCACCGGTTCCGGCCCAAGCGTGGCCGCCACGTATGCCCGACTTCCGTCGAGCACATGCCAGATATCGGGATGCAAACCTCGCACCGCGCGCGCGCGCGCCAGCAAGGACACGCTGGCCATACGCTGCGCCCATCGGCCGCCCACCGAAGCCGCGCCCAGACCAATCATCTCGGTGCCAATCAAGGGCGCATGCGACGCCATCGCGATCTGCAGCGTTTCGGCATAGGCACGCATGCTGCCAGGCTGGTCCCTTTGTGCGGTATCGATCAGGCCAACCCGAATCTGGCGAGGACTCACCTTGCAGCTGGCTCCGGCCGGCCTACCCCATTCGGCTCCAGCTCGTCAGAAGGTCGAGCCAGCCGAGACGCGTAAACGTCGGGCGGCAGACGAACAATCGACAGCAACAAGCCAACCATGATGCCGAGGAAGGCGGCAATGAATGGATCCGCAAGGATCTGCCCTGAAACCGTCAGGCTGGCGACATTGGCGATGAAGAAGGCCAACAATCCGGTAGCGGTGGGCGCATACGGACTTTGGTGCAGCAGCGCCAAGCGGGTAAAGCGCCACGCCGTCAGCACAATTCCCAACATTACCAGCAGGAATCCAAAGGCTCCTGGTATCCCCAACTCAGCCACGACCCGACTGCTGCCGCTTTCCTGCCAGTTGCGCGGTCGTTCCACCTTCAGGTGGTGGGATCCCGGCGTAGCGGTACCCAGCCCGGTGCCGAGAAAGCCGTTCTGAGCCACGGTCGCCAGCACCTCATCGAAACCGTGACCCTCCAAGGTTTCGAACGACTCGCCCGCGGTGTCCTTGTAGTAGCGGATGGCGTTGACGTCTTCGCCAAGTCGATCCGAAAGCAGGACAAGCGACACCGCAGGAATTGACAGCAGGACTATGATCGAAAGCAGCCGTCCTGGCTTGCGGATCTGCCAATGCAGCCAGCCCAATGCCAGCAGGAAAACGGGCAGCATGTACACCATCTTTCTGCGTCCACAGAGCAGCAAGGCACCAGTGGCGAACGCGGCCAAACCGATCCACAGCCAGCGAGACCGGTCCTTTGCATTCAGCGAGAGGGTGATCGACAGGCATGCCACGGCTGCGGCGTGCCAACCCATGACGTCGCCACTTCGATAGAAGCCGGCGATAAAGGTCACCACATAGCCAAACTGATGCCGGACCCATTGGAAGCCCAGGGCCTTGTCACTCAGGATCAACCAATGATCAAAGAGCTGGAAGTACTCGAGATAGGAGCCGATCAAGAGGGCACCGTGGATCACACAATAGGTCGACAGCAGAGTCCTGATGTCGATCCCGCGGCGGGCAAAGTGGAAGCCACAGATCACCGCCATGAAGATGACGGAATACGAGAACGCACCCAGAATGGTGAGCATCCAGGAGCCCTCGCCATACGTGGCTGAAACAACCGCCGATGGCAGGCTCAACAGAACCAGCAGGGTGATGGGCAAGGCAATGCGCGGGCATTGACGGGCGAAATCGAGCCACCAGGCGCGCACGGTCACCATCGACGCCAAGGCTGACGCCAAGAAGACCGGCGCCGTCATCAGGGCCATCCAGCCCGGGGTGCCGGGTACGAGCTTTCGAAGCGGGTCCTGCACTGCGGCCAGAGCGATAAGGAGCAGCAGCCCCAGGCGCCAGTTGAAGAGGCCAACCATACTGGCGGCAGCGGTTAGCAGAATAGCGATGGTGAGAAACATGACGAATGGGCGTCCGATGGTTAGCGGCGGGACGAGGCCACGTGAAACAGGCAGACCGGCATCGGCTGTGGTGCAGCGTGGATCCCCAACAATGGATTCCACGCGGCGCTGAAGCAACCCCCAACCGTGGGCGGTGGCTGGAACTTGCCTTCGTAGCCGCGACCTGGCAATACCGACGAGGACCTTGTTTCCCGAAATGCCGACTCAGTGTAATGCCCGGATGCCACAAGCTGGCGGCGGCCAGCAGCCGAGCATTGAAACAGCCCGACTCGATGAACGGTCCGGTCAGCTTGCACGGGTCAACTTTCTCATTGCCGCCCGTTCCAGAGCGGCAAGCACGCCCAAAACAACCCGTTCGAAGGCGTAGCCTGACTCGATTCGAGCCTTCGCCGCTTTACCATATTCCGCCCACTGTTCGGGGGCTTTGGTCGCCTCTTTCATGCACGCCGCAAGGCGACCCACGTCTCGGCAAGGATAGATGGCACCGGTTTCTTCGGGTCGAACCAGATCAACCGCGCAGCCCACCTGATCGCTGACGATGGCCGGCAGTCCACAGGCCATCGCCTCGTTCACCACCAAGCCCCAAGTCTCGCCAGCGTCGGAAGGTAGCACCAGACAATCGCTTGCTGCGTAGGCGCGGACGATTTGCGATTGATTCAGAAATCCTGCAAAAACTATCGGCAAGCCTTCTGCCGCCCGTTCCAGCTCGGAACGCAAAGGGCCATCTCCCACCATCAGCAGCTGCAGATTACGCGTGCCCTGATCTACCAGAACGCGCAACGCTTCGATCACATCAAGAGGATGTTTCTTACCAACAAACTTGCCGGAGAAAAGAAACGTCGTCGCGTCCGGCTGGAGACCCAGGCCAGATCTCATTTCAGAACGGGAGGCTTCAGCCCTCACTTCCGCTGCGGAATCAGCAAATCGCACATTGTCGACGCAGTAGGGAGTGTCAAAAATGTTCTCGGCCCCCACACCCAGGGAGCGGTAGTAGCGCCGGTTCTCCTGGCCGATGGCCAGAAACGCCGCGTATTGCCGGAGCAGCACTCGGTGTCCCAAGCGCTTAAAGGTATTGCGAGCACGAAGGCCATTGGCTTCGCCCCGGACAATGCATGGAATGCCGAGCCATCGGCAGGCCAGCAAGGCCTGCAAAGCGGTCTTGCTTCCCCATCCGTTGACGAGCACGGCATCGAAGCGACCGCGCTTGAGCTCGCCAAATACGCCCGGCGTGTCACAGCCTGCCCATTCGGTAAGGCTCGGCTGCTTGGCCCGATTCTCAAGGACCTTGTAGGCATAGCCTTCCAACAGGGGCATATCCCAGTTGAAAGCAACACCGAACTCACGCCCCTGTTCGGCGCTGTCTGGCAACATGGCGAAGAAGACGTGCAGGTCGATGTCGGGTCGAGAGCCGAGCAGCTTCAACCAAGGAACCTGGTACTGGATTGGATGCGTGGTGACCATGGCAACACGGATGCTCACTGCGCCCACCGCTTCCATCGATGCCCCACTATCGGCCAGCCGAAGAAGCGCGAACTTGCCCGCAGGCGAACGCGAGCAGCCCGAGAGATGCTGGGCATGGCCGGCTTCCGGCACTGCGAGCCTGTCGCCTCTCGGCGGCCCGCACGGATGAGGTGAGCAACATCCAACTCCATTTTGGCCGCCCAGACACTCAAGGCGGACCTGTTTTGGCACCCGCTCGGAGGATCCAAGCCCACCGTTGCGTCAGTCAAGGACGCGATCATTTCGTCGCACCGACCGCTCTCGCCGCTTGCGAGGCACTCACGGCAACCTCAGGCCCGGACGGCCCCGCATCAATGTCCACGGCAGGGTTGATCAGCGCCGCGAGGGAGAGCGAGCCGCGCACAGCAAGATGGTTTTCGTCGTAGAACATCACTTCTCCGTCCTTGACAGGCGAGCAGGTTGATTGATCGCAGAACTGAGACAACGGCTCGATCAGCTAGGTAAGCCTGGCCGTGCGTTTGACAATGAAGCCAAAGCGCGCAGCCGTCTGTTGTCGACGTTGGCCCGAGACTCGTCGCAGTCGGCCAACTCCCGGCGCGCAAGGCAACCAGGTACGTGTTTCGGGAACTCCGGCGTTCAAGCGACGATCACCACACCCAACCCGAGCGACTCCAGCGCACTCACTGCGGCGGTCAAGCCAGTCCCCACCGCATCGCCGGACAACCCGTCAACAAAGTACTGCGACCAACGCCCCGTCAGCAGCACCGTGCGCAGGCCGGCAGCGCGAAGCGCCGACACTTCTCTCAACACGTCATCGTTAAACGCGTCGCAGCCAATGGCGCCGTTTCCAAGAAGCACATCGGGAGCGTAGTCCAACGCCGGTGGGCAGCCCGCCTTGAACCGAATGCGGGCGTGCACCCCGCGGCTACCAACATAGGCCTCCAACAAAGGCGCGCGGTGATAGGCGTGGGAGTCGCCCCACTCCAGAATCTCCGGGGGCGCATCGGCCTTCGGCAACGTGCATCGAAAGGGATCGACCAATTCGCCCGAGTGGGGCCTTGGCTGAACGCAACCCAGCAGCTTGGGTGTCTTCAAGCGATTCAACGCCGCCGCCATCGAAGCACTGTCGGCTTCGGTCGCCAATACGTATTTCGCCATGTAGCCGGCTAATGCAGAACCAAATACCAGCGCCGCGGAAGACACCAGGACGAACCCAAAGGCGCGCCGCCGCGTTGCCAGGAGGCCTGATCGCTTGCGTCTGATCGGCTCCTCAACCAAACGATAGGTCAACCACGCCAACAGCAATGACAGCAGGCAGATGCCGCCTGTGCCCCACGCACCCAACTCCCCGAGAGTGTGAAGTCGCGCCACAACCAATAGTGGCCAGTGCCACAGATACCAGGCATACGACAGCAGGCCGAGAAAGACCAACGCCGGAAGCGCAAGCAACCTGCGGCACCAACCACTTTCGGAACGCTCGGTACCGACAATGATTGCCGCTGCAATGATTGCCGCTGCACCCAACACCGGCAACGCGGCGGAATAGTCTGGGAACGCCATGCTTTCCCGGTAAAGACCGATAGAAAGCGCCACTGCAACAACGCCCAGCGCCGCCAGACATCCAGCATGGGTAACCTGCGCCCGACTTCTCAAGCAGAAGTAGGCCAACCCGCCTACCGCGAACTCCCACGCACGAGTCGGCGCAAGATAGAACGCCCAATTCGGATACTTGGCTGTCATCCATACCGACAACGCTAGCGAGAGCACGAACAGACCGGAAAGGGCAGCGAAAATAGCCTCCTCCGGCCGCCGCCAGCGGCGCAACGCAATGCGACCGGCTGCCAGCACCACCAGCGGCCAGAACAGGTAGAACTGCTCCTCCACCGAAAGCGACCAAGTGTGCAGCAGCGGCTGCAACTCCGCCGCGCCATCGAAATACTCCCCGGTGGTCTGCGCGAAGTACAGGTTCGACACCAGACCCACGGTAGCGATGACGGATTTGGCGAGGCCCTGCTGTTCCCCGCCAATCGGTGTCAGGAACACCATGCTCAACAAAAGCGTCGCCAGCAGAACAACCACTAGCGCCGGCCCCAGTCTGCGGATGCGACGCTCGAAGAAGCCCGACAGCGACAAATTTCCGGTCCGCTCGAACTCCCGAAACAGCAGCCCGATGATCAGGTAGCCGGAAATCACGAAGAAAACGTCGACGCCGACGAAACCGCCGCCAAAGCCGGGCCCACCCGCGTGGACCAACACCACCGCAAGCAAAGCGATAGCCCTCAGGCCGTCGATGTGCATCCGGTAGTCGAGGTAGCGCAGACCGGGCGGACTACCCAAGGATGCTCACCGGGTCCGACTCCGGATCAGCGTGCAGCGTTTTGAACCGCAGGTAGGCTACGCCGAGGCTCACTCGCCAAGGCCCTGCGGGTTCATGGCGTGCCAACGCCACGCGTCCCTGCACATGCGATCAAGGTCCAGCTCGGCCTGCCAGCCAAGCAACTCGCGCGCGGCGGAAGTATCGGCGTAGAGTTCAGCGACATCGCCCGCACGGCGGCCGCGGATCGAATACGGAACGTCGACGCCGGTGGCCTGCGTGAACGCCCGCAGCACTTCAAGCACGCTGTAACCTCTTCCCGAACCGATATTGAGCGTCAGCGATTGCGGCACTTGCTCCAGTCGCTCCAGTGCGGCCAGATGAGCACGCGCCACATCGCTGACGTGCACGTAGTCACGCACGCCACTGCCATCGCGGGTCGGGTAGTCGTTGCCAAACACCTGCATTGCAGCACCCCCTCCAACCGCTGCCCGGCACATGGCAGGCATCAGGTTGGCCGGAGGTCCCAATGGGTTCTCGCCGATGTGCCCGCTAACGTCTGCACCTACCGGATTAAAGTAGCGCAACAGGGCAAATCGCAGCCCGCCCCCGGCATCTTCAACATCGCGAATGATCTGCTCAGCCATCCATTTCGAGCGACCATAGGGGCTGACACATCCCAAGACCCCATCTTCCCTCACCGGCGAAGGCTGGCTTGCGTCATAGACCGTCGCTGAGGAGCTGAACACGAGACGCTGGATGCGATGGCGTTGCATCGCCCCCAGCAGGGACACTGTGCTACCGAGATTGACGTCGTAGTAAGCAACGGGATCGCGGCAGGACTCTGCCACCGACTTCAGGCCGGCAAAGTGGATGACCCCGGACACTCCCGACTCCGCGAGCACGGTTTCCAAGGGTTTGATCGTCCTGAGGTCCAGCTCGACCCACCGGATCGGACGTGGGCTCAACGCTGCCAGCCGCTCGGGAACCCGTCGCGAACTGTTGGAAAAATCGTCGACCGCAATCACGTCTCGCCCGTCGCGCACAAGCGCCAGTACAGTGTGCGAACCGATGTAACCCGCCGCACCTGTGACGAGCACCGGCGGACCGGTTCCGCAACCCGTCGTCACACACTCACCCGTGGCACGGCTGGCCAATCATCGAGGGCTTCGAGTCATGCCGACGCGTCCGGGTCTACCAGCGGCATGGGCACAAGGCAACGCGGCCCGCGGCGATGGAGGCGGATTGCCTGGGCCATGGCCCGCAGTTCGCCGATCAGCTTCACGGGTATCGACCACGGACGCCGCAAATGGTGGCGTGTGCACACCTCGCGAAACGGCCGACGCAAGGCATAGAGCAAAGTCTCGACGCTTAGCCCCTGGCGCAGCGCGAAGTAATAGTCACCTGCACCATGCATGGGAGAGGCCGAATCGAGGTGGCTCCCGATCGACCGGGTGCCACCGCGCGGCGCGCGCAGGTGATCGATGCGCGCGGCCGGCTCGAAGCGGATCCTGCCGCCAGATCGACACAGGCGCTTGCAGAACTCGGTATCGAATCGATACGAGACAGGTGGCAGGAAATTCTCGTCGAAGCCGCCAACGGCGATCGCCCGCTCACGTCGGACGCTCAGATTGCCCGACATACCGTTGGTGACCCAGCTCACACTCGCGCTGTGAAAGGCGAACTCCAGATCGGCGAGGCGACCACCACTGGGGTGATGTGGGTAGCCGGCCAATGGTCGTTCCCCCGGCTGCAGCACCTGACCGACCACCGCCCAGACTGAGACATCTTTGAAGCCTGCGACATGCGCAGCAATGAAGCCCGGCCCGATTCGGATGTCGTCATCAAGCATCAGCACCAGCGGTTGGGTCACCTTGCGCAATGCGTGATTCAAAGCCGCAGGCTGGGAGGGCCTGTCCAGTCGCTCCCATCGTATCCTGCCCTCGGACTGCCAACTCGCAAGCAGCGACTCGGTAGCGGCATCATGCTGCGGCGTCTGGTCAACGATCAGGATTTCTGCCGCCGGGGGCCGCTGGTCCAACAGCTGCGTGATCGTATCCGTCAGCACCGCGTCCCGACCGAAAGTTGGAATGACGATGCTGATCGGCAATGTCTGGATGCTCGGCGTCACGGCTCGCACACTGCCCAAAAGGTGTGCGTGACCTTACCGGAATCGGAGCGCGCGACGTAGGCGTCAGCATCCGGTATGACCCGGAGAGGATCGCGACGTCCATAGCGCAGTGCCAGCTTGTCGAGCAATGACTGCTCGCCCAGAGGGTACTTTTCGTAGAGGGTGATTCGAGAATAGTGCCGGGACAGCGAGTCCAGGATGGCGCGGACAGTGAACCCGAAAGCACCAACCATGTGCGGATGCAGCTCCAGGAAGAGTATCGGCCGGTGCTCATGCAGCAGCGACTCGGCGCCCGCCAGCACCTGGCCTTCGTAACCTTCGACATCTACCTTGAGGAAGTGAATAGGCTCCTTGATCAGCTCATCAAGGCGGCAAACCCTGACCACGTGAGCTGCACCTTGATCCGGATCAGAGACGCCGCCGTTGATCCCTGCGCGAAATCCGATCGAGCCTTCGTGATCACCAAGTGCCACCGCGTGCAGGTCGACATTGCGAAAGCCGTTATCCGAGATCGTGCGACGAAGCTCTGGCAGGTTCTCGATCGAGGGTTCGATGCAGATCGCCCGACCGGTCGGTCCGATCTTCTGCTGTAGAAGCAGCAGGTAGTAGCCGATGTTGGCTCCGACATCGACGGCCGTCATGCCCGGCCGCAAGAGTCGCCGCAGCAAGTGTCGCTCATCAACGAAGCGCTCGCCTTCGACAAGCAGCAACTGCTGGGCGGTACTTCGGGAGACATCCACCGAGATGCCGTGGCCGAACAAGGAGCGCTTGACCAGCGTCTCGGAAGCAAGGCCTTGGAAAGCCCGCACTACCCGGGGCAAAGTACCAAAGCGGTTCAAGTAGCACATCGCCCGCAGCCATTGATAAGCCATCTTTCTATTCCCTGAAGCGGATGAATCGGGCAGGCACACCGCCCACGATTGCGCCTGCATGAACGGATCGGTTGACCACAGCACCTGCAGCGATCACCGCACCATCGCCGATACGGACGCCCGGCAGTATGGCCGCGTTGGCGCCTATCCACACGTCGTCGCCAATCGTAATGGCAGCGGTGATGCAGGGCTGTTCGAACATCGGCAGCCCGCGCGCGGTCGAGTGGTTATGGTCGGTAAGGTAGACACCGGGAGCAATAAGGCAGCCCTCGCCGATGACCACACTCTCGCTTGCCTCGATCTCGACACCGCGGCCGAGAAACGTATTCGCACCCAACTCAATGCGTGCGTCGTCAGCAACGATGTTCAGCCAGACGTCCGACTGCAGCACACATCGCGGCCCCAGGCTCGCGCGCCACGGCCTGTCGATCCTTACCCCGCGACCAAACAGGCACTTGGGGTCGATTCTGCGGCCACCGGCCAGACGGTAGCCTTGCACGCGCAGTCGACTGACGGCAATCTCGCCTAACAGGCGGCATCGGTAGAGGCTGCTTGCCAGCTTGTCGCCGATCACTCCCTGCTCCCCTCTGCCCGCGCCGCGAGTCGTCGTCGGTAGAACTCGGCGGTCTCGCGGCCCACGCGCTCCCAGGAATAGTTGCGTGCGGTTCGCGCCGCCAGACTTGAGATGGCCTGCGCCGAGGCCGGATTGGCCCACAACTGCTGGACCCGCGCAACAATGCCATCGGGATCATGGAAGCCCACGAGAAAGCCACTCCGCCCATCGTCGATCAGGTCAGGCATGCCCCCGGTGGGCGTGCCGACGACACACAGGCCTCGCGCCATCGCCTCCACGAATACCTTGCCGAATCCCTCGAACAAGGACGGGCAGAGAAAGATCCCGTGGCGGTCGTACACCGCGCACAATTGCTCCTGTGAGCACCAAGCCGCCAACTCGACCCGCGCCTGCGCTGCCGGCGTGAGCAGCGACCTGACTTGGCCGTGCTCTTCACTGCGGCACACCCAGGTGAGACTGGCACAGGTGCTGCTGGCGAAGAGTCGGTTGGCGGCCTCCGCAACCGCATGCACGCCCTTCCAGTAGGCGAATCCGCCGACGTGGAGGATCCGCCGCAGTCGCTGCGCATCGAGTGCAATGGCAGGTGTCGCCACGAACGCTGCCGCTGGCGCTTGAGCAATCCGTCCGATCCTGTCCGGTGCGACCTGCATGACCTCACGTAGATAGCGCTCGTCGACGCCACTACTAACGATGAATCCGTCGGTCTCACGGTACGCCGCGCGATCATGCCGCTGCAGCAGTCCATTAAGGACATTGCCTAACGCCTTCCTCAGACCGTTCCCACTGCTTAGGTTGAACCGATCCCGCCAGGGTGCAAGCACATGCTCCATATGGTCGTCGAGACCATGGCTTCGGCAGATGAACACGCCGGCCCGTTGCGCCCGGCGATGCTCGCGTGCCGCCAGGTAGCAATGCCCCTGGTTGGCATGGATCACGTCGTAGCGTGCCTGTCGACAGCGATCCCCGATCACCCGCCGATAGGCGCGCGGCAGCTCGATCAGGTAGTGCAGATTCCCGTGCTGGATACGGCGCCCCAGATCGGCCGCCCAGATCTCATCAACGTCATGCCCGAGGCGGCGCAGCGCCTGGATCGTCTGCCACTCCGTGCCGGCGGCACCCGAATCGGGGTCGGGACTGACATCTGCGGCGAAAAGGATTCTCAGACTCCAATCCTCCGCTGGAGTCGCAGAGCCCATGATCGCCAGTAAAGCGGACACGTGCGTAGCGAGCGGTCGAGATATCTTTCCGAAATCGTCGCATCCACCGCAGCGGCCCTGACGGCGAGCCGATACAGCGCCCCAGCAAGCACGTACCGACTGGGCGGCGAGGCAGCTTGCCGCTTTGCTTCCTCGGTCAGACGCTGGGCCTGCGCCAATACGACCGAGTCGGAGACACCACGTTGCCGATGCTCGTGCGCAAGCTTCGCCAGCCCAGCGAAGCGTCCCTGCAGCTTGCTGCGGCTGCTGGAGATCCCGCCAACGGACGCGTCCATCTCATACAAGACCTGCGGCACCGCCAATGAATCGCCTGCAAATGCGAGGCGCAGCCAGAGATCCATGTCCTGCGCGTAATAGAAGGCGGGACGATAACCTCCAACCCGCGTGTAGGCTTGGCGACAGAACATCACACAGCCGTGGGCAGGAACACCGGTCATTCGCTCGCGAAGGTCATGGGCAAATTGCTCACGGTCGCGCTGTGGAATGATCTCGGCGAGGCAAGCAACGTCTGCCAGGAACTCCCTTACGCCCGTCACACACAACACTGCAGCGCCTGTGACCTTCAGCGCGCTGAGCTGCTCGAACAGGCGCCCAGGCAAGGATCGATCACCAACATCCTGTCTGCCGATGAAACGACCACGGGCAGCTGCGCAGCCCCGCACCAATGCATTCGTAAGACCAGCGTTCGGCTGCGTGATCACCCGCAGCCGCTCGTCCTGGCGCGCGACTTCCTGCAGAATCGACGGCGTGTCGTCGGTCGATCCATCGTCCACAACCACCACCTCAAAGTCGACGCCGACTTGCGAAAGCACGCTGCGCAACGTGGAGTGGAGGTCACTCGCACCGTTGTACACGCCGATCACCACCGATACTTCCGGCACCGCAGCGCTTGGTGTCAGTTCATCCACGATTGCTTCTGCGCTCCGGGGTCCGATGGAGTAGCTAACAACGAGCGGGCTCGTTCAGACCAGCGAGCCACCCGCGACCAGCCCAGCAGGCGCGACAGAGTGCGATACAGCGACAGCTCGATGCTGCTGCTTTCGCGGGCATTGGCCGTGAGGGAACACAGCTTCGACGCCGACTGCGCATCGCCAAGCAGGGCGCACTCCCTTGCCTGCCGAAACACCCAGCGCGAGAAATGCCTCATCTCCGGAGCGGTCAGCTTCACCTCAGCCTTGCGCGCACCCGCGAACAGCGCGAAGAAGAAACGCACCCGATCAGGCGGTGCCAGCCAACGCCCGTTGCCAGTTTGGCGGGCACCCGCATGCAGCAGGTGTTCACTGACATACTCCGGACAGTTAACGAGACGAATCCCCAACGCCCCTGCCCTAGCGTCGTATTCCCAGTCCTGCGAGTAGGGCAGGTCGCTCCATGGACCGATGGCATCGGTCACGCTGCGTCGGTACAGCGGGGTGTGGGTACACCACCAGCGATCAACCAATAGCCATGGAAACAATGTTGGAAAGTCCCTGCCCGTCCACTTGAAGGGCGCTTTCAACTCCTCGCCGGCTTCGTTTACGAGCCGTGTTTTCCCGTAAGCGATTCCACACTCGGGGTGGCTTTCGAGCGCCGCGACTTGCAGCCGGAACTTGCCAGGCAACAGTCTGTCGTCGCTATCAAGGTACTGGATGTAGTCGCCACTCGCCTGCTGTCGACCCGCTTCGCGCGCCGGGCCAGGACCAGAGTTTGCGATTCGGATCGTTCGCAGTCGCTCAGACCACCTCTCAGAAAGCGCGCGCAGAACCTCCTCGGTGCCATCCGTTGAACCATCATCGACCACGATGACTTCAATGTTCGGGTAGTCCTGGGCCATGACGCTTTCGATCGCTTGGCCAATCAGGTGTGCCCGGTTGAAGCTGGGAATGATCGTGGTGATTTTTCCAAGGGCGTCTGAAACAGTCACCCGGCGCACCCCGATTCTCGCGCCATTGGCTCGCCCACAAGCGCTCTATTGTTCAATCGGGTATCCCCACCGCTCAAGCTCCGGGCCGGCGACACGCTGGAAGGCCGAAAGCTCGCGCTTGGACCAGCTTCGCCAGCGGCCGACCGGAGCAAAAACCACCGCATCAGGCTCCACGCCACTCCAGTTCAGACCCTGGCGAGGATCAGCAACGCCAACGAAGGACGAACCCTTAATCTTGATTCCGAGGGCGGCTGGCCAGTCGAACTGCAAGCTGTCCAGCTGCAGTCGCTCCAGCAGCGGAGCCAACGTACCTCTCAAGTCGTCAATCAGATCCTCATATCGGATCACCGTGCACTGCGTCCGCCACGGCCCCGTTGATGCTTCGCACAGCGCTGCGATGCGGCGGCTGGATGCACTCCATGCTTTCGCGCGCACCGCACAAACGGGTCGTAGCAGGCCCATCGCGGCTCCCCAACGTCGCCATCGCGGCATCGGCTCGTCGCCGAAGCGGGTGCGGGCCAACGAGTGGCTGACATCCCGACCGTCGCGGACGAGCAAGACCAGCTGCGCCGTCGGAAAGAAATCGAAGAATTGCTCAATGCCATCCACGCTGGGCTCCTTGATCAGCACACTGACCCCGGCGTCGAGTCCTTTCCGCGCAAGCTCCAGCAAGCCGTTGCCAAGGGCAGCCAGCACATCTGCCTTGTTCAGGCCCGGCAGCTTGGAGGACAGCAGCAATCCATCGGCATAGTCCAGCAGATGGCGCGCCACGGACAGATGGGGAAATTCCCAGATTTTCTGAGGGCTCACTGCAACCTGTGGATGGCAACTGAGCAGCCAACGCAGATAGTTGGTGCCCGATCTCCTGGTAATTCCATGAATGAAGATGGCGGGTGGCGCGCTAGCTGGGGCCGGCAGAGTCATGTTTACACGCGCTCCCGTAATGACCGGATCCCGCACTGAACACGGACGAGGTCACGGCCGCCCTGCACGACGATCAAATGCTCGACCCAGCGTTCCACCCGGAGACGGGCTAGCGCCGCCGCTCTCAAAGCGCCGATGGCCAAGGCAAACTGCGACGAGCCAGAGCCGGCTGCACGTGATGGAGTAGCAATCAACTTAGGCGAGACTTCAATACCGCTGGACGCGGCCACCGTCGCTGAATAGGGCGTCTCCGACGGCACCACGCCAACGTCAGCTCCGAACTTGCCCCGCTCTAAAGACTTCACTTGGGCTTGCCTGTGCGGCGCAGCAATTCGAAGCTGCCAACGAGTGCGCCGGCATAGTTGGCCCAACGTTCCGCCCACAAAAATGCAAGCGCGCTTAATTTACTGGCCTTCAGCATCGGTGCCAACCGCACAGCTTGTCGCCAACCTGGTCGCC
>Ga0105047_10007898_pt1 | contig 17850 bp, 22 predicted proteins | sample MAT04_FD_78384 | JGI IMG/M metagenome (GOLD analysis project Ga0105047, IMG submission 78384) | Freshwater microbial communities from Lake Fryxell liftoff mats and glacier meltwater in Antarctica - MAT-04 (megahit assembly) | ecosystem: Environmental > Aquatic > Freshwater > Ice > Liftoff...
CTGTCTCGCTGCGCTGATCAGGTGCCGCCGCGGCACCCCCAGAGTCGTGGAGTAGCCGGTCTTGCGACTTTCAGTCGCGCATCTGTTGGGCGAGGTAGTTCTGCTCGCCCAGCTGGCGCACCAGCTCGAGCTGTGCCTCCAGCCAGTCGGCGTGCTCCTCTTCGGAGACAAGGATGCTTCAGCGGGGAAATCCTGCATGTGAGCCTCGGTTCCGCATGGTCATCCCCAAGCGATGGGTAGCGTCGTGTAGCCGGCGATCACCGAGCCGGGTGGGTTCGTCACTGCATCGCCCGCCAGACGCAACGTGGGCAGGCGCGACGACAGTTCCGCCAGCGCCTCGGTGAGCTCGAGCCTCGCCAGGCTGGCGCCGAGGCAGTAGTGGATGCCGCCGCCGAAGGTGAGCAGGTGCCAGCCGGCGGGCGTCTCGCGAGCGATGTCGAAGACGTCGGCGTCCGCCATGACCGCTGTGTCGTGGTTCGCCGACATCGACATCAGCACCACGATCGAGCTGGCATCCACCTGGTAGCCACCGATCTCCAGCGACTCGGAAGCCACGCGTGGCAGTGCTTCGGTTGCGGGCTCCCAGCGAATGGCCTCCTCCACCGCATTGGGCACGAATTCGGGACGTTCGCGCAGCAGTGCCCACTGGTCGGGGTGCTCGGCGAACGTGTGGATCATGTTGCTCAACTGGTTGCGCGTGGTGTCGGTGCCGGCCACCAGCATCATCGCCACCACCGACTGCAGCTCGGATCGCGACAGGCGGTCACCAGCCTCCTCGGCGAGGATGAGGTTCGACAGCAGGTCGTCGCGCGGCGAGGCACGCCGTTCGTCGATGAGCCCGTCGAGGTATTCGTCGAGCTCGGCCTGGGCCTGTTCGATCTCGGCCAGGTATGCGCCGGCGTCGAGGCGCAGCGAGAGCAGGATCGACGTCGCCCACCGGCTCATGTCGGCGACACGGTCGGGTTCGATGCCGACCAGTGCGCAGATCACCGGGATCGGGAATGGCTCGCACAGCGCGGGCACTGCGTCGCACGCCCCTGCATCGATGACTGCGTCGAGGAGGCCGGCGATGGTGGCCCGGGTGGTGGGTCGCAGCGACTCGACAGCCCTCGGAGTGAACGCCTTGGAGACGAGCCGGCGCAGACGATGGTGGTCGTCGCCTTCCATGAACAGCAGGATCTGCTCCTGCCGTTTCCACGCGCGACTGCCTTCAGGGATGCCCGAGAGGCGAGCGAAGTCCATGCCAGGCCCACGGAGGCGCTTGTCGCGCAGCAACTCGATCACGTCGTGGTGATGGATGGCGATCGGGCCGAACGCCCCTCGACCGAGGGTCGCGCTGGCGCGTGCGTCGGCGAAGAGCGCCCGCGCGCCTGCGGCGGTGTTCACCGTTCCAGGAAAGAATTGCGGCAACTCCGCATCGGCATAAGTGGTCATCGGTGCAGCTCCCTCGCCCGGGCGTGCGTCGCTGCACGTCGTCGCCCAGCGTGAACGGCGAAGGTCGCCGTGTCAACGGAACATGCGACACATACGTGATCGATCGGGTCGGCGGTGCGCAACACTGGCATCGTGTCCACAGTCGCCGACAGCTCCGCTCCCCGCCTCCGTCATTCGGGCATCGCCGTTGCTGCATTGTTCCTGGTGAACGGCGCCACCTTCTCGAACTGGTTGCCACGCATCCCCGAGATCCGCGACCAACTCGGCATCGGCAACGCCGGCCTCGGCGCCACGCTGCTCGGTGGCGGGCTGGGCGGACTGATCGGGTCGCTCACGGTCGCTCGCTTCATGGACCGTATGGGGAGCCGGCGGCTGGTCGTAGGCGCGGCAGCGCTGCTGTCCATTGGCATGCCGTTCATCGCGTGGGTGCCGGTGGCGCCCTTGCTGCTGGTGCTGCTCACCGTACTCGGCACGCTCGACGTGTTCAACGACGTGGCGATGAACACGCAGGGCGTGGCGGTGCAGACGCAATTGGGTCGGTCGATCATGAATCGCCTGCATGCGATGTGGAGCCTCGGGTTCACAGGGGGCGCGCTCGTCGGCTCGGCCGCGTCGGCAGTGGGCATCGACGTGCGGTTGCACCTCACCGTGGTGGGCGTGGTGCTGCTCGCATCCGTGCTGGTGGTGCAGCGTTGGCTGATCCCTCACGACCCGCCCCCGGATCCAGTGACACCGAGCGCCGACCGGGCCGGCGCCATCGGGGGGCAGCGCACCCGGCGGTTCTCGCCGGTGGTCGTGTCGATGGCGGTCGCGGCAATGGCAGCGATCGCCCTCGAGGTGACTCCCAACGACTGGGCCGCAGTGCTGCTACGCGACGTGTTCGATGCCGGCCGGTTCAGCGGCTTCGGCACGGTCGCATGTGCGGGCGCAATGCTCGTTGGCAGGCTCGGTGGCGACCACGTGCTCGACCGGGTCGGGCCACGGCGCCTGCTGATCGGAGCGCTCTGGCTGATCGGCGTCGGGTTGGCCATCACCATTGCAGCACCGGGCACTGCGGTCGCCCTGCTCGGGCTCGCCGTCTGGGGTCTCGGGTTGTCGGTGGTCTTCCCGCAGCTCTACGCAACTGCCGCCCGGCTGCCGGGCACGACCGCCGGCGCCGGATTGGGCGCAATGCTGTTCGGGCAGCGGCTGGGCGCGATGCTCACCGCCGTGGCGGTGGGTGCCATCGGCGGCTGGCTCGACCTGCGCTGGGCGTTCGCGATCGTGGGCGGCCTCGCGTTCGCGACCATCGTCACGGTCACCAACAGCCGACGGGCCCGCGTGGCGGCGGCCTGAGCAGCGTTGTCAGGCGACGGCTTCGGAGTACGGCATCCAGCGGCCAGCCTCGAAGTCGTAGAGCTTGCACTGTGCGGCGTCGTTGGCGTAGCTGCGCATCGACAGACGCGAAGAGCGCACCGTGTCGGGGTAGTGGTCGGCGATGGCGGCTGCGGCTGCGGGCAACTTGTGAAAGGGCAAGCGAGCGTCGACGTGGTGCGGCACGTGCACCATGATGTTGTGCAGCCACAACGCGTTGACCACCGGGTTCACACGCATGATGGTGGTGCTCTCCATCTGGCCCTTGAACTGGCTCCATTCCTTGCGCGGCCACCAACGGATGTCGGGAGCGACGTGGTGCACGTAGACGGTCCAGCCGATGACCTGCACGAAGATGAGGAACGGCACGACCAGCAGCTTGAACGGCATCCAGAACGCACCGATGACTCCACCGCCGATGGCACCCCAGGTGGCGGCTGCGCCGAACAGCACGAGCAGCACGGCGCTGAGGACGATCTTGTCGCGGATGATGGCGTCGCGACGCTTGCCCGGAGCGTTGAAGCGCCACATCTTCTGCCACCACACTGTGCGCAGGAAATAGGCGCCGGAGCCGAACCGCGACCACTCGAAGCGGTGGCGCAGGCGGGCGAAACGGCTCATCGCCCGGTACTCGTCGGCGGTGGCGGGGTGCCACACGAAGTCGAACCCTTGACGAGTGGTGTAGCCGTGGTGGATGCGGTTGTGGCCGAGGTCCCACGCTGCTTCGACATGGAAGCTGGGCACCATGCACACTCGCGCGATGAGGCGGTTGAGCTTGCGCGACTCGACCAGCGCGCCGTGCGACGCGTCGTGGCCGAGCACGAACAGCCCCGACACCGCCATGCCGGCGAGCGGCCAGAGCAGCAGCAGCGCCCACCAGGTGTTGGTGAGTGCGAGGCCCGCGATGGGCAGCAGGTACAGCACCCCGGCCTGCGTGAGCGCGAGGAGCGCACGCCCCGTGGACCGCTGGTAGCAGGCCTCGGGGATGATGGCCCGCACGTCGTTCAGCGAGTGGGTGCGGGTGGTGGGAAGCGCATGGTCGGTGCTCGTCACGTGCTCCAGCCTACTCTACCTACCGGTCGGTAGGGAGAATTCTGCCAGACTTTTCGTCCACGGCCCGGAACCGTCCGCGCTGCCGGCCAAGGTCATCGTCGTCTCGGTGGAGACGGTGTACACCCAGTGCCCGAAGGCGCTCATCCGCTCGCACCTCCTGGCCTACCCACAAATCGGCGCTGGGACACGCCCAGGCGATGTCCCAGCGCCAGCTTGCGGCCGCGCCCGGAGGCTGCCACCGTGCTGATCGCCTCACCTGCATCTCGCAGGTGCCGGTGAGCCTCATCAACACGACACAGCAACCCGTCGCCGAAGCCGTCGCCATCGATCTCGTACCGATGATGGTCCGAGGCCGCGGACTGGAGGCGATCCTCGAACTTCCAGCATCGACCGTCTCTGGCGCGCCGAACCGAACAGCCACCTCATCGGGAGTCGAATCAACAGGGTCAGCGTCGGATCAGTCATGCGGTCGCGAGTCCTCCAGCTCGGCTCCTCGAAGCGGAACCTCCACCTGGGACCGGGTTCAACTCGCACACTAGGTTCGGCGCAGCGGGCCGAGGTGCCTGCGATCATCACGGAAGTCGAGGACCCATCATGACTGATTCCGCAACCTACGCCGACCTCACGTTGGAACAGGCGGGGCAGGCATTCCTGTCTGGCGACACGTTCACCAACGAGGCGCTGTTCCACGCGGCCGCCACCAAGCTGCGCCACGAGTCGCCGGTGCACTGGGTGGAGCACCCCGACTTCAACCCGTTCTACATCATCACCAAGCATGCCGACGTGCTCGACATCGAACTGCACCCAAACGAGTTCCTCAACGCACCACGCGCCATCCTCGGCAACAAGGAGGCCGATGCGATGCGTGCGATGCAGGGCCACCTGGTGAAGTCGCTGGTGCAGATGGACGACCCGGAGCACCGGCACCATCGCAACCTCACCGCCGATTGGTTCCTGCCCAAGAACCTGGCCAAGCTCGATCTCCGCCTCGCCCAATTGGCCGAGCGAGCGGTGCAGCAGATGCTGGCCGCCGGCGGCACCTGCGACTTCGCCAACGACATCGCAATGGAGTACCCGCTCTACGTCATCCTGGCCATCCTCGGTCTGCCAGAGAGCGACTACCCACGGATGCTGAAGCTCACCCAGGAGCTGTTCGGCGCCGACGACGACGATTTCAAGCGCGACGACGATGTGCTCGCCGGCATCATCCAGACCGTCGCCGACTTCGTGGCCTACTTCGACGGCATCACCGCCGACCGGAGAGCGAACCCCACCGACGACCTGGCCTCGGTCATCGCCAACGGCGTTGTCGACGGCCAGCCGATCGGCCACAAGGAGCAGCTCGGCTACTACATCATCACGGCCACCGCCGGCCACGACACCACCTCCAACTCGATGTCGGGCGGCCTCAAGGCGCTGATCGAGAACCCGCAGCAGCTGGCTCGTCTGAAGGCCGACCCGTCGCTCATCGCCACCGCGGTCGACGAGATGATTCGCTGGACCTCGCCGGTGAAGCACTTCATGCGCACTGCCACTGTGGACTACGAGGTGCGCGGCACCACCATCAAGGCTGGGCAGGACGTGCTGCTCTCCTACTGGTCGGCGAACCGTGACGAGGACGTGTTCCCCGACCCGTTCGCGTTCGATGTAGGCCGCACGCCCAACAAGCATCTTGCGTTCGGCTTCGGCGTGCACTTCTGCCTCGGTGCAATGCTGGCCCGCATGGAGATGAAGTCGCTGTTCAACGCGCTCATCCCTCGCCTACAGCACGCCGAGCTCGCCGGCCCGGCGGAACTCAGCCGCAGCACGTTCGTCAGCGGCTTCAAGCGACTGCCCATCCGCTACGAGATGACCTGACCCTCGTGGACCTCGACGACGACATGACGCTGCGGAATCGCTACGGCGGCGTCAGCATCATCCCCGCGAGCGAGCGTGGACACGTGGAGTACGTGCGGCGCGTCGCCACCACCGGCATCGACGTCGATCACATCAACGACCTCGGGTGGACGGCGCTGCTGGAGGCCGTGATCCTCGGCGACGGTTCGGAGCCGTATCGGAAGATCGTGCGCATCCTGCTCGCCGCCGGCGCCGACCGCACACTGGCCGACCGCGACGGCATCACCGCTGGCGAGCACGCTCGACGGCTGGGCCAGCACGCCATCCGCGCGTTGCTGGAATGAACGACGAGCGAACGGCGACGGTGATCGGCGGCGGCCCCGCAGGACTGATGGCTGCGGAGGTGCTCGCCGGTGCTGGGTTCGCAGTGAACGTGTACGAGCACATGCCGTCGGCCGGCCGCAAGTTGCTGCTCGCCGGCCGCAGCGGCCTCAACCTCACGCACGGTGAACCCCTCGAACAGCTGCTCTCTCGCTACGGCCACGCGCCACAGGTGGCAGCAGCGGTGCGGGCGTTCACTCCCGACCACCTGCGCGCCTGGGCCGCCGAGTTGGGCTCGACCACCTTCGTCGGCTCGACGGGGAGGGTGTTCCCCACCGCGATGCGAGCCACTCCCCTCCTGCGAGCGTGGTTGGCCCGTCTGACCGAGGCCGGCGTGCGGCTGCATACTCGCCATCGCTGGCTCGGTTGGGCGGCGGCCGGCCCCCGACCGACGATCCTCGTCCGAACGCCGTCAGGCAACACCGCGGCGATCACCAGCGACGTCGTGGTGTTCGCGCTCGGCGGCGCGACGTGGCCACGTGTTGGCTCCGACGGGAGCTGGGTCGACACGTTCGCAGCTGCGGGTGTCGACGTGCGCCCACTCCGGCCGTCGAACTGTGGACTGTTGGTGCAATGGTCGTCGCACTTCGCCACCGAGCACGCAGGCGCCCCGCTGAAGAACGTCGCGGTCGGCGTCGGCGGCCGATGGGCACGCGGCGACGTGACCATCACCGCACACGGCATCGAGTCCGGGCCCGTCTACACACTGTCGGCGACCGCGCGCGACGCGATCGACGCCACCGGGTCATGCACCATCGACATCGACCTGCTGCCCGATCTCGCGGCGCCGGAAGTGCTCGCACGCATCGCCCGTCGACGGCCGAAGGATTCGCTCAGCAACACGCTGCGGCGCACGCTCGGGCTCTCGCCGCTCGCCGTAGCGTTCCTCCGCGAGGCAACAGGCAACGTCGTCCCGACCGAAGCCAAAGCGCTCGCCACGCTCGTGAAGTGCGTCCCGGTCGTCGTCACCGCCACGGCAGGGATCGAGCGCGCCATCTCCAGTGCGGGCGGCATCGCTCTCACCGAGTTCACCGATGGGTTCATGCTCCGTCGGCTGCCCGGTCAATTCGTCGCTGGCGAGATGCTCGACTGGGACGCTCCCACCGGCGGCTACCTGCTGCAGGCGTCGTTCAGCACCGGCGTCGCGGCAGCACGCGCCGCCGCCGCCTGGGTGACCGACGGCGGCTGAGCAACGCTCAACGCACCGCAACCAGCGGGTCGTCAGCCACTCGACTGGCCCGCCCCGACGGGCCAACCGGCGTGGTGCCACGAATCGTGACGCGCCGCATGCGCCGTTGCACCACCCCGTAGTCGTCGACCGCGTAGTGCATGGTGGCGCGGTTGTCCCAGATGACCACGTCACCCGCACGCCAGTGGTGCCGCAACACCAACTCGGGCTGTGTGGCGTGCTCGAACAGCAGCCGCAGCAACCCGTCGCTCTCGATGCGCGACAGCCCGACGATGTGCGTCGTGAATCCCGGGTTGACGAACAGGTTCTTGCGACCTGTGGTCGGGTGCACGCGCACCACCGGGTGGATGACGGGCGGCACCTCGGCCGCATCGTCGTAAAGCTGCTGTGCGTCGTCGCGACCCATGGCGCTGTCGAACGGCTCGCCCCAGTAGGCCAGCGGCGAGATGCGATGCACCGCCTCCAGCGACTCGATGGCCAGCTGCAGCGCCGGAGCCAGTCGCTCGTAGGCGGTGCGTGTGTCGGCCCACATCGTGTCGCCGCCGAACTCGGGCACCTCGTCACCGACCAGTACCGAGGCCGCCGGCGGGGTCGGCATGAAGGTGACGTCGGTGTGCCAGCGTGCGTTGCGGCCGCCGGTGGCCCCATCGAGCACCAGGATCTCAGGATGGTCGGGATGACCCGGCACCACCGGGTGAGCCGGCGTCGGTTCCCCCAACGCACGGGCTAGGTCCACTTGCTGCGGATGCGTGAGATGCTGGTCGCGCAGCACCAGCAGTAGGTGCTCCTCCAGCATCGCGGTCAGCCACAGGGGGTCGAGCGAGCCATCAGCGACGCGACCACCACGCAGTTCAGCGCCGAAGGTGCCTGTGAGGGGTGTGGCTGACCACTGTTGGCTACTCATCTGCGTGGTTGTAGCAGCTGATGCGATCAACCGGAAACCTGAACGGTGAACTGCATGGCGAATACTGCACGACAAAACGGCACGAGCCGACGCCCTCGACCCTCGCCGGTTGGCGGTGGTGTGGACGTCGGCTCGTGGCCGAGTGTGTTACTCGACAGCGAGTTGTGCGAGCAGCATGCCCTTCGCCGATTCGAAGTCCTCGAAGGAAATCGATTCATCGTCGAAGCGCTGATGCAGCGCAGCAAGATCGGAGAGCACATCGTCCTGCGGACGCTTCGGGGCCGAAGCCGCCTCCACTTCCTCAGGTGATGGGCCAGCAGCCGCTTCCGCCTGCTTGCGATCTTTCTTCATCGCAGACTTTTCCTGCTTGGCACGCTCGCGGTCGCGCTTGGCACGACCGTTGCTGCTCAGAGGGGGCGAACGTTCTGTGCTTCTTCACCCTTGCGACCGGGGGCCACGTCGAACTCGACGCTCTGGCCTTCCACGAGGGACTTGTAGCCCTCGCCCTGGATCTGCGAGAAGTGAACGAACACATCTTCGCCCTGCTCACGGGAGATGAACCCGTAACCCTTTTCGGCGTTGAAAAACTTGACAGTACCTGTGGCCATTTGGGCCCTCACCTTCGACGTGGATCCGCCAAAGCCGGAGAACCCTTGAAGAGGTCAGCTTAGCGCCTCCGAACGAAACACACACGACATCACGCGAGGCCGGCTGCCTCTGTCACCCAGGCCCACAACGCCTGGCGTTGCTGGGCGGTATCGGTGCGGCGGGTGGTGGGCAACCTGTGCAGGCTGCGCGGGCGGCGGTCGAGCCAGAAGCGGCCGGATTCGGTGGCGGGGGCACCAGGGTCGGCCGCCAGCCAGACCAGTGTGTCGGCGCCCTGGGCGGGCGTGCGCAACAGCGGGCCGACCACTCGCCGGAACGTCGGCAGCGACTCGCGCACGCCGGGGGTGTCGGCCCAGCCGGGGTGCATCGCTTGGAACACCACGGTGGGCTCGGGGTGCCTGGCCGCCCACATCTCGTTGAGCGTCACCTGCGCCCGCTTGGCGCGCGCGTACTGCTCGCTGCCCTTGTAGTCGTCGCCCATCTGCAGGTGCTCGACCGTGAGGCCCGTGGCGTACATGCCACCGGACGACATGGTGATGACCCGCGCCGGCGACTCGGCGCCCGAGCGCTCGAGCAGTGGCAGCAGCAACGAGGTGAGCAGGAACGGGCCGACCACCTGACTGGCGACTGTCAGCTCGATGCCCTGCGGCGACTCGGTGCGGGCTGCGCTGAGCGCGCCTGCGTTGTGCACCAGCACATCGAGTCGATCGAACCGCTCGGTGATCTCGCCGGCCACACGTCGCACTGCGTCGAGGTCGCCCATGTCGGCCACGACGGTGGTGACCAGATGGTTCCCCGTCGCTTCGGCGATGCGGTCGCGCACTGCTGCGGTCTTGGCTGCGTCGCGGCCGAGCAGCACCACGGTGGCTCCGCACTTCGCCAGTTGCTGCGCAGCCACGAGACCCAGCCCGCTGGTTGCCCCGGTGATGAGCATCACCCGGCCCTGCAACCGGTAACTGTCGAGCGCCGTCCAGTGGCCGAGGCGTGACCGCACGTCGTAGCCGATGCGGGTGAAGCTGGTGAACACCGGTGCTTCGAGTATCGCGTCGGCCACCCGAGCGACGCTCATGACGGGACGTCGACGCCGTCGAGCACCCGCCGCAGACCGGCGGCGGCACGTCCGCCAATCCGTCGGAAGGCGAGCCCGAGCAGCGGGTCAGCGAGGCGCAGTACGCCGTTCAGCTGCAGCTTGGCGTCATAGGTGACGAGGGTGCCAGCGCTGCCGCCGATGGCCTCGCGACTGATCGTGACCCGGTCGGTGGAGGTGAGCATGCTGCTGCGAGCAACCACCACCAGCTCATTGGTGGGGCTGTACAGCGTCGTCTTGTACCGCAGCGTGGTGCCCGAAACCGACACGTCGTACTCGGAGTCGGCGCCGCCTCCGAGACCGACGACCTGCACGACCTTCTTCACGCCGGGGTCCCACTCGGCGAAGTTGCGGAGGTCGGCCATGTACCCGAAGGCCTCCTCAGGGGTGAGCTGCGTGCGAACGGTGGTGACGTACCGGGCCATGACGTGCCTCCTGATGGAATGACCATCAAGGCTACGGCGCGAGGCGACCTCTCGGTCGTGGGCAGCTCGGTCGTGGGCAGCTCGGTCGTGGGCAGCTCGGTCGTGGGCAGTTCAGTCGTGGGCAGCGGGCTCGTCGGTCGACTCGGGCCCCGACTCGTGGGCTTCTGCGGACGGCTCCTCGGCGACCACTGGCTTGGGCGCCCAGGCGGGTAGCTCGCCGGTCTCCAACTCGATCACCCTCGCCTTGGCCACCTTCCAGGCAGCGTCGGCCTCCGGCCGCCCGCGACCCTGCTGTTTGGTCTGGCGCACGGCCTCGACCGCACGCTCCAGCGCGCGACGGGCGGCGGCCAGTTCGTCGGCATGCGCCGCCGCTGCAGCCACACTGCGAGCCGATTCGTCCTTCGCATGCTGCTTTTTCTGCTGCTCCGCACGATCGCGCTGCTCGGTCTCCTTGAGAGCGGCGGCGAAGCGCTCAAGGTCGCGCTCGACATCAGTGACAGGACGGCCCGAGGAGGTGCGCGGTGCGGCCGCCGGAGGCGGGCTGGGGTTCTTGGGGCGGTGGCGACTGGGCATCAGGATGGAAGTCTGCCCGCGCTCACCTGGTCGATGTCAACACCGAGGACCGAAGGGCGCCCGTAGAGTCGAACTCATGACCGCCTCGCCTGCCTTCGAGCCCATCGAACTGCGCAGCGACAACGCCGCCGGCGTCGCTCCGGAGATGTTGGCGGCGGTGGCTGCGGCCAACGAGGGCTCGGCAATCGCGTACGGCGGCGACCGCCTCACCGCTGCGCTGCGGGAACTGGTGCGCGACGTGTTCGAGCACGCGCATGCCGAGGTGTTCCCCGTGGTCAGTGGCACCGCCGCCAACTCGCTCGCGCTCTCGGCGCTGTGCCCACCGTGGGGCAGCGTGCTGTGTCACGAGTCGGCACACATCATCGTCAACGAGGGTGGGGCGACGTCGCTGTTCAGCGGGGGCGGGGTGATGCGCGGACTGCCTGGCGACCAGTACCGCATCAGCCCCCAAGCGGTGCAGCAGGCGTTCGATCGCACCAACTGGGGCGACCCTCATCACTCGCAGCCGGCGGTGCTCTCGCTCACATGCCCCACCGATTTCGGAACCGTGTACTCCCCTTCCCAGATCGCCGAACTCACCGCGCTCGCACACTCCCGCGGGCTGCGCACCCACCTCGACGGCGCCCGACTGGCCAACGCCGTGGTCGCTCAGCGGTGCCCGCCGGCAGCGTTGCTCACGCACAGCGGCATCGACGCGTTCTCACTCGGTGCCATCAAGAATGGCGCGCTCAGCACCGACGCCATCGTCTGCTTCCAGCCGGAGGCATCCGAGCAGCTCGTGTACCGAGTGAAGCGGGCGGGGCACGTGGCCAGCAAGATGCGCTTCCAGTCCGCGCAGCTGGTGGCTTACCTCACCGACGGGTTGTGGTTGCGGCTCGCACAGCGCGCCAACGACGCGATGGCGCAACTGAGCACCGGGCTCCGGGCCCTCGACATGGAGTTGCTGGCAGAGCCCGAGGCCAACATGTTGTTCGCCCGAGTGGGCGCCGAGGCCACGGAGCGCCTGAAGGCGAGCGGCCTGCTGTTCTACGAGATGCCGGGTGGCGTGGTGCGCTTCGTCTGCAGCTTCCAGACCACCGCCGACGACGTTGCCGAAGTGCTGCGCCGTGCCGAGGTTGCGCTCAGCTGACGGCGAACTGCACGGCGCGCCGTTCGGTGACGTACGGCGCGATGAACGCGTTCACGAGCGCCTGATGGGCCGGGTGGTCGCGGTAGGCGAAGAAGTCGTCGATGCTGTCGAACTCGCCGATGACGACGTAGTCGAAGTTGCCCGCCACCGCACCCAGGTCGGGCCCGTAGGAGTACGAGCGGATCTGCTCGATCGCGGGCGGCAGCGTCGCGAACTCGGCCGTGATGGCCGCCACGTGCGCTGCGTCGACATCATTCGCCCACTTGAACATCACCACGTGCCGAATCATCCTGCGTCGCCTCCCCTTCCAGATCGTCCGCAGCGTAGCGAGTAGGTGCTACCACCACGCCCGCCAGCGTCAGCGCGGCGCCGAGCCCCGACACCACCGCTGCAACGCACGCCGAGTACAGCCCGGTGCCACGGGTGAACCCGAAGCGAGTGCCGCTGTCCAACTCGATGACTTCCCACGCTGCGGAGTGCCGCCACAGGTTGAGAGCGAGCACCCCATCTGGAAGCTGCCAGTCGGATCTGCCAGGTCGAAGTGACTGCCGATGAGCGCGACCACACCAGCCAGCGCGACGAATGCACCGCCCCACCAGCGCAGGGCCTGCGCTCGGAGAGTGCGGCGATAGCTCATCCGCGCAGGTGGAGGCCGGTGAGGCCGCGGATGACGAAGTTGGGGTGATAATCAGGCTCGACGGCCATTTCGATGTGCGGGAAGCGAGCCACCAGCCCGGCCAGCGACACCTCGATCTCCTGGCGGGCGAGCGGGGCTCCGACACAGAAGTGGATGCCGCCCCCGAAGCCGATGTGGGCGGTGTCGCCGCGGGCGATGTCGAACTGATCGGGCTGATCGAACCGGCGCGGGTCGCGTTGGGCAGCGCCGAACAGCATGGCCACTTCCTGGCCGACCTCGATGGGTTGGCCGGCGATCTCAACGCCGGGTTCGAGTACCCATCGTTCGAACAGGTGCAGCGGTGGGTCCCAGCGCAGCATCTCCTCCACCGCCACTTTCGCCGACACTTCACCGGTGACCAGCCGCTGCCACTCGCCGGGGTGGCGCAGAATGGCCCGCATGCCATTGCCCAGCGTGTTCACCGTGGCCTCGTGGCCGGCTTCGAGCAGCACCATCGTGGTACTCACGATCTCGTCCTCGGTGAGCGTGTCGCCCGCGTCTTCCACGCGCGCCAGCTCCGAGACCAACAGCCCGTCGGGCCGGTGTCGCTTCTCGACGATGAGTTCTTTCGTGTACGCGATGTACTCGGCGGCCGCGGTGTTGGCTGCAGCGCGAACTTCATCGGTGGTGGTGAGCTCGTACATCTTGACGATGGCGTGGCTCCAGTCGAGCAGCAGTTGCGTGTCGCTGCGCGGCACGCCGAGCATCGAGCAGATGACCGCCACCGAGTACGGCTGCGCGTAGTCACGGAGCAGTTCGAAGGTCCCGAGCTCATGGCAGTGGTCGAGCAACTCGTCGCTGAAACCCTGCACGGCCGGACGCAGCGCGGTGACAGCCCTGGGCGTGAACACCTTCGCCACCAACCGGCGGATACGGGTGTGGTCAGGTGGTTCGAGGCACAACAGCGACCACTGCTCGTGCTGTTGGAACGCAGCCCATCGCGAGTCAGGCTCGGGGCGCCCCACCTGCGCATGCGAGTAGAGGTGGCCGTAGCTGCGACCCAGGCGGCGGTCGCGCAGCGTCTCGAACACGTCGGAGAAGCGGGTGATGGTCCACTGCCCAGTGCCTTCGTTCCAGAAGATGGGCGCCGCCTCGCGTAGCTCGTTGAGCACTGGGTAAGGGTCGGCGATGAACGCCGGGTCACTCGGCCGGAACCGCTCGATGACAGGGTCAACAGGCATCGGCACAGCGTACGAGACCACGGGACCCACCCACCAGACCGACCGACCCGCCACCATGTCATGCGCTACCGACGTGAAGTGACGAATTTCGATGACATGGAGAGCATTTTTGGCGCGGGGCGGGGCGTCGACCGAAGTGGCGCCGCAGTAGGTTCCAGTGGATGATCGTCGTTGCGGGCGAGGCGCTGGTCGACCTTGTCATCGATACACAGGGTGCCGTCATCGCCAAGCTGGGCGGCGGGCCGTACAACGTGGCTCGGACGGACCCGCCCACCACCCTTGCTGCGGCCGAGCTCGACGAGCACGGTTCCGCGACCTACCGCTTCTCTCTGCAGAGCACGTCGGCGCCGTCGCTGCGCGAGGTGCCCGCGGCCAGTGAGCAACGACGACGCAGAGGCTCGCGCCGGGCAGGAGCCGTGCTGAGTACTTGTGCGCTGGGTAGCTCTCCCAGCTACTGAACGCACGCGTACCCGAGATCGAGCAGGGCGTAGCCCGGGCTCACACCAACTGGCGCAGCCGGCTCTCGAGGTCTTCGCGGTTGAGGTAACCACCGCACATCCGCCGCAGACCGGAGTAGGCGGCGCGGCCGTGCAACACCCGCCAGTTGTCGAACAGCATCGCCTCGCCCGGCTGTAGCACGTGGCGCCACTGCATCGCCGGGTCGTTGGCCAACTCCTCGAACACGCGCACCGCGTCGTAGAAGGAGATCATGTCGGCTTCCTCGAGCAGGAACGGCGCGCGGTCGTAGTTGTTGAACGAGACCTGCACCAGGCGACCCGTGTGGTCGTGGCGGAACACAGGCCGGGTGGCCATGAGGTGCGCCCCGTCGCCGAGGTACTGGCCCGGGACCATCACCGACGAGAACACCTCGAACAGGTCGGGGTGTTCGGACTCCATGCGGCGGGCGATGGCGAACCCGTCGACCAAGGTGCTCTCGCCGCCTGTGCCGACGAACTCGAGGCAGTGCAGCAACTGGCAACCCGGTGCGTCGGCGCTGTAGGTGCCATCGGTGTGACCACGCAACTCGAGCGTGCTGTAGGCCGTGTCGGCCTTCGACATGTCGGCCTTGAACTCCCAGAAGCCGCCGAAGATGGTCTCGCGGATGTAGGCAACTCGGCGGAGCAGCGCTTCAGTGGCCTCCGCGGTTGCTGGGGTGCCGGTGACGATGCAGAAGCCGTACTGCAGCGTGTTGCTGAGCCACTGCGCAAGGCCGGCGTCGGTGTTCATCACCAGGTCGTGTGCCACTGCGGGCGTGGTGAGCGAGGCTGCGTTCCACAGCGTGATGGGCGTGTCGACGGCCGCGCGTGCAGTTCGTGGGAAGCGATACGCCGCGAGGAACGACACCGGCAGCACGGAGGTGGGTTCGAGCATGTCCCAGGTGACCTGCAGTGACCCGTCGACGATGTCGGTGCTGAGCCCGCGTAGGGCACTCGGCACACGGGCGGTGAACAGCTGCCGCTGTTGCGTGACGGGGTGCATGGTGTCGTCGTCGTGGGCGTGATCGCGCAGCCACAACCACGGGTAGCGGGTGACGACTCCGTCGGACCAGGTGACCTCCAACGAGTCGACGTCGTGGTGGAGCGAAGCAATCGTTGCCATTTCCTGAATGCTAGTTCAGCCGTCGATCGGCCCCACCAGGAAGTACACCAGCCGTCCGTCGCCGTGCAGCCGCAGTGCTTCGCCCGCGTCGCCGACGAACGCTTCGCCGGCAGGCACGACGACGTCGTTGACGCGGGCAGAGCTGCGCACCACGTAGCCGCCCGCCACCTCGCCGGGGCCGCCACCGACAACTTCATCGCAACCGTCGCGGCAGTGTGCATGAGCGCGCACCAGGTCGCGCTGCCAGATGAGGTTGAAGTCGGTCGTGGGTCCGTCGATCAGTTCGGCGATGATGGGCTCTTCACCGGCAAAGCGAATGACTGGAGCGTCGGGCAGCACGGTGACGGTGAGGTCGTTGTCGGTTCGACGCAGGTGCATACCGGCTCCGTCGAGCAGCACCAGGACGCGATCGCAACCGTGGAACTCCGAGAACGCGCCGCTGGTCTCGACGTCGGCGACAGAGACGCGCCACAGGAAGTCCGCAGCGTCAGTCGGCTCGCTGACGATCTCGCGCGTGAAGCCACCATCGTTGCGCCAGCGGACGCGTGGTACGTCGGCCAGGCGCCACAGGTGCACGGGGTCAGGACTCGATGATGCTGATAGCGCGCTCGGGGCAGTTCCCCTCGGCACGGCGGGCTGGCGATTCCAGTTCGGGTGGCAGGTCGCCCTCGATCAGCACGACGGCGTTGCCGTAATCGTCGGCGCCGAACACTTCCGGTGCCGCAATGGCGCAGCTCTGGTGGCCCTGGCAGGCGTCATCGTCGACGAGAACTCTCACGCCGGCCACCGTACACATTTCCGGACCGATGGTCCGGAAGCTGCTCAGCCCATGACCGTGCCGGAGGTGGCTGACTTCTCGCGCCGACGCGAGAAGGCGCCCAGGTTGATGGTGCGGCCGGTGCGAGTTCCGGGGAACTGGACGGGCGACACGTCGTGATCGGTCCCGGCGGCCTCGGCGTCGATGATGGCCGCCATGAACTTCCCGGCCAGCGGCGCGTTCTTGAACTGGTTGCCGCTGGTGCCACAGGCCATGAAGAAGCCGGGCAGGTCGCTCTTGTCGTAGATCGGCACCCAGTCGTCGGCCACGTCGTAGAGTGCGGCCAGCCCCACCGGCCGGTGCGGTACGCCGAACTCGGGGACGCGCCGAGCCACTCGCATCATCGACACTTCGAACTGCTCGACGGTCGGGTACTCGTCGAAGTCGTCGGGGTCGTCGACCCAGTGCAGTTCATCGCATTCGGGCTCGGTGCCACCCACCAGCCAGGTGCCACCGACCTGCGGTCGCAGGTACTGACCGATGTCGAGATCCGCGGTGGCCGGCATGCCGTCCTCCAGCCGCAGGCCGACCGGAGCTTCCACCGTGAACACTTCCTGGCGTAGCGGACGGTGCCCGATGCGCATCCCCTCGGTGACGCCGGCCATGCGGTTCAGGATGCCGCTGTGCGGACCGCCCACGTTCACCACGACCGGGGCGGCAACTCGCTCGCCACTCGCAAGGGTGACGCCGGAGACGCGGCCCTCCACCTGGTCGATGCTGACCACCCGTTGGTGGAAGCGGAACTCGGCCCCGTGTTGCTTGGCAGCATGAGCGAGGTTGCGGGCAGCCAGCATGGGGTCGTCGATGAAGCCGGACTCCGGCTCGAGGATGGCCGTCAGTTCGCCCAGTGGCTCGGCGACGAACGCCGGGTCGTCGATGAGCTTTGGCGGAAAGTACGCACCGAGGTCGACGCCGGGCAGCAGCACCCGCAACTGATCGGTATCGCAGTGCTCGTAGGCGATGCCAACTTCGTCCCACAGTCGTTCGACACGCTCGAGGCCGTTGCCGGGTGTGTGGAAGATGCACATGCCGGTACGGACGAAACGGGCCATCCCGTCGGGGTCGACGACACCGAGGTGGCCGGCCCAGTCGTTCCACAGCGCAGCCGCTTCCCAGGCGGTGAGCACAGAGTCGAGCGTGGAGTAGCTGAAGCGGACGATGGATGCCGAGGAACTGGTGGAGCCGGCCCCTGCGGCCGGACCCTTGTCGACCACGATGACGCTGCGGCCCCCACGCGCCAACTCGAAGGCCACGGCCGACCCGATGACTCCTGCCCCGATGACGATGGCATCTGCACGATCACTCATGGGCAAACGCTACTCCCACACCCCATTCCCGGTACAAACGTTCCGCCCACTGCGCCGCGGCCGTTCGGCGGTCACGTCTGACCCCACGCACCTTCGTGGAGGATCACCCACACGCCCGTCCAGCGGCATACTGCGATTCTCGGGTGTTCGTCGCGGAGGGTGCGCGAGGCTCGAACAACTGTGTCACACCCTTGTGTGATGATGCGTACATGAGTTCGTTCGGGTTGCCTGATGCGGTGGCGGTGGCGGCGATGTCGCCGGCCGAGCGTGAGGCGTTCGTGCGATCACTGGATCGTGATC
>Ga0105047_10007899_pt1 | contig 17850 bp, 17 predicted proteins | sample MAT04_FD_78384 | JGI IMG/M metagenome (GOLD analysis project Ga0105047, IMG submission 78384) | Freshwater microbial communities from Lake Fryxell liftoff mats and glacier meltwater in Antarctica - MAT-04 (megahit assembly) | ecosystem: Environmental > Aquatic > Freshwater > Ice > Liftoff...
GCCGCGGCCCAGACCGTGGCGTCGGGCTTCGGGTTGTCGACCGACGACCGCCCCTGCCTCCAGCAGGCGTTCTCCGACAATCCCGACGCCCGGGTGGCCATGGCCACCGGGGGCGAGTCGACCGCAGGCCAGCGCCAATCGCTCCGAGGGGTCCTCGAGACCTGCATCTCCCCGGCGGAGCTCGCCGCCATCGTGGCCCGAGACGCCGCCGGCGCCATCCCCGGCGCCGACCCGGCGCGACAGGAGTGCCTGCGTACCACCGTGGACGGCTTCGACCCCGACACCCGAGCCATCCTGCTGGTGGGGCTGGTCCTCTCCGGTGACGGCGCGGTGACGCAGCTCGACGTCGATCTGTCCTCCGTCACCAGCAAGCTCTTCTCCGCCTGCAACGTGCAACAGGATTCTCCGTCACCCGATGCAGGTCCGACCCCGAGCGTCGACGGGACCGGGTCCGCAGTGTCCACGCCCTGACCGAACCGCTCGCCAACGGACGCGACGGCATCGGTTCCGCTTCCCGGCGTCTCGAAACGGGCTCCGGGCTCCGCTCGACCGCTCGGTAGCATCGGCGGCCATGACGCGTGTCTTCTCGGGTATCAAGCCCACTGGTCCGGTGCAGCTCGGCAACCTCCTCGGGGCGTTGCGGCACTGGGTGAGCGACCAGACCGACGCCGACACCATCTTCTGCGTCGTCGACCTCCATGCCCTCACGGTCCCCCAGGATCCGGGTGAGCTCCGGAGCCGCACCCTCGAGCTGGCTCAGCTCCTCCTCGCCATCGGCATCGACCCTGACCGCTCCACCCTCTTCGTCCAGAGCCACGTACCCGAGCACACCGAGCTGTCGTGGCTCCTCGAGTGCACGGCCTCGGTGGGCGAACTCCGGCGGATGACCCAGTTCAAGGACAAGAGCGAGGGTCCCGACTTCGTGTCGGCCGGGTTGTTCACCTACCCCGCCCTCATGGCCGCCGACATCCTCCTCTACGGCACCGATCGGGTGCCCGTCGGCGACGATCAGCGCCAGCATCTGGAGCTGGCCCGAGATCTCGCCGTCCGGTTCAACCACCGCTACGGCGACACCTTCGTGGTACCCGAGGCGGCCATCGCCGAGGTCGGGGCACGAGTGATGGACCTGCAGCACCCGACCCGCAAGATGTCGAAGTCCGAGGACTCGCCGCAGGGCACCATCCTCGTGCTCGATCCGCTCGACACGGTGGCCAAGAAGATCATGCGGGCCGTCACCGATGCCGAGACCGACGTGCGGTTCGACCCCGAGACCAAGCCGGGGGTGTCGAACCTCTTGTCGATACTGGGGGCATGCGTCGGCGAGGAGCCGGCGGTCGTCGCCGAGCGCTACGAGCGCTACGGCGACCTCAAGAAGGCCTGCGCCGAAGCCGTCGTCGAAACGTTGCGCCCGGTGCAGGAGCGCTTCGCCGAGCTGGCCGCCGATCCCGCCGGCACCACGGCCATCCTGGGCAGAGGCGCCCACAGAGCTCGGGCCGTGGCCGGCCCCACCCTGGACCGGGCCCGTCGAAATCTGGGTCTGCTCGACCGGGGCTGAGCCCCTGTCCCGCAGGCTCAGGTCAGTCGTCGTCGGCCTCGCACAACGCCTCACCGATCTCCACCGGAACCGTCCACTCCTCGGCGGGCAGATGGTGCTGGCGGGTCCAGGCCACGGTCAGCGGGTCGCTGCCGACCAGAGCCAGGCGGTCGGCCCCGAGATCGGGGTGGCGAAGGTACAGACCGACCCGGCGGGTGAAGCCGCCGGCGCGGCACCAAGAGCGAATCACGTCGGGGTCACGTCCGATCAACTTCCCGGACAGGGTGGCGGCCACGCGTCCGTACGTCCGCAGCCGGGCATCCACCTTGCCCACATCGTGGAGCAGGGCGGCCGCCAGGACCGGGCGGGTGGCGTCGACGCCGAGCGCCCTCTCCACCCGCCGAGCCACCGCCGCCGAGTGCCGTCGATCGGGTCCGCTCATCGAGCACCACAGCTCCCGCTCGGACTCGGTCAGTTGCGACTCGGCCCACCCCCGGTCGACCGGGCCGGGCCCACCGGGTCGCAAGCTCCCGAAGAACCTCCGAATGAGATGCGTCGTCGAAGCCATGGTCTCAGTATCGGCCGAACCGGCACCGACGTTCACTGGTCACGACCGCACCGACCTCACCGGAGGGCTCAACCGGCGTGGTCGATGCAGAACCGGGTGGCGGGCATCGCCTCGAGCCGGTCCGCAGCAATGGCCACTCCGCACACGGTGCAGGTGCCGTAGGTACCGTCGTCGAGCCGGGCGAGGGCCTTCTCGACGTCGTCGAGCTGGTCTCGCAGCCGAGCGGCCAAGGCCTGCTGCTCACCCTGCTCCGCGCTCACGGCGGCCGAGTCGGCGAAGTTCTCGTCCATCTGCGCGGCGTCGCCTTCGAGACCCAACTCGTGGACCTGGGCCTCGAGTTGGAGCCGACTCTCGGTGAGCCCGGCGCGAGTCCCTTCGGGCCCAGGGGTGGCCGACGACGAACCGGCGTCAGGGGTGATGGTCCCGCCAGAATCAGACATGGCCCAACGGTACCGGCATCGAGGGACCCCCTGCCTTCAGTTCCTGGTCACCTGGCGTTCACCCCCGCCGACCCGGCCCGGGGGTGAGCGGCGTCATAGGCCGCGAACAGCCGCTGCGGCGAGATCAGCGTGTACACCTGGGTGGTGCTGATGGACGCGTGACCCAGGAGCTCCTGCACGGCGCGAATGTCGGCGCCGTGGTCGAGCATGTGGGTGGCACACGAATGCCGCAGCACGTGGGGGGTGAGGCGGTTTCCGAGGCCCACGGCGTCGCCCCTGGTACGCACGATGGTCCACGCCCCCTGGCGGCTGAGCCGACCGCCACGTTGGTTGAGGAAGAGCGCTTCGGCGTCGCCGCGTCGTTTCCACTGCTCGGGCGCCATGCCGGCTCGTCCGTCGGGGGCCAACCACTCCCTCAGCGCCGCACCCGCAAGGCGGCCCAGCGGCACGACCCGCTCCTTGGCCCCCTTACCGAAGAGACGAAGCGTCGATCCGTCGAGATCGAGGTCCCCCAGGCGCAGGCCACAGGCTTCGGAGATGCGGGCGCCGGTGCCGTAGAGCAGTTCCAACAGGGCCCGGTCACGGCGGGCCACGGCGTCGACGCCCTGGACCGAATCGAGCAGGGCGGCGATCTCGGCCTCGGTCAGGGCCTTGGGCAGCCCCGCCGGCACCCGGGGCGTTTCGACCGCCGCCGAGGGGTCCGTTGCGGCCAGTCCCTCCTCGGCCCGGAAGCGATGCACGGAGCGCACCACCACCATCGAGCGGGCGATCGAGGACGGGGCGAGCCCGAGGCCCCGCAGGTGGGCCACGTAGGCGTCGAGGTCGGCCGGAGTCACGGCGTCGAGCCCGAAGCGGCGCGCGCACAGCCAACCCCAGTACCCGGTCACGTCGCGTCGGTAAGCCGCCAGGGTGTTGCGGGAGCGCCCCTTCTCGGCGGCGAGCCATGTGAACCAGTCCTCGACGTCGAGTGGAAGCGGCTGACGGTCGGTGCCGGACCCGGTCTCTGCGTCGAGGTCGGTCATCGACCGGGGGCGACGCCGGGGCCGTCTCCCCGACGGGCGATGGTGAGGGTCAACCCGATCACCGTCTTGGCATCGACGAGGTCGTGGCGGGCGATGAGACCGGGTACGTCGCGCAGATCGACCCGCTCGACGGCCATGTGCTGCTCCTCGAGACCCTGGCGGGCATCGGCCACTTCAGAGAGATCGGTGGCGAGGAACACGTGGGAGTACTCGTCGCTGAAACCGGCGGAGTTCACGAACTGGGCAAGGGGCTCGAGCCGCCCGGCGCGCAGCCCGACCTCCTCGGCGAGCTCACGGGCGGCGGTCACCTCGGGGGCCTCGCCCACGATGTCGCGCTTGCCGGCCGGGATCTCGAGCAGCTCCCGATCGAGAGCCGCTCGGTACTGACGGACGAGGGTCACCGTGCCGTCGGCGTGCAGCGGAACCACCGACACCGCCCCGGGATGTCGGACGACCTCCCGGGTGAAGGGTGTGCCGTCGGGGGCGGTGTAGTGGCCGACCACCAACGAGATGACGGGGCCGGTGTGCACGACCTCGTCACGCACGTGAGCAAAGCCCGGCCCGACGGGAGCCTCGTCAGCGGGCGTCACGTCAGGAAGCCGGAGCCGGCGACGATGCAGGGGGACCGACGGCCAGGTCGGGGAGGTGGGGATTGCGGCCCTCGGAGCGGCTCAGCGCGGCGGCGATGAACTCGCGGAACAACGGCGCCGGACGCTCGGGGCGACTCTTGAACTCGGGGTGGGCCTGGGTTCCGACCCAGAACGGGTGACTCTCCAACTCGATGAACTCCACGAGGCGACCGTCAGGGGACGTTCCCGAGCACACGAAGCCGGTGCCGTCGAAGCGGCTCCGGTAGCGGGGGTTGAACTCGTAGCGGTGACGATGGCGCTCCGACACGACGTCGCGTCCGTACGCCTTCGCCACCTGCGATCCGGGAAGAAGCTCGGCGACATAGGCCCCGAGGCGCATCGTGCCGCCCTTCTCGGTGACGTCGCGCTGGGCGTCCATCAGGTCGATGACGGGGTGCGGGGTGGAGGGGTCGAACTCGCTCGAGTTGGCCCGGGCGAGCCCCAAGACGTTGCGGGCGTACTCGATGGTCATCACCTGCATACCGAGACACAATCCGAGACAGGGGATGTCGTGCTCGCGCGCGTATCCGGCTGCCGCCACCTTCCCCTCGATGCCCCGCTCTCCGAAACCACCTGGGATCACGATGCCGTCGAGGTCGCGGAGGCGTCCGTCGGCCAGCAGACCTTCGACGTCCTCGGCCTGCACCCACTCGACCTCGACCTGGGCCGCATGGAAAAAGCCACCGTGCTTCAGTGACTCCACCACCGAGAGATAGGCATCAGGCAGACTCACGTACTTGCCGATGATGCCGATGCGCACTGGCGTGGTGGAGGTCTCGACCCGGTCGACCAGGATCTCCCACTCGGAGAGATCGATGTCGAGCCCGGCGTAGCCGAACAACTTGCACACGACAGCATCGAGGCCCTCGTCGTGCATGACGAGAGGAATCTCGTACAGGTTCCGGGCATCAGCAGCGTTGATGACGGCCTCGACCGGAACGTCGCACAGGTTGGAGATCTTGCGCTTCAGGTCAGCCGAGATCGGCTGCTCGCTGCGACACACGATGATGTCGGGCTGGATGCCGCGGCTGCGCAGTTCGGTGACCGAGTGCTGGGTGGGCTTGGTCTTCTGCTCTCCGGCGGGGCCGATGAAGGGCACGAGGGTGACGTGGACGTAACAGACGTTCTCGCGTCCGACGTCGAGGCGGAACTGCCGGATCGCCTCGAGGAAGGGGAGGATCTCGATGTCGCCGACCGTGCCCCCGATCTCGGTGATCACGACGTCGACGTCGAGGTCGGCCAGACGGGTGATGCGCCGCTTGATCTCGTCGGTGATGTGCGGGATCACCTGCACCGTCTTGCCGAGGTAGTCGCCCCGCCGCTCGGCGGCGATGACCGCGGAGTAGATCGAACCCGTGGTGGCATTGGAGTCGCGACTCAAGGACTCGTCGATGAAGCGCTCGTAGTGGCCCAGGTCGAGGTCGGTCTCCCCACCGTCGTCGGTGACGTACACCTCGCCGTGCTCGAACGGGTTCATGGTGCCCGGGTCGACGTTGAGGTACGGATCGAGTTTCTGCATGGTGACCCGTAGGCCCCTGCTCTTCAGAAGCCGCCCGAGCGACGACGCAGTGAGCCCCTTGCCGAGCGAAGAGGCCACACCTCCGGTGACGAAGATGTGCTTGGTCATCGAAGCCCTCCCGACGGCGCGAACACGACGGAGGGGCAGGGTAGCCGGGTGCGGTGATGCTCAGCGCGGACCCTGCCTGACCAGGGAAGCCTCAACCAGAAGCGTCGGAGAGCAGCTCCCGGGCGTGGTCGCGGGCCGTGGCCTTGTCGGGGGTACCCGAGAGCATCCGGGCCAGTTCGGTGACCCGCTCCTCGTCCTCGACCGTGCTCACGGTGGTGCGGGTGATGGACCCCGCAACCTGTTTGTCGACCACCACCTGGGCGTCGGCCCATGCCGCCACCTGGGCCAGGTGGGTGACGACCAGCACCTGATGCCCTGGCGCCAGTGCGGCGAGGCTCCGGCCCACCGCCAACGCCGCCGCCCCACCGATCCCGGCGTCGACCTCGTCGAAGACCAGCACCGGTGGTCCTTCGGTGAGCACCAGCCTGAGGGCCAGCATGGCCCGAGCCAGCTCCCCGCCTGACGCCACCTTGGCCAACGGCAGCAGTGGCATCCCGGGGTTGGCGGCGAAGAGGAACGTGACGTCTCGCCCCGCCGGGCCTCGGACACTGACCTCGACCCGCGCCTTGGGAAGGGCCAGACCGGGAAGATGGGCCTCGATGGCGGCAGCCAGCGGTGCCGCCGCCGCGGTCCGAGCCGTGGCGACCCGCTCCTGTTCGGCGGTGACAGCCGCCTGCGCCTCTTCGGCCTCGGCGTCGAGCGTCCCGGCCAGGGTGTCGTGCTCCTCCAACGTGGCGAGGCGCGTTCGGGCCCCATCACGCCAGGTCATCACCTCGGCGAGGGTGTCGCCGTACTTGCGGCGCAGATCGTGGAGCAGTTGGCGACGATCTCGAACCCCGGCCTGGCGCTCGGGGTCGTCCTCGATGCCCTCCCCGGTCGTTCGCACCTCCGCAGCCACATCGGCCACCTCGGCGGCCAGGGCGCGTAACCGGCCGCTGGCCTCGGCGAACGGCATCCGCCCGTCGAGCGCGGTGATCGCCACTCCCAGGCCATCCAGCGCGCCCCCATCGCCGCTGAGGGCCGACGACGCCGCGGCTGACGCCTCGCGGTGGGCGACCGCATCACCGAGCACGTCCTCCTCGATGGCCAGCGCCGCCTCCTCGCCCGGATCCGACAACGAGGCGGCGTCGAGCTCGGCCACCTGGAAGCGCACGAGGTCGAGCTCTCGAGCCCGCTCTCGTTCGTCACCACCCAGTTCGGCCCGACGCCGGTCGACCTCGACCAGCGCGGCGCGGGCGGCGACGAGCGGCTCGAGGTCGACCCCACCGAAGCGGTCGAGGGCCCGACGCTGCACCGTCGGGGCCAGCAGCGACTGGTGATCGTGCTGGCCGTGCAGGTCCACCAGGCCGGCGCCCCTCTCGGCCAGCTCGCCCGAGGTGGCCAGCAGGCCGTCGACGTAGGCCCGACTGCGACCCTTGGCCGGGATCACCCGCCGGAGCACGACCTCGGCGTCGTCGGCCACGAACCGGCCCTCCACCGAAGCCTCAGAGGCCCCCGGGCGCACCATCGACGACTCGGCCCGGCCACCGACGAGGAGTTCGATCGCCGTGACCACGAGGGTCTTGCCGGCACCGGTCTCGCCGGTGAGTGCCGTCATCCCGGGCCCGAGTATCAGTGACAGCTCCTCGACCACCCCGAGGTCACAGACCCTCAACTCGACCAGCATCACCGGTCCGAGAGGCCGAACTTGGCCCGCAGGATGGCGTGGAAATCACGAGGCACGAAGACCACCAGCCGCGCCGTGTGCTCGGCGGCGCGGCACACCACGCGGTCGCCGGTGCGCAGTTCCCCGAGGCTGCGGCCGTCCACCACCAGCGCCGCCGGTCGATGGCCCGACACCGTCAGTCCCACCACCGCGCCATCATCGAGGACCAGAGTGCGGTCGAAGAGCATGTGCGGCGAGACCGGCGTGAGCAGGAGCGCTCGGTGGGTGGGGTCGACGATCGGACCGCGCGCCGAGAAGGCGTAGGCCGTCGAACCAGTGGGTGTGGCCACGATCAGGGCGTCGGCGGCATAAGTGGTGAAGCGGGCGCCATCGATCTCGACGTCGAGGCGCACCGTGTGCCCACTCGCCGTCTTCTCCAGGACCGCCTCGTTGAGGGCGACGAATCGGGCCGGGGACCGGCCGGAGGCGACGACCTCGACATCGAGCAGGAGACGGTGCTCGATGGTGACGTCACCGCGCAGGAACCGCTCGAGGGCCGATCGAACCCCCTCGGGTTCCACGTCGGTGAGGTAGCCGAGCTGTCCGAAGTTGACGCCGATGATCGGGACATCACTTGCGGCCACGAGCGCGGCGGTGCGCAACATCGTGCCGTCACCACCGAGGCTCAAGGCCACGTCGGCCCCGGCGGCGAGGTCGGCATCGGCCCACGCCAGGTCGGGACGACCGGCCCGGACGGCGTCGGCCTCGGGGAGCCTCGCACCGTGTCCCAGCCCTTCGAGCCACTCGATCGTGGCCGCGGCGACCGTGGCCGCCTCGGGACGATCGTGATGGACGACGACGGCGACGACAGCCACGACCTAGCTCCGGTCCGAGCCCGACGACGCCAGGGTGACCGCTTCGTCGAAGGCCGCGCCGAAGTCACGCCGGTCCATGGCCCCGTCTTCACCGACGAGCCCATCGCTGCCGTCGCCCGGTGCGCGACCGACGATCATGAACTCGACGTTGCCGTCGGCGCCGGTGAGAGGGGAGACCATCACGCCCATGATGGTCGCGTGGCGGGCCGCGAGCGCGACACCGACCTCGTCGAGCACGCGTCGCCACACCGAGGGGTCGGTGATGATGCCCCGGCCCCTGTCGGCCTCGAACCGCTCGGCTTCGAACTGCGGCTTCACCAGAAAGGCGTACAGGGCCCCGCTGCGGCAGGCCCCGAAGGCGGGGGCGAGAACTGATCGCAGGGAGATGAAGGCCAGGTCGGCGACCGCCACGTCGACGGGTACACCGATGAGTTCGGGGTCGAGGGTGCGCAGATTGGTGCGCTCCAGGTTGCGGACCCGCGGATCGTGGCGGAGCCGCTCGTGCAACTGGTTGTGACCGACGTCGACGGCGATCACCTTCCGGGCCCCGTACTGGAGGAGGCAGTCGGTGAAGCCCCCGGTGGACGCGCCGGCGTCGAGGGCCAGGCACCCGTCGAGCTCGGCCGCGAACGAGAAACGCTCCACTGCACCTGCGAGCTTGGCGCCGGCCCGGCTCACGAACCGGGGACCGGGGCCACGCACCACGACCGGTTCGCCCCGGTGCACGAGCCGGCCGGGCTTGTCGGCCGTGGCGCCCGAAACCATGACCCGGCCCTCGGCGATGTCGACCTGGGCGCGCTCGGGACTCGGCGCCAGACCACGTCGTACCATCTCGGCGTCGAGACGCCGGCGGGCCGTCATCGGGGACAGGTGAGGGTCAGGGTCAGGACGGCGGCTCGTCCGGTGACGATTCGACCACCGGGGGGGCCACGGCGGCCGCCGGTGCGGGCGCCGCCGGCCTCGCGGAGGCCCGCTTGGCGGCCGGCCGTTTGGCCGGCGCTCGCTTGGCCGGGGCCGGGCGAGAAGTCGCCTTCTCGGGCGGTGCCGTCTTGGTGAGCTCGTCGAGCTTGGCCTCGACGCGGGCCAGATCGGCCTTGGTCGCCACGCCGAAGGAGTCGAGCTGCTGGCGGACCTGCTTGTCGACGCTGTCCATGAGGTCGGCGATCCGGTCGGTGTTCTCCCGGCTCCGCTCCAAGAGCTCGTCGAGGGCACGGCTGAGCTGCTTCGACTGGCGATCAGTGGCCTTGCTCACGTCCCGCAGGATGGCCTCGACCCGCTTCTGGCCGCTCTGGGTCACGTCCTTGCCCGCCTGCAGGGCCTGCCCGATCGGATCCTTCTTCGCCATGGTCGACTCCTGATGGTCACGGGCTGAACTCACCGTTCGGGGCGACGGTGACGCACCCGTCAGGCTAACCCTCCGACCCACCGAGCACCTCTTGGACCAGGTCCGAGAGATCGGCCGCCACCACCTCGGGTACCGGCTCGACCGGGAGGTCGCCGGCGGTCGTCACCCCGGAGAGCACCAGCCCGAAGCGGTAGCCGAGGGTGGCTGCGAACCGACCGTCGGTGTCGGGCCGATCGCCCACCACGATGCCGTCGGGCCCGAGTCTCCTCCGCACCAGGTCGGCGATGGGGTCGTGCGGCTTGCCGGCCACCACCGGATCCACCCCCGCGGCGGTGGCGATGGCGGCGAGGATCGAACCACCGCCGGGGATCGGACCCGCCGAGGTCGGGTAGGTGGCGTCGTCGTTGCTGGCCAGGAGACGGGCGCCCTCGGCGATGGCGCGAACGGCGACCGTCATCCTCAAGTAGTCGAAGTCGCGGTGATACCCGACCAGGACGGCGTCGAACGGTCCGCAGGCGGCGAGGGCGGCGAGGACACCGGCCGGGGTGGCCCGTGCCGCCGCCTCGACCACCGCCGCGCCACGCGTCACCGTCGCTCCACGCGCCGCCACCTCCTCCTGGAGCCCGGGACCACCACAGACCAGGACCCGCTCGCCCGGCTCCACCAGGCCGGCGACGGCCATGGCCGAAGTGATGACGTCGTCACCGGCATCCACACCGTGGCGCTCCAGCTTGGCCACCACGTCGGCGCGTCGGCCGAACGAGTTGTTGGTCACGAAGGCCACCGGCGCTCCGGTCCTTCGCACCCGCGCCACCGCCTCGGCCGCACCGGCGATGGGTTCGTCCCCGAGCCAGATGACCCCATCGAGATCGAAGACCCATGACATGACGGGAGTATCGCCGGTCCACAAGCCCCGCGGACAAGCAAAGGGTTCGGAACTCGGCCCTCGACCGGTCTGGTAGGAAGGGCGAGTGCCTCGCTTCGAGCCTTTCCCGGGGATCCGGTACGCCGCTGGTGTCCGCGCCGCGGCCGTCACCGCCCCGCCCTACGACGTCATCAGCGCCACCGATCGCGATGCGCTGATCGACGCCGATCCGCTCAACGTGGTCCGCATCGACCTGCCCGTGGCCGACGGCTCGGGGGCCGATCCCTACGCGGCGGCCGGTGAGTTGTGGCGGCGGTGGCGCGCCGACGACACGCTGGTGACCGACGATGGACCCACGTTCACCATCTACCGGATGGACAGCACCGACAGCGAAGGCCGGAGGCGGCGCACGACGGGCGTGATCGGCGCATTGGCCCTCTCGCCGCCGGGTGAGGACGGAATCCTCCCCCACGAGTTCACGACGCCGAAGGCCAAGAGTGACCGCCTCGACCTGCTGCGCGCCACCACGGCGAACCTGTCGCCGGTGTGGGGGCTCTCACCGGCGCCAGGGCTCACCGAGCTCCTCGAGGTCGACGCCCTGTCCCCCGCAGCCAGCTTCGCCGATCCTGACGGGGTGACCCATACGGTCTGGGTCGTCTCCGAACCGGCCCGCCTGGCCGCTATCAGCGCCGCGGTGGCCGAGCAGCCGGTGGTGATCGCCGATGGGCACCACCGCTACGAGACATCCCTCACCTATCTCGACGAGCGGCGTCGCGCCGAGGATGACGGCGGTCCGAGCGCCGGCGAGTCGGCCTCGGTGCTGTGTCTCGTGGTGGAGCTGGCCGAAGGCGAGCTCACCGTCGATCCGATCCATCGCCTGCTGTCGGGGCTGCCCGACGACTTCGACCTCCTGGACGCCTTGTCGGCGTTCTTCGAGCTCGAGCGGGCCGAGCTGCCCCGAAGCGGCGTGGTGAGCATGCTGGGTTCCGCCGAGGCGATGGGGCTGGTGCTCCCCGACGGCACCTGGCTGGCTCGGCCCCGGCCGGAAGCGATGACCGGCGCCCGCGACCTCGACTCGAGCCGTCTCGACATCGCCCTTGCTGCGCTACCGAAGCCGACGGTGGTCTACCAGCACGGCGTCGACCACATCCGCGGCGCCGTGGCACGGGGCACGGCCCAGGCCGGGGTGCTGCTGCGGCCCGCCACTGTCGCCCAGATCGTCGCCATCGCCCACGGCGGCGAGCGCATGCCCCCCAAGACCACGTTCTTCGCCCCGAAGCCGCGCACGGGCCTCGTGTTCCGCGACCTGCACTGAAGGTTCTCCTACCCGACGGGTTGCGCCAGGCTCACTCCACCGTCCAGGTCGCCCCGGAGTGCAGGAGCGCATGGAGGTCGCCGGGACCCTTCTGCTCCCCCGCAACAGCGAGCTGGCGATCGACGCCGGCTCCGTAGTCGGGACGATCGACGGCACGGAACACCCCGATGGGTGTCGGTTCCGTCGGCCCGTTGGCCAGGCGGGAGAGCTGGAAGGCCAAGCCGGCATCGGTCTCGTCGTGTACGAGCAGGGCGCTGTCACCGACATCGGCCACCTCGACGACCCGCAGCGCGCCGTCGGGACCCATCACCACCCCGCGCTCGCCCTCGTCACCGAAACGGATCGGCTCCCCGTGCCCCAACGGGATCAGCATCGAACCACGGTTGGGCTTGGCCGTGATCATCTCGAACGCACCATCGTTGAACACGTTGCAGTTCTGGTAGATCTCGACGAACGCAGCCCCCCGGTGGGCGTGGGCGCGGCGGAATGTCTCCTGCATGTGGGCCCGGTCCATGTCGTGGGTGCGGGCCACGAACGTGGCCTCGGCCCCGATGGCCACGCTGATCGGGTTGAACGGGTGGTCGAGGGAACCGAACGGGGTGGACTTGGTGACCTTGCCGACCTCACTGGTGGGCGAGTACTGACCCTTGGTCAGGCCGTAGATCTGGTTGTTGAACAACAGGATCGTGAGGTCCACGTTGCGGCGCAACGCATGGATGAGGTGGTTGCCGCCGATCGAGAGCATGTCGCCGTCGCCCCCCACCACCCAGACATCGAGATCGGGGCGGGCCACGGCGAGCCCGGTGGCGATGGCCGGGGCCCGGCCGTGGATCGTGTGGATGCCGTAGGTGTTCATGTAGTACGGAAATCGAGCGGCACAGCCGATGCCGGAGACGAAGACGGTCTCCTCCCGACGCACGCCCAGCTCGGGCATGAGCGACTGCACGGCGGCCAGGATCGTGTAGTCGCCGCAGCCCGGGCACCATCGGGGCTCCTGGTCACTCGACCAGTCCTTGCGGGTCGTGACGGGCACGGTCGTGTCAGGCATCGAGCACCTCCAGGCACATGGCCTCCAGCTCACCGGCGGTGAACGGCAGGCCCTTGACCTTGCTGATCGGTCGGGCGTCCACGAGGTACTCAGCGCGTAGGAGAAGGCACAGCTGGCCGAGGTTCATCTCCGGTACCAGGATCCGGGGATACCGATGGAGGACCTCGCCGAGGTTGGCCGGGAAGGGGTTCAGGTGGGTGAGGTGCGCTTGGGCCACACGGTGGCCGCGCCCCCGGAGGCGATCGACCGCCCCGCTGATGGCCCCCCATGTGGAGCCCCAGCCCACGATGAGGAGCTCGGCGTCGTCGGCGTCACCGGTGACCTCGACGGGTGGGATGTCGGCGGCGATGCCGGCAATCTTGGCCGCGCGCAACTCGGTCATCCGGGCATGGTTCTCCGGGGTGTAGGAGATGTTGCCGGTGCCGTCCTGCTTCTCGATCCCGCCGATCCGGTGTTCGAGCCCAGGGGTGCCCGGGATGATCCACGGCCGAGCCAGCGTGGCCTCGTCACGTTGATAGGGCAGCAATGTCGGTGACCCATCCGCGGCAACGGCGTTGGGGGCCGTGAGAAACGACACGGCGATGTCGGGCAGCGCCGAGACGTCGGGGAGCAGCCAGGGCTCGGCCCCGTTGGCCAGGTAGCCGTCGGTGAGCAAGAACACCGGCGTGCGGTACTTGAGGGCGATGCGGACCGCCTCGATGGTGGCGTGGAAGCACTGGGCCGGGCTGTAGGCCGCGACGATGGGAAGGGGCGATTCACCGTGGCGTCCGAACATGGCGAGGAGCAGATCCGACTGCTCGGTCTTGGTCGGGAGCCCGGTCGAGGGGCCTCCGCGCTGCACGTCGATCACCAGGAGCGGAAGCTCGAGGCTGACGGCGAGGCCGATGGTCTCGCTCTTGAGGGCGACCCCCGGACCGCTCGTCGTCGTCACCCCCAGGTGTCCGCCGTAGGCCGCCCCCAATGCGGCACCCACGCCGGCGATCTCGTCCTCGGCCTGGAGGGTGCGCACCCCGAAGTTCTTGTGCTTGGCCAGCTCGTGGAGGATGTCCGACGCCGGCGTGATCGGGTACGAGCCGAGGAACAAGGGCAGCTTCGCCAGCTGGGACGCGGCGATGAGCCCCCACGCCGTGGCGGTGTTGCCGTTGACCGAGGTGTAGACCCCGGGAGGCTGCGGAGCCGGATCGACGGTGTACCGATCGCCGATCAGCTCGGCGGTCTCGCCGAAGGCGTGCCCGGCGTTGAAGGCGGCGACGTTGGCGTCGCGCACCTGGGGCTTCGACGCGAACTTGGTGGCGATCCAGTCGAGGGTGGGCTGCTCGGGACGGGTGTACATCCACGAGATGAGGCCGAGGGCGAAGAAGTTCTTGCTGCGCTCGGCGTCACGGGGCTTCACGCCCAGGGGTTCACAGGCCTGGCGGGTGAGCGAGGTCATCGGGACCTCGAGCACGGTGAAGCCCTTGAGGTCGTCCCCCCGCAGCGGGTCGTGGTCGTAGCCGGCCTTGGCCAGCGCCCGCTCGTCGAAGGCGTCGACGTTCACGATGAGGGTGGCACCCGGCTCGAGTTTGTCGACCTCGGACAGCAGCGCCGCCGGGTTCATGGCCACGAGCACGTCGGGGCTGTCGCCGTGGGTGGTGATGTCATGATCCGAGATGTGGACCTGGAAGGCGGAGACGCCGGCCACGGTTCCGGCCGGGGCCCGGATCTCCGCCGGGTACTCGGGCAGCGTCACCAGGTCGTTGCCGAGCATGGCGCTGGCACTGGTGAAGCGATCACCGGTGAGCTGCATCCCGTCGCCGGAATCGCCGGCGAAGCGGATGACGACCCGGTCGAGGTGTTCGATGACCTCGGTCGGATCGGCCGTGGTGGACATTCCTACCCCCTTGGCTGCCGCCAGGCACGAGAGCGCGTGACGGGCTGCGTTGCGCGTCCGGTCCCAGGCAGATTTGCCCCGGGGCCACCGAACGCTCCGGTCCCGGCACCACCCCAACTGCGACAACCGGGGGCGACGAACGGTGACGCTAGCGCGCCCGCCAGTCCATTCGGCGCCGGGGCCGGCCCCCTGCGGACGGAACCGGGACACGGGTCATCGCAACGTGGACAGAAGACGCGTCAGAGTGTCATCGCGCCCGACCCGACGTCGCCACGACGGCCTCAGCCTCGGCTCGGGGGCACCGGCACCTCGGCCAGCGCCGCGTCGATCGCCCGCTGCACTGCGGCGTGGACCCGTCGCGACGCTCGGGTCGAGAGGACCTGGTCGGCCACGACCTCGGTCCGGCTCTGGGTGGACCCGGACGCCCGGAAGAACCGGCGACGAACCCGTCCGATGACGACCACGGCGTCGCCCTCGTCGAGCGCTGACCGTCGCGACGGCGGATCGGGCCACACGACCGGCACCGACTCGGCCGCACCGGTGGACCGGGCCACGGTGACGTCGTAGCCGACGACGACAGAACCGGAGGGCAGGACCCTCTCCTCGGGGGGCCGGCTCAGGACCCCTCGGACCACCACGAGATTCACGTTGTTCTGACGACCGGACATCGGACCTCCCACAAGACGAGGCGTTTCCGCTCTTCGTCACGAGCACCAGGTGGGGGAAGTCGACGACACCGTACCGGTCACCTGAGACACTCGCCCGGGCGAACAGTGCCGGCGGGGCGTCGTCGGGTCACTGCAGGGTACGCACCCGCTGGGCCACGTCGGCGAAGTCCGGCTCGCTGGTCAGCACCCGACCGAAAAGGTCGCGGGCGCGCGGGACCTCGCCGGCGCGCTCGTAGAGGTCGGCCAGGGCGTAGGCCCGGCGCAGGTGAAAGGGCTTGGGGGTCTTGGGATACCGCCACCCCTGCTCGAGGAGCCGGATGGCTCCGAGCAGCTCACCCCGATCGGCCATCGCCCCGGCGACGACGATACGTCCCTCGGTCACGAGCTCGGCCCCGGGTGACGCCGCACCGAGTTCCTGCCAGAGGGCATCGACCACGTCCCACTGACGCAGCGCCCGGTAGCAGTCGGCGAGCACTGGGTGCTGATCGACGCTGTCGGACAGGAGTCGGTAGGCCTCGAGCTCCTTGGCCGCCGGACGCCACTTGCTCTGTCGGTACATGGTCAGGCCGTAGAGCTCTCGGACCGCGGCGACCGTGGGCGCCTCGTCGGAGAGCTTGCGCAGCACCCGGGCGGCGTCGCCGAAGCGCTCGTGCTCGAAGTCGTCAGCCGCCTCTCGTAGCCGCCGCTCCACCCGCTCGGTGCGGGCCGTACCCACCGCTCGCGCCAACTCGGCTCGCACTTCCTCGGCCAGCTCCGACATCGGCGCGAACGGCCGAACGGAACGGTCCCTTCCCCGCCCCCGGGTCACTGCGCTCTCGGCCTGCTCACGGACGTCCTCGACCAGCACCCACTGCTCCTCGGCCCGCTCGGCGCGAGCCTCACGGGCATCGGCATCGCGTTGGCGCTCCGCGGCGGCCGCCGCTGTCTCCACCGGCTTGGCCGCGCCACCCGCGGTGCGTCCCGTGCCACCGGGCCGGGTCTGCTCGGCCTCGTGCACCGCATCGCGCCAGATCCTGCTGGCGTTCGAGACCCGTTTGCCGGTGGCCGCACCGAGGCCACGGCGCGCCACGCTGCCCCACTTCTCCGGAGCCTCGATGAACTCCCGATCGTCGTAGGCGACACCGGGGGCGCTACGGCGTCGGGCCCGCTCGTCGCCCGCTCCTTGCCGGGCGTCGCTGCGCCCCGCCGATGCCGAACCCCGAGAGCCCGATCCACCCTGCGACGAAGGCCGGGGGGCCGCACTTCGCGAGGCCGAAGCGCGGTCGTCGGCCGCCGAGCTCCGGGACTCGGGGGCCGAACCCTCCGGACGCGGCCGTCGGGGCCGATCAGTCGGCCCGCTGTCAGAACGCCGAGCCGCGCCCGAGTCGGAACGAGATGGAGCCCGACGCCCGGTATCGCTCCCCCGACTCGACGGGCCCGAGGCGGCGGAGCCAGCGGGGGACGCCCCTCGGCCCTTACCGGCGGCCGATCGCCCCGATGGAGTTCCCGATGCCGAGCCGGCCCGCTTGCCCCCACCGGCCGAGCCGTCCTTCCGCGGCGGCGAACCCTTCGCTCCCCGCCCTGCGCTCGAGCCGGAGGAGCGCCGGGATGCGCCGGCGGCACTCGCTCCCCGAGCCGGACCCGATCCACCGGAACCCCGTCCCCCGGTCTTGGCCCGACCCGATCCGCTTCGATCGGAGCGCGGCGAACTGGACGAGGGGCTGGGGGGCATGGGAACAACCTATCGGTGCCGGCGCAGGCCTCTCGCCCGCCGACGAGACCAGAAAACGACGAAAGAGCCCCCGAGGGGGCCCTTTCGGTTGAGAAATCCGGCGGCGTCCTACTCTCCCAGGGAGATTACTCCCAAGTACCATCGGCGCTGGTGGGCTTAACTGCCGTGTTCGGAATGGGAACGGGTGTGACCCCACCGCTGTGGCCACCGAAACCTTTGTCAGAGGGCGGCGCCGCAAAAGCGGCAGCCGTGTCCCTTCAAAGAACTCCATAGCGAGCACGAACATCGTTGTCGATCCAAGCCCTCGGCCGATTAGTACCGGTCGGCTGAACGTGTTGCCACGCGTACACCTCCGGCCTATCAACGTGGTGGTCTACCACGGGCCTTACCAGGTTGACCCTGTGGGAAATCTCATCTTGGAACAAGCTTCGCACTTAGATGCTTTCAGCGCTTATCTCTTCCGTAGGTCGCTAACCAGCCATGCCCTTGGCAGGACAACTGGCACACGAGAGCTACGTCCATCCCGGTCCTCTCGTACTAGGGATAGCCTTCCTCAGATTTCCTACGGCTGCAGAGGATAGGGACCGAACTGTCTCACGACGTTCTAAACCCAGCTCGCGTACCGCTTTAATGGGCGAACAGCCCAACCCTTGGGACCTGCTTCAGCCCCAGGATGCGATGAGCCGAC
>Ga0105047_10007901_pt1 | contig 17850 bp, 18 predicted proteins | sample MAT04_FD_78384 | JGI IMG/M metagenome (GOLD analysis project Ga0105047, IMG submission 78384) | Freshwater microbial communities from Lake Fryxell liftoff mats and glacier meltwater in Antarctica - MAT-04 (megahit assembly) | ecosystem: Environmental > Aquatic > Freshwater > Ice > Liftoff...
ATCGCGGCGGCACCGATGCCCATCAGCGCCCTTGCCAGGATCAACCCCCCGGAAGTCCCTACCGACCCCGCGTATGCCGATGTCGCGCCGAACAGGGCGAGGCCGATGATCAGGGTTCGACGGCGACCGAAACGATCGCCGAGACCGCCGGCAGCGAGTAGCGCACCGGTGAATACGAGCAGGTAAGCGTCCACGATCCACTGCAGCTGACGGGTTGTTGCGCCGAGATCGGTGGCGAGGCTCGGCAATGCGATGTTGACGATCAGTCCATCGAGTGTCGTCACGAACACTGCGACACACACGACAGCCAGCACCAGCCACCGTCGGGCGTTCGACATGGAGTTCGGTGGGTCGATCTCGATCTTGACAGTGTCAGTGCGCATACTTGACACCGTAAGGATGGATGGTGACGTTGTCAAGATGTGCGCCATACTGGTGCTGTGAGTGACTCCGTCCCCCCTGTGCCGCCGGTCATGGTTCCGTATCACCGTGGCGATCTGCCGAACACACTGCGTGCCGCGGCAGTCGAGGTGATCCTGAGCAAAGGTCTCCACGGGTTCAGCCTGCGCGAGGTTGCGCGCCGCGCCGGTGTCTCCCATGCTGCGCCGGGCTACCACTTCGGTGACGTCCGCGGACTGCTCACCGCCGTCGCGATCGAAGGCTTCGAAACGTTGCGCGACGAGCTCGTCAGGTCTGGTGCCGGCATCGTCGATCCGATCGAGCGACTCAAGGCCGTTGGCCGCGGCTACGTCCGTGTCGCGATCGAGCACCCGGCGCACTGCGAAGTGATGTTCCGCGACGACGTCATAGCGGCCGGCGATCCGTCCCTCACTGAAGTCGGCCTTGCCGCCTACATGGTGCTCGAGGACACCGTTGCGGCGATCGCGGATCGCTACAACGCCGAACTGCCCGTGCGTGACGTCGCGCGGTTGTGTTGGAGCACGATGCAGGGCCTCGTCGAACTGCAATCCAAGTTCGTGTCATTGGACGAGATGCTCTCGCGCAGCTCGACGTCGCTCGACGACAACGTCGACCGGTTCACCGACCTCATCATCAGCGGCGTCCTGCATCAGCCAGGAAGCCAGAAACTGGCCCCTCGTTGACCCGTCACATCGTGTTCACGCAGCGGCGGGGTACCGGCATACGAAAGAAGAGATCTTGGATAGCGCCTTGAGCGCCGCGATCGATGAAGGTCTCAGCCAAATCACGTTCGGCAGGCTCGTCGAGCGGATGGGTATCAGCGACCGCATCTTTGCGCTGTTCTTCGAAGTGAACGGCCTGGTAGCGCTGCAACGAGGAAAATGGCCTGCCGCGCACGCATCCCAAGTGTAGTCTCTGTGTATGACAATGACTCAGATGGCCATACGAATCGCCGAAGAGGACGCCGCCGAGCTCGATGCAGAGGCGTTGGAGCTGCGTACCACACGTTCGGAACTTGTCAGGAAGGCAGTGACGGAGCATCTCATGCGGCGTAGGCGTTTGACCGACCCGTGGTCGGTGTTGGCCGCCGAGGGCAAACTCCTCCCTGCCACGCGCTCGTTGGACCTCACGTCGCCGCTACCGACGCTCGACGGAACGTCGTTGTCGGAGCTTCTCGCCGCAGACCGTGGCGCCCAGCGGTACTGAGAGATGGCGGTCTATCTCGACACTTCGGCCGCAATGAAGCTGGCAGTTGCCGAGCCAGAGTCGGAGGCGCTGAGGACGTTTCTCTCCGGATGCGACGACGGATTCGTGTCCAGCTCGTTGCTCGCCGTCGAGCTCCGACGGGCAGCGCTGAGGGCCAACGATCCGGCGATGGCCCTCGCCGCCGTCGCCACTGTCATCCCCGCAATACGCCTCGTCAGAATCCATGACGAGGTGATTGGACATGCAGGAATCCTGATGCCTCCATCTCTCCGCTCGCTCGATGCCATTCACCTGGCGACGGCGCTCTCGCTCGGATCGGCCGTGGAGGCAATGGTCTGCTACGAGGCCCGGCTCGCCAATGCCGCCCTTGAGGCAGGGATCAACGTGCAATACCCGACGTGATCACTCTCGGATCAGCAGTGGGTCACCTCGGGCTGTTCAGAGCAGACGGTGTTCGCGGGCGGCTTGCACGGCGGCTTGGCGGCTGGTGACGGCGAGCTTGCGGTAGATCGCGCTGCACTGGGTCTTCACCGTGTTCGGCGACACGTAGAGCTCGCGCGCGATCGCGGGCAACGACAGCGCGGACGGTAGATAGTGGAGCACAGCCAACTCCCGTTCGGAGAGTTGCTCGACCAGGCCGGCCGTGGGTGCGGGCCGCGATCGGGTCACCCGGTGCTTGGCAGACACGCGCTCCAGGAGTGGGTGATTGATACCGGGGTCAGGGCACCGCTCGATCGATTGTTGGGCTTCCTCCAACAGTTCGCGCCCGCGATCGGTTCCATTCCGCAGCAGCACGTCGCCGGCGATGGTCAACACGAACACCAGCCCCAGCAACGTTGTGGCCCGGCGCGCCAGCACGACGGCGTGCTCAGCCCGGACCGTCGCATCGGACGAACCGGTCGCAGCCAGGATGGCAACTGCTGGCGCGATGCCGTGGTACTCGCCGAGACCGGAGAACGTTGCGAAGTCGAGCGCACGCTGAGCCGCAGCGCGCGCCGGTGCCTCACCAGCGCTGTGGAACTCGACGACCGCGGAGGCGACCAGCGTCATGGCATGAGCCGTCACCCGTTTCTCTGCCTGGGTGCGCACGAACGCAATCGCGAGCGCGACCCTGGCCTCCTCCGCCAGTCCCGCCCATGCGAATGCCGCTCCTGTTGCAGCAGTCAGTTCGCTGGGGCGCGCCTCGATGTCGCCGGCGGCGAGCACCTCGCGCGCTCCTGCCAGCGCGGTGGCGACGTCGCCCTTGCCCAGCGCGAGGTTGATGCGCAGCGGCATGGTGCGCATCGGGTCCAGGTCGGCCGCCAGCATTGCTGTCGCCCGATCCAGGAGATGCTGGGCTTCCTCGTAACGGCCCGTCAGGTAGTGGTCCCAACCGGAGAGCAAGGAGCAGAGCGCATCGAGCTCGCCGTCGCTTGCCAACCGCGCGAGGATCTTGCGCAGTGTTCGCAGCTGGCCACTGCCAAGAAGATCGGGGCCGACGAACCTCATCAAGTACATGGCCTGCTCGCGGTCGCCTGCCTCCAGGAGATGGTCAACGGCAGCGGCCGGGTAGCCAGACGTTTCGAACCATGCTGCCGCGCGCCTGTGCAGCTCGGGTAACCGATGCGGAATCGAGCGCCGAGCTTCGAGCAGCAACATGTCACGGAACAGGTGGTGGTACCGGTACCACTCACCGGTCGAGTCGAGCCGAATCACGAACTGGTTCCTGGTGGCGAGGCCGTCGAGCCAGAGCGCGCCGTCATTCGAGCCGGTGATCGTATCGAGCAAGGGACCCGACAACCGATGAAGAACGGCCGCTTCGACCATCCGACGACGCTCGTCCTCTTCGAGAACGGCGAGCAGCTCGTCGGTGAGGTAGCTGGCGACGATCTGGTCATCACCGCGGAACGTCTCAACGAAGCGATCGGTGTCGTCGGTGCGCTCCAACGACAGCCCGGCCAGCACGAGTCCAGCAGCCCAACCCTCGGTGCGCTCGCACAGATCCGCCAGGCGCTGACCGTCGAGGCGTTCGGCGGTCGTACCCAAGAGGGCGGAGGCTTCAGCCAGATCGAACCGGAGGTCGCCTGCGCGGATCTCCCGAACCCGGCCACGGACCCGCATGCGGCCCAGCCGGAATGGGGGATCGGCACGGGTGACCAGCACCAACGTCAGCTGCGGCGGGCAGAGGTCGATGAGGCGCTCGACCCCTCGATGCACATCTGGGTCGTCGATCAAATGGTAGTCGTCCAGCACGACGACGAGCCGACCCGGCAACGATGAGAGCTCGTTGACCAGAGCGGGCACGACCACCTGGCCGGCCCCGAGAGAGCCGGCTACGAGCGGCTCCAGGTGCGCTGCAACCTCCGGGTTGGTGCGACCGATCGCAGCGGTGACCGAGACCCAAAAGCGCGCCCGGTCGGCGTCGGACTCCTCCAGTTGCAACCACGACACCGCACCGGCGCGACCTGCCGCCCACCCCGCGACCAGCGTTGACTTACCGGAGCCCGCCGGCGCACTGACCAGTACCAGGGGCACGCCGGCGGCATCCGCCTCGTTCAACACGGCATCGAGGCGCACACGGTCGACGAGGCGCCCCGGGGCCACCGGCGGCCGCAGCTTGGTGGCCGCCAGGTTGATGCTCGACTGCTCGCCCACCAGGCGAACATAGCGGGGTTCACCTGGGTGAACCGCCGATGAGGTGAAGCCAACTCACCCGCTCGCATGTGACCGTACGGACATGCCCGACGTACACACCCACGAGATCGTGCTCCGGGGCCGAATTGGCAGCCGCCTACTCGGTCCCTTCATGGACGACTTCACCGTCGACCTCGACGAGGCCGGTCACACCCGGCTCCTCGGAATCGTTCGTGACTCCTCGCACCTGCACGGCCTCGTGGCGTACCTGGCATCGATCAACGCCGAGTTGATCTCCATCACCCCGGTCACTTCGACCTACAACCCAAGGAGCACCTCATGATCACGGTTTCCCATCTCACCAAGTCATACGGGCGACACACTGTCGTCGACGACCTGTCCTTCGAGCTCACCCCCGGGCGCATCACAGGCTTCGTCGGCCCGAACGGTGCCGGCAAGTCGACCACGATGCGCATGATGGTCGGCCTCGCCCGACCCGACGCTGGCGAGGTCACCTACGGCGGTTCGAACTACGCCGACCTGCGCGACCCGGCCCGTACCGTCGGAGTGGTTCTCGATGCCAGGGCCATGCACCCCGGTCGCTCGGCCCGCAATCATCTCCGAGCGATGGCGGCGATCAGCTTGCTACCCGAAGCTCGTGTCGACGAGGTGCTGCACCTGGTGGGACTGGACGCCGCCGCCAGCCAACGCGTGGGCGGATTCTCGCTCGGCATGCGCCAGCGCCTCGCCATCGCCGGTGCCCTGCTCGGTGACCCGGAGGTGCTGATGCTCGACGAGCCTGCCAACGGCCTCGACCCCGACGGAATCCGCTGGCTGCGCACGATGCTCATCGGCTTCGCCAACGACGGCGGCACGGTGTTCGTCTCCAGCCACTTCATCGCCGAACTCGCCACGTTCGCCCACGACCTGGTCGTCGTCGGCAATGGCCGCCTCATCACCGCCGAGCCCCTGGTCACGACCCTCGACCGCGACCGCTCGCTCAGCCTCGAGGACATCCTCCTCGATCTCACCCGCGACGCCGCCCGCTACGCCGCCGCCTGATCCGCCACCAACCCGAACCCGAAAAGGAACTCCAATGAACACCACCACCATCACCGCCACAACCACGGCTGTCCGTGCCACCGCCGTCGCGTCGCCGATCGTCCGCGATCTGCGTGCCGCCATCCGAAGCGAGTGGATCAAGCTCCGTTCTGTCCGCGCTACCCCGATCTTCGTCGGCCTCGTCAGCGTCATCGGCGTCGGCATGTCGCTGATTCTCGGCAAGGCGGTCAAGACCGACCCGTACGAGCACCTGCCGTTCACCATCGGCAACACCTTCCTCGTGTCCAGCTGGCTGACGACGCTGTTCGCCGTCGTCGCCGGCACCCTGCTGTTCACCTCCGAAGTACAACACGGCACGCTCGCCGGCGCACTCACTGCCCGCCCGTCCAAGCCGATCATCGTCGGCGCAAAGGTGCTCATCGCCGCGGTCCTCGGGTTCGCGATGGGCGCACTTGGCATCGTCGGCGGACTCGTCGGCGGCGTCGCCAGTGGTATGGATACCGGTGACGTCTCAGGGGCAGCAGCGGGTGTGGCCTGGGCGCTGTTACTGACCACGCTCGCTGCGGTACTCGGCCTCGGCGTCGGTCTGATCGTGCGCCACAGTGCTGCTGCAGTGACCAGCGTGCTCATCTGGGCACTTGCCGTCGAGACTCTGGCTACGAGTATCGTGTCCGCCAACGTCTCTCGGCTGCTCCCGTTCTCCGCCGCTCACGGACTGCTGGGTACCCGTTCCGCGGCTGATACGCCAGAGACCCTTGCTGCTGCCTTGTCGAGCCTGGGCAATGCGGCGGTCATCGGCTGCTGGGCTGCCGCCGCCCTGGCGGTCGGCACCGCGTTGCTGATTCGTCAGGACTCGTGATGGAGCGCTTCGCCGCCTTCCAGCATCGAAACTTCCGGCGCTACTTCATCGGCCAGGTGATCTCGAGCGTCGGAACCTGGCTGCAGGCGCTCGCGGTCACCTGGCTGGTGCTCGACCTCACCGGCCGCAGCGATCGTCTCGGCATCGCCGTTGCGCTGCAGTTCCTGCCGCTGCTGTTGCTCGGTGCGCCGGCCGGGGTGCTCGCCGACAGGGTCGACAACCGCCGGCTGCTGCTGGTGACGTCGACCGTTTCGGCGGTACTGGCCCTGATCTTCGGTCTCGTCGTATCCGCGGGAACCGCAAACCTCGGGGTGATCTACGGCCTCACCCTTGTGTCCGGTGTGGTGCTCGCCGTGGAGCGGCCGGCGATGCAGGCCCTCCTGTTCCAACTCGTCGGACGTGAGGTACTACCCAGTGCCGTGGCGGCCAACAGCACGATCGCGTCGGTGTCACGGCTCGTCGGCCCGGCGCTGGGCGGTGCGATGATCGCCATCTCCGGGGTCGCCGCGTGCTTCTACGCAAATGCGGTGTCGTATGGAGCTGTCATCGTTGCTTTGGCAAGCATCAGGCGCCGCCAGATGGTTGCTCGACCGACCAGCCCTCGGGCCCGAGGAAATCTGCGGGCAGCGGTCGCCTACGTGCGGGGCCGCCCGGACGTCCGTCGTCCGCTCGTCGTCATGGCGGTGGTGGGGCTGGTCGCCCTCAACTTCCAGACCACATTCCCCTCGATGGTGCGGTTCGGCTTCGTCCGTGGTGCCGGTGCCGTCGGGACAGCGATGAGCGTCAGTGCGATCGGCTCGATCCTTGGTGGCATCTACGCCGCAGGCATCACTCCGAACCCTCGTCGGACGCTCGCGCTGGTCCTTGTCGGCTTCGGCGCATTGCTACTCGTGTTCTCCGCCGCGCCGAGTTACCCGACGTTCGTCCTGCTGGGCATCCCGCTCGGCTTCGCCTCGGCGTGCTTCCAGTCGACCAACACGGTCTCCGTGCAACAGGCGACCGAACCCTCCATGCAGGGCCGAGTCATGGCGTTGCACCAGATGGCCTTGTACGGCAGTACCCCGATCGGCGCGTTGGCCATGGGTTGGGTCATCCAGGCGACCTCACCGCGAATGCCGTTCGTGCTCGGCGGCCTCGCCGCGCTCGCCTGTGCGGCTGGGCTGACACGGGCCGTCCGACGCTCCCCCACGGTTGAAGCTGGTGCAGCGGAGCATCCGGAGGCGGCGGCGGTGCCCGCACCAGCATGGTGACGACCTGTTGCGCATCGCGGAAGCGGTGCCGGCTACGCAAGCCCGATTCGATGCCGGTGAATCGACACGCGACGTGTTCGGCAGTGGGCCAGTCTGATCGATCAGACTGCCGACCCCGTGCCGTCGTCACACGAGAGCGGTGTCGGAGCCGAGCGCGGTGTCGGAGCCGAGCGCGGTGTCGGAGCCGAGCGCGGTGTCGGAGCCGAGAGCGGTTCGCTCAGTAGCTGCCTTCAGCGTGGCGATCGACGCCCAGCAGCTGCACGAGGTCCTCGTGGAGCTCCATCCACACATCGTGGTAGCTGCCGCACATGACGCCCGTGAACATGCGAGTGTCGCCCTCCTCGAGGCGAGTGAGCGCGATGGTGAGCCTGCGCTCGTAGGTTTCGAAGCGTGGGAGCTCGGCCGCAAAGCCGCGGAGAGAGACCAGTGCTTCGTTGTGCATCTGCTGCAGTTCCACGACGCGGGCATGGTCGAACTCGGGGTCACTGTGGTCGTTGGGCTCGGCCCCGCGCATCTGCCAACGGTTGCACAGCTCCTTGAAGCCCAGGTTGAACTCGAGAAATGGTTCGTAGTGAGTCCGCACTACCAGCGTCTGTTCTGCGGGCATCTCGGGAAGCAGCGCCAGGTGGTGCTCGCGCCCTGCCGGGGTGAGTTGCCAAAGATCGCGTGCAGCCAGGTGGCGGCACAACCCGGCGTCGGCCAACCTCGACAGCAGCGGCCTGACGGAGTCGACGTGGGCGTCGGCGATATCGGCAAGGCTCTCGGCGCCTGCGAAACCCTTGATGCGGAGCGCGTGCAGGGTCAGAAACTCCAACGCTGCCGACGCGTCGACCGCAGGAATGATGTCGGCCGCGCTCGGCTGTTCGCTCGACGTTGCGTCACCAGCTTCAGGTTGCCCAGAGAACCACGCTCGGCTGATAGCAGACAGCCCGTCGATGCTGATCCGACCACTTTCCAGCAGTGCCTGCGCAACTGCCAACCTTGCCACCGGCACGCGATACGGCGAACAGCTGACGTAGTCGACGCCGTATGTGACCAGCATCTTGGCTGACTCAGGATCGCCGGCCTGTTCGCCACACACGCCGATCCTCATCGTGGGGTTGGCGGCTCTGGCGTTGTCGCACGCAGAGCGGATGATGCGCCCGACACCGACGGGGTCAAGCGACTCGAACGGGTCGTGCTCCAAGAGTCCAGCACGCAGGTACTCGGGGATCAACTTGCTACCCACGTCGTCTCGGCTGAAGCCAAAGATCAACTGGGTCAGGTCGTTGGTACCGAACGAGAAGAAGTCGCTGACTTCAGCGAGCTCAGCGGCCAACAGCGCGGCCCGCGGCGTCTCCAACATTGCGCCCACCCCGACGTGCCCGACGAACGCAACGTCGTTCGCTGCATCGGCAACCCAACCACGTGCCAGGCGCATCTCGCTGGGGTCGACGACGAGAGGAATCATGACCTCCACGTTGGGGTTGTGCCCCAGCGCGCTGGCGGTGGTGACGGCACGCAGGAGCGCCCGCACTTGCATTTGGTAGAGCCCAGGTTTCACGACGCCGAGACGTATCCCACGCGTGCCGATCATCGGGTTCACCTCATGAAGGCGGCGCACCGCTGCCAACTCCAGGTGGCCCTCGTCATCCAGTTCGTCTCGTGCTTCGGCAGCAACGAGCTGCAGAAGGTCGGGAAGGAACTCGTGCAGGGGCGGATCGAGCAGCCGGATGGTGACCGGGAACCCAGCCATCTCCGCGAGGATGCCCTCGAAGTCAATCTGCTGCGCGTGCTCGAGATCTGCAAGCGCGGCTTGCTCCACATCGGGATCATCGGTGAGGATCAGCCGCCGAACGAGAGGCAGCCGCTCCGCCGCCAGAAACATGTGCTCGGTGCGGCACAGTCCAATCCCCTCGGCTCCCATTCGACGAGCGTGCGCTGAATCCTCGGCGTTGTCGGCATTGGCCAGCACCGCGACAACGGTCTGCGCGCCGAGGCGGATCTGGTCCGCCCAGTCGAGCAAGGTCGCCAGCTCCGCAGGCGCTTGCTCGGTCGACGTCTCGGCTGCACCGAGAAAGACCTCACCCGTACTGCCATTGATCGAGATTTCGGTACCGGGTGCTATGTGTCGATCTCCGACGCGTAGACCAGACTCGTCGATGACGACCTCGCCTGCTCCCACCACCGCAGGGATGCCCCATCCCCGGGCCACCACGGCCGCGTGGCTGGTGATGCCTCCGTGGGTGGTGAGAATGCCACGAGCCGACTGCATGCCGAGCACGTCGTCCGGAGTGGTCTCGCGACGGACAAGGATGACTGATCGACCACTGTCGGCGGCGTCGATGGCGCTCTCCGCGTCCAAGACGACCACACCGGACGCGGCGCCGGGCGATGCCGCGATGCCCGTGGTCAGGAGTACACCCTGGGTTCCGACCTCGAAACTGGCGTGCAGGAAGGCCGTGATTGCGCTGGCCGGGACGGCGAGAATTGCGTCCGCAAGCGCCTGCCCGTCGTCAGAGCGGACTCGCCGCACGGCATCGCGAATGATGTTCGCTACTGAAGCATCGGGTTGCGAGTTCATGATCCTTGGCCCGGTGAGGCTGGTGTGGAATCGAGCACACTGCGAATCGTAACTACACGGTCAATCGTGTCGTTCGCGACGGTGGGCGACACAGCAATGGTGGTGCCGCGCCATCGGAGGCCGACCACCGTCGACTCGCCGACCGTTGCGTCCATTGGGCACCTGGTCGAGGACGCTGTCGAGTCGGCGGTTGAGCGGCAACGAGAAACTTTCGCGAAACAAGTCCACTCTCGACCGGACGTCGCCCGCCGATTGGTGAACAATGGGGGGATGAAGAAGTCTGTCGGCAAATTCCGCATCCACGCAGGGGTCACCTCCGGGGCGTCGCGTCGTGCGCTGGCCGGCGCCGTCGTGCTCATCTCGTTGGCATCGTGTGGTGGCACATCATCAACGGCGAGCGAGACAACCGTCGACGGGGGTGCGGCCACCGGCTCGACCAGCGCTCCTGAACTGGCGCAGGTCACAACCTCAACCCCACCCGCGGCGACGGCGAGCGAGTCGACCGTCGACGCGGTGGCTACCACCACGCCCATCAACGTGCCCGAACTGTTGCAGTTCACCGCACCACTCGTTGGCGGCGGCGAGTTCAACGGTGCAGATCGGGCCGGGCTGGCAACGGCTTTTTGGTTCTGGGCCCCCACTTGAAGTTCTTGCAACGCAGAAGCTCCTTCGGTCGAAGCAGCAGCACAGCAGTGGGTTGGCCAGGTCGACTTCGTCGGCGTTGCGTGGACGGGCGACGATGCCGCGTTCCAGGGATTCATCGACAAGCATTCCCTGTCGTTCCCTCAGATCAGCGATGACCCCGGAACCGTCTTCGGTCGCTTCGGAGTCCCGTACCAGCCAGCCCTCGTGGTGGTCGACGCCAACGGTGACACTCAAGTCCTGCTCGGTTCACTCGACGACGCCGACATCCAAGCTGCACTGGCGAAAGCAACCGCCGCCTGAGCGGGTGGCCTGAATGATTGCGCTCGAGGGCAACTTCGCCTACAGCTTCCTGCTCGGGATGTTCGCGGCCGTCAACCCGTGTGGGTTCGTGATGCTGCCTGCGTACTTGATGTACTTCCTTGGGCTCGAGAGCCAGCGAAGCGATACCGAGCCGCAGAGGGCCAGCGTGCAACGGGCGCTCGTCGTCAGTCTGGCCACGTCGGCCGGTTTCATCGCGGTGTTCCTGGTCGTTGGAACCATTTCGCGTCTCGTCACGCGTGGGATTCAGGACAACGCAAAGTACGTCTCGCTCGTCGTCGGCGTCGGCCTGATCGTGCTGGGCATCATGATGCTGCGCGGTTGGAAGCCGCCGCTGACCACCGCCGGTGCAGGGACCGGCCGCGAACGCAAGCGCACGTTTGTCGGCATGTTCGCGTTCGGTGCTGCATATGCCGTTGCCTCGATCGGTTGCACGATCGGGTTCTTGGTCTCAGCGGTTTTCGGGTCATTCGCGGCGACGGGCTTCGTCAGCGGCGTGTTGAGTGTCACGCTCTACGGTGCCGGCATGGCGCTGGTCGTGACGTCGCTGACGATGACCCTCGCAGTCGCCAGCGGCGGGTTACTGCGTGTTCTGCGCAACGGGCTGCGCTACATCGATCGGGCTGCCGGCGTCTTCATCATCCTCACCGGCATGTACCTCACGTGGTACTGGTACGCCGCGATCACGGGCGGCGGGACCAACTCGGTCACCGGCGCAATCGAGAACTGGCAGAGCCAACTGGTGACCTACATGCAACGCCAGGGCGTGTGGCGACTGGCGATCGTGCTCGGGGCCGCGGTTGCTGTCGGGCTGGTCGTCATGGCCGTCTCTCACCGTCGCGGATCACAGCGAGATCACGAGACACCCGACAACGAACAGGTGTCGGCCTCAGCTCACGAGTGAGCACACAGCGCACCGCTGCGCCCTCAGCTCAGAGCGATCGAGTTGCCGGCGCCATGTAGAACCACACCGCCGACTTCGCACCAGATTCGCGAATCGCGTCGCGCGCGGCGAGCACGATGCGGCCGGTCTCGGTGCGTTCGAAGAACCAATCCTCGAGCGCACGCGGGCCGGGAAGCGGGCCGGTCACGAGATCGAGCGCCGCTTCTTCGTAGTAGGAGCGGATGTCGTGGCACAACGCAGTGGTGTTCCCGCCTGGTAGTTCGGCGGTTCGCCAATCGGCGCCCCCGGCAATTGCGACGAGGCTGGCCACGGCTGTGGGAATCTGGTCGGCATCGATCACTCGTCCGACCGATGAAACACCGCGACGTGTCGCCACGCGGTCGTATGCCTGGCGGACACCCCTGGCTTCATCGACGGCGGGTGGTAGCCCAGGGTCGAACCGTGGTGGCAGCGTGCACGACACCTGCTCTGCGTCGGATTCGATGACCACTGGGTGATCGACGAGTTCCGGCCCCGATGGTGCGTCGAGGAGAGCAAATGCGCGGGCGAGCACATCGTGTTGGAACTCGGGGTCGCCTGGCCGACCGAGTGGTCGGCCCAGGGGGAACTCACAGTGCAACGCACGCGGGGGCGCAGTCTTGACGACCATTTCGCGGACCGATGACAACACGACCGTTGCGATCCCGGCGGCCTCGAACACATGGGCGAGCACACTCACGGTGCGCGTGCACAGCGGTCAAACGGGCGTCAGCAGCACGACATCGACACCATCGGCACGCAACGCGGCCGCTGCCGCCGGCCCACTGTCGAAACGGACCGTCGAGAGGTCGTCGGGTTGGTTGCCAGCGAACGACACGTGACGCGGTGCCACAGCGCCGATCACTCCGGAGGCGGCGAGTTCCTCGAGCCGGTCAATCGGATAGACGACGTTGAGATCCATCGTAAAGGCCGACCGATCGAAGTTCGGGCTCCAGTGGCCGAGAACCAAGTCTCGCCGTGACCGGTCGATGAGCCGATAACTGGTGTCGCCGCCGGCGAAGGCGCTGTCCTCGGGCGTGTGCAACGCCGCTGAGGTGACGATCGCAACCATCGACGACGCGAGCGGTGCGGGGGAAACGAACGCGGGCGAGTCGAACGTGGGGCCGGGCAGCGCCGAAGAATGAGCCCGCATTGCCTGGTCACCGTTCATGTCACCCTCCACAGTCGTCGAACGCAGAGCATGCCACGCGTGTTGCGCTGCAGGCGACACGGCTTGCTGTCAGTTTGTTCTGCTGATGCGCTGGTCGGTTCACTGTGGATTTGGCCACCTCATGCCAGCGTTGTCCACCGCCAGTTCGATCGCGGTGACGAGTCGATCTGTCGAACCTGCGCACTCGTCCAGCGTTTCGGGTCCGACCAGGATGACGACGCCGGCTTCCGTCTCGGCGACAACGGCCGGCACGACGCCATCGAGCGCGACTCGAATCGCGTCGGGTTGGTCGTCGCGATGGTACGTGTCGAACCGGACGGGTAGACCGGCCCGGCAGACCTTCCACTCGCGCCGTTCGCGAGCGAGGCCGTGGGTGATGTCGCAGAGCGAGCAATGGGCGCGGCCCAGGCGCGCGCCGATCCAATACGTGACCTCACCTCGCAAGGTGCTGTCGGCGTCGTAGACGCCCACCAGCCTGACTATCGGTGATGGCGGCGTGTCGTCAGCGGGAGATGACATCGCAACAGCCTCGCAGACGACCGGCTGGCCGGGTCATCAGCTGGCGAGTCTGGGTTCTCACCTGGCGGACGGCTGCCACCCCATTTGCGCGCGCAAGAGAATTCTGGGTGGAGGGCGTCCCAAAATCGAATCTGGGTGTGTCCAGTCCCGGTTTGCGGAACCAGCGACACCCAGACCTGATGCCGCCACGTGGGCTCGCGCCTGCGCGGAAGTGGATCGAAGGTTGCTAGTGGCGGGCGACGACCACGCCGTCGCGCACGGCTCGCTCGCCCTGCTCGTTCAGCACGACGAAGTGGACCGTTGGCCCGCTGATCTCGTCGATCTGGACGTCGATGAACGAGCCGAGCTGAACCATCGCCGAGAAGCCACCCAGGACCCGGGTGACATCGGAGATGGAGATGTCCGCGAGCTCGGTGACGATCGACACGGCGCGGGCCAGGGTGGCGGTGCCGTGCAGGATCGGGTTGTCGAGCCCGGCCAGTCGTGCGATGGCCACGTCGGTGTGGATCGGGTTCCAGATGCGGGCGCATTCGGTGTAGACGTGGGCGTCGATCGGGCGGACCCAACTGCGGCGCGATGCCACAGGGGTGTCGGGCGACGACTCGCGGCGGGGTGTCGGCGGCCACGCAATATCGGCGAGGGTGGGTTCGCCCTGTAGTTCCACGCCTCGGAACAACGAGCTGAACCGGGTGCGCCACACGCTGTGTCCGCTGGTGTCGGTGGCCTCGAAGACGAGGTGCTGCACCGCTCCTGCGGGGCGACGGTCGACCGCTGCCACGGTGGCCGCGACATGAACCGTCTCGCCGGCGACCAGCGAACGCTCGAGGATGACATCGTGTGTGGCGTGCACGCCGCGTCGCAGCTCGGCGGGCGTCATCGCCGCAGGGGTGGAGTGGTGGGTGATCAGCAGCTCCCACTCAGGGGCGACGGGGAACAGCGGGTGCGTGACGAGCGCCGATGTGGTGTCGTACAGCTCGGGTCGTTCGTCGGGAACACCGGAGGCAAAGGCCATCAGCCAGCGGGCATCGCAGACGGCGGTGATCGATCCGATGGGTTGTCCGACGAGGCTGCTATCGAGGGGCATGTCAGGGGTTCTCCTTGTGAGAAGTACCTCGCATCTGTGGATCGACGCTCAGCCCGACCGAGCAGCCGAGTATGCCATCTCCACGATCCGTAGGGCGGTGAGACCGACCTCGGCCGAAGCGACCGGTGTCTCGCCGGTGGCACAGCAGTGGGCGAAGTCGGCCATCTGGGCCTGGTACATCGGCAGCGAGCAGTGCTCGTAGCCCTCGGGTGGCGGTGAGGACGCCGTGAAGTTCGGCCAAATACGGTCGTAGCCGGTAGTGCCGTAGACCTCGGTGTCGGCCTCTACGCCGTCGAGCCGCGGCTGCCACCAGCCGCACTCCACCACACTTCGCACGCCGTTGGACCAGTCGATCAGCACGACTCCATCGTCGTCCACGTCGTAGGGCCCGTGGGCGGTACCCAGCGAGGCGGTGACCCGCACCGGCTGAGGGTCCCCGAGTAGAAAGCGGACCGTATCGATCGCGTGGATGCCCATGTCGATGAGCGCACCACCTCCCGCGAGCGCCGGGTCAGTGAACCAACCACTCGGGCCCCATCCTGCGTGGATGCCGTACCCCCGAGTGCGTACCGGTCGACCAATACCACCGGCCGCTATCCGGTCACGCATGGCGATCACCTCGTCGCGATAGCGCCACATGTGCCCGACGAGCAGGGTGAGGCCGGCTGCCGATGCGGCGGCGGCGATCTCCTCCCCCTCGATGACTGTCATCGCCATCGGTTTGTCCAAGAGCACGTGCTTGCCCGCGGCGAGTGCGCCCATTGCCTGCGGGTGGTGAAGCGCGTTGGGGGTGCCGATGACGACAGCGTCGACGTCGGTTGCAGTCACTGCTGCCCGCCAGTCGTCGGTGGAGCGACAGATGTGTGTGATCTCCAGCCCACACGCCAGCGCGGCCTGCTCGTGCATCCTGCCGATGAAGCCATGGCCCAGCAATGCCAGTCGCAACGAACTACTCACCTGGCGTCACCCACATGGTGACGATCTCGGAGGCGCGAGCCTGGATTCGGGCTGCAGCGCGGGCAACATCGAGCACGTCCTCCCGGCCGGCCAGGAGCAGGCGATGCTGCAACCAGACCGTGCTCGCCGCGGCGTGCTCGGCACGTGGAAGGCTCAGCGTCGAGTAGTCGATGGTCGGCGCGTGCGCGCGTAGCCGGGGTGCGAAATTCCGGTTGCGGAAGAGCGCCAGCTCGTTGAGCGATGGATACGAAACGCCCATGGGTATGCCCTCGGCGCCGAGTGCCGCCTCGAACATCTTCAACGGAAGGCCCGCGAACTGTTCGCTGTCGTAGTGGATCACGAAGCAGTAGTTGCCCTGACTCGACATACGTGGGTCGCGTTGCGGGGTGCGCAGCCCGGGGATCTCGTCGAGAGCGTTGTTGAGCGCAATGGCATTGTCGTTGCGGATTCGGTTCTGTTCGGGGAAACGGTCGAGCTGCGCTTGGAGAACGGCACCCTGCCACTCGGTCATCCGCAGGTTCGAGCCGTAGGTCGGGTGATGATAGAACCACATGTCCTTCGCCCGGCCACAGTCCGCATACGCCCATGCGCGATCGCGGAGTTCCTCGTCGTTGCAGATCAATACGCCGCCCTCGCCGGCAGTCATCAGCTTGGAGCGTTGCATCGAGAAGCTGCCGAAGTCGCCCCACGAGCCGACGCCACGCCCTCGCCAGAACGTGCCATGGGCATGGGCGCAGTCTTCGATGAGGCGCAACCCGCGGCGAGCGCACAGCTCGGTGAGCGCGTCGAGGTCGGCAGCTGCGCCCGCAACGTGCACGGCAATGATCGCCTTGGTGCGTGGTGTGATTGCTGCTTCGGCGGCTGTGACATCAATGCACAACGTGTCGGGATCGATGTCGACCAGCACCGGTGAGGCGTTGACCGCGAGGACTGCTCCTGCGGACGCGACGAACGTCATCCCGGGCACGATCACCTCGTCACCTTCGCCGACATCGCAGGCGATGAGTGCTGCCTCCAGGGTGTGGGTGCCGTTGGTGAGCGCCATCCCGAAGCGAGCACCGTGGTACGCGGCGAAGTTGGTAGCGAAGCTCGACGCGGCAGTGCCGTTGCCCTGCCACCACCCACCTTCGTCGAGCACCTGCAGCAACCTGCCGCGCTCTCCTTCGTCCCACACCGGCCACGAGGGGTAGTCGGTGTTGCGGACCGGGTCGCCGCCGAGGATGGCGGGTGTATCGATGATGCTGGTCATACTGGCTCCAGAAGCGTTCGGGGATAGGTCGCTCCGTCGAGGGCGGCGTGGTCGCCGATGACGGTGAGATCCGGGTGATCGAAAAGGCCGCTTGCCGGCACCAGCGGTGACTGCCGTCGTGTGACCAGCGCTGTCGTGGCCTCATTCTTGGCGGCACCGGTGGCGATGAGAATGATCGAGCGCGCGCCGGCAATCGTGGCCAGACCCTGTGTGACCACCTTGTGCGGCACGTGGTCGAGACTGGCGAAGAAACGAGCGTTGTCCACACGTGTGGCGTCGTGGAGGAAACCGACGTGTGTCCTGCTCTCGATCGGTGTCCCCGGCTCGTTGAAGCCGATGTGTCCGTTGCGACCGATCCCGAGTAGTTGCACGTCGACTCCGCCGAGCTCGCACAACAGTTGCTCGTAGCGTTGGGCGGCGAGGTCAAGATCGTCCGCGTCGACGTCGGGAGCGTGCACGTGGTGGTCGGGCAATCCGAGGGGAGCCGCCAGTTGCGCCATGATCACCGCGCGGTACCGATGCGGATCTGTTGGGGCCAGCCCGACGTACTCGTCGAGCAAGCACAATTGGACATTCCCGGGTAGCGAACGAGCGCGCACCAGCTCGCGGTAGGTCAGCACCGGCGACGAGCCAGTGGCCACCCCGAGCACGTTCGGTCGCCGTTCGGTGATCAGCGCCGCAGCTGCGCGTGCCACCGCGCTCTCGTCAGCGCCGACCAAAACTCTCATCCGGTCAGCCCACGCGCAGCGCAGCGCGCACCGCATCGAGGACCCTGTCATCGACGACGAGCCCGTTTGCCTGTGAGAACCACAGCCCCTGCTCGTGCACGAAGGAGGGCATCCTGCGCAATGATGCCTCGACCTCCTGCCACGTGACGCCCAACTCGGCCAGGTCCGTGCGCATCTGTGCCAGCTCGGCGATGCGGCGCGGGCGAGCAGGATCGTTGCCCTGCAGGGTGGACATGATGAGGACGCCCAAGGTCACCAGTTCTCCGTGCATGATGGTGCGCCCG
>Ga0105047_10007903_pt1 | contig 17848 bp, 17 predicted proteins | sample MAT04_FD_78384 | JGI IMG/M metagenome (GOLD analysis project Ga0105047, IMG submission 78384) | Freshwater microbial communities from Lake Fryxell liftoff mats and glacier meltwater in Antarctica - MAT-04 (megahit assembly) | ecosystem: Environmental > Aquatic > Freshwater > Ice > Liftoff...
GCTTGCTCTTGATCCGGCTCTTAATCGTAATCTTCTTCGATGCGCTGAGATTAGGATCAAGCGCAAGAGTAAGAGAGGCGCCCCGGCGGACGGCTCGACTAAGCTGGCATTGGCCCAGAATTCAGAGTGGGTGCTGGCCCAGCGGCTCCGGGCCGAATTGCCCGCCGGCTCCCTGTCGCTCGCAGACCGGCGCTATGGCGTGGCGGCCTGCCGCCAACTCCTACAGCGGTGGCGTCTCGCTCAAGCGGCTGCGGGCCCCGGGTGGCCTACTTCCGGTGCGAGGGCCGGAGGCCTTGGCCGGTAGAGCACCACCACGTTGCCGACGCGCGTGATCATGTGGCTGCCGGTTCGCTCCGCGAGTTGCGGTGCCAACTCCCGCTTCTGTTCCTTGAGGTCGTCGAACTTCACCTTGAGCAATTCATTGTGTCGCAGGGCCTCGTCGAGCGCCGTGATGAACGCGGGGCTGAGGCCCTCCCGGCCCACCTTGAAGGTGGCCTTCATCCTCTGGGCCTCGGCCTTGAGTTTTCGGATTTCGGCGTTGGTGAGTTCGCGCATGGCGTCAGTCTGCGCAATCGCCACCGGTTTGCGATGCAAAACTCGGCCCCCTCCGCAGGGAGAAAGACCGCGTCGGCCCTAGCGAGTCGTCGCCGCCTTCAGTTGCTCGCACGTGAGCTGCCAGCCGTTACTCGGTGCTTCCACCTGGGTTGCCGCCTGCAGGGAGCGGAGATGCGGCTGGGTTCCGTGGCCAAATGCAGGTACGGATCGGCGCGGCCGCCTGGTAAGCTCAATCTCTATGTCGGCAAGACCCCGGTGAAGTTCAACCTTCCCGAAGCCGGCGCGGTGGAGCGCTTGGTGGAACTAATCAAGGATCATGGGAAGTGGGAAGTGGGTTGACGCCGGCTGAACTTAGCGCGAGCTTGCGCGCGTCTTGGACCGACTCGCTATGTCAGCCATACTTGATGAACCCAAAGTGGACCTTCACGCCGCCGTAGGCACCGCCGTGAGCTTCCTCAAACAGGCGTTTGCGCCCGCCATGGAGTTGCGGAATTTGCAACTTGAGGAGATTGAACGAACCGAGGACGGAGGAGAGTGGCTGGTCACGCTCGGATATGACGATCCGGCGGCGACCCACCCTTCCCCGATGGAACAGTTCATGCGCCCCCGACCGCTGCGAAAGTACAAAGTGGTTCACGTGGCTGCTGAATCCGGCAAGGCGGTGGCGATCAAGAACCGCTGACCTGAACCGGGCGGGGCAATTAAAGGAGATGCTGGCCCGGTCACGAACCTCTGGGGTGGCAATTGACACGCAACTCCTCCTGCTTCTCTGGATTGGAGGTTTCGACCGCGAGCTAATTGGGCAGTTCAAACGAGTCAACCAATACGTGGCCACCGACTACGACCTGCTCTTAGCCTTGGTAGCGGCGTGTCCCAAACTGGTTACTACCCCGAATGTCCTGCCCGAGGTGGTCAACCTTGCGGGCCAATTGCGAAGCCAATTGGCGGTGGAGTTTAGGGAGGAATTACGACAGACGATTCCCAAGTGGGAAGAGCGACTGTTCAGCTCGCATGAGCGCATGCATGACGAGTGCTTTGTGAGACTCGGTTTGACCGACGCGACTCTGGAGGAACTGGCCCGTCAAAACGTGTTGGTGCTCACCGACGATTTCCCGCTGTATGGAAGTCTGATGGACCAGGGGTTACCAGCGATCAATTTCACGCACTTGCGTGCGGAAGCCTATCACTGGCCAGCTTGAGCACCGGGTGGTTTCCCCGGCACGCGTAGGCAGCGGCAGGCTAAACCATCGCGTGCGCCGAAATTGCGGAGCGATTCGGGAGTTTTCAAAAGCCCGCAGCGGCACCCCGTCTGCCCTTGCGGCGCTGGACGGGAGTGCGAGTGCGTGCGGACTCCGCCGCTTACTCCAATGTCCGAATGCGCAGGTTCTTGAACTGAATCTGCATCGGCGGGCCGGCGTGGACCTGGAGCGCCAGGATGCCGGACTTGGCGGCTTTGGCGGTTTGCTCGTCGGTCACGTCCACCGTCGGCTTGCCGTTGATGAAGTGCTGGAGGTGGTTGCCCTTGGCAATGATGACGTAGTCGTTCCAATCGCCGGGCTTGATGGTGGCCTGGATTTCCTTGGTGTCGCCGACCGTCCCGGTGACTTCGATCTTGGGCTTGCCGGCGTCATCCTTGATCACGACCTTCTGCCCGCGCTGAGCCAGAATGCCGCGGCCGCCTTCTTCGTACAGAATCCCACTATAAGTCGGGCCAACCTCGAAGTCGGCCTGGTAGCCGTTCACGACGAAGTTACCCTTGTCCACGCTGCGATACTGCACGCCGGAGTTGCCGGAACTGCCGGTGAATTTGTAGGAGAAACGCAGCTCGAAGTCGGCGACGACCAGGTTCTTCCCGTCCTGCACCGGGATCAGGAAGTTGTTGCCCTTGGCCGGATTGTCGGCGGTGGTCACGGCCGTGATGGCGCCGTCCTGCACCGACCAGTGATTGGTGCGGCCAGCCCAGCCGGTGAGGTCTTTGCCATTGAAGAGACTGCGGAAACCGGCTTCGACGGGTTGCGCCAAAGCCGGGTTGACGGGAACAAATGCCAGGGCGCCGCAAGCGAGCGCCAAGAGAGTGGAGCGAAGAGGATTCATACGCGGTTCACTTGAGAGTTTGCTTGAGGAACTTCAGCCCCTTCACTGCGATCTCTTCGCGGCTCGGCTCGATCTGACGCCAGATGGCGGCGGCGGCGGCGATGATCTTCACATCTTTGGTGAAGGATTCGATGACGACCGCGCCATCGTACTTCACCGACTTGAGCGCCTTGGCGATGCCGTCCCAAGCGATGTGGTCGTTGCCTGGCGTGCCGCGGTCGCTGCCGCAGGCGTGGAAGTGGCCCAGGAGCTTGCCGGCCTTCTTGATGGCGTCGCTCTGGCACTTCTGCTCGATGTTCATGTGGAAAGTGTCCAAGTGGACCATGAGCGCAGGGCTGCCCACGTCGGCCACCAGCTTGAGCACCTGATCCACGGTGTTGATGAAGTCGGTCTCAAAGCGGTTGAGCGGCTCCACACAAATCACGATGCCCTGTTTTTGCGCGTGCTTGCAGAGGGGCTTGAGGTTCTTCACCACCGTCTTCCACTGCTGTTTCTGCGCGGCCGGTTCCTCGGCATTGCGCCGGCCCACTGCGGAATAGACGGGACCGGCCACCACGGGTGCGCCGAGCACCACGGCTTGATCAATCAAAGCGGTGAGATACTGGATCGAATTGGCCTGCGCCTCGGGCGTCCCACGCAGGTCACGATCCGGGCCGAACGCGCCGCAGACGGAAAGGCAGGCCAGGCCAGCTTTGTCCAACTGCTCACGGACGTAGGCAGGATCAATCTTGGTCGGATCGTCAACGGCGATCTCGACGCCGTCGAAGCCCCACTGCTTGAAGGTGGGGAACCACTTGGTGCTCTCGTTGGTGAACGGGAAGGTGAACAGGAAGCTATTGATGCCGAATTTCATAGGACTGAGTTTGGATTTAATAGGTTTAGGATCAGGAACAGAAAAAGGTTTTCACTCGGGCTTCAGACCGAGGCGCTCCATCTGTTTGCTCGCGCCGTTGAGGACGGGTTTGGCCTTGGCTGACTTGAGCACCTGGTTCAAGACAGGCGCGGCGTCGGCTTTGCTGCTGGCGTCGAGCTTGGAGCAAATTTTCACCGCCGCCGCGCCGGCTTCGTTGGCGAGCGCGGGATCGGCGACGTGTTGCGCGACGAGTTGCAGCGCGCCTACGGTTGGGACTTCGCCGAGGCCGGAAAGGAGGCGCTTGTTCTGCTCGGTGCTCTTGGCCACGCCGGCGAGGCCGGTCAGGATTTTCAGCCGTTGGTCGGCGGGCGCATCGGACTCGGCGCACAGTCGGACGCAGCCGTTGAACGCGGCGTCCACGGTGGCAGGATCGCTGGCCGTGGTGGCGAGCTGGAGCAAGTCGGGCGCGGCATCAAAGGTCTTCCAATCCGCCAGTGCTTCGAGGGCGTTAGCCTGCACGACCGGATCCGGATTCTTCAGTGCCAGGCGCACGAGGTCGAGCGCCTTGGCCCCACCCGCGGCACCCAGCGCGCCCAGCAAGGCCGCTTTCTGGGCCGGTTGCAGGCTCGGGAAACGTTGGCTCATGCTCTCGACGGTGGCCTCGGAATCGGTGCTGCGGCCGGCGATGCTGCTCAGCGACTGGGCAATGGCAGCCAAGTCTTCCGGCGATTTGGCCTGCGCGAGCAGGTCGAGCAGCCTGGGCATTTCGGTGGCGCCAGCCACGTCACTGATGCGCCGCAGCGCCGCGGCCCGCACCTTCGCGTCTGGGTCGGTCGTGCGGCTCCACAGGACGGGCAGGGCGCTGGGCATTTTGCGGCGGCCGAGGATTTCCAGCGCCACCAGACGCTTGGAGACATCAGAGTGGTTCAACAGGGTGAGCACGGCAGCGTCGGCTTCGGCACCCGGCAGACTGGCCAGTCCATCCTGCGCCGCTTGGGAAATGGCCTTGTCGGGATCGCCCAACAGACCCACCAGCACGGGGGCCGCGGCCGGAGCGCCGATCTGCGTCATGGCGCGCACCGCGGCCACGCGCACAGTGACATCACCACTCTTTGCCGCTGCGGTGAGCGCAGGTAGAGCCGCGGCGTCCTTGCGCCACGCGAACGTTTGGACGACGAGGATTTGCTTGTCGGTGGAGAGCTTGGGCAACTCGGAAGCAAGCGCAGCACTGATTTCCGTGCCGGGCAACTCTTGGGCGGTGCGGATGGCGGCATCCACGAGGATGAAGTCTTCGCTGCGCAACCCTCCGAGCAGGAGCGGCAGGCCAGCGTTACCGCGGGCCAGAATCGCCCCGCGCAGCGAGCCGGCACGAATCTGGTGCGGGGCAGAAGTCACTTTGCGCAAGCCGTCGTAAATGTCGGCGGCATCCTTGGCCTGGTTTTTTGCCATGCGCGCCTCAGCCGCGCGGAACAACCCTTCGCAAAGCGCGAGTTGGTTGCCGGCGGGCGCTTTGGCCAGCGCCGCTTCGAGCGACTTCACTGCGGCGGGCGTGGCGATGTAGCCGAGCGCGCGGGCCGCAGCCTGGGCCACGACGGGGTCTGCGTTATCGAGGAACTTCGCGAGCGCCTGATCTGCGCTGGCATCGTGCCGCACGCCGAGACTGCCGATGACGCCGACGAGTTGCAGGCCGTTGAGCTTGCCCAGCGCATCGCGCAAGGCCGCATCCGCGGACGCGTCAGGGATCGTCTCCAAGGCATAGCGGGCCATGTGGTTCATCTCCGCATCGGGCAGCAGCGCGGCCAGCACGGGCACCGATTCCTTGGTGGCGACGCGGGCGAGTTCGCGGCAGGCATCAGCCTTCTCTTTGCGGGGAGCATCAGACTTCAGCACGGAGAGCAACTGAGCTTCCTGATTCTGGGCTGGAACAGAGGCAGCGCCAGCCAGCAACAGCGTGGCGAGGAGAGCGAGATTCAATGAGCGGGTTAGCATGGGAATAGTTTCTTCGAGGGTTGGACTTCAAGCAATCCACGGTTCGCGCTGGGCGCGGGAACGCAGGCGATTGGCCTCCGGATCGTTGAGGAACTCCTCCTTGGCCGGATCGTATTTCACATCGCGCTTGAGCCACATGGCGATGTTGGCGCCGTGGACGGCGGACATCGAGTGATGCATCACGGAGGGGTTGGCGACCGTGGGCTGACGCGATTTGACGCAGTCGAAGAAGTTGCGGACGTGGCTCATCGGGCGCTGCGTGCGGGCCTGGTAATCGCGGACGATTTGGTTGAAATCGGCCAGCAAATGCGGCGCGGAGGCCTCGGGTTTCTTGTAGCCGTCGGCGGCGGTGACCCAGCCTTCCGGGCCGTCGAACCTCATGCCACACGAGCCATGCCAGTATTTGTCGCCACGGCTGAGGATCATCTTCGCGCCATCGGCAAAGGTCGTCACCATGCCGTCGCCGGTGGGGTTATTGACGTAGCCGTAGTGGACCGGCGCGGTTTCCAACATGCCGAGCCCGGCCTGCGCCTGAGCGAAGGTGTGGGCGCCCCATTCGCCGATGCAACTGGTGTGGAAATCGTAGAAGCCCCGCCAAGCGCCGGAGACGTAGCTGGCGTTGTAGGGCCGCCACGGACAGGGGCCGAGCCAGGCATCCCAGTCCACTTCTTCCTTGGGCGGTTGGGGTTGGGCGGGCATCCAGTCGTAGCGCATCTCCGCCGCGTCCCAGGGGGCGATGTGCGCGTAAGAGGTGTGGACCTTGCCCAAGCGCCCTTGCCTGGCCATCTCGATGCAGAAAACAAAATTCGCCTCGCTGAGCCGCTGCACGCCGGTCTGGTAAACGCGGCCATAGCGCTGCGCGGTTTCCACCACGGTGCGGCCTTCGGCGATGGTCATGCAGGAAGGTTTTTCGGAATAGACATCCTTGCCCGCGCGCATGGCCATGGTGGCCGCCAGCGCGTGCCAGCGATCGCCGGTGGCGATGAGCAGTCCGTCAATGTCCGGGCGGGTGGCGAGGAACTCGCGCATGTCGCTGTGCATGGTGCAGTCCTTGTTGCCGTAGTGGTTGTCCACCGTCTGCTTGAACTTCTCGCGCGAGGATTTCTTCGCGTCGCAGATGGCAATGAATTGCACATCCGGCTCCGGTAGCATCCAACTCAACACAAACGAACCGCGGTTACCGACGCCGAGGCCCGCCATCACAATGCGGCCACTGGGCGGCACGGCGCCATTGCGGCCCAGCACCGACGATGGGACGATCAGGGGAGCGGCGGCAACGGCACCAGCGGCGGTGAGCGTGGACTTGAGAAAACTCCGGCGGGTCAATGAGTTCATGGCGTGTTTGGCGAAGGGAGACAGACGACTGGGCAACGAGTTGAATTCAGCGCGGGGCATTTTGTGGGCAAGCGGGGTTGGTTTGGCAAGCGTCCGATTGGAAAACCTGAGCCAGCGCAGCGCGAATGCAGGAAGGCGAGGAAGGCCCTGATGACGGGCTGGAACTCGGTGGTTGGGAGTCCCGGCTTCAGCCGGTCGGTGCCGAAACCGCCTGAATTGTTTGGCCGAAAGGCTTGAATGCCTTCATGCATACGCGCTGGCGCCAGCGCCGACGTGCCGCACGCGCGTGGGCGCACTGAAGTGCGTCGAGGAAACTGGTTGCCCCAATCCGATCAGGGAATGGCGGCAGCGCCCCACGAGCCTCCCCGCAGATTCGGCGACCACCGCAAATGAAGATCGAGCGGTGCCCATCTGTGGTTGTCGCCGAATCTGCGGGGCATCGTACCAGAGCAGGGCAATCCATCCCGGCTGCCTTCCACCGGCGCCAAAGCGCAGCATGGCAACCAACCCGCTGGCAGTCTGTTCCGATGCCCCGCGGCCAGTCGCCGGCCAACGCTTGTCGCGCCAGGCCAACGGACCAAGTATCTCGCTCCATGCCACCCCTCCCCTGCTCTACTTCACGCTATCTGGCGGCTCTCCTGGCCCTCGCTTCGCCGGTGGCCTCGCTGGCGCAAGCCGCGCCCCGCCTGCCCGGCCCCGAAATCAACCTCAAGCTCGCCGCCCCCATCAAGACATGGGACGAAGCCATCCCCCTCGGCAACGGCACGATGGGCGTCCTGCTCTGGGGCGAGGGCAGCACGCTGCGCCGCTCGCTCGACCGCGGCGATCTCCGGGACGAGCGCCCGTCCAAGCGCTTCACCGAGGTCCGCGGCCGGTTCAACTGGGCCGCCATGCAACGGATGGTCGCCGAGAACAAGATGAGCGAGCTCAACGATGTCTTTGACTCGAACTACGATTACAACGGCCCGCCCACCAAGCTCCCCGCTGGCCGCGTCGAGATCACTTTGGATCCCGCGCAAGTTGGCGAGTCCTTCGATCTGAACCTCGCCCCGGCGGAAGGCATCGCGCAGTTCAAAGGCAAAGGCGGCGAAGCGCGGCTGTTCGTGGACGCCGCGAGCGTGACCAATCCCGTTGCCGTGATGCGCCTCGCCGGCCCGCCGCTGAAAGACGTGCTTCTCAAGTCGCCCGAATCCGTGAAGAAACTCGGTTACCCAGCACCGTGCACCGGCGAGCGCGAGGGCCTGCGGTGGTTTGAACAAGAAGCGGCGGATGGCTTTGCCTATGCCATCTGTGTCGGTTGGAAACGCGTTGGCGACGCGACCTTGCTCGCCGTGACCGTCGCCACGCGCGCCGAGGGCAAGAGTCCGCAAGCTGTTGCTCAACGGCGCGTCGAGGCCGCCCTCGCGGGCAGTTACGCAACCCGCATCACGCAACACGTGAAATGGTGGTCCGACTTCTGGTCTCACTCACGCATCACGTTTCCCGAATCACACCTGCTCCAGCACTACTACCTCGTGCGCTATTTCTACGGCGCCGCCTCGCGCCGCGGCGCGCCGCCGATGCCGCTGCAAGGCGTGTGGTCCGCCGACGCCGGCTCGCTGCCGCCGTGGAAAGGCGATTACCACAACGACCTCAACACGCAGATGACCTACATCGCCGACCGCACGTCGGGCGATTTCGACGAGGGACTGTGCTTCCTCGATTACCTCTGGGATCGTCTGCCGACCTTCCGCCAGTTCGCCGAGAATTTCTACCGCACTCCCGGCACAGCGGTGCCCGGCGTGATGAGTCTTGCCGGCCAGCCCCTCGGCGGCTGGGGCCAATACAGCCTCTCGCCCACCATGGGTGCGTGGTCCGCCCACCTCTTCTACCTCCACTGGCACCACACCGGCGACGACGCCTTCCTCCGCGCCCGCGCCTATCCCTTCTGCCGCGAGATCGGCGAATGCCTCCGCGCCCTGCTCAAGCCCGACCCCAACGGCGTCCTCGTGCTGTCCCTCTCCAGTTCGCCGGAAATCTTCGACAACTCGCGCCGCGCCTTCCTCAAGCCCAACAGCAACTACGACCTTGCCAGCCTGAAGATGCTCTTCCTCGCGCTCGCCGAAATGGCCGCCGCCACCGCTGACCAACCCGCCTCTACCGACTGGGCCGCCACCGCCAAGCAACTCGGCGAATTCCACGTTCGTGGGACAGGCGTCGCGCCTGTCTCCCATCTCAATCCCAGTGAAAAGAAATCAGAGTCAGGCGCGACGCCCGACCCACTGTGCCTCCTCCTCGACGAATCCACTCCGCTCCCCGGCAGCCACCGCCATCTCTCGAACCTCATGCCGCTGCACCCCTTCAACCTCATCACCACCGACGGCGGCGAGCGCGACCGCCAGATCATCGCCGTGAGCCTCAGCATTGGGACAGCAAAGGCACCAGCGGTTGGTGCGGCTACAGCTTCTCCTGGATGGCCTGCCTGCGCGCCCGCGTCGGCGACGCCGAGGCCGCGCTGCGCCACCTCGAGATCTACGCCTGCGCCTTCATTCTGCGCAACGGCTTCCACGCCAACGGCGACCAGACCAAGTCCGGCTTCAGCAGCATGACCTACCGGCCCTTCACCCTCGAAGGCAACTTCCTCGCCATGGAAGCCGTCCACGAAATGCTCCTGCAAAGCTGGGACGCGCCGGAACTAAACTTTGTCCCAGGCGGGACCAAGTTTCGTCGGGCTGCGGTTGGAGCTATCCGACTCTTCCCGGCGACGCCTTGGCGCTGGCACGACGCCGCGTTCGACGACCTCCGCGCCGCGGGCGGGCATCGCGTCTGCGCCCGCCGCGAGAACAACGCTAACACTTGGTTCCGCATCGTCGCCGGCAGCGACGGTCTGGTGCGCATCCGCGACAACTTCGGCGGACCGCAGCCCCAGTCGAATCGCCCCGGCGTGAAGCGAGTTGGCGACAACTTCGAACTCACCATGAAGCGCGGCGAAGTCCTCGAAGCCACGCTGCCCAAGCCGAAAGATATCCCGCCCGCGCCCGACAACGCCGCCGAACCCGTCGTCATCCGCAAGCAATCTGCCATCACGCCAAACAAGCTCCCGCTGCGCATCGGGGCGGACAGCCAGGAGAACAACCGCTTCGCAGGCGAAATCGCTCACCCAGCCGTCTTCGAGCGCGCGTTGACGGCGGCGGAAATCCGCCAACTCGCCAGCCGCGGAAGCAGCCAGCCCGCAAACCCGCCCGGCTGCGTCGTGATGCTGGCGCAAGGAGACCCAGGAGTGCTGACGAACCTGGGGAACCCACGAGTCACAGCAAAGCCAGTGGGGGAGCTTCGCGCGTCCGTGTTGAGTGATGATCTGGCCGGGCGCGACATGGTTCTCGCCGGCCAAGGCTATATCGAGATTCCACACGACAATGCTCTCGACGGCCTGGAAGGTTTGACGTTGGCCGCATGGATTCTGCCGCGCGCGGCTCCGGCCAGCGGCATGAGGATCATCGGCAAATCCCCTGTCGGCGAGGCGAGCGGCTACCTGCTCGACACTTATCCCGGCAACTCGCTGCGCCTCATCACTCGCGACCCGCGCCTGACCTGCAAAGCCAATCTGCCGACGAACCAATGGTCCCGCGTCGCCGCCACCGTGAACGGCCAGACGGGCAAACAAATCCTTTACCTCAACGGCAAACCTGTGGCGGAGAGTGATTGGGAATCTCATGGGCTTTTCCCCAGACGGTAGGAGCCGACGCTAGGAGAACCCGACGTCCGTTGACCGGGCCGCGCAGCGAGGGATCCGCAGCGGTAGGGCGGCGTTGCCGCGCCGCCACTTGCGCCGAGGCGGAGCGGCAACTCTGCCCTACCAGGTTCATAGAGAGGGAAATCGAACCGCGGCAGAAGACGGACGCACCAAGACGCTGGCGCGACGGTTGGGCTCTTCCCTGGATGGCTTGGCCGAAAACCGGAGAATGCACTGCGCTGCCCTTTCCCCGACTGACTCTGACTCGCCTCTCCAGCGCGCTTGCTCGGCGCGGGTGATTGCTCCACCTCGCCCGGGGACCGGCTACCCGCCAATCGCGGTCATGGGCCGGCAGGGTTGGTATTGCTTGCCGAAGCCATGTTCCAGCGGCTTGCGCCGCAGCGCGGCCAACAGCACCTCGCGCACGGCCTCGTCGGAGGGCGCGGCGCGCAGGGTTTCGCGGAGATCTAGCTCTCCGTGGTCGCCGAGACAGGGACGGATTTTGCCGTCGGCGGTCAGCCGCAGCTTGTTGCAAGTCTCGCAAAAGTGCGGCGTGGTCAGCGCGCCAATGAACCCGACCAGCGCGCCGGTGCGCTGGAGCCGGTAATACTTTGCCGGCCCCCAGCCGAGGTAATGGCTGGGCTGCGCCTCCAACTCGTCACGCTCCGTCAGCAGCCTCATGGCTTCGGTGACGGGGAAGAAGTTTGCCTCCGTGAGCACGTCCGCGGAGGTGACGGGCATAAGTTCGATGAAGCGCAGGGGCAGGCCGTGCTCGGCGGCGAACAGCACCAGCGGCCAGATTTCCGGCTCGTTCACGCCGCGCATGAGCACGCAGTTCAACTTCACCCGGTCGAAACCCGCTGCGACGGCGGCGCGGATGCCGGCCAGCACGCTGTTGAGATCGCCCCCCGTCACCCGCCGGTAGATCGCCGCGTCCAGCGCATCCAGGCTGAGGTTCACCGTGCTCAGCCCGGCGGCGCGCAGCGGTTGCGCCAGCGTGGCCAACCGCGTGCCATTGGTGGAAAGGCCGATGCGCTCGACGCCCGGAATCGCCGCCATCGAACGCACGATTTCGATCACGTCGCGTCGCACCAGCGGTTCGCCGCCGGTCAGGCGAAACTTGCGGAAACCCATGCCCGCCGCCACGCGCACGACGCGGAGGATCTCGTCAACGGTCAGGTGGTCGGGTTTGCTCTCCCAGCCCTTGTAGCCTTCCGGCATGCAGTAAAGACAGCGCTCGTTGCACCGGTCGGTGACCGAGATCCGCAGGTAGTCAATGGTGCGGCCGAAGGGGTCCATGAGGGTTAGGGGGAAATCCGAAGTCCGAAATCCGAAGTCCGAAGGAAATCCGAAACCCGAACTCCGAACTCCGCAACCGGCGCGTTGGGAACCGCCGCCGTACCCCGCCAGCGCAGTGAGCTGCGCATTCGGATTTCGGGTTTCGGATTTCCTGCGGATTTCGACATTCGGATTTCGGATCTTAGTTCGTCGCGTGCGGATCTTCGCCGCGCAGATGCGCCACGGCTTCACGAATGGCCGGCGCGAGAATCTCCAGACATTCGCGGACCGCCGAAGGTTTTCCCGGCAGGTTGACGATGAGCGAACAGCCGCGCGTGCCGGCCGTGGCGCGGGATAGAATCGCGGTCCTGACTTTCCCGAAGGACTGCATCCGCATGATCTCGCCGAAGCCGGGCAATTCCTTCTCCAGCACGGCACGCGTGGCTTCCGGCGTCACGTCGCGGGGGGAAATCCCGGTGCCGCCTGTCGTCACGATCAAATCGCAGTGGGCGTCGTCGGCGAACTCGCGGAGTTGCGCCGAAATCAATTCCGCCTCGTCGGGAATCACCGCCGCCACGAACTGCGCGTCCGCCCCGAACACATCCCGCAGCACGCGCTCGATCTCCGGCCCGCTGCGGTCCTCGTAGAGGCCCGCGCTGGCGCGGTCGCTGATGGTGAGGCGGCCAATCTTCATTGCTTGGTTTTCTCCACCACGCGGACGCCTTCGATGCGCATGGTCTTGTCCACGGCCTTGCACATGTCGTAGAGCGTGAGCGCCGCGACGCTGACGCCGGTGAGTGCCTCCATCTCGACGCCGGTCTGGGAAGCGGTTTCCGCCACGCACGTCACCTCGATGGCCGCGCGCCGCACTCGGAAGCTCACTGCCACATGGCACAACGCCAGGGAGTGACAGAGCGGGATTAGTTCCGCCGTGCGCTTGGCGGCCTGGATGCCGGCGATCTGCGCCACTGTCAGCACATCGCCCTTGGGCAGCGCGTTTCGCTTCAGCGCGCGAATCGTCGCCGGCAGGCAAACCAAGGTGCCCTCGGCCACCGCGCGGCGGCGCTGCACCGGCTTGGCGCCCACATTGACCATGCGGGCCGAGCCGGCGGCGTCGAGGTGGGAAAAAGGTTTCCTGGATTTCATGCTCGTTCGGTTGTGAAAGAAAACTCCACCTGGCTGCCGCTCGTCAATTTTCCTGCCCCCGCTGCCAAATGGATCAGGGCGTTCGCGGTGGCGAGTGCGGTCAGGTCGCCGGAACTGCTCCAGCGCAGCGGCGTGAGGCTGACCGCGCCGTCGCTGAGTTCCCAGCGTGCCGGCCAGAAGGTTTCCCGCGCGTTGCCGCCGCCGTCCAAGTCCGCCGCCAACACCCCCATTTGAAACGCGTCGGGAGCTTCGTCCGTCCGTCCGGCGAACGCCTCCAGAGCAGCGCGGACGTAAAGGTTGAGGCAGACAAAATGCGCCAGCGGATTGCCCGGCAGCCCGAAAGCCAGCGTGCCGCCCCGCTGCGCCACGATGAGCGGCTTGCCCGGTCGCGCCGTGGTTCTGCGGACGTGAATCGTGAAGTCGAGCGACTCCAGCAGCCGGCGCGTGAAGTCGTGTTCCCCGACGCTGGCGCCCCCCGAGATCAGCCACAAATCCGCCCCTTCGGACTTCGGACTTCGGACTTCGGACTTCAGCCGCTCCTCATCCTCGGCCACGCATCTCTGCTCGGGCACGATTCCCCATGGCGCGAGAAACGCCCGCACCAGCGTCGAGTTCGAGTCGCGAATCTGGCCGCGTCCCGGAGTCTGATCGGGCGGGACAATTTCGTTGCCGGTCGCGAGGTGCAGCACACGGGGCAGGCGGGTGACCCGCGGTTGCGCGCAACCGATGCTCGCCAGCAACGCCAGCGTGCCCGCCTGCAAAACGGTTCCAGCTTCCACCAGCGCCTGCCCGGCCCGCGCATCCTCGCCGCGTGAACGGATGTTCCGCTCCTCGTTGCGACGCAGCACGGTGAGCCGGTCGCCTTCAACGTGCACGTCCTCTTTCATCACCACTTGCAAGCCGTCGCCCGGCAGCGCACCGCCGGTGGCGACCCGCATCGCCTCGCCCGCTCGCAGCTCACGCGGCTTCCAATCGCCCGCACGGATTTCATCCACGATACGGAATTGTGTCGCGCAGTCATCTAATCGCACCGCGTAACCATCCACCGACGAGCGGTCGAACGGCGGCTGATCCTCCAGCGCGCAAGCTGGCTCGCGCAGAGTGCGGCCCAAGGCTTCCGCCAATACCACGCGCTCGGCCGCGAGCGGACGGCCAAGCTGCCGGAGCAGCGCCAGCACTTCGGAGGCGCTGGCAGCGCGCGGCTCTCCAGTGGCACAGGCATCCTGCCTGTGCGGTTCAAGGTCTTGCCGGGATGCGGTTTCGCTGCTTGCTGCGGAAGCTGGTTCGCACCGGCAGGATGCCTGTGCCACTAAAACGGCCCGCCGTTTCCAGATCGGCACATCCTGCTTCAAGCGATCCATGAACTCGGCGACCAGCGCCAACGCCTCGGCGCGGTGCGCGGATGCAGCCACGACCTGGATGGCCGCCTCGCCCACGGGCACGACCCCCACGCGATGGGTCACCCGCACATACCTGCACGGGTGCGCCACCGCGAGGGCTTCGAGGATTCGCCGCATCTCCCGCTCGGCCATCGGCGAGTAAGCCTCGTATTCCAATGCGGCAATGGGCTGGCCATTTTCCTCGCCGCGCACCAGGCCGGCAAATTCCACCACCGCGCCCGCGCTGCCGGCCAGTTCGTTGGGCAACGCGCGGCGCAGGTCAATCGGCTCCAGAGTGATGGCAATTTCGATTTGCATGACTCAGCCACCAGAGACGGGCGGGATCAAGGCCACTTCATCCGTGTCCGTGAACCCGGCCTCGCGCCCGACATATTCCGAATCTTTCGCCAGCCGGACGCAGCCGCGAAAAGGTGCGAGGCCGGGATGCACGGCGATCAGCTTGCGCCAGAGGCCGTCGCTGTCCACGTCGCCGGTCGCCAGTTCAATCTGCGCGTGGCCGACGACGTCTTTGAGCTGAGCAAAAAAGAGGATGCGCATAATTATTCATTTGCCGGTTACCAGAAGCTTCGCCGCCGCAATCCACAGCACCACGGCCAGCACTCGCCGGAAGGTGGCGGCGTTCCAGCGGATCACGCCAAAGTGTGTGCCGGCCAGCGCGCCCGCGGCTCCCATCGCTGGCGCGGCGAGCAACGCAGGCTGCGCGATGAGCGCCTGCTGGCCAAGCCCGATCAATCCGGCCACTGAGTTGACGACGATGAACAACGCGGAGATTCCGCCAGCGGTTTTGGCCGGAGTCCAGCGCAGAAAAATCAGGAGCGGCGTCAAGAACACGCCGCCGCCGATGCCGGTCAGTCCGGCGAGCAGACCCAGCGTAGCGCCAGTGGCCAGCGCGACGGGCGAGCGCGCGGGTCTTGTGGCGGTTTCGCCAGCATCGCGATGGCCCCAGCCAAGCATCCAGCCCGCGCCAAGCAAGGTGAGCCCAAGCACAACGGCGTAGGCGCGGCCTTCGAGGTGGAGCCGGCTGCCGAGCCAGGCGAGCGGAATAGAAGCCGCGGCGAGTGGCGCGAAGACTTTCCAGTCGAAGAAGCCCGCCCGGTGGAACCGCCACGCCGCGATGGAAGCGACGACGCAATTGATCCAAAGCGCGCCAGGGCGCGCCAGCGCTGGCGTCACCCCGAGCAGCGCCATCACGGCGAGGTAGCCAGTCGCGCCACCGTGGCCGACCGACGAGTACAGACACGCGACCACGCCGACGGCGGCGAGCAGGATTACCACGGTGAGTGTGTTGAGTTCGGGCACGGTAGATTTCCAATCATTCGTCCGGTTAGCCTGCGGCGGCGGGGAGCGATTCCGGCTCCCGAAAATTCCGGACCCTCAGCTCAGCCGGCCGTAGCGCTTGGACATGACTGTCGTAAAACAGTCCGTTCATGCGTCCGCCGTGGCGCGGCGGGTAATGGCTTTCGGTCGTGAAGGGCAGCCAAGGCAGAAGTGGCGGTGTGGCGACGCGGCTGTCCGAACAGCCCGGGCTGCGCCGGTGGTCCCAAACGATCAACCGCTCGCTGGGCTGCGTGGCGTAGCTGTCACGCTGTCCCGTCGGGCTGCCCGTGCTGTAGTTCAGCCCGTTGCTGCATTGCCATTGCGCTTCGATGGGGCACTTGAAGATGTTCGTCGTCCCGAAATAGGGCGAGAGCAGGCCGAGTTTGTAGCCGGCCCCCGGTGGGCCGTCGGGAACTTGCGTCGGGTCGTACGGCGCCCACCAGATTTCGTTCGGGCCGGTCGGGGGTGGATTATTCGGGGCAGTGCCGCTGGGAACGTCGGCGGTCAAGCCGTACGGATGGTTCGGCGTGTCCGGGCAGAGGCGCTGGGGCACGTTCACGTCGTTGTTGTCGGGGCGATACAAGTGACAGGCGATGCCAATTTGCTTGAGGTTGTTGAGACAGTGGGTTTGTCGCGCCTTGCCTTTGGCTTTGGCCAGCGCAGGCAACAGCAGTCCTGCCAGAATGGCGATGATGGCAATGACGACAAGCAGCTCAATCAAGGTGAAGGCTTGATCGCGGTGACGGTCCCGGGCGATGACATTGGGCGCCACCCGTGGGAGCGAAGAACCCGGCGATTCCGGCAAATCGAGCAGGTCGTCGAACTCCCGGTATCGTTGCATGAAGCTCGCGACGTAGGAGCAGCGCGGGACAATTCTCCAATGTTGTCGGCGCGCCTCGTCCAGCGCCGCCCGGACCAGCGTGGCGGCCCCGCCCCGCCCGCGCAATTCGTCGGGGACGAACGTGTGGTCCAAGAGGCAACGGTCGCCCTCACGACTGTAGCTGAGAAAAGACAGAGACCCCTCGACTCGCGTCTCAAAGCGCTGGTCGGCGAGGTTGTGCAGTACCACTGGCTGAGGAGGGTCCGCATTCATGGCGTTGGGCTGCACGACCTTCACCGCGCCACCAAAGCTTGCTCGAAATCTTCCAGCAAATCCTCCGCGTCTTCGATGCCGACAGAGACGCGCACCAAACCGTCGCTGATGCCGGCGCGCTCGCGCTCGGCAGGCGTCATCAGGCGATGCGACGTGCGGCTGGGAACGCAAACGAGGCTCTCCACTCCGCCCAAACTCAACGCCGGCATGACCACGCGCAAGCGGCCCAGCAGGGGGTCCACCTGGCCGGGATCGCGCAATTCAAAAGAAAGCATCCCGCCAAAGCCGCGCATCTGCCGCGCCCCGAGGGAGTGATCAGGATGCTCGGTCAGTCCGGGATAGTTGACTCGCGCCACCGCGGGATGCGCTTGGAGAAAGCGCGCGAGTTGTCCGGCGTTTTCGTTGTGCTGACGGACGCGCAGGGCCAGCGTCTTCAAGCCGCGCTCAAGTTGGTAGCAGGCGTGGGCGTCCAACGTGCCGCCGTGATTCGTGGCACACTCGGTGAGGCGGCGGATGACCGCCGCGGAGGAAACCACCACGCCGGCGTTCACATCGCTGTGGCCGTTGAGATACTTCGTGGCGCTATGGAGGACGGCGTCGAAGCCGAGCGGGATGGGGTTCTGGTTGATCGGCGTGGCGAAGGTGTTGTCGATCACAGTCAGCACGCCGCGCTCGCGGCCGAGCCTGGCAACGGCGGCAAGGTCCACGCATTGCAGCAGCGGATTGGACGGCGACTCAATGTAGATGAGGCGCGTGTTTGGCCGCAGGGCGGCGGCGAATTCCTCGGCCTGGCGGCTGAAGGAAACTTCGACCCCGAAGCGGACGATTTCCTTCGTCACCAAATGGAACGTGCCGCCATAGAGGTCAGCCTGGAATGCGGCGTGGTCGCCCGGCTTGAGATACGCGAACAGCAGGGTGGAAATCGCAGCCATGCCCGAGGCGAACACCAGCGCGTCCTCACCCTGCTCCAGCGCGGCGAGCTTGCGGTTGATCACGCGCTGATTGGGCGTATTGAAGTAGCGCGGGTAGATGTTCTGGTTCGCGGAATTGGGAAACGCGTAGGCCGTGGAAGTGAA
>Ga0105047_10007905_pt1 | contig 17846 bp, 15 predicted proteins | sample MAT04_FD_78384 | JGI IMG/M metagenome (GOLD analysis project Ga0105047, IMG submission 78384) | Freshwater microbial communities from Lake Fryxell liftoff mats and glacier meltwater in Antarctica - MAT-04 (megahit assembly) | ecosystem: Environmental > Aquatic > Freshwater > Ice > Liftoff...
CGCCACCGCCGACTCCCGCGCCGCCACCGACTCCCCCGCCACCACCGACTCCCGCGCCACCACCGGCCCCCGCGCCACCACCGACTCCCGCGCCACCACCACCCCCGCCCGCCCCCGAGCCACCGCCGGTACCCCCATCGGGAATCGCAGCGGAGTCGAGGGTGAGCGTCATCTCCTGTACTTCGCCTTGATCATTCAGGTCGTAGCTGCGCGTGGCGGTCACGTCTTCCACCGACGGCGGATCGCAGTTGGGCGCCCTGAAGCCGATCGCGTAGGGGATGATCTGCCCGCGGATGTTCTCGGTCTGCACCACACCGACGACAATCGGCCTGCCGTTGGGCGGGCGCTTCACGCCGGGCACAGTCTCGAAAGTGTTGTCAGGGCCGATCTTCTTCACGCCGACCTTGACGCATTGCGACTGCGAAGACGGCCCGAAGGCGACGTTGATCTGCAGCCCCGCGCCCGGCGAACCGGAACACCCGACCACGAGAACCGCGACAGCGACGACCCAAGGTGAGCGCACCGGGGGATTGTGCCTGCAGCGCTGCCCTTACGCGAGGCCCGCCTCTGCCTGGGCGTTCATCCGCGTCACGCGCTCGGCGAAAGCGGCGAGGCGGTAGAGGACGGTGCGGCGCGAGACGCCCAGCACGGCGGCGACCTTCGACTGCTCCATTCCCTTCAGGTGGTACATCACGGCTGGCGCCTTCTCTTCTTCCGGCGTCTCGAGCAGCACCTTCTCGGCGAAGTCCTTCGACACCACCGACTCCATGAAGTCGTCGTCGCGCTGCTCGGGAACTTCGGCCACCGGCTCGGCGTGGCGGCGGCCGTCGCGCAGCATGTTCAAGCAGTGGTTCGTGGTGATGCGGTGAATCCAGGGCAGCACCGCGGCCTCGTGCGGCGCCGAGCCCATGTGCTTCATCACCTTGATGAACACTTCCTGCGTCGCGTCTTCCGCCGCAGCAGGGTTCTTCAGCAGCCGGCGGCAGCGCGCGTAGATGGTCGGCCCGAACCGGGCGTACAGCGTTGCGACCTTGTCCATCGTGGCTGCCTTGGTCATCGGTGATTCCCCTTGGAGGTGCGTTGGATACAGATGCCTACATTGTCGCCTGTGCGTGACAAGGGTTGCGCGTGGGTGCTCCAATGTAGGCAAACGAGGCTTACAACTGGCCAATTCGTCTGCGATTACAGTGGCTTGAACCGGTGTCCATGACGTTAGAATCGCTAATACATTCGAAATCAAGCGCTGCACACCTGATGGGGCAGAGGTGTCGGCGAATCCCGCGTAAACCCTCGCCCGCTCCAAATCCGTAGATAGAGTCTTGACGACTCTATCGGCGGTCATTAATACTCCATTGTCGGAAAGGACGGCCCCATGACCTCGATGCTCGCGACAGACGGCTACAAGTTCTCGATGGCGGAGGCCGGCTGGCCGCTGCGGCGCGAGACCTTCTATTACGCGCACCGGAAGGGCGGAGCGCAGGTGGTGCCGTTCGACGCGGTGGCCGAGCTGAAGGGGCTGCTGCCGCTGGGGACGCCGGCCGAGTACGCGTACCTGCAGGCGAACGAGTACGAGATGGGCGGGGGCTTCAAGGCGGCGATCGCCCAGCACGCGCTCGAGGTCCGCGCGCTGCCGAAGGGCGCTGTCTTCTACGACCGGGAGCCGGTGTTCAGCGTCACGGGCTGTTCGGCGCTGGGGTCGTGGCTCGAGCCGCTCCTTCTTCAGTGGAGCTTCCGGATCCAGGTGGCGAGCGTGGCGCGGTTTGCGCCGGACACGTTGGCGGCGGCGGTGAGGGTGGTGACGTGCGAACGGCAGCGCGAGCTGGTGCTGCAGACGCTGGACGCGGTCGGGGTGAAGGCGCCCGAAGTGGCGGTCGACAGCGACGGCTACGTGAAGCGGGTCCGCGCGCGCGTCGAAGAGTTGGTGCAGATCGTCGGCGACCCGACGCGGCTGTTCGAGGTCGGCCTTCGCGCGGCGTCGTGTCTCGAGCAGCACGCGCTGGCGCTCGAGGGCTGCAAGCAGGCGGGGATGACGCGGACGAGCAGCGTCCTTGCCGCGATGCAGCTCGGCCTCGTCCCCGTCGGCACGATGGGCCACGAGCACATTCAGCGGTACGGCAGTGACGACGTCGCCTTCCGCGCGATGAGCGAGCGCCGGCCGCAGCGCAGCAGCTACCTGCTCGACACCTTCGACACGATGGCGTCCGGGCTTCCCGCGGCGCTCGCGCTGATCGCCGAACGCAAAGGAGCCGGCGACAGCATTCGCTACGACTCAGGCGACAAGGAAGCGCAGTACGCGTTCGCCTGTCAGCGGTCGCGCGAGCTCGGCATCATGCCGGTGCAGATTCTCGAAGACGGGTTCGACGCGGTGCAGACGCGGCGCTTCGAAGACTTGCGCGCGAAGGAAGGCGTGCCCGCGACGCACCAGGTGTACGGCTACGGCGGGTACCTGGTCGCGGGGACCTCGGGTACGCCGCTGACGAGAGATCGCGTCGCTGCCGTCTACAAGCTGTCGCAGACGGGCAAGCGCCCGACGATGAAGTTTGCCAACGAAGCGGGAAGCGGAAAGCAGAGCGTTCCAGGCAGGCCGGTTCTGTTCCGACGCGAGTTGCCGGGGGGCACAGGCCCCGTGGGCATCGTCGGCCAGGAAGGAGAGCAGCCGCCGTCGGGCTACTTCCTTCTGACTGGAAGCGCAGATGCCCGCCCCGCGCCAGAGGCAGAGGCCGCTCGCGCGAGCGGTCTCGGTTTTTCGCAAAGTACGGCTGACCTGATGGCGGCGTGCCGCAAGGCGGCGTTCGGGTGAGCTACCTGCTCGCCACCGGCTCGGTGCAGGGACGCGAGCACGCGCGCCTGTTCCGCAACAACCAGGACGGGGTCTGCGCCCGCATCGACGGCAGCCTCGCGGTGGCGGTGGTGACCGATGGCTGCGGAAGCGGAGCGGACAGCGAAGTCGGGGCCCGGCTCGGCGCGCGCTTCCTCGCCCAGCACGTTCCTTCGCTCGCTCGCACGACCCCCGTGGGCCCTGAGCTGGCGGACAAGGCGCTCGAGGCGCTGGTGGGGTGGATGCGGACGGTGGTCGCTGGCCTGGATGAAGGCGCGATCGCCGACCAGTGGTTGTTCACGGTGCTGTGCGCGGTGATGGACGAGAAGACGTCGCTCATCTTCGGCGTCGGAGACGGGGTGTGGCGCGCAGACGGAGTGGGGCGGGTGCTCGAGGCGGGCGAGAAGAACGCTCCTGATTATCCGGGCTACCGGTTGGTGCCGGCGCTCGGCGAGAAGACGGGAGTGCCGGTGGTGCACTTCTGCGGCGAGGCGAAGTCGGTGTCGATCGCGACCGATGGGCTTGCCCACGCGTCTGGAATTCTCGATGGGCTGCACGATGACGGGTTGATCTGGCGAAACCCGATGTCGCTGCAGCGCCGGTTGCGCGTGCTGGCGGACCGCGATCGCCTGCTGCACGACGACACCACGGTGGCGCTGTTGAAGAGAGGTGCGTGATGGAGCTGTTCCTCGATCAGAAGAAGGTGCGGGTGACCGACGCCGACCTCCTGGGCGAGGGCGGAGAAGCGCGCGTCTACCGGCACCACGACCTGGCGCTGAAGGTGTTCCACCGCGTCGACGCGGCCAAGGCGCAGAAGCTCGAGAAGTTTCCGCGCGGACTTCCTTCGGCTGTCGTCGGGCCGGTCGGGCTGCTGTGGAATGCGAAGGGCGAGCTCGCGGGCTACGCGATGCCGGCCGTGAAGGGCGCGGAAGAGTTTGCCCGGTTGTCGCAGCGCCGCTGGCGCGAAGGCGCGGTCAGCAACACCTCGGTGCAGCAGCTGTTTGCGAATCTCGCGGGCGTGTTGGGCGACGTGCATCGCGCGGGAGTCGTCGTCGGCGACTTCAACGACGGCAACGTGTTGTTCCGCGGCGAGCAGCCGTTTCTGATCGACGCCGACTCGATGCAGTTCGCGGGGCTGCCGTGCAGCGTCGGGCACGAAAGGTTTCTCGACCCGCGGTTGTACGGCGTCGATCTTGCTGCGGCGCCGCGCTTCGAACCAGGCAGCGATTGGTACGCGTGGTCGGTGCTGCTGTTCTCGAGCCTGCTGTACGTGCACCCGTTTGGCGGCATCCACAAGAAGCACGGAACGCCGCTGCGCCGGGCCGAGGCGCGGGTGAGCGTGCTGCGCAAAGACGTCGCGTATCCGCGCCACGCGGTGCACTTCGGGGTGCTGCCGGATGAGGCGCTCGCCTGGTTCGAGGCGGTGTTCGAGAAGGACGAACGGAGCCCCGCTCCTCCGCAGGTGTTGGGACTGAAGTGGTCGACGTGCGCGTGTGGCGTGTCGCATGCGCGCGCCGTGTGTCCCGAGTGCCAGACGCTGGGGCCCGCGTCGGTGCGGCAGGCGATTCGTTCGCAGGGGCGGTGCACGGCGCGCACGGTGTTCCGCACGACCGGCCGGATCCTCGCGGCCGCGATGCGCGGGGGCCTGCGGTACGTCTACGAAGAGGGCGGGGTGGTGCGCCGGGAAGATGGGACCCCCGTTGCCGTGCATCCCGAGAGTGCCGAGCGGACTGCCGTGCATCCCGAGAGTGCCGAGCGGACTGCCGTGCATCCCGAGAGTGCCGAGCGGACTGCCGTGCATCCCGAGAGAAGTCGAGGGATGAGCCACCTCAGCGCCACGGAACCAGCAAGGGCCGGGACGCGCTTCTTCATCGCAGGCGCGAGCACGTGGATCGCGGACGCGACGGGCGCAGTGACGCGGACGGAAAACGGACGCGCGGTGGAACGCACCTCGACCGGCCTTCGCAACACGGTGCCGGTCTTCGCGGCGTCGTCGTCCGTGGCCTACCGCACGGAGGCCGACTGGCTGGTCGACGAGGTGACGGGCTCGCGCATCGGGCAGATCCTCGAGGGGCAGACGTGGATGTGGGCGGGCGAGCGGCTGGGGTTCGGCTTCTACCGGGCGGGCAACTTCACGGCGGGCTTCCTCACCACGCCGGGCCGCGCGGGACTTCGCGAGGTGAAGCTGCCGCACCTCAAAGGGCGGCTCGTCGAGGCGGACGCGGTGTTCGACGAGGCGCACGTGCTGCTGTCGTGCGTGCTCGAGGTCGACGGCCGCGAGACGACCTTCCTCTTTCTCTTCGCCGCCGACGGCACGCTGGTCGCTGACGCGAGTGGGCCGCGCTCTGAACGGATGTTCGCGAATGCGCACGGCCGCGCGCTGCTGCACGGGCGCGTCGTCGCTGCGACGGACGAAGGGTTGTTGTCGTTGAAGGTGGACGGTGGCCGATTGGTCGAAGGGACTTTGTTCGCGGACACCGAGCCGTTCGTCAGCGCGGGTGACGAGCTGTACCCGCAACCCGATGGAAGCCTCTACGCCGTCGGTACCCGCGAAGTTCTGCAGTTGACGCTGTCTTGAAAGGAGAACGCCATGGGCTTGCCCTTCCCTGATTTCTACGACCCGAAGCAGGTGTCATCGCTGTTCCTCGAGCGCGGTGGCCTCGTTGCCGAGGCTGGCGAGGCGTACGCGAAGAAGCACAACATCAAGCCCGCGGGGCAGGACAAGTTCCGCGTCGCCGCGTTCGGCATCGATGTGCAGGTCGGCTTCTGTACTCCCGGAGCGAGCCTCTTCGTCCCCGGCGCCGTCGAAGACACCACGCGCACCGTCGAGTGGCTGTACCGGAACCTCGACAAGATCAGCGGGCTCTTCTTCTCGATGGACACGCACCGCGTGTTCCAGATTTTTCACCCGGCGTGGTGGGTCGACGCGCACGGCAAACACCCGGCGCCGATGACTCCGGTGTTCTACGAAGACGTGCGCGCGGGGAAGTGGACGGCGGTGTCGCACCCGCGCGAGTCGCTGGAGTACTGCAAGAAGCTCGAGGCGAACGGAAAGTACGTGCTGACCATCTGGCCGTACCACACGCTGCTCGGCGGCCTGTCGCACGCGCTGGTGCCCGCGGTAATGGAGGCGGCGCTGTTCCACGCGCACGCGCGCAAGCATCAGACACACTTCGAGACCAAGGGCACGCACGCGATGACCGAGAACTATTCGGTGATGTCTCCCGAGGTGACGGAGGTCGGCGGCCAGGTCGTCGGCGGCTTCAACACGCCGTTCTTCAAGATGCTGATGGAGTACGACCGCGTCTACGTCTTCGGCCAGGCGAAGAGCCACTGCGTGCTCTCGACGCTGAACGACATCCAAGCCCATCTACAGCAAACCGACCCGAAGCTCGCCGAGAAGATCTGGATTCTGGAGGACGCGATGAGCCCGGTGCCGGCTCCGCCGCTGAACCCGCTGCCCGATTCGCTGAATTTTCCGAAGATTGCTGAACGCGGCATCGAGCAGTGGCGCAAGGCCGGGATGAAGGTCGTGAAGACGACCGACCTGGTCACGCCGTAACCGTAGGGGCGGACTCGGAAAGCGGAGAGCCCCGTTCATCCCGAGAGAAGTCGAGGGATGAGCCTCCTCGGTGATCCGTTCGCACACGTCGGGTGGGTGCCGTGACTCTGCGCAGGCTCATCCCTCGACTTCTCTCGGGATGAACGGGGCTCTCCTCTCCTCTCCTCTCCTCTCCTCTCCTCTCCTCTCCTCTCTTCTCTTCCAACTTCACCCACCACCCCGGGCATGCGTGTGTCCGGAAACCAGGAGACGCACATGAAAGACGACGACGTGACGGGACTTTTCGCGGGCGCAGTGACGGCGGGGATCCTCTCGGCGCAGAGCAGTTCGCTCATCACCGGCAACCTCGGCAAAGTGGTGATCGCCGGGGCGGCGGGCAAGGCGCTGGAAGACATCGTGGCCAGCGACGTGACGCTGATCACCGTGTTGATCGACGCGAGCTCGAGCATTCAAGACCGCGGCCTCGAGCAGGCGGTGCGCGACGGGCAGAACCACCTCATCGACGCGTTCGCCGGCTCGAGGCAGAAGGACGCGATCTTGATGGCGCTGTGGACGTTCTCGACGGACCTCGACGTGCTTCACAGCTACCTGCCCGTGTCCGACGCGACGCGGCTCGACGCGAAGAACTACCGCGGACGCGGGTCGACGCGCCTCTACGACACCTGGTGCGACGCGCTCGCCGCGAACGTCGCCTACGCGCAACGGCTGCGAGACGGCGGCACGCCGTGCCGATCGGTCGTGGTCGTGATTACGGACGGTGAAGACGTCGGCAGCGCGCGCACCGCCGGCAACTGCGCCAGCCTGTCGAAAGATTTGCTCGCTTCCGAACAATTCGTGCTCGCCTTCGTCGGCGTCGGCAAAGACGTGAACTTCCCGCTGGTGGCGAAGTCGATGGGCGTGCCCGATGGCTGCGTCCTCGTGCAGCGCGATGCGACCGCGTCGTCGCTGCGGGCCGCGTTCCAGCTCGTCAGCCAGTCAGCGATTCGCGCCAGCCAGGGAAAGATCCAGCCCGGCGCCTCCGCGGGGTTCTTCACGCCGTAGCGTCGAAAGGCTTACACTGTTCACCGCTTGCGCCTTTCCCTGCTCATCGCGGTTCTCTTCGTCAGCGGCTGCGACGGGCTCTATTCCTCTGATCCCGACTCGGGCGAGGGCGGCGGAATCGGCACGGGCGGCGGAGCCGGTGTGGGTGGTGGCGGAATGGGCGGCGGGGGTGGGACGGGCGGCGGACTCGGCAGCGGAGGCGGCGGAGGCCACGGCGGCTTCGGCGGCGGCACCGAATTGGACAGCGGCACCAGCGATGCGGGAATCGACGGTGGCCCCGGCGATGCGGGCTTCGACGGGGGCTCGGGCGACGGTGGCCCGCCCGTGAAGAACGTCACCTACACGTGGGCGTTGAAGGGCGCGGATCAGGAGTACTCGATCGGTGCCGGCGCCTCGGCCACCCACATTCTCTGGGTTCGCTACCTGTTTGGCATGGCGGGAGGGAAGATCACCGCCATCAACCGCGCGACGGGCGCGTTCGTCTCGACGCAGCCGACGGATCTCGTGCCGTACAACGTCGCCGACCTCAACAACTCGGTCATGTTCCTTGGCCGCGGCGACACCGCCCCCGACGACTGGCGGGTGCAGTGGCTTGCCGCTGACGGCTTGCCGGCGAAGCGGTCGGACTCGATGCAGATGGTCGTGGCGGGCGGCGGCGTCATCGCCGGCACGATCTACGAAGAGCCGGACGCGGGGCTCGTCGCGCACGTCGTCTCGCCGAAGAACGGAAGCGGCACCCATGTCAGCGCGCTGGTGCGGCCCGATGGTGGGGTGCGGCGCACCGAGAGCCCCTGCGGCAACGTCGTCTGGTGGGACTCTGCAACCAGCTCCGACTCGACGCGCCGCTTCTTCCTCGGCGCGATCAACACGAACCAGTGTGACTTCGGCGGCAGCCAGTTCTTCGGGCCGGCCGGCAGCAACACCTTCAAGCTGGTGCTCGTGCGCTACACGGCAGCCGCAGTTCCGGGCGTGCCGCTCGTTCGCGAAGTCGCGGGAGCAAGTGGGTTGTTGAAGGGGCCCGCTGCGCTCGGCGCAAACGGCAACAGCGTGTGGATCGCGTACTACGCGCCTTCGGGCCATTTGCGCCTGGAAGAGTTCGCTCCTGACACGGTGATTTCCCGCGGCGCAGTACAGGCGACGGGTCAGGCGTACATCACCGGTCAGACGGAGGTTGGGCTGCAGGTGACCGACGTGGTGCCGCACCCGACAGGGAACCTCGTTTACGTGCTCGTCTCGGTGCACGAGAAGAAATCGAAGTGGGAGAATGAGACGACGCCTGCTCTGAACGCGTCGACCATCGCGATTTATGCGTTCGATAAGACCAGCAAGCAGCTCGCGTCGGTCACGTGGGTGCCAAGCACCAGCGCTCCGAAGCTGGCGAGCTCGATGATCCTGGTCGACGGCCAGCTGATCGTCAGCGGGCAATGCCTGTCGACGCCCACGATGCCCGTGGCGGATCCGCTGTGCAGCCCGATCCCAACCACCAACGTCTTTTCCTTCATCTTCTCTACGCCTGCGCCGTAACTACCCGTTCGGGTCGTTTCGGCGGTCGTGCGCAAAGGTGGCCAGGCGCGGGGAGTTCTCGGCATAGGCGCTGAGCGCGCAGCGGGTGCAGCTGAAGCTTTGCCAGCCACTGGCGATCGAGGCGTTGAGGCACCCGTCGTAGTGCGCGCAGTAGAGGCGGCGGTGCTTGGCGATCTCTTCTTCTCCGCGCAGGGTTGCGTCCAGCGCGGTCGGCTCAGGTTTCAGCATGGCCCTCGAACACCGACCTCGTCTAAATGTTCCCGGTGCCGCTCAACCCCAACTACGAGCAGCTCGCGCGGCTGAGAACCCTGGTGTCGCAGGCCAACGCCGGGCGGCGGGTGCGAACGCTGGATCTCGACGCGGCGCTCGAGGTCGCTCGCGAGGCGCTGGGTTCGAAGCTCGGCTTTGCCTGGAAGCACGCCGGGGATCACATCGACGCCCGGTCGAGCACCACGGTCTGTCTGGCAGCTCACGGCCCGGTAGGGATCACCATCGGGCTCGCCGGGGTCCGCGCGCTGGACCCCGACCCCGGCAAGGGCTGGCCCGAGCTGCGGCCGTGGGTCGAGCGGGTGCCGGCGCAGAACGCGTCCCGGTGCGCCGCCTGGGGCGGGCGCGAGCGGGCCGACAGGCTCACCCTCCACGTCGACTCCGAACGGCCGCCGCGCGCAACCACCAACGGCGCCGCGCTGCTCGAGGCTGTGCTCGCCCGCCCCGATGAGGACGCGCCGCGCCTGGTCTATTCCGACTGGCTCACCGAACAGGGCGACCCGCGCGGCGAGTTCATCGCGGTGCAGTGCGCGCGGGCGCGGCTGCCAGCCGAAGCTGCAGAACAGCAAGCGCTCACCGAGCGCGAGTGGGCGCTGCTGCAGGTGCATGAAGAGGCGTGGCGAACGGCAGCGGCACCCGGCGTGACGAGCGCGAAGTTTCGCCGCGGCTTCATCGACGACCTCACATTGTCGGCGAACGCTTTTGTCGAAGACGGCGAACGGTTGTTCTCGCGTGAGCCCGTGCGCACCGCGCGCATCGTCAACGCCGCAGAGAAGGGAGCCGTGCAGCTGGCCGCGTCATCGGCGCTGAAGCGGTTGACCGGGCTGCGGCTGCTCAACTCGACGGGCTCTGCCACGCATGGCATCGGGCTCGAAGGCCTGGCCGCGCTGCTGGCGTCGCGGAACCTCGGGCACCTCGAGGCGCTGTCGCTGGAAGGCCAGCACGTCGACGATCTCGGAGCCATCCTCCTCGCCCAGGCCGGCGCGCTTCCGTCTTTGCAGTCGCTGCAGCTCAGCGCCGACTCGTTGAGCGCCGTTGGGGTCGAGAACCTCTGCGCCGAGAAATGGTTTCGCCGGCTGCGCCGCGTCTCATTCGCCGGAAACCAGCTGCGAGAGGTGGGGGTGGAGGCGCTGGCTTTCGCTCCGGGCGCAGGGGCGTGGGAAGAGCTCGACCTCGACGCGAACCTCATCGGCGACGCCGGCGCGCGCGTGCTGGCGGCGCACGATCGCCTCGGCGCCTTGAAGCGGCTTTCACTGCAGCGCGATCACCTCGGGCCCGCGGGGGTGCAGGTGCTCCTCGACTCGCCGAAGCTGAAGGGGCTCACCGCGCTGCGGCTCGATGGAAACCGCATCGGCGGGCTGCTGGTCGAGAAGGTGCGTCACCGCTTCGGCGCGTGGTGAGGATAAAAGCTTCCCGCATGACCGAGCGCCGCACCTACTACCCGCCCCTCGAGCCGTACCGCACCGGCCGCCTTCCCGTCAGCTGCGGCCACGACCTCTACTTCGAAGAGTCCGGCAACCCGAAGGGCAAGCCCGTCGTCTTTCTGCACGGTGGCCCGGGCGGTGGCAGCGAGCCCAAGCAGCGCCGCTTCTTCGACCCAGCGGCGTATCGCATCGTCCTCTTCGATCAGCGCGGCTGCGGCAAGTCGACGCCTTTTGCATCGCTCGAGAACAACACGACATGGGATCTCGTCGCCGACATCGAGTCGCTGCGCACGCACCTGGGCATCGAGAAGTGGCAGGTCTTCGGCGGCTCGTGGGGTAGCACGCTCGCGCTCGCGTACGCGGAAGAGCACCCCGACCGCTGCAGCGAGCTCGTGCTGCGCGGCATCTTCCTGCTGCGCCGCAGCGAGATCGATTGGTTCTACCAGGGCGGCTGCAACGCGATTTTCCCCGACGCCTGGGAGCCCTACCTCAACGAGATCCCTGAAGCGGAGCGCGGCGACATGATGGGCGCCTACCACCGCCGCCTCACCAGCTCGGACGAGAAGGTGCGCCTCTCGGCCGCGCGCGCGTGGAGCATCTGGGAAGGCAGCACCAGCTACCTCTTTCAGAACGAAGACATGATCAAGCGCACCGGCGAAGATCAATTCGCGCTCGCGTTCGCGCGCATCGAGTGCCACTACTTCATGAACGACGGTTGGCTCGGCAAAGACCGCGGCCTGCTCGAGAACGTTCACAAGATCGCGCACCTGCCATGCGTGATCGTGCAGGGCCGCTACGACGTCGTCTGCCCGATGGAGTCTGCGTGGGCGTTGAAGAAGGCGTGGCCCGCAGCAGAACTGAAGGTGATTCCCGACGCAGGCCATTCAGCGCACGAGCCGGGAAACGTCGACGCGTTGATTGCCGCAACCGACGGATTCAAAACGAGGAAATGAGTTTTCGAACGGGCGCGGCAAATTCACGTCCTTGACGGATGACTGCCGTTCCACGTATCGACCCGCGCCCATGGCCAAGTCGCTCGTGATTGTCGAATCGCCCGCTAAGGCGAAAACCATCGGCCAGTTCCTGGGTTCCGACTTCACGGTGATGGCCAGCATCGGCCACGTCGTCGACCTTCCTTCTTCTGGGTTGTGCGTCGACACCGAGAACGACTTCGAGCTGACGTACGAGGTGACGAAGAAAGACGTCATCCGCGATCTCAAGGAAGCGCTGAAGAAGGCGAGCCACCTGTACCTCGCCACCGACGAAGACAGAGAGGGTGAGGCGATCGCCTACCATCTGAACGAGCAGCTGAAGCCGAAGGTGCCCGTGAAGCGCATGGTGTTCCACGAGATCACCAAGACCGCGATCAAGCATGCGCTCGAGGAAGGCCGCGACATCGACTTGAAGCGCGTCGACGCGCAGGAAGCCCGGCGCACCCTCGATCGCCTCTTTGGCTACGAGGTCTCGCCGGTGTTGTGGCGGAAGGTGAAGGGCGGGCTGTCTGCGGGCCGCGTGCAGTCGCCGTCGCTGCGGTTGATTGTCGAACGCGAGCGCGAGCGCATGGCCTTCCGTTCGACGTCCTACTGGGACCTCGACGCGAAGCACTCGACGGATCCGGCGTTCATCTCGGCGCTGTTCGAGCTCGACGGGAAGCGCGTCGCGGCCGGCAAGGACTTCGATCAGCTCGGCAAGCCGACGCGCGATGTCGTGGTGCTCGACGAGGCGAGGGCAAAGGCCTTGGCCGAACGTCTGGCCGGCAAAGCCTTCACGGTTCGCAGCGTCGAGAAGCGGCCGTCGCGGTCGTCGCCGAAGCCGCCCTTCATGACGTCGACCTTGCAGCAGGAAGGCGGACGGAAGCTGAACATGAGCGCGCAGCAGGTGATGCGCATCGCCCAGGGCCTCTACGAAAAGGGCTTCATCACGTACATGCGCACCGACTCGGTGAACTTGTCCGAGACCGCGGTGAACGCCGCGCGCGAGCAGGTGAAGGCGCTGTTCGGTGAGTCGTTTCTTCCGGCCGAGCCCCGCACGTACGCCAAGAAGCAGAAGAACGCGCAGGAAGCGCACGAAGCGATTCGCCCCGCGGGCGAGGCCGACGACGCCGGCGCCGTTCACTTCCGCACCACCGAACAGCTGGCAGGTGAGCTCAACGGCTCTGAGCTCAAGCTCTACGACTTGATCTGGAAGCGGACGCTCGCCTGCCAGATGAACGACGCGATCGGCGAGTCGGTTTCCGCCAAGTTGGCCGTCGAGAACGCCGTGTTCTCTGCCTCGGGCCGCACCATCACCTTCAAGGGTTACCTGCAGGCCTACGTCGAGGTCGCCGATGAAGGCGACGCCGAGCAGGAGGACAAGGAAGCCGCGCTGCCCGCACTCGCCGAAGGCCAGACGGTGCCGGTCGACGCGATCCTTCCTCTGGGCCACACCACCACCCCGCCCGCGCGCTACACCGAAGCGTCGCTGGTGAAGAAGCTCGAAGAGCTCGGCATCGGCCGTCCTTCTACCTACGCGTCGATCATGGGGACGCTGCAGGCGAAGTACGTCTGGAAGAAGGGCCAGGCGCTGATTCCGGCCTGGGTCGCCTTCGCCGTCGTCAACGTGATGGAGCAGCACTTCGGCGGCCTGATCGACTACGCCTTTACGGCGCGCATGGAAGACGATCTCGACGAGATCGCCGGCGGCCAGCAGAAGAAGGTGCCCTACCTGAAGGAGTTCTACTGGGGCCAGCCGAAGCAGGGCGTGGTCGGGCTGCACCAGCAGGTGACCGAGAACATCGCGGACATCGACGCCGCCGCGGTGAACTCGATTCCCATCGGCAAAGACAAAGACGGCAATGACATCGTCGTGAAGCCGGGCCGCTATGGGCCGTACCTGAAGCGCGGCGAAGACACGGTGTCGGTGCCCGAGAACCTGGCGCCTGACGAGATGACGGTCGAGCGCGCGATCGAGCTGCTGTCGGCTCCGAAGGGTGACATTCCGATCGGCACCGACCCGGTGTCGGGCAAGAGCGTCTACGCGAAGAACGGCCGCTTCGGCGCCTACGTGCAGCTGGGCGAGATGCCGGAAGTGAAGGGCAAGGGGAAGATTGCCCAGGAAGACAAGCCGAAGACCGCGTCGCTGTTCAAAGACATGAAGCTCGACGGGCTGAAGGTCGAAGACGCCCTGAAGCTGCTCGACCTGCCGCGGACGCTGGGCACGGTGGAAGAGAAGGAAGTCATCGCCGCCAACGGGCGCTACGGGCCGTACCTGAAGTGGGGCACCGAGACGCGCAACATGGGCGTCGATCAGGAAGCGCGGCTCTTCACCATCACGCTCGACGAGGCGATGGTGGTGCTGCGCGAGCCGAAGCAGTTCCGCGGCCGTGGCCAGGCGAAGCCACCGCTGGCGTCCTTCCCTCCCGACCCCGTCTCAGGAAAGCCGGTCGTCCTCAAGGAAGGCCGGTTCGGCTTCTACGTGACGGACGGCGAGACGAACGCGTCGCTGCGCCGCGGCGATGAAGTCGCCGACCTCACTGCCGACCGCGCGTACGAGCTGATGGAGCTGCGCCGCGAGTACATCGCCTCGGGCGGCAGCGGGAAGAAGCCCCCGAAGGTGAAGAAGGGCAAGGCGGCAAAGCCTCAAAAGGCGAAGGCGGCCCCGGCCGAGAAGGCGCCGAAAGAGAAGAAGGTGCCGGCCGCCGAGAAGCCGAAGGACAAGAAGAAGAAGCCCGCCGCGAAGAAGAAGAAGAAGTAGCCGATGGCGCGCGCCGGCGACGAAGAGAAGGCGTTTCTCGCCAACTACAAGCCGAAGGACTACCCGCGGCCCTCGGTCGCGGTCGACCTGGTCGTCTTCACCATCGTCGATGCGCAGCTGCGCGTGCTGCTGGTGAAGCGCAAAGAGCACCCCTTCAAGAACGCCTGGGCGCTGCCGGGCGGCTTCGTGCGGGTGGGCGAGACCGCCGACGCGCAGGGCGAAGACCTGGATGCGGCGGCGCAGCGCGAGCTTCACGAAGAGACGGGGCTGTCACCCGATCGCGTCTTCCTCGAGCAGCTGTACACGTTCGGAAAGTCGGGCCGCGATCCGCGCATGCGGGTCATCTCGGTGGCGTACATCGCGCTGGTGCGGCCGGACCTCGCTCCGATTGTGAGGGCGGGCGGCGACGCGGCCGACGTGCAGTGGTTCGTGGTCGACGGGCTGAAGAAGGCCGACCTCGCTTTTGATCACCGCGACGTCGTTCAGCTCGCGCTCGAACGCATTCGCGGCAAGCTCGACTACTCGAACCTTGCGTTCGATCTCGTGCCGCTGACCTTCACGATTCCCGAGCTGCGCACCGTCTTCGCGATCGTCCTCGACAAGGTGCAGGACCCCGGCAACTTCCGCCGTCGGTTCAATCGCATGCTCGAAGACGGGTTGATCGAGAAGGCGCCCGGCAAGCGCATCACCACCAGCAAGCCGGCCACCGTCTACCGCTACAAGCGCGGCTAAGGCTTCTTCAGCAGCACCGGCATCGGGCGATCTCTGACGCCGATGGTGCCGTCGATCGCGATCCGCCGAAGCCACGCCTGGTCCTTCTTTGCGAGCGCGGGCCAGCTGGCCGGGTCGGTGGTGGCCGCTTCGTCGACCACGCGCGTGAGCCGGTCTTCGTCTTGCCGAATCAGCGACTTCTCGTAGAGAAATGCGGTGGCGAGGGTGACTGCGTAGCCTTCTTCGGTGAGCGCGGCAGAGACGACGCCGGCGAGCGCGCGATCGTCGTCGACCAACAAGATGCGCTGAATCCCCACGCGACGGATGTTCCTCTTAAGGGTTACAGGGGGTCAACGCGTAGGATTGCGAGAATGGATGCATTGCTGATCGGCCGGTTCCACGCGGTGACGAAGGCGCAGGACGCGTGGCTGCAGTCGCTGCGGAACGCAGCGGTCGAGAAGATCATCTGCGTGGTCACCAGCGCCAACCACGCAGGCACCCGCCGCAATCCCCTCGAGGTCGCGACGCGCCTCGGCCTGCTGCGGCCGGCGCTCGAGCGCACGGGGAAGCCGTTCGAGCTCGTCGAGGTGGATGACGTGCCGACAGACTGGGTCGATCACGTGGTGAAGGAAGTGGGGAAGCAGACGGGGCGCGCGCCGACCGCCGCAGGGACATCGATCTACGGAGCCAACCGCGACGTCGACCAGCTCTTCAGCAGCGCCGGCTTCACGGTGGTCTCACAGGCAGTGAAGGGGCTGACGCCGCACGAGCTGGTGCAGAAGATTGCCGCGGGCGCGAGCTGGGAAGACGAGGTCTCGTCCGAGACCCGCGCGCTGTACGGGCAGGCGAAGGTGCGTACGACGCTGCAGCACATCTTTTCGCAGACGCTGGTGAACGACGACGGCGAGCTCGGGCACCAGCGCGACTTTCTTTCCTACGGCACGCAGATGGACGCGTCGCTGCAGCAGAAGCTCGATGACCTGCTGAAGTGGGTGAAGCCGGGGATGATCGTCGACAAGGGCTGCGGCACCGGGAAGCTGCTGGTCGAGCTGTCGAAGGTGTTTCCGGCGTCGTCGTTTGTCGGTGTCGACCTCTCGCGCGAGTTCCTGCGGATGAGCGACGAGAACACCTACGCGGCGCAGGACGTGGCGCTGCAGTTCGGGAACATCATCGAGCAGAACGTGCCCGCGGGATCCGCGACGACCGTCGTCTTTTCCTCCGTCACGCACGAGATCTATTCGTACAGCGACTACTCGCTGGCCGCGCTCGACAAGGCGCTGGCGAACGCGGCTGTCGAGCTGAAGCCCGGCGGGCACGTGCTGATTCGCGACGGCGTGAGCCCAGGGCAGATGTTGTGGCGGATGAAGCTGCGATCGCCGGCGGTGCGTGAAACGTTCGAGCGCTTCGCGAAGGAGTTCAAGCATGGCGCCGGCTCGAAGCATGAACGCGTCGCGGAGGACGAAGTGCGGCTGTCGGCGCACCTGGCCAACGAGTTCATCTGCAAGAAGGACTACCTGAAGAACTGGCACATCGAGGTGCACGAGGAATACGGAGCGCACACGCTGGCCGGGTACGCCGCGGCGCTCGAGAAGGCGGGGCTCGAAGCGGTGAGCGTCACGGGCTACGTCAACCCGTGGATCGCCGAACACCGGTACGCCGGCAGCGTCACGTTGATCGATGACGCCAGTGGGCGCGAAGTCCCCTGGCCCGATACCAACGCGATCATCGTGGGAAGGAAGCCGGCGTAGGTCGCACGCCTCGCCCGCCCTTCGACACGCACGTCTCGCCTTCCGTTTTACCGGTCGTCTCAGCGCGCACGTCTCGGGTTCGCTGAGCGGCGCTGGAATCGGCGGATTGGACCGTTCAGTCTCCGATCGTTCAGGCCCTCCCTGCGTTCGAGGACGTCGTCATCGGTACTCCTCCTGTGAGTTGGTCGACTTGGAAATGTACTCGGCCTCCCTGACATGCCCCGTGCAAAGGCCGCTCCCTGGGTGCACGCCAAATTGAGGAAGCAGCAGGAAGTTCGAGGGGATCGATCCGGACCACTGGCACTCGCGCGGAGGATCGAAATCGAGAGGCCCCCCTTCTCTTCGCCGGCACGGGCTGAAGGGCAAGTAGTAGCACTCTCCTCGATGCGTCGTGATTCGTGGGGCCGGCGTTTCGTCGCCGTCCCGGAACCCACCTGACTTGAGCGCTCGCAGGAGACAGCTCGTTGGCGCCAGGTCCAGCGTGGCAGCGGGCCAGAACAACTTTGCCGCGGAACACCTGCGAGAAATCGGCTCCTCCGCGGGTTCTCTCGCCGCTTCCACGGGCATTGCCGAAAGAGGCCCCCTTTTCACCGGCCCGGCTCGACTCGCCGCCCTCATCAATGCCCGACGAACTGGCGAGAGAACCCGCGGAGGAGCCGATTTCTCGCAGGTGGTCCGCGGCAATGGTCTCCCGGAGGTCGGCATGCTCCGACTTGAGGACTACCGGGCCTCCCCTCGGCATTCACGCTCCCGTCGCGACGGCTGCACCCGCCGACGCGCCGCCCCGGGGGGCCTTCGGATGGAGTGGAGAGCGCGGATGCATCGGCGCCCGCCGACACCTCCCAACGGGCGAGCGTCCGCCTCAAGGTGATCCTGCACCCCGCTCACTTCCCTGACGCAAGGACGAGGTGCGGACCATCGCACCGTCGCACCGTCGCACCGTCGCACCGTCGCACCGTCGCACCGTCGCACCGTCGCACCGTCGGACCGTCGGACCGTCGCACCGTCGGACCGTCGCA
>Ga0105047_10007906_pt1 | contig 17844 bp, 13 predicted proteins | sample MAT04_FD_78384 | JGI IMG/M metagenome (GOLD analysis project Ga0105047, IMG submission 78384) | Freshwater microbial communities from Lake Fryxell liftoff mats and glacier meltwater in Antarctica - MAT-04 (megahit assembly) | ecosystem: Environmental > Aquatic > Freshwater > Ice > Liftoff...
CGCCGCGAGTCCGAATCGCCTCCCTCTTCCGGCCCAACGGACTACTCTCCCCTAACGTCCAGGCCGCCGGCCTCATCTTTATGGACGCGGTCCGAATGGCAAGCGTGGGGTCGCTCATGAGACGTTCGGGTGGTGGAAAACGCGCACGCTGTTGGCTGCGATTCGTCCGAGCAGGTGGTCCGCAGCCGTGGTCTTGAAAGGCCCCGTCGATGCCGACGCCTTCGTGGCTGATGTCGAAACGAGCCTCGTCCCGACCCTGAAGTCCAGCGCGATCGTGGTCCTCGGTAATGTATCGAGCCACCACGACGACCGCGTTCTCCCGATCTGCTCCTACCCGATCGAGAATGCTTTCGAGGGTCTCACGAGCGCCGTCGGTCGCCTGCTCAATGCAGCTGCCGCCAAACACTGCCTAAACTTTTTCATCGCCTGTGACTACGGATGATCACGGGACGACTGAAGACAAAAGGGGAAATTGGTCCCAGTGCGTCAGAATTCTTCCGAATTTCTACTACAGCTCGATCTCCAGCTCCTCAATCTTCCGATACAAGCTCGACAGCCCCAGCCTCAGTCGCTTGGCCGCCTCGCGCTTATCGGGCCATTGCCTGAGCACGCGAGTAATATGTAGCTTCTCGTAATGGCGCAGAGCCGAGCGCAGGTCATCGGTATCGGGGAGCGGCTGGCCCATGCCGATTAAATCGGGAGGCAGGTCGGACGGCTCAACGCTGGCCCCCTCGCACATGATGACCGCTCGTTCGATCGCGTTGTCGAGCTGGCGAACGTTCCCCTTCCACTGGGCCGCCATCAGCAACCGGATCGTCTCGCTGGAAGCAGCTGTCACACGCTTCCGCATCGCCCGCGAGTGGCGAGTGATGAAGTGATCCACCAGTTCGGGGATGTCATCGAGTCGCTCTCGCAGCGGAGGGATGCGGATCTTCATCCCGTCGAGGCGGTAGAACAGGTCTTCCTGGAACTTCTGCTCGCCAACCATCCGCATCAAGTCCTGGCTGGTCGAGGCAATGATCCGGCAATGCACGGGGTAGGTCTCGGTCCCGCCGGTCGGCATCCCCTCTTGGTACTCAATCGCCCGCAGCAGCCGGGTCTGCGTCCCCATCGGTAACTCGGCGATCTCATCGAGATAGACGGTGCCCTCCCCCGCAGTCCGCAGTAGTCCGGGCTGCGGGGATCCATTCTCGGTCCCGAACAGTTCTGTCTCCAGCAAATCCGCCGGCCGCGTCGCGCAGCTGAGAGCGAGAAACTTTTCCTGCTTCCGTGGCCCCGCAGAGTGGATCTGCCGGGCGAAGAGTTCCTTCCCCGTTCCGGTCTCGCCCATCAACAGCACGTTGGAACTGGTCGCGGCGATCTTGGCGATCGTGGCGAGCAACTCCTTCAATGGCTGGGACGAGCCGACAATCTGTTCGAAGTTTTGCGGCTGGGAGAGCTCGCGACGGAGAGCCTGGTTCTCGATGAAGAGCTGGCGGAATTCAAAAACACGCTTCAGCTTGTTCAAGACATCATCGAGGATCACCGGCTTGACGAGGTAATCAAACGCCCCGGCCTTGAATGCGTCGACCGCATTCTCGACCGTGGCATAGGCCGTAATGATTAGACCGAAGACCGATGAGTTGATCCGTTGCAGCTTCCGCAGCAGTGCGACCCCGTCGCCATCGGGAAGCTGCACGTCGCAGATCGCGACGTGAAAGTCTTGCTTCTTCGCAGCTTGCAGCCCCTCGGCCACGCTGCCGGCCTTGGTCACCTCGAACCCTTCTCCGGAAAGGAACTCCGCGAGTGTGTTGCGGATGATCGGTTCGTCTTCGACGATCAGGACTGTCCGGCGTTCCAGCGCATCTGCCACGATGGGCCCCTTTCAAGTCTGTCGACAGCGGGCTTGCTGACGACCGCTTAATTCTAGGGCGCGACTCGGAAATGCGAAACCACGCTGATCACGAAGTGCCGACCGAACGAGCCGGAAGCGTGAGCGCCCGGAGTACGCCGCTTCGCGGAACACATTCTCACGCGGGCGAACTCCGGGCGCTCACGCTTCTGGCTCGGCGGGACTTGCACTATCCCAGCCGCTTCCCGTACTGCTCCGCGTAGAACTTCAAATAGTCGCCCGAGCGGATGCGGGCCACCCAGTCCTGATGCGACAGATACCAGTCGATCGTCTCCTGGATCCCCTTGTCAAAGGTGTACAGCGGAGTCCAGCCGAGTTCGGCCTCAGCCTTGGCGCAGTCGATCGCATACCGTTGATCGTGGCCCGGACGGTCGGCGACGTAACGGATCAGGCTTTCCGGCTTGTCGAGCAGTTTGAGGAGCAACTTGGTCAGTGCGATGTTCGTCATCTCGCAGCGACCGCCGAAGTTGTAGACCTCGCCCACGCGCCCGTTCCGAAGAGCGGCGTCAATCCCTCGGCAGTGATCGACGACGTGAATCCAATCGCGAACGTTCGTCCCCGCTCCATAAACAGGCACTTGCTGGTCGCTGCTGAGGTTCGAGATGAACAGCGGGATCAGCTTCTCCGGGAACTGATACGGCCCATAATTGTTCGAGCAGCGGGTCGTAATCGCCGGGAATTGGTACGTGTGGTAATACGCCCGCACCAGCAAGTCCGCTGAAGTCTTCGACGCCGAGTACGGGCTGTTGGGAGCGAGCGGGGTCTCCTCGGTGAAGAACCCGGTCTCGCCCAAGGAGCCGTAAACCTCGTCGGTCGAGACCTGTAAATAACGCGGGATGTTGAGCTTCCGACAGGCATCGAGCAGCGTCTGCGTTCCAATGATATTGGTCGTGATGAATGGACCGCTGTCGAGGATGCTGCGGTCGACATGGCTCTCAGCTGCGAAGTTGAGAACGGCGTCGATCTGGGCGCTGCCCAGGACCCGCTCGACCTCGGCCCGGTCGCAGATGTCGACCTTTTCAAAACGATAGCGCGGGTTGTCTTTCAGGTCGGCCAGGTTTTCGAGATTCCCCGCGTAGGTCAGCTTGTCGACATTGATGATCGACAACTCCGGGTGAGCGGCCAGCTCCATTCGAATGAAATTCGAACCGATAAAGCCGCAGCCGCCGGTGACAAGAATGGTCTGCATGAGGAACTCTGCGAGGTGAGCTGTGTTCGTCCTGGACGATGCCGCCGGGGTTGTGGTCGAATTTTCGAGGGTTTCCACCTCGTGCGGCTGTCGGGTTTCATACCTCAAGAAACGCGATGAGAGAAGAGGGATTCGTTCGTGGTCAGGGAAAATACAGGAGAGAGCGGCACGACGCCCGCCGGCCGTTCTTTTTTCGTCCGTAGGACGGGCACATTTGCCCGTCCCCGCTGTGCATCAGCCCCTTCAGAAACCGAAACATGGCCCCCGCCCCCCCCACTGCCCCCACGGGAAATCTTACGATCCGGTGAAACCTTACGATCCGGTGAAACACAGTGGCGGAACGGGCAAATGTGCCCGTTCTAAGCTCTGGGGGCGGTGCTGCGTAGAATTGTGTTCAGCTGGCGGTTACGATCGGAGGCTTCAAATGTGACGTGCGGGGCGAGTCCACAGGGCGTGGGTCATCGCTGAGCCGGTGCCGGCTACCCGTTGTCGCGCTCCACGACCCCACTTCATAAAGAGTCCACAGGGCATGAGCACCGTATCGATCGAAAACAGTTCAGGCGAAGCCATTGCGCCCAACGCCTACCGTCTGCTTTGGGCAGGCTTCATGGCCATTTTGGCGGCTGGAGTGGGATTTTCCGTCCGAGGAGGGATTCTCGGCCAGTGGGCCAACCAGTTTGGGTTCTCGATGACGGAACTCGGACTCATCACTGGCGGAGGCCTGACCGGCTTCGGCATCGTGATTATTTTGAGTTCGCTGATCGCCGACAAGGTTGGGTACGGCAAGCTGATGATGGGGGCCTTTCTTTGCCATGTGGCCTCCGCCGTTTTGACCTACATGGCCCCAGCCGCATTTTTGTCTGGTGGGAAAGCCTCGGCGTTTAGCTGCCTGTCATGGGGAATGTTCCTCTTCGCGGTCGGTAACGGCTTTTGTGAAGCTGTAGTGAACCCGCTGACTGCGACGCTCTTCCCCAAGAATAAGACGCACTACCTGAATATCCTCCACGCAGGATGGCCGGCTGGACTGGTGCTGGGAGGTCTAGCGTCCTTCTTAATGTCGGAAGTCCGCGATGGGGAAAACATTGTCCGGGCCGCAGTCGACTGGAAGATTCAGATGTCGCTGTTCATGGTTCCCGTGATCGCCTATGGCGCGATGGTGTTCGGCCAAAAATTCCCCAAGTCCGAAGCTGCCAGTGCCGGAGTTTCCACAATCCAGATGATTGGAACCTTGCTGGCCCCGTTGATGCTGTTCCTGCTGGTGATTCACGCGATGGTCGGTTACGTGGAATTGGGAACTGACTCTTGGATCAGCAAGATCACCGGGTCAATCATGAACAACCCGGCGTATGGTCTGGCACTCTTTGTCTATACCTCACTGCTGATGTTTGCCCTGCGATTCGTCGCGGGTCCGATCGTTCACAAGATTTCCCCGTTGGGACTACTTCTATTGAGCGGCGTCTTGGGAGCCGCGGGGCTGACGCTACTCGGAAATGCGGAGACGACTGTGGGCTGCATTATTGCCGCCACAGTTTACGCTCTCGGTAAGACCTTCCTGTGGCCGACCATGCTGGGAGTGGTCTCCGAGCAATTCCCTAAGGGGGGAGCGATTGCGATCGGAATGCTTGGGGGAGTCGGGATGCTCTCCGCAGGCCTTTTGGGCGGACCGGCGATCGGCTTCAAGCAGGACTACTATGCTTCGGCCAAACTGGCAGAAACCAAGGACACCTTCGACCGCTACAAGGCGGCGACTCCGAGTCACTTTATGGGATTCGAAGCAGCTGGGCTCGATGGTGCCAAAGTGGGTGTCCTCGAAAACGGCGGACAAGAACTCGACCGTGACATGAAGCTGTTGGCCGATGGCAAACTGGCCGACGAGAAGGGGATCGTGAAGGGTCTAGCTGACTGGTGGAGCACTGCCAAAGCCACAGCTGAAGTCGACAAGAAGCCGGTGGGAGACGCCGGGGTCTACGGCGGCAAGATGGCTCTGAAGCTCACCGCATACGTTCCGGCCACAATGGCTTTGTGTTACCTGCTGCTCATCCTCTACTTCAAGGCCCGGGGCGGCTACAGAGCCCTGAACGTCGAAGAGGAAAAGGCGGCTGAAGCAGCTCACTGAAGCCATGTGGTCAAGCCCACGGGTTGCAACCCGTGGGCCTCAGTGGACGAGGGATCGATTTGTGAGGGTTCGAATGCGAGCCCATCGGACTGACGGCAATATGACCCGAGTGATCGACTATTCCGCTCCCGGCGATCATCGCGCGGTCGTCCAGGCGGCTCTCGACGCCAGTCGAGAGCCGCAGCTGGTCGGCTTGCCGTGCGAGAGTGGGTATTTGCTGGCCACGTCGTCGGTGAATGCCCCCGCTGTTGTTCGGCTGATCGAACTGGCTCACTCGGTGGGTCGGCCCTTGACCCTCTGTGTCTCCGAGGCCGGGCAGATCGAAGACTATCGGGAGCGAGTCTCTCCCGCTGCGTTGCGGTTGGCTCACAGAAGCTGGCCCGGGCCGGTGATCTTGGAGTTTGAAGCACAGACGCAGTGGGCGGGTCCTCCACTCGCCGCACCTTTAGTCGCTCACTTCGCCAGCCACGCTCTGCGGTTCGCCAGCTTTGGCCATCCGCTGCATATCGGTTTGTCGAGAGCCCAGCGCGAACCGCTCGTCGCTCTGGAAATGCCCGCCCCCAGTGGCGGCAGCTGGGCCACAGCCGATGGACTAGAACTGGCCCAGAAATGGGGCGAGCAGATCGGGCTGATTGTAAATGCCGGGTTCGTGTCCTGCCCGCAGGGGGCCACAGCTGTCCACTTCTCCCCTTCCAGTGAGTGGGGCATTTCTCAGCCCGGCGTCTACTCCGAAGCTCAGATTGCCCAGCTGCTGGCCAAGTTGGTGTTGTTTGTCTGCACCGGAAACACCTGCCGCAGCCCGCTGGCCGAGGGACTGTTTCGCAGTCTGCTGTGCCAGCGGTTAGAATGTGACGAGGACGAATTGATCCGCCGAGGATTCATGGTTTCCTCCGCCGGCGTGGCTGCGTTTCCGGGGGCTCCGGCCAGTCCGGAAACACTCGACATTCTCCGAGAGGAGGGTGTTGATTTGGCCGACCATGCCAGCCAGCCTCTGACGGAGCAACTGGTGATGTGGGCCGACGTGATCCTGGCGATGACTTCGCGTCATCACTCAGCAGTCACAGGGGCCTTTCCTCTGAGTGCGTGCAAGGTGGAACAAATTTGCGTCGAGGGGTACGACATCGCCGATCCAATCGGTGGGGACTACTCCGTTTACGTCGAGTGTCGTGATCAGATTCGCCAATGCCTGGAGCACTGGCTGAATCGTGTGCTGTCTGAAGATTGATGAAGCGAGTGAGACATGCGTATCGCCGTGGCGAGTGATCATCGAGGGGTCCGGGTCAAGGGCCTGATCCTGGAACAGCTGCGTGGCTTGGGCCATGAGGCCATCGACATGGGCCCCGAAGAATCGGGCCCCGTCGACTACCCAGTCTACGCGTCGAAAGTCGCCAGCGCTGTCTCCGCAGGCACTGTCGATCGCGGCATCCTGATCTGCGGGACCGGGATGGGTATGAGCATCACCGCGAATAAGTTTCGCGGCGTACGAGCGGTCACCTGCCACGATGATGTGACCGCCGAGATCAGTCGGCGGCACAACAACGCCAACGTCATGTGTCTGTCGGCGGACATGCTCGGTGAGCGGCTGCTCAGCCGCATCGTCGACCTGTGGATTCGAACCGAGTTCGAAGGCGGCCGTCATCAGCGTCGTCTCGATCAGATCTCCGAGATCGAGGTCGAGCAGGGAACATCCCCCGAAGGGGGCAACTCCTGCGGGTAGTGCCTCAGGACTGAAGAGCGATCACGCGTGAGGGCGAAGCTCCTGCTGAGCCGCTTCCGCCAGACAGCGTCTACTCTGTCATACGGCTCTGCAGGACCATCGCCCGCCGACTGGCATCTTCTGACTGATCGAACAGAGAAAGCTCATCATGTCCCAAAACGCAGATTTGCGATTTGCCGAATCCCACGAATGGGTTCGCCGTGAAGGAAACACAGCCACGATCGGGATCAGTGCCTTTGCGGTCAAGGAACTCACCGATCTCACCTACGTTGAGCTTCCGGCAGTCGGTAAGACTTTCCGGGCCAAGCAGATCTTTGGGGTGGTTGAAAGCGTGAAAGCTGCCAGTGACCTGTACTCTCCGGTCTCGGGAACGGTCACAAAAGTGAATAGCGCCCTGGAGTCCGACCTCAGCGTCTTGTCCACGGATCCATTTGGCAAAGGGTGGATGATCGAGGTCGAATTGGCGTCTCCCAGTGAGCTGGACCATCTGCTCGATGCGACCGCCTATGAAAAGTTTTGCGAGTCCGAGAGTCACTGAAACTCTGGCTGATCGCGCGCCGCAACGCCTTCGCGTGGCGGCTCCACGGTGGACGCATTCAATGGGCTATTGCGTGAGTGCCCCAGCCGCTTCACGGTCCAATTGTCGTGTTCGAGATGGACTTCGGAGTTTCCGGGTTTGACTCCGGTGAGCCTTCATCGGATTTTGCGATCAGTTGGTAGCCGACACCCGCCACGAGTAACACCGCTCCCAGGACCATCGCTGCAATATTGATGACGCGGCGGTCGATTCGGTTGTGCGGGGAAGTCGTGACTACCGACGGGAGTGGTGGAGCCACCAGCGGAGCCGATGGCGGAGCTGCGATCCATTTCGGATTCGAAGTGCCTGCTCCTCCGATCTTCACATTCGTGGCCGGGGCCACGAACGGCAGCTCAGCCGGTGTGACTGTCACGGGTTGTGGTGCGGACGCTGCTCCGCGCTGGGAGTTCTTATTCCCCTTCGATTTCCCCGCACCGTTCGGTCGATCAACAGCTGCCGAGTTTGTTGTCGCAGGTTTGGTATCCATCGTACGGCGGTCGATCTGTGCGTCCAATTCCGGGCGTCGTTGAATCACTGCATCGAGCCCGGCAAAGCGGGCGACGAGTGCTGGGTGAGCTTCTCGCCATGTCGCTCCACCATTTTCCACTAACCATTTCGAGAGCGCCGCAGCCACTTCGGCAGCCGTCTGGTAACGGTCATCCTTACGCTTCTGCATCATCTTGTCGACGATCGCGACTAAGCTCTCGGGGACATCGGGACGTTGTTTGCGGATTGCGGGCGGGGCCTTGGTCTGGTGGGCGAGCAAGCGCTGTACGAGAGTTCCATCCGTGAACGGAGGATGCCCGGTCAGCGAGAAGTAGAGGGTGCATCCGAGGCTGTAGATGTCGGCACGTTCATCAACGGCATGACTGTCGACCGCTTGCTCGGGGGCCAGATAGTCGGCGGTGCCCAGAACCTTTTCATCGTGCTTGATCGTGAGTGATTCGGTCTCAGTATCTCGGAAGAACCGGGCGAGTCCCAAGTCGAGCAGCTTGACCACGCCCTTGCGATCGACCAGCAGGTTGCCCGGTTTAATGTCGCGATGAACCAATCCGCTCTCGTGAGCGTGAGAGAGGCCTTCGGCGGCTTGCCGGATGTAGTCGGTCGCCTCGATCACATTGAACTGCTGGCGGGCTCCGAGCAGTTTTTCGATATCCTGACCGACGATATACTCCATCACCAGGAAGTGGATTTCGACGCCTCCCTCGGTCTCTGTATCTACGTCATAGGCCCGCACGATGTTCGGGTGATCCAATGACGCCACGGCTTGGGCTTCACGGTGGAATCGCCCCAAATACGAAGTGTCACGCACCTTGTTCGCGGGCAGCACCTTGATGGCGCACAACCGCTTCATACGCGTGTGCTCGGCCAGGTAGATCGAGCTCATCTCGCCCTTGCCCAGCAAGTTCTGCAGCTTGTACCGCCCCAGAATGAAGCCCTTGAACTTTCCCTGCAGGAGCTTTTCGGACTGCCAGGGGGTGATGATGCCTTTGGTAATCATCGCATTCGCGACGGCAGCGGAATTCCCAATATCGACGCCTTCGCCGCGTAAAGTTTTGACGAGAGTTTCGATGACTTCCGGTTCGGCCAAGCCACTTTGCTTGATCCCAGTCAGGAACGATTCCGAGGTGAGCTTGAGGGACATTTCAGTTCGTCCTGCACCAGACACATGAGGGAGCTTGGCCGGGGCCGGGCTCCCATGAAAAGACTGCGACAGCCACCGATCCGCGGATCGCACGCTGCCATTTGACACCTGCATCGCTTCCCTGCGGGCCTTCCCTGGCTCGAACTCCCTTGTACGAACTGTTCCAACCTCTGACCATTCCGTTCAGGTTCCGAGATTCCAATTCTCGTGTTGATCAATTGGAACAGAAGTCACAACCGGAATAGTCCGGTCACGACACCGGCTCATGCCCAACGACTTTGACCTCAATGACGAGCGTTTCACCCGCCAGTGGATGATTCGCATCGACCACAGCCTCTCGTGAGGTCAGCTTCTGAAGCCAGACATCAAGGGCGGTCTTCCCCAGCACAGCAGCCAGCTGGTCACCGACTTGAGCCTCTTCGGGCAGCATTGAAGCGGGAGTGGCTTGAATCAGGTCCGGATTATGCCGCCCGAAGGCCCGCTCCGGCGGCGCGGTAATCGAACGAGATTCTCCAAGCTGCATTCCAATGACACCCAGGCTCAACCCCGGGATGAAGTCCTCGGAACCGACTTGAAACTCCAAGGGATCGCGTCGATCACTGGTCTCGATGACGCTCCCTTCCAATGAGCGTGACGTGTAGTGAATCCGGACGAGGTCACCGCGAGAAATGGGGGGCATCAGCATGATCTCCTAAAGGTCATCCAGAACGTGGGAACTGGGCAGGAACGCGGCTTCTAGGACTGGCGGACTGGTCGTGATCAACGCGGACATCTGGTCGGCCTCGTGGAGGCGATTCGTCTGCCTCAAGAGCCGGATATAGTTCTCGCGAGCTTTGGTCAGTGCGGCGGGGCGTACAGGTCGTTCGGTTTCCAAGATACGGATCGAACGTTGGATGGCCGGTTCCGCAGTCTCGTACTGACCCAGCAGGAACCGTACGCCCGCGAGATTGTCGAGGTGTTTGGCGGTTTCCTGAGAGTCCGCCCCGTGCAGCTGCTCACTCAACTCCACGCATCGCTCCATCAATGGAGCGGCCACGGAGAGCTGGGACCGCAAGCAATGAATCCCGGCCAGCTGACTGAGCGTGCTGAGCAGCAACGGTGACGGCCCATGAGGTTCGAGACCTTGCACCTTGTCATGCAGCAGCTCGGCAGCCTCCTCATACTGTTGTCGTTGAATCAGGACATCGGAAAGGACCTCTGTGGCCTGCTCGATCAGGCTCGATTGTGTGTCCGCCTCCGCATGCGCGAGTACGAACCGCAGAGCCTCCTCAGCAGGAGCGGCATTTCCGAGCTGTTGTTGAATCCGACCGATCCGCAGCATGTTGGGGATGACTTCGGCATGCTGGGGTCCGAGTACCCCTCGCTGAAGATCGACGGCCTCGATGATCCGAGGGAGGGCATCGCCACCCAGTCCGCGCGCGACCAGATTGTCGCATATCAACCGAAGCGTCTCTGCGATCTCCAGTCGTTGCGAGGACATCGTCCCCATCTGGATGGCGAGGCAGCGTTCGAGCATTGGAAAGGCCGGCTCGTACCGCTTCTCCGAATGCGCCAGTTCTGACAGGCCGAGCAGCACCTTGGAGGTCATCCGATGATCGGCCCCCAGAACTTCTTCGATGACGTTCTTGCCTCGTAGCAACATCAACTCGGCTCGCCCCACATGTCCCAACCGCAACTCATTTCGAGCAGAGCAGACCTGGAGTGATGCCAGCTGTGGATGACGTTCTCCGTACGCGGCCAGGAAAATGTCGATGGCTCGCGCATACAGCGGACGGGCAGTGGCATATTGCCCTTGGGCGAACTCGACTTCGGCGAGTGTGCCCAGCGTGGTCGCGAGATGGGGGTGCAGCGCCGACAGACTCGACTCACGGATTCTCAAGGCTCGTTGCAAGCATCCGCTGGCCTCCGGATAACGATGCTGCTGGAGATACAGGTATCCGAGATTGTTGAGAATCTGCGCGACTTGAGGATGCTCGGGACCGACCAACTCCTCGCGGATGGCAAGCGCCTGCTGGAGACGTTCTTCGGCCTCCTGATTCCGACCGAGAGAGCGCAGAGCCTCTGCCAGATTATTCAGTGATGTCGCCAGCGAGGCCTTGTCGGGGACTGTGTGAGATTGACGTTCGGCGACATCTCGTTCATAGAGTCGGACCGCCTCAACAAACCGCCCTCGGGCCACGTAAACCGCTGCCAGGTTGCAGCGAGTACGCCCGAGCCGCGCATCATTCCTGCGAAGCGACTTCTCCTGCATCATCAGTGCGCGTTCGAGCAACCTGCGAGCTGGCTCGATCTTATTCTGCGCGAACAGACTTTCCGCCAGATCATTCAGAACGCGGGCGACTTCCGGATGGTCTCCGCCGTAAGTCTGCTCCAGATTCGAGAGTGATTCACGAAACAGGGAATCAGCGTCCTGATAGGCTCCGCGCGCCGACTTGATGACAGCCAGGCGATTCGCCATCTCTCCAATCAGCCGATGCCCGTGCGGCAGTGTGACGCGGCGCAACTCCAATGCACGCTCGTAGACCGGCTCCGCATCCGACAAGCGTCCACTCAGGTAATATTGCTCGGCCAGGAAATTACAGGCGACTCCGAGTTCGGCCTCCGAGACCTTCGAAGAGGCCTCGCGAAGCGTGACCTCATCGATCAGGATCCGTTCGCTGGCCTGGTAGTTCTTGAGGAGGAATTCAGTCCGTGCCAGCATCAACCGATTGCGCATCTGCAGCGTGTGATCGACCGGGAGCAACGCCGACCGCAATTCGAGAGCCATGCGAAAATGATCGCGGGCCTTCTCCGTCTCACCAAGCCCCAGACAGACTCCCGCCTTGAGGTATCTTCGCTGAGCATCCAAGAGCTGACGAGTAATGGTCGTGGGGAGAGCTTTGCAGATCTCCGAGGCTCGAATGAGCCGCCCTGATGCGCGATCGAGCCGATTCTCGTTCACATCGATTTCCGCGATCGCCAGAAGTAGCGCCGTCAACTGCGAGTGCTCGACAGGATAGAATTCGACCACTTGACGCCAGCGCCGACGAGCCAACTGAAACTGTTCGCCAATAACGTACGCGACGCCCAGTTCGACGAGGGGGAGCAGCAGTGAATGCTCAGGAGACGCCGCTTGCGAGGAATGTTCCAACGTGCGAAGCAACAGTTTCTGAGCCACTTGCGGAAGATGCAGGTCGAGTGCGGCATCAGCAGCCTGCCTTGCGATGGAAATCTGTTCCGCTTCCTGCTGGGGCATCGTAGCCATGATCTGTCCGAGCGATACTCTTTGGACCGCAATGGAATCGGAATCGGACTCGGGTTCCAGATCGCCACAGACATGCTCTTGCAGACGATTCCTGACCACGCGCTGTGGGATCGCCGACCAAGCCAACAATGCCCCGGCCTGGAGTGTCTCCGGGGGGATCAACTTCAAGAGGTCGGCGCGAGCAGCGACCGCCACGTGTGTTCCCCCTTCGACCCAATTCAATAGACCGCAGTCGACCAGCAACGCCTGGGAATCCCGCGATGTCGAAAGCAATCGCCCGATCGTCGGCAGTATGAATGCGGGAATCGGCGCTGGTCCACAGGCGATCGCTGCTGCCAGCAAGATCAACGCATTCGGATTCCGTTCCTCGACGATCTCCAGCAGCAGCGACAGACAGGCCATCGATGGTGGGAGAACGTGGGGTGGTCTCAGCGACTGCAAGTATTCCGTCGGTCCAATTTCTGCCAACCACATGGTACGGCCAGCAATGGCTGCCAGTAGCGGATTGCATTCGAGCTGCTTAACGATTTGCGTGGCTGCGATGACCTCGCGAGTATTCTGCCAATCGCGATCGATCGCCACTCGCAGCACTTGCAGGGCATCGTCAGTAGAAAGGCATCCCAGTGGAATCGGGGCTGGCCAGGGGGGCGAAACACTCGTCGTCGGTTTGCTCAATAGTGCAATCACATGGCCCGACGTCATCCCTTCCGTGACTTCGTTCAGGTCTTCGACTTCCGATAGGGAATCGGCAACGATGATCCATTGCTCATGGCTGGCAAGCCACCCACGCACAGATCCGATGAGGTCCGAGAACCGTCGGAAAGTTGTTTGGCGAAGACCGAGCTGCAGGGCGGCTTTTAGCAATGATCCCTGCCAGGCTTCGGGTGATGCCCCATTCAAATGAATGACGGAGGTGTCTCGGTCAGCCATCTGTTTTACCAGATCTGAAACCAGGCGAGTGCGTCCCACTCCTGTCGAATACTGTAGGCTGGGGTCAACCCCGATGACCAACCGAGATTCTGTCGACCAGCGTTCCCGGAGCGAGCGCAACAACGCATCGCGACCGAGAGTCGGACTCGATCTCCAAGCGTTGCTGGCAGGTTTCGGGAGGTTCATTGTCACGCTTTCGGCAGATTTTCTGAAACGAGAGTTCACTTTGACGCGTCACGATCAGCGACAAGGTCTACTGATCGAAGTCCATGATCCAACCACTGGGAGGCGGCATTTCCCTTGCGGGAGTGGAAGTGGATTCTTGGTCGTTCGGAGTCGACGAGTTCAATTGCCGCAGTCTGTTACGAATGCGATCAGCTTCTCGCTCGCGCCGCTTCAGCAACGTCTGCCGGACGCGGTCCAACTCGATGATCCCCGAGGAGACACTCCCCTCTGACGCGACAATTTTCCCGAGACGTGAGAGGCGAGTGACAAAACCCGTTCGCTCCGATTCGTTGAGAATGTCGAGATGTACCGACTCGGCCAGAAGTGTGTTCACTTCATTCAGTTCCCGAACAAAGTCTGTCCGCTGGCGATGACGATCCAACTCCAGGACGCCTTGCAGTGCGTCTCGTTCTTCGTTGGACCATGTCGCCAGCGACAAGATTCGCTCTCCGCACTGGTGGTTTCCCCGTGACAGTTGCATTTTGAAAGCCGTCGTCCAATCGGGCTGCGGTTGACTCAGAAATCCGAGGATTTCCTCTTCGAGTGAAAGCAAGTCCGTTTCTGGTTCCCAGTGGGAGCCCAGAGGGAGATCCGAGATCTTAAGCAGCTCGGCGTGCAGGAGATGACGCGGGTCGGCCTCTCTGGTATCGGTGGAAATGTTGGGGTCCACAAGATCTCGAATCCCATTGACAGACAACATCAGACAGGCCACCGCCATGCGAACTTCGAACGAACTCTGCTCGGAAGCCAGAGTGTGAAGCTCTTCCATGACGGGTTCGTGTCGATTCTGGATTTCGGAACGCAGTTCAACAGCAGACTGGGGGAGGTAGTTCCGCGACTCCTGAGTGGCGGCTCCGGAATGCAGGCTGATCCAGCGCTGCGCAAACGTTGTCGCCTGTCGCAGGTAGGCTCGGATATCGGGCTGGCACAGTTGGCGGCGATGCTCACCCGTGCCCGGTGCCGAGAGCTTGTTCGACACGTCTTCCACATCAGCCTTCACTCGTGCGAGCTCGTGCCGTCGATCCTCCATGACGGGGGACACCATCGACTCTCCGAGGCGAAGGGCCATCTGCCAGTTCATCCAATCGAAGGCCGCTTCCGGATTCCGTTGACTGGTCCCGGCTCGCAGACTCCAACCCGCTTTCTGGAATAGCTGGGATGTAATCTGGGTCTTCAACGGAATGGTGTTGGCCGACTCTTTCCAGCGAGCGATATCCGATCGCAGTGTGGAAAGTTGATCCGAGTACGGCACACGGCTGCTCGAAAGTTTGAACAAGCCCGGAAAGACACCTTGAATTCGTTCCCCATACACGCCGATGCGGGAGCAGTAGTTGTACAGCTGCACGCAGCCGTCCTGGAGATCGAAGTCTCTCAGGATCGACGCGGCCCGCGTGGAGGGAGCGATGATCGCGGGCCGAAGTGTGGAGGCTCGCACGAGAAGTGAGAGCGCCAGCTTCCAGTCGGGCGGAGCATCTCGCATTTCCGTTCTCGCGCGGGTTTGCAAATCGTCCTGCAGAAGCCCTGCGAGTTGTCCCTTGGGGAAGACCAGTGCGTGTCCGTAAGCCCAGGTCCGGATCAACCACGAAGGGACAAATGGCCGGAGATGAGTGGCCCGCGCTTCCAGGCTTCGAGATAAGTGGTAAGCCAACCCCGGTCGGCCGTCGTGGACTAAATGCAAAATCAGGTCGGGAATCAGATCGGCACGGTCAGACTCGGGACCATTGAGGATCATGGTGGCCAGGCTGGCCGAGGGACCAGTGGCGTCGGCAAAGCGTGCCTGGGCCAACAGTCGTTCGGCCAGTGGTGACGGGGAAGCGGCGGCTGCCGCAGGGAGCGTGAGTGGCAAGTCCGCTCCTGTCCAGCCCATTTCACGGTCCATCGTCTTCTCGTTCTCATCGTCCGCATCATCGTCGAAGATGCTCGATGTCGACGCCCTGGGTCGAGAAGGCTGGAAGCCTCGGGACGCCGGACGCCGAGGCGGAACCTCGGCCGCTGCGACTGTCGATGGCTTCGAAAAGTTGTCATTCAGCGAGACGGGCTCAATGTCGTCGAAGACGGATTGAGACTCCACAGTTCGTTCCGTCACGGTTCTGTCCGCAGCTGACAATGCAACGCTGGGAGATTCATCAATCAGGTAGCTCACTGGCGGTGCGAGGCTGAGCGATTCATTGATGCGTGCGACTTCGGGGGCCACAGCATCAGAAACGGATTCTGGAGACACGCTGAGCTTGGGGTGCCATTTTGTCGATTCTGACCGAGCTTTGGTCACAGCCCGGACGACCGCGGAATTCCGGAGTCCCCAACGCAGTGTCGGCGCCTCGACTTCAGCAGCGGGGGACACAACGTCCAGCGGCCCCAAGAGCCCGCTGTCGGTGGCGTCGACGACTCCGGCAGCCTGAGTCTCGATGACTGTGTCTGGAATCAGGGTTGGCGCGAGAACGGGTTGAGGTGCGGGCAAGAACGCCAAGGTCGAATCACTGAGCTGATCCGAATTTGATCCGTCCTGCGCGGCGAGCTCAACGGACTTTGTGAATTCCAATCGCCCCCGAGCGGCAGCGACTGCCAGCGAACGTCCGAGCGACGCCTCGACTGAGGTGTTCAACCGCGTCCATTCCGCATCAGGCAGCGAATGGCCCTCACTGATCATACGCAGTAGGTCGCACCAGACATGGCGGCTCTCGGTGAACCGCAGAATCTCTTCACGAGGAACTTTCATCCCCAGCGAAGCGACGAGTTCGCTGGCGGCGGATTGCAACTCGTCCAGTGCTGGAAACGACTGACGATCTCGATGGATAATTTGTAAAATCGAACGTGCGACAGTTGTCGCCTGCTTCGCAGTATCTCGCTGCTCCAGTTCGGATTCCAGGTCCGATAGAAACTGAAATCCACTGGGAGCACGTCCACCGTATTCGGAATCAAATAGCGACGTGAGATGGGAAAACTGTTCGCGATATCCCTGAAGCTGATCCAATACACTCCCTAGGAGTGGCTCGCCATTCGCATCCAGGCGATCTGCGTTGACTTGCAACAGATCCGCCAGACTATGGCCCGCAAGTCGCAGCTGATGCAGTCGGACTCGGAGCGTTTCAGTTTCCGTGAACATATCAGGGATCCTCTAGCGGTTGAACGAAGCCGCAGTCCCCATCACCCCGTGATGAAAGTCCGCCTGGCTCTGCGGGCCTTACTCAGCAGCGATCGAGTGGATGTTGTCGCCTTCGACCAAATCCAGTTCGCCAGAACGAGAACGTCCCCGGCTTGCGCCCTTGGGCGATGCGGCGTTGCTCTCGTCGGCTGTGGCATCCAGCAGCGAGTCGATCAGCGTGCGGTAGACCGCCAGCTGGACATCGGGAGATTGAAATACGTTGACCACCGCCGCCATCGAGGGGAGGTTTGTCAACAGCCGTCGATACTGTCCGCTACTCATGATGAGTGCCTTTCAAATGACGCGATCTGATGATTCGGTACCACCAGACTGCATCTCCTGTTCATTCTTGCACGGGTTCAATGGGCTACTGGGCTGTCGGACAGAGTGATCCTTCCACGGGCCAGAGCCGTAGAGACCGCGATCCCAAAGGCCGCTTGCATGGCGGCCATCTCGGTTGTCCATTCCTCATCCGTGAGTTCGTGAAGTGCATCGGCGAGTGACACCAATCGACACAAGGGATGACGGCCTTCGCGGACCGCTTGGGTCAGTTCTGATTCGTCCCAAGGAGACTTCAGCAGCCGGTCTGTCACTTCGCGATACGCCACGCGGACTCGCTCCAGAGTGGCCTCAAATCCGACCGGCATTCGCAATCGCTCGACGGGTTGCAATCGCTGCGTGGCTTCTGATACTTGTCGCAGGACCGTCAGCCGTCGGGTGAAAAGATCCCAGCTCGATTCATCCGCTTGGACCGAGTCCTCGGGAGTGATTCCCAAGTCCGCGCGGAACTGACCATGTCGACCTTGGTAATCATTCAGCGACCGATCCAACTCGACGGTTGGGGTTTGACCGGAAGTGCGCAGTGCTGTCGCAGTAGCACGCATTTCCGCAGACAGCGCGGACCGAGAGGTTTTCAGCTGTTGAAATCGCTCTTCGAGTTCCACGACATCCCGATTCACGAGTCACTCCTCAAGAATCCACAGTTCACTTCACTGGCCCGCAAGCTCGTCGCGTGATCGATACGTGTACGCGGACCGAGAACAGCCCGCGCGACCGAACGCAGCCGGACCGCCCGCTTCAAAGGAAGGCGAAGAAGACGGGCGAGCCGACTCTGTTCGAAGTCCGCACGGTTCGGCCACTACGCTTTTGGCTTGGCCATCGCCGCCAC
>Ga0105047_10007907_pt1 | contig 17841 bp, 19 predicted proteins | sample MAT04_FD_78384 | JGI IMG/M metagenome (GOLD analysis project Ga0105047, IMG submission 78384) | Freshwater microbial communities from Lake Fryxell liftoff mats and glacier meltwater in Antarctica - MAT-04 (megahit assembly) | ecosystem: Environmental > Aquatic > Freshwater > Ice > Liftoff...
GGCCATGGCCATGGCCACGGCACAGAGCCCGCTGCCGGTGTACGGCCCCACCGGGGCGACGCCATGATGGTAATGGACGACAAGGGCCGCCCACGCCGTTCCGTTATGCCTACTCCGCATTTCTGGGTGACGCAGCCAAGCACTATGCCAACCCCATCACCGTGGGCGAAGACGGCATGCTGTTCAGCCTGCCCGCTGGCGGGACTTCCATCAACCAACAAAAACTGTTCTGACCATGCGCATACTCAAAGGTAAATCTGTCGTGATCACCGGCGCGGCTTCTGGCATCGGCGAAGCACTGGCAAGGGGTATGGCGCAACGCGGTGCCCGGCTATTGCTGGCCGACATTGACGCAGTCGGTCTGCAGCGGGTCGTAGGCACCATCCAGAACAGCGGTGTAGATTGCCATGGCCTGGTCACCGACACCGGCAGTGAGTCGGCCATTTATACACTTGCCGAGGAGGCCCGTACCAGACTGGGGGGCGCCGACGTGCTGATCAACAACGCAGGCGTTGCCCTGGTGTCTCCTGTCGAGGGCATGCCGACCAAGGACGCACACTGGCTGATGAACATCAACTTCTGGGGCGTGGTGCATGGCTGCCAGGCCTTTTTGCCTCAGCTGCGCGAGCGACCCGCAGGCGTTCTGGTGAACGTGTCCAGCATCTTTGCCATGGTGTCCATGCCGACTCAAAGTATTTACAACGCGTCCAAGGCCGCGGTACGAGGTTTTAGCGATGCGCTGCGCGAGGAGCTGCGCGGCAGCTCCATCACCGTGCTGACCGTGCACCCGGGCGGCATCAAGACGAATATCGCCAACAAGGCGCGCATTACCGACTCCCGCATGGTGGCCTCATCAGACCAGGCGTTTCGCAGCCACTTCGAGCAAGTCGCCCGCACCACACCGGCACAGGCGGCTGAAGCCATCATCCAGGCCATCGAGACCGGAAAGACCCGCTTGCTGATCGGCGCAGATGCCCGGGTGCTGGACTGGATGTTCCGGCTCGTGCCCACCCGGTCGTCCAGATGGTTGACAGCGATCAGCAGAAGCATGAGTAAAAGAGCCAAATGACCCCAATGACCGCCCTACCCGCCATCCAGAAAGACCGCGTGCTGCGCACCCCGGAGGCGCGCTTTGCCCATCTGCCGGATTTTCCGTACCAGCCCCAATACCTGGAGCTGGATGGCTTGCGCATCGCCTACATCGACGAAGGTCCGCGCGATGCAGCGCCCGTGCTGCTGATGCACGGCGAGCCCACCTGGTCCTTTTTGTACCGCAAGATTATTCCGGTTTTACTGGCTGCGGGCCATCGTGTCATCGCGCCAGACCTGGTGGGTTTTGGCCGATCGGACAAACCCTCTCGCCCATCGGATTACTCCTACTTGAACCATGTGCAGTGGATGACCGCCTGGATGGAGAAAATTGACCTGCAGAACGCCACCCTGTTTTGCCAGGACTGGGGCTCTTTGATCGGGTTGCGCATGGTGACCCACAGCCCGCACCGGTTTGCCCGCGTGGTTCTGGCCAACGGTGGCCTGCCTACCGGCACCCAGGCACAGACGCCCAAGGCATTCAAAGTGTGGCGCGCGTTCGCCCGGTTCAGCCCCTGGTTTCCGATTGGCCGTATCGTCAATTCTGGCTGTGTAAACAAGCTCACGCCTCAAGAAATGGCAGCCTATGACGCACCCTACCCTTCGAAGCAATACGAAATGGCGGCGCGGATCTTTCCCACCTTTGTGCCCACAACGCCCACAGACCCGGAGCGCGAACGCAACGAGCAGGCATGGGAAGTGCTCGAGCAATGGAACAAACCCTTTTTGACCTTGTTCAGCAGCCGTGACCCCATTACCCGTGGTGGCGAAAAAATATTCCAGAAGCGCGTGCCGGGTGCGGCCAAACAGCCCCACGCGGTGACGCACGGTGCCGGCCATTTCCTGCAAGAGGACAAAGGCCCCGAGTTGGCACAACAGATCGCAGACTTCATTTCCTCCACACCCTTTCAACCCCTCTCACCATGAACACTTTTCTCAAAGCCAACTGCGTTGCCATCTACCTGCTCGCCCTTGTCAGTCTGCTGATGGACCTGCCGTGGGATAGTGGCCCGATTTTTCAGAAGGTGGCCGTGGCCTTTCTGGCGGTGCATGTGCTGGAGGCCGTCTTTGCGTTCAAACACATCAAGACCTACAAGGGCCCCTTGCTGACCAGTCTGCTTCTGGCTCTCTTGTTTGGCCTGTTGCACTGGCTGCCACTGGCAAAGTCCAGCCAGATTGCCCACAAAGCGTAACGCGATGAGGACTCCGGGCGGCGTAATTTCAAGGCCCATTGCCAAAGGGCTGCTGTTGACTGTAGCAATACCGTTGCTGGTCTTCGCATCGGGCCACGTGTTTGCAGAAACCAAACGCCCCAACATCGTTCTGCTGCTGGCAGACGACTGGGGTTTTAGCGATGTGGGGGCCTATGGCAGCGAGATTTCAACCCCCCACATTGACGCACTGGCCGCAAACGGCGTGCGATTCTCCAACTTTCATGTCGCAGCATCCTGTTCACCGACCCGCTCCATGCTGATGACCGGCGTGGACAACCACCGCAATGGCGTGGGCGACATGCCCGAGAGCATTCCCCAATCGCACATCGGGAAACCTGGCTATCTGGGGGTGCTTGATACCAATGTGGTCACCGTCGCCAGTATGCTCAGGGACAGTGGGTACCACACCTACATCTCAGGCAAATGGCATCTGGGCAAAGAGGCGCACAACCTGCCGGGCGCCCGGGGCTTTGAGCGTTCTTTCATTCAGGCTGATAGCGGCTCTGACAATTGGGAAGACCGTGTTTACCTCGACATCAAGGACAAGGTCTATTGGTTCGAACAGGACAAGACTGCGACCATACCCAAAGACTTCTATTCGTCCACCTACTATGTGGATAAGGCCATTCAGTACATCCAGTCCAACCAGGGCGACGGCAAACCCTTTTTCTCGTATGTGGCTTTTCAGGCCAACCACATTCCTCTGCAGGCGCCAAAATCGTTTGTTGACAAATACAAGGGCGTCTACAAAAACGGTTGGACGGCGCTGAGAAACAGCCGACGAGAGCGAGCGATTGCGCTGGGTCTGATACCCCAAGGCGCACCCATGGTAACCATGTCCACCACCACGGATTGGGATGCCTTGACCTCGGACGAGAAAGCCTACCAATCCCGGCGCATGGAAGTCTATGCCGGCATGGCCAATGCAATGGACCATGAGGTCGGCCGCCTGGTCAGCCACCTGAAGTCGACCGGGCAATATGACAACACCGTATTCGTGTTTATGTCGGACAACGGGGCGGAGGCGTCTGACCCCTATGCAACGCTGTCGGGTCGGCTCTGGCTGGACTGGAAGTACAACCGGGACCTGGACCGCCTGGGATCGAAAGGTGCTTACGCCGTGCTGGGTCCCAGTTGGGGCAGCGCCGCAGCGTCTCCGCTGAATACCTACAAGTTCTATGGCGGTGAAGGTGGCCTTCGGGTGCCACTGGTGATCTCCGGCAAAGGCATGCAGCAAAACCAGATCAGCAAGGCTTTCACCCATGTCAATGACATCGTGCCAACGCTTCTGGCGATGGCCGGTGTGACGCCCCACACCGGAACTTACCAGGGCCATCCGGTGGAGCCCTTGACGGGCAGCAACCTGTTACCGCTACTGCAAGGAAAAGCGCAACAGGTGCACCCGGATGAGCAGCCCATCGGATACGAACTCTCGGGTAGCTCTGCACTGTTCAAGGGTGATTACAAATTGGTGCGGGTCCTCCGGGGCGTGGGAGACGGCCAGTGGCACCTCTACAACATCCAGAGCGACCCCGGCGAGACAAAGGACCTGCAAGCAACCATGCCCGCACGTTTTGACGTCATGCGCGCGGACTATGCCGCCTACGCCAAAGCCAACCAGGTTCTGGACATGCCAGCGGACTATGACCCCATCCGGCAGGTGCAGATCAATGCTTTGGTGAACGTCTATGTGCCACGGTTCAAGTCCTATGGCCCGGCCATCCTGGCTGGGCTTTCACTGTTTGCCTGTGCAGGCTGGTTGATGCGCAGGCGCAGACCTGCGGCATAAGCTGAAAAAAATAACAATGAAAAAGCCCCTCTACCAAAGTCGTTCCATGCGTATCGCCATAGGCATTGCCCTGTACCTGAGCGCCGTGGCAGTGGGGCTCGGTTCCGCTTGGTGGGTTTTGACAAAAGCGCCCTGGATGAACGCCACAGTGCAGACGGGCGCATGGAAAGCCAATTTGCGCGCAGGCAGCCCGGACGCCGACATGTACACCCGCGCCAGCGTCGCCCTCAATGCACTTTTGGCGCTGGATCGGGATGAGACCCTGTACTTTGTGGCGACCCACGACGACACCGGCAAGTCGCTCCGGTCAACCTGTACCTACCGCGTGGAAGGTATACCTCCCAAAGCGCGCTGGTGGAGCATCACCGCATACGCCGATGACAAGTTCTTGTTTGACGCACCCGGAGGTCACTACAGCCTGAATGGCAGTACGGCGACGCTGGACATCAACGGCCGGTTTTCCTTCACAACGGGAGGCCAGGAGCAGCCGGGCACCCACTGGCTGCCAACCCCGGGAGACCGTGGCCTGTTCTTGACTTTGCGCCTGTATAACCCCGAAAAAGAGTTGCAGGCAGCGCCCACCACCATGGCGCCTCCCACCATCACCCCCACAGGAGCCTGCGCATGACGCAGATGTCAACCCGCAAGCGCCTCTGGTTCTACCGCGTGTTGACGCTCACCGCGACAGCCGCGATCGTTCACCTTTTAACCGTATGGGCGGCGCCTCGTCTGATCATGCGGGTATTGATGGATGGGCCCATGGCCCACGCACTGAACATGCAGAACCAGGCGGCATTTCCTCTCCCCGTGAATGCAGCTTCACGCTCCGTCGTCATGCCCAGTCCGGACATGCTCTACTCGGTTTGCGTCTATGACGTCTCTGCAGGTCCTGTCCAGATCAAGGCCAATCCGGGCCTGCAAACTTACTGGTCTGTTGCACTCTACTCTGCCAATAGCGACAATTTTTTTGTCCTGAATGACCGCAAGGCTGCTGGCAAGCCTGTGGACCTGTGGCTGGTGTCGGAGCGTGGAAATTCCGATGGCCCAGTGGTGCCTGAAGGGGTGCAGGTAGTGGTTTCTCCATCCACCAAAGGTTTTTTGTTGATGCGCGTTTTGACAGGGGACTACGAGGCTGAAAAATCCGTTCTGGAACCCGCCCGACGTACACTGGTTTGCAACAAAGTTTAGGACATACGATGCTGGCACAACTTCTTCGTCGCGTGATAGCCACGCAAATTCTGATCGGTGCGGGACTGGGTTTCCTGTTATTCAAATTGGGGCAGGGCCCGGTCTGGGGTGTGCTGGCATGGGCTGCTGCCATGCCATTCGTTGGCATGATCCTGATTGACACCGTGACTGCGGTTCAATCCAGGGGGAACGAAGGCATCAGAGTCTGGTGGCGGTCTTTGTTTGGTGAGTTCAACGCGGGCATCCAGGTCTTTTTGTTTCGCCAACCTTGGGCGATTGCACCACCCACTTGGCAACCGGCAACCGGGGGAGTGCCGAAAGTTCCGGTTGTGCTGGTGCATGGCTTCATGTGCAATCACCGCATTTGGGACGATATGTCGAATGCACTTCGCGCCAACGGCCATCCGGTTTTTGCAGTCGATCTGGAACCCCTGTTTGCATCCATCGACAACTACGCGCCCATTGTGGAAAACGCGGTAGAAGAAATTCGCAGGCAAACCGGCGCGTCCCGGGTGGCATTGGTCGGGCACAGCATGGGTGGATTGGCCATTCGTGCCTGGATGCGCAGGTTTGGGCCAGACCGGGTTGCGCGCGTCCTCACCCTGGGGACGCCGCATGCGGGTACCCGGGTGGGGCCGTTCTTTGAGACGGCCAACGGAACCCAGATGGGCTGGAAAAGCCAATGGCTCGCCGATCTGACCGCATCTGAATCAGATGCTATTCGCGCGCTCAAGCGCATCGCCATTACGCCCCAAGACAACATCGTCTACCCGCAGCGCGTACAAGTGTTGCAGGGCATTACCCCAACCGTATTTGATGGAATCGGTCACGTCCAGATGTGTGTCAATGTGCCAGTTATCCAGTGGGTAGTGCAACAGTTGGATGACATACCGCCGGGATGAGCCGCAGATCACGCGTGGATGCCTGCTGCCTCGCGCTTTACCAACTGATGGACATAGCCGTCGACCAGATCTGTCAGTGCCTGCGCAAATTGGGGCGCGCTGGTGTCGGCCTCGTCATTCCAGATAGCCGTGCGCAGCGTGCCGAGAAAGCTTCGGGAAAGCACAAACATTTCGGTTGGATTCAGAAGCCGGTCGAACTGCAACCCTTGCGATCGGACCGACACGCTTGCCAGCATTTGCCCCAAAAAAGTATTACGGCCTTCAATGGAGCGCACTTCTCGGCGGGACAATGCCCACTCAATAATGGCTTTCTGGGCCGCGCGGCGCTGGGTGAATGCAAGCAGCATCAGATTAACCAGGTCTCGGGTTGCCAGGGCCACACCACGTGCGGCCTGGTCGCTGAACGCAGCAAGAAGCGTCTGCCTCTGGCGCTCACTTTCCAGATCAACCAGTGCCAACATGACGGCGTCGATATTTTCAAAGTACTGGTACAAGGTACCCACGCCATAGCCCGACCGCTCAGCCAGCGTGGCAACCTTGAATCCTGACAACCCTTCTGTTTCAAGAATCTGAAAGGCACTCTCAAGTATGGCCTCAACCGTGATCCGCGAACGATCCTGTTTTGGGGCTCTGACTATTGATTTAATGGAGGTTTTAGCTATTTTCTTCACCATGATTACCGCCGGTAAAAATCTGAAACATTTTAATGAAATACGTTCATAAACTATAACTTTTAACCCCTTGTATTTATTAAAGTCCCACAACCATGTCGCGATTAAAACGTCTCAAGGCCTCACTGACCCAGTTTCCAGACATTCCGGCCCCACCTTGGTGGCTGCTGGCATCAGAAGCGCGCGTGTTCTGGGAATACGTGAGCGGCGCTTCCCTGTTTGGAATCCTGCGTCGGATTGCACCCAAAGGGGATGGGCACCCGGTTCTGGTGCTACCGGGTCTGGGTGCTTCGGACGTTTCCACCGCCCTGTTGCGACGCTTTCTTGACGATCTAGGCTACGTTACCTACCCGTGGGGCATGGGTCGCAACAAAGGCATCAACGACGCCCTTCCCGATGCCATGGACAAGCACCTGCAATTCATTTATGCCGAACACGGGCAAAAAATCAGCGTGATTGGGCAAAGTCTGGGGGGTGTCTTTGCCCGCGAACTCGCCAAGTTGTCCCCCGACAAAGTGCGTCAGGTCATTACCTTGGGGTCGCCCTTTACCGGCCACCCGCTCGCATCGACTGGCGCTCGCTTCTACGAATGGCTTTCGGGTGACCGCTTCGACGATATGGATTTCAAAAAGCACGTTGAAATCCGCATCAAGCCGCCGGTACCCACCACCTCCATCTACAGCAAGGTTGACGGTGTGGTGGCATGGCAGTGCTCGATTGAAGAAGGACAACCTGGCGGTGAAAATATCCACCTGCGCGGCAACACCCATTGCGGTATGGGGTGCAGCCCGGGGGCTTTGTATCTTTTGGCAAAACGTCTGGCCCAGACCGAAAACGACTGGCAGCCCTTCAAGCCCAAAGGCCTGGAGCGCGTTCTCTATGGCGTCACCGATCACCTGAGCACACAAACATGACCGATCTTGTTGTCCGCAAACTGTTAATTGACCTCGCTACGCCCTTCCCCGCCCGGTGGAATGGTGGCGACGCGTTTCGCTCGGCATTTTTCAGCGCCCTGTCCATGAGCTTTCCGGTAGGCGAGCAGTATTTCATGGACTCCGTTCGAGCTGGGCTGAAAAATCTGCCGGAGGCCGACCGCCAACGGCTTGCGCCTGAAGTGCAAGGCTTTGTTGGGCAAGAAGCAACCCATCGGCGCATCCACGCACTGTTCAATGGTCAGCTGGAAAAACTGGGACTCGATAACGAACTGGAGCGCCGCGCCACCAAGCGCCTGCGGGACAACGCACACAGGGATGTGCGAGTCCATGTGGCAGCCACTGCAGCCACCGAACATTTGACCGCCATGTTTGCCGACTGGATGTTTCGCCACCCCGAAGCACTGGAAGGTGCGGAGCCCCGCCTGCAGACCTTGTGGATGTGGCATGCAGCAGAAGAGTCAGAGCACTGCAGCACCGCGTTTGATATCTATACCGCACTGCAGGGAAGCCTTGAATGGCGGGTGCGCCTGCTGCGCTACATCACCCTCACCTTTGCCATGGATATCACCCGCCAGACCATCCGCAACCTGTGGCACGACGGCAGCCTGTTCAAGTGGAGCACCTGGCGCAGCGCCGGCAAACTGCTGTTTGCCAAAGACGGCATGATCCGGGGCAACTCGGCGATGTGGCGTGCCTACATGGAGCCTGGTTTTCACCCCCGTCAGCAGGATACATCCCTGTCGGAGCAATGGCTGCGTGATAACACCCAGCGCTTCACGGTAGTGGGGCAGCCCGCCTGAGCGCGGCGCACCCATGCGCAACTTCCATCTTTTTATCGTTCTCTGCGCACTTTTCATCTGGCTCGGCTTGCCAACAGCGCTCACCGCACGGGGGGAAGAATGAGCACAAAAAAGAAGGCTGCCATCGCACTGGCTGTTCTGGTGTTTCTCGTGGCGGGCGCATACGCCAACCGCCTGATGCTGCTGCAGTATTCGCTGGGCTGGCAAACTGACATCCTTCAGCCGCGCCACGCAAACCATCCGGTGCCCTGGGTCGCAGGTCCCACCCAAGCGGGCCAACCCTTAGCGCAAAGGCCACCCAACATCATTGTCATCTTGGCAGACGACCTCGGTTTCAACGATGTGACCACCTATGGCGGCGGCCAGGCGGCCCTGGGCGTTGCCACCCCCCACATCGACTCCATTGCACGCGACGGCGTGCGTTTCGACAATGGCTATGCTGGTAGCGCCGTGTGCACCGTCTCGCGGGCCGCTTTGATGACCGGGCGCTACCCGTGGCGCTTCGGCCTGGAATTCACCCCTACACCGGGTGCCATGGCGCGGGTTGCGGGCAAGTTGTATGAAGATGCCGACGGCCTGTATCCGATTGTTATCGACAAGGAAAAGGCCGGCCAGGCCAAAAGTTTCAACGACCTGGGCATGCCCCCCTCAGAACAAACCGTGGCCGAACTCCTGAAGACACGCGGTTACCACACCCTGCACATCGGCAAATGGCATCTGGGCAGCACGCCTGAGATGCGCCCCAACAACCAAGGGTTTGATGAAAGCCTGTTCATGGAGAGCGGCTTGTATTTGCCGGAAAACGATCCCAATGTGGTGAACTCCAAGCAGGACTTTGACCCGATTGACAAGTTCCTTTGGCCCAACATGCGTTTTGGCGTCAGCTTCAATCATGGCAAGTGGTTTAAACCGGCCAGGTACCTGACCGACTACTTCACCGATGAAGCAGTCACCGCCATCAAACGCAACAAAAATCAGCCTTTCTTCCTGTACCTGGCGCACTGGGGCGTGCATACCCCGCTGCAGGCGAGCAAGGCCGACTATGACGCCTTAAGCCATATTCCCGACCACCGCAGGCGCGTGTATCTGGCCATGGTGCGGTCTATTGACCGCAGCGTGGGCCGCGTGCTGCAGACCTTGCGGGATGAGGGCCTGGACAACAACACTATCGTGATTTTCACCAGCGACAACGGCGCACCGGGCTACATTGGGCTGCCGGAGGTGAATCAGCCTTACCGCGGCTGGAAGCTCACCCTGTTTGAGGGAGGCGTGCATGTGCCCTACGTGGCCAAGTGGCCGGGCCATATTCCGGCTGGAACGCGTTACCAGCCTCCCGTATCCAACATGGATGTACTGCCCACGGTGGTCTCTGCGGCTGGCGGAACAGTGCCCACCGATCGCGTGATGGATGGCGTGAACCTGTTGCCCTACCTGAGCGCCAAGCCCGCAATGCAACCGCCACGTCCGCTGTTCTGGCGTGATGGCCCCTACCGCACCGTTCAGAACCGCGGCTGGAAGCTCATTTCCGCGGAAAGACCCAAAAAGAACTGGCTCTTCAATCTGAACACCGATCCCACGGAGAAGATCAATCTCGCAGACCAGCAACCACAGAAGCTGGCGCAACTCCAGGCGCTGTTGACCACCCACAACGCCAGCATGCCTGCACCGCTGTGGCCGTCGTTTCTTGAAATACCCGTGGCAATCGACAAGACGCTGAACCAACCAATGACCCCGCAAGACGAATACACCTACTGGGTCAACTAAAGCGTGCACGGTTCAACATGAATAAGCGCAGGTTGGCCCTCTCTGCAGCCTTGCTGGCCCTTCTGGCCGTTGCTGCGTGGATCGGCTTGGGTGCGCAAACATCCCGCCACACGAAGGCCGAGCTTTTGCAGTGTCCGTTGCCTGCGCAAGACGCCACAGCCCCCCACCCGGGCATGGTGTGGGTGCCGGGCGGAAGCTTCGCATTTGGCGACACGGTCTACGCCGAAGAACAGCCGGTTCATCCCACCCGGGTAGCCGGGTTCTGGATGGATCGCACGGAAGTCACCAATGCGGAGTTTGCAGAATTTGTGAAGGCGACGGCGTACGTCACTGTCGCTGAGCGCGCGGTAGACGCCCGGTTGCACCCCGGTCTGTCGCCCGAGATGCGCCTGCCCGGCGCCGTCGTCTTCGTCATGCCCAATGATGTGAGGGGCACGGGCAACGTGACCCAATGGTGGCGCTATATCCCGGGTGCCAACTGGCGCCATCCCGGTGGCCCCGACACCCGCATTGATGGGCGTGGTGCATTCCCCGTGGTCACGGTCACTTTTGAAGATGCCTCCGCCTACGCGAAATGGAAAGGGCATCAACTGCCCAGCGAAGCGCAGTGGGAGTGGGCTGCACGCGCGGGCAACACCGGTGCAGCGACCGACCATGACCAGCCCAAAGACGCCAACACCTGGCAGGGCTTGTTCCCGGTGGCGAACTCGGCTGAAGACGGATTTGTAGGCCTTGCCCCCGCAGGATGCTACCCACCAAACGCCTGGGGACTGTTTGACATGATTGGCAATTCCTGGGAGCTGACTCGCGATGCCTACAGGTCCACGCACGCGGAGGGCGAAGCGATCGCGCCTGACCAGGTGCCACCAGACTTGCGGCCCCGTTCCACCGGGCAACGCGTCATCAAGGGCGGCTCGTTCTTGTGTGCGCCGAACTACTGCATGCGATACCGTTCCGGGGCGCGCCAGCCTCAAGAGGATGACTTGGGAGCAAGCCATCTGGGTTTTCGCACCGTGCTGCTGGCTCCAGGCCCGCAAACTGAATAAACTGGCCCCAGAATGCCCTGTCGAGGCAAAAAATGACAACAGGAGGACAACACCATGCAAGCACTGAGCCCTACCGACTCCGCATTCCTGTGGATGGAAACCCGCAACCAGCCCATGCATGTGGCGGGACTGAGCATTTACACACCGCCACCGGGATCAAGCCACGATTTCGTCAGCAAGCTGCTGGCCGATTGGGGCAGGCACCACAAGGCCGTAACCCCCTTCAATTTGCGCCCGGTTTTGCGCCTAGGTCTGTGGTTTTGGGAGGAGGACAAAGACTTCGAACTGGACTACCACTTGCGCCACCTATCACTGCCGCAACCCGGACGCATTCGCGAGCTACTGGCCATGGTGTCCCGGTTGCATGGCAACCTGCTGGACCGCAACCGCCCGCTTTGGGAAACCTATGTCATCGAAGGCCTGCCCGGCGGCCGGTTTGCCGTCTACAACAAGATCCACCACGCGCTGGTGGATGGCGTTACCGGAGGAAAAATGGCGGCCAATGGTCTGTGTCTGAATGCCTCGGACCACAAGCCGCCCCTGTGGGCGCTACCCTACAAGCAACACCCGGCGTCCCGCACCAAAGTAGCGTCACCCGGGCTATTGGAGCAACTGGGCAGCGTGCTGAAAGCCGGCAAGGAGATCCTTCCGGGTGTTGGCATTGGCCTGTGGGACATCGTGCGGGCGGCGGCTACCAAGACCACGGCAGCCCTGCCGTTTCAGGCACCGCCCTCACCCTTCAACGTGGAGATTTCAGGCTCACGGCGGTTTGCGTCGCAGTCCTATTCACTGGCGCGGCTCAAACACATTGGTGAGGCGACCGGGGCCACGGTGAATGACGTCACGCTTGCCATCTGTGCTGGCGCACTGCGCGAATATCTCCTGTCGCAGAACAAATTGCCCAAGAAACCGCTGGTGGCGATGGTGCCAGTTTCGCTTCACGCCGAGACGGACGCCGGAGGCAACCAGGTGTCGCTGCTATTGGCGAGTCTGGCAACCAACATTGCGGACCCACTCAAGCGCCTCAAGCGCATCGTCGAGTCCACCAAACACGCCAAAGACCGTCTGGCGGCCATGCCCCGTCTGCAAAAATGGGCCCACGGCGTCACCACGATATCCCCGTTGGCTCCTGGTATGGTCACGGGCATGGCAGAACAGCACCCGGTGTTCAACCTGGTGATATCCAACGTACCGGGACCCCGGGAGACCCTCTACCTCAATGGCGCACGGCTGGATGAGGTTTATCCGGTCTCCATCCCCACCCACTACCTGGCGCTGAACATCACGATCAGTGGCTATGGTGACCGGCTGGGCTTTGGCTATATTGCCTGCCGCCGATCAGTGCCCGCGTTGCAGCGCATGCTGGACTACACGCACAACGCGATCCTGGAACTGGAGGCGGCTTTGGGGATTGAGGCACACCATGCGCCGAAGGAAACGCCCAAGCGGGTGTCCAGGGTAATAAAATCGGTAACACCAAAGACGGTCGCCAAGACGATAACCGTCAAACGGACGCCCGTGAAAAAACCGGCGATAAAACCGCTATTAAAAATATAGCTGCCTGCGTATATTCCACGGGGGCTGGCGGCACAAATAACCCCTAATTACCAGTCCATGCAATCCCCGCGCCCCCAATCCAAGACCGACCTTTTCCTCTCGTTTTCCATTTTGGCGCTGCAGGGCTTCGGCGGCGTGCTGGCCGTGGTACAGCGCGAGTTGGTGGAAAAGAAGAAATGGCTCACCCACGAAGAGTTTCTGGAGGACTGGGCTGTTGCCCAGATTTTGCCGGGCCCCAACGTCGTCAATCTCTCACTGATGATTGGTGACCGCTACTTCGGTCTGCGCGGCGCGCTGACGGCGCTGGCGGGCATGCTGACGTTTCCCCTGTTGATTGTGCTGGCACTGGCCGTGCTGTTTGGCGGAATCGCCGACACACCGATGGCCCAGGGCGCACTGCGCGGCATGGGTGCCGTTGCGGCTGGCTTGATTGCCGCTACGGGCCTCAAACTCATGGCAGGCCTGCAGCGAAATGTCATGGGCTTGACGGTTTGCTATGCACTGGGAGTCATCAGTTTTGTGGCCATCGGTCTATTCAGGGTGCCGCTGGCCGCTGTGCTGCTGGGTGTGGGTGGCCTGGCCTGCGTCTGGGCGTACAAGCAGCTGGGCAATATTGCATTGACTCAAAAGATGGCCGGAGGCAGCGAATGATGACCGGGTTTACCAGTGCCGACTGGCTGGCGCTGTTTGTGCACTTTATGTCGCTCTCACTGCTGGCCATTGGCGGTGCCATCACCACGGCACCGGAAATGCACAGCTACCTGGTGAATGAAAAATCGTGGCTGACCGACAGCCAGTTCACCGCATCCGTTGCGCTGGCGCAAGCCGCGCCTGGCCCCAACGTGCTGTTTGTCGCACTGCTGGGGTGGAATGTAGGCATGAACGCTGGTGGCGGCATGGCCGCTGGCCCGCGCGCCTGGGGTATGGCCGCTACCGGGGTGCTGGTCACCATGGTTGGCATCATGTTGCCCAGCACCACCCTCACCTTTATGGCTGCGCGCTGGGGACACAAGAACCGGGAACTGCGCGCGGTGCGCGCTTTCAAACAGGGCATGGCGCCCATCGTGATTGCCCTGCTCATTGCCACCGGCTGGATTTTGGCCGCCAGCCAGGGTAGCCCCCTGGAGCACTGGCGCGTGTGGTTGCTGACCGCCATTACCGCCGTGCTGGTGTGGCGTACGCGCATTCACATGCTGTGGTTACTGGGTGCAGGGGCGCTCTTGGGTGGGCTTGGCTGGATTTGAATGGCTGTTTACTTACAGCTTCCTGCGCAGCAAGGCAACCAACGCCGCCAGCAAAAACAGGATGATACCCAGCCATTTCAATGTCGAACTGATCCCTGCGACGGCGTAAAGCCCCGCCGGACCAGGGCCATTGGCCGCCGTCAAGGTCCAATGCAGAAGGTTTTCAACGGAATCGCAGCAAGCCGCCAAAGGAAGGACTACGGCCAGGAATCGTCTTGCAGCAGGTGAAAACGGCGTAAACAAAGCCGTCGCGGTGGACAACCCATAGCCCAAAGCGCCGTAGCACAGCAGCAAAACGCCATCGACCGGCAGATGCGCACGGTAGCGCGCCACACCCTCGGGACCCCACGCGTCCAAAACAGCCTGGAAGGTGACCGGGCTGAACGTGAACTGCAGCGTAACGATGTCAGGATTCAGGGGCGCCAAGTAGACGCCCAGGCCCACGAACAGGGCCAGGGTGACGATGCCGAGTGTCCAGTTGGCCTTGGGCATCACGGCAATGTGCGGGTTGAGTTCGGGTTGACGACTGTCAGAGACGCTGACGCAGTGCCTCATAGAGACAAATGCCGCTCGCCACCGACACATTCAGACTCTCAACCGCGCCATGCATCGGAATGCTCACCAATTGGTCACAGGTTTTGGCGGTCAACTGGCGCATGCCGTCACCCTCTGCGCCCAGCACCAGCGCAACCGGCACTTTCAGGTCGGCCTGGTACAGGGTGCCCGGTGCCGCGTCGCTGGTGCCAATGATCCAGATGTTGCGCTCTTTGAGTTCATTCAAGGTACGCGCCAGGTTGGTCACCATGAAGTAAGGTACGGTCTCGGCCGCGCCGCTAGCCACTTTGGCGACCGTGGCGTTGATACCCGCCGCATGGTCTTTGGGGGCAATCACGGCATGCGCCCCGGCGCCATCGGCCACGCGCAGGCACGCACCCAGGTTGTGCGGATCGGTCACACCATCCAGTACCAAAATAAGGGGCTGCACACGCTCGGCAGCCGGCAAGGCCAGATTGGCCGCTTCCAGGTTTTCCAGCAGCTCGTCCAGCGAATGAATCTGCTCCAGCGCATGGACGCGCGCCGCCACGCCCTGGTGCCCGTGGCCGCCACACATTTTGGAAAGCCGCTCGCCATCGCTTTCGATCAGCCGAACGCCCGACTCATTGGCCTTGTCCAGGAACTGCCGCATGCGCGCGTCGCGCCGGCTGGGCTCGTAGTAGATTTCGATAATGGATTTAGGCGCGGTTTTGAGACGCACGGCCAGGGCATGGAAGCCGAATAAAACTTTGGGTGAAGACATGCCATGATTATCGCGGGTTAGCATCCGCTATCAAAACAGGAGCTGCCTGCGCATATTCCTCGGGGGCTAGAGGCCCCTATCGCTTCAAACCTCGGCTAAAGAATCCACCAATTTCCCGGCTTCAATGGTAATGCGCCGGTCACACCGGGCCGCGATGGCGCGGTCGTGGGTGACCAGAACCAGCGTCGTGCCCTGCTCGCGGTTCAGCTCAAACATCAATTCCATGATTTTTTCACCCGTGGCAAAGTCCAAGCTGCCCGTGGGCTCGTCCGCCAGCAGGACGGCGGGGTGCACGACAAAGGCACGGGCCAGGGCCACACGCTGCTGCTCACCGCCACTGAGGACCTTGGGATAGGCCATCAAGCGCTGGGACAGACCCACCCGGGCCAGCATCTCCGTGGCGGCTTTGCGGGCGTCTTTGCGGCCATCCAGCTCCAGCGGCAACATCACGTTTTCCAGCGCAGTCAAATTGCCCAACAGCTGAAAGCTCTGGAACACAAAGCCCACCTTGCTGGCCCGCAGTGCAGCCCGGTCATCCTCGTCCATCGCGAACAAATCGACCCCTGCCAGCCGCACCGTGCCGGAAGTGGGCGTGTCGAGCCCGGCAATGATGGACAGCAATGTGCTCTTGCCTGAGCCCGAGGCGCCGACGATGGCAGCCGTCTCTTTCGCTTTTAGCGCAAAATCGATGTCGAGCAGAATCTGCAATGTGCCGGTGGAGTCGGTAACCGACTTGCATACATGCTCAACGGAAATAATTGAATCAGTCATGGGGCCTTCTTTGAATCGACGACACTTTATCGCGCTTGGCGTTTGGGCTGCTTCGGCAGGGCTTTCAACCGCCCAGTCCGCCACACCCAAACCGAACACTCCCACACTGCTGGTGGTGGGGGACTCTCTCAGCGCCGAGTATGGCCTCAAACGCGGTACCGGATGGGTCGCCTTGATGCAGCGGCGACTGGCCCAGGAAAAAATCCCGGCCCAGGTCATCAATGCCAGCATCAGTGGCGATACGACATCAGGCGGGCGCTCTCGTCTCCCGGCGCTGCTGACCCAGCATAAACCCACCGTCGTCATCATCGAGCTGGGCGGAAACGACGCTCTGCGCGGACTGCCTTTGCAGATGACGCAGGACAACCTCCAGGCCATGACCCGAATGGCGCAGGCCGCGGGGGCCAAAGTCATGCTGATAGGCATGCAGGTGCCGCCCAATTACGGGCAGGACTATGCGCAAAAATTTGCCGCCACTTTTGTTACCGTGGCCAAAGCAGGTAAGGCGACTCTGGTGCCGTTTCTGCTGAAGGACGTGGCCGATGGCCCCAATGCCGCGCAACTCTTTCAGAACGACCGCATTCACCCCAATGAAGCGGCGCACCCCCTGATCCTCAACAATGTGTGGCCCACCGTAAAGAAACTGATTGCATGAGCCTGACCATTCTGAGCGCGCCCGAAGTACTGGCGCAATTGAACACCTTTGACACCATCATCGATGCCCGAAGCGAGGGTGAGTTCGCGGAAGACCACCTTCCGGGGGCAGTGAACTGGCCCACGCTCAACGATGAAGAGCGCAAGCTGATCGGCACGATGTACGTACAGGTCAACCAGTTTGAAGCCAAAAAACGCGGGGCAGCCCTTGCTGCGCGCAATATTTCCATGCACATCGAACGCGATGTCATTGACAAGCCGCGCGACTGGAAACCCCTGGCCTATTGCTGGCGAGGCGGCAAGCGCAGTGGTTCACTGTCCTTGATCCTGGACCAGATCGGCTTTCGCGTCACTCTGGTCGAGGGCGGTTACAAGGCCTTTCGTGCCGCAGTGTTGCTGGACATTCCGCTGCAGGTCGCCCGACTGGATTTTCAGGTCGTTTGCGGCACAACGGGCTCGGGCAAGACCCGCCTGTTGCAGGCGCTTGCAGAGCATGGCGCGCAAGTGCTGGACTTGGAGGCCCTGGCCAGCCACCGCAGTTCAGTTCTCGGTGCTATTCCCGGTGTTCCGCAGCCAAGCCAAAAGCGCTTTGACATGCTGGTTTGGGATGCATTGCGCCAGTTCGACCCATCGCACCCCGTTTTCATCGAAAGCGAGAGCAAGAAAGTGGGAAACGTAGCGGTGCCGACGGCGTTGATTGACCGGATGCGGTCGAGCCCTTGCCTCGATTTGACCCTGCCCATTGATGAACGGGTGGCCTTGCTGCTGGAAGACTACGACTTTTTTGTCAAAGACAGCGCCTACTTCTGCGCTCGTCTGGATGTTTTGGCGACGTTTCGGGGCAAGGCGGTTGTGGAGGCCTGGAAGGTCCAGGTCCTGGAGGGAAATGTGGACCCCGTGGTACGGGATTTACTGACCGA
>Ga0105047_10007909_pt1 | contig 17833 bp, 11 predicted proteins | sample MAT04_FD_78384 | JGI IMG/M metagenome (GOLD analysis project Ga0105047, IMG submission 78384) | Freshwater microbial communities from Lake Fryxell liftoff mats and glacier meltwater in Antarctica - MAT-04 (megahit assembly) | ecosystem: Environmental > Aquatic > Freshwater > Ice > Liftoff...
CCATGCCCAACGTGTTTTTGAACGTGGCGGGCAGGCTCGGACCCCGCTTCGGAGGCTTTACTATCACTTCCGGAATCTTCACTTCCGGAACCTTCGTTACCGACGCCACCGTCTTGCCATCGACTTCGATCTTCGAATCCGCGGGTACGTTCACTTCGGTGATGGTGCCGTCTTTGTTCGTGATCTTAATGACGATGACGCCCGGGACGACGATCGCAATCAGCGCGAACAACAGCGAACCGACCAGAATCGTGGGGAACTTGCGTGGCGACGATAGGCTCGCATCGACTTGCGATTTCTCCGTTTCGGAGTCCATGGACGTGTCGATGTCCGCCAACTCGCGGCTATGTTGCACGCTCACCGTCATCGGCGAGTCGAGTCCGTGCAGGATCCCTTCACCCGATTTCCTCGTCGGCTCGATGATCTCGTCGAATTCTTTCACCACAGCCTGTGCATCGGCGGGCCGGTCGGCGGCGTTCTTGGCCAACAACCGGTGAATGAGGTCCGCGAGCGGTTGAGGCACATCCGGGTTCAACTCGCGCACCGGCGTCGGTTCTTCGATGGCGATGGCAATCAAGATGCTCATCAGCGTCGTCCGCGCGAACGGCGGTTTGCCCGTCGACAGGCGATACAGCACGCAACCGAGACTGAAGAGGTCGGCGCGACCATCGATCGTGAGGCCCCGCCCCTGTTCGGGAGCCATGTAAGCGGGTGTACCGACTACCGCACCCAATGCCGTCAGTTCGGCCACTTCGGCCCCTTCGGCCGGTTTCGCCAGTCCGAAGTCGAGAATCTTGACGCGGTCATTTGGCGCTTCGAGCCAGACATTGCTCGGCTTAATGTCGCGATGAACTAAGCCCAGTTCGTGCGCGGCCGCCAGGCCGATTGCCACCTCCCGACCGATGCGGACGATCTGCGAAAGCGACGGCGAACCCTTCTTTTTCAGGTAGTCATCGAGTGGATAGCCTTGCAACAACTGGAGCGCGATGTACGGCGTCCCGTCGATCTCGTCGGCTTCGTAGATGTTCACGATGTGGTCGGAACAGATCTGCGCCGCAGCACGCGCTTCGCGAAGGAAACGATCCTTGGCCGTTGGGTTTGTGGCGAACTTCGGCAGCATCACTTTCAGCGCGACTTGGCGTTGCAAGCGTTCGTCGAACGCCAGATACACCGCCCCCATGCCACCGCGACCGAGTTCTTTTTGAATGCGATATTTGCCGAGCCGCCCGATCTCCCCTGGCTGCGCGGGGAGTGCGAAATACGGCATTTCGTAAGTCTCGCTCGGACAGGCATTCGCGGTTTCTTCCGAAACGGATGGCGACGATTGGTGCGGATTCGACAGGAATTCGACCGTCGTCTCGATCGGTTTCTGCGGCACTTGAATTCCCTCTGTTTGCGTCTCAACGTACGCAAACAGATTATCGGCAAGTGGGCGTCTTCACCAGAAAATCTCGAATCTTTTCGTGCGCTAGCGGCGCGATTCCGGCATACTCTTTCATTCGCACCCGCGTTGGAAAGAGTAACCGCTATGCGCAGTCTCAGTTTGCTCGCTCTCACGATGTTCACTCCGCAATTATTCGCGGAAGTTCCCGCCATCGCGTTTCCGGCCTCGTCTGCCGTCGTGGACATCACGAAACCCCCGTATTCGGCGAAGGGCGATGGCACGACCGACAACACCGCGACGATCCAGAAAGCCCTGCTCGATGTGATGGGTTTGCACAAAATTCTCTACTTTCCGAATGGCACGTATCTGATTTCCCGGCCGCTGATGTGGTCGAATAAAAACAGCCAGAATCAGGGTGCGTGGGGCTTCAACTTCATTCAGGGGCAGAGTACCGCGAAGACGATCTTTCGCCTCAAGGACAAGGCGTTCCCCGATGCGAACGCCCCGCAAACGATGATGTGGTGCGGCGGGTACGGCTCGGCCGACTGGTTCCACAACTACATTCAGAACGTCACATTCGACGTCGGCAACGGCAATGCGGGTGCGGTCGGATTGCAATTTTATTCGAACAACACCGGTGCGGTGCGCGACGTCGATGTGGTGTCGCAGGACGGCCAAGGTTTCATCGGGTTCGACCTCGGCCATCGCGATATGAACGGCCCGCTGCTCGTGAAAAACCTCCGCGTGCAAGGCTTCGAGACGGGCATCCGTTGTGCCGGTTCGGTCAACAGCCAGACGTTCGAACGGATCCGTTTGACGGGCCAGACGAAAGTAGGCCTCGCTAACCTCGGGCAGTCGATCAGCATTCGCGGACTCGAGAGCGTCAACGACGTACCCGCCATCGACGCGAAGAGCTTCACCGTGCTCATCGATAGCAAATTAACTTCGCCAAAAGGGGCAAGCACCGCCATCGTCGTCGGTAAGGCTCCTTTCTTCGCGCGGAACATCACGACAACCGGGTACCAGACGGCACTCGTCTCGGAAGGAAAACCGAATGGTGAAACCGGCCCGAACATCGTGGAATGGCATCAGGGACTGGCGAGTAACCCGTTCGATGTGCCAGTCAAGTCGCTGAATTTGCCGATCCGCGAAACGCCCGAGGCACCGTGGGACAACCCGAAGAACTGGGCCATCGTCGACAAGTTCGGTGCCGACCCGACGGGAAACAAAGACTCCGCCGATGCGATCCAGAAGGCAATCGACAGTGGCGCGACGACGGTATTTTTCCCCGGTTCGTACGTGATTCGGAAGCCCGTAAAGATTCGCGGCAAAGTTCGGCGCATCCTCGGCGTCGGTAACTGGATCGATTACACATCGCAATCCAAACCCGATTTCATCGTTGAGGACGGCGACGCGAAAGTCGTGTTCATCGAGCATTTCGCGCCGATCAACGGCGGCATCGAGATCAACACGTCGCGTACCGTCGTGTTGCGTAGCCTCGAAACGAAGAAGGTCACCTGCAAGAAAGCGGGCGATCTGTTCATTGAGGATGTCGTCACCGACGACATGCGTTTCAACCCCGGGCAGCAAGTGTGGGCGCGGCAACTCAACGTCGAAAACCAGGGCACGCACATTACCAACGACGGCGGAAAACTCTGGGTGCTCGGGTACAAAACCGAACGCGGCGGTACATTGTTGCATACCAAAAACGGCGGCATCAGCGAGATCCTCGGCAACTTCAGTTACACCACGACCGCCGGCAAACTCGCCCCAATGTTCCGCACCGACGATGCAACCGTCTTTGCGTTTTTCAACGAAGTCTGTTACAGCGGCGACCCGTTCCAAGTCTTCGTGCAAGAAACGCGAGGCACGCAGTCGAAAACGATCAAGCCCGGCGAAGGCGGCCTCACGCCCTACGTGACGAGTCCGAACGGGAAGTAGGTTTTATGCAGAATCTTTTCGCCGCAGAGGGCACAGAGAACGCAGGGTATTGAAACTTCGCGTGGAAACCAAATCGGATGGCCGCCGGAACGCTCCAGAGGCCTGAAAGGGGCAAAGGAGCGGTCTCCGGTTTGTCTCCTTACACAGCGCTTCGCTCCGAAGACTCCGCGGCGCGGTTAAACGCAGACGACTTCGTCGTACCCTGGGTAAACGCTCGCCATTTTCGTTCGGTTCCCGACAATACGCCTGTTGCTTCCGTCCATTGTGCCGAGTTGCTCATGCGTTACCGACCGGGTTTTGATGAGTTTGCGGAACTGGCTGCTACGCACACGGTTGTGCCGGTGTACCGTCAGTTGCTCGGCGATTCACTGACGCCGGTCTCGGCGTTTCGGGCGATCGGTGCGAACGAAGAATGGGCGTTCCTATTCGAGAGCGTCGTCGGTGGCGAGCGGATTGGCCGTTATAGTTTCGTCGGTGCGGGGCCGTTCGAGCGATTCGAAGCGTACGAAAAAAACATCTGCATTACCCGCAACGGCAGCGAAATGCGATCGGTGGCCGACGATCCGCTCCAGGCGCTCGAAGACTATGTTGCTCGGTTCCGCGCGCCGCACCTGCCCGGCTTACCGCGCTTCGTCGGCGGCGCGGTCGGCTACGCCAGTTACGACTCGGTTCGGTACGTCGAACATCTCCCAAACGCGCCAAAAGACGACCGCCACATTCCCGATCTCAGCTTCGCCTGTTACGACCGCATGGTCGTGTTCGATCACATCAACAAGACGGTGAACGTGGTGGCGCACGCTTCAATTGCGGAATTGGGAATGCGGAATTCGGAGTTGCAGAAGGCGTACTCGGATGCGTGTCGTCGCGTGGATGAACTTGTCCAGACGCTTCAACGACCCGTTAAGAGTTTGCCACTAATTGATATCAACGTCCAGACTTCTAAAACGACGCAGACTTCAACAATACCTGCCCGTTTTCAATCGAACTTCACGCAGGCGGGGTATGAGGCGGCGGTGCGGAAGACGATCGAGTATATCAATGCGGGCGATGCGTTTCAGGTGGTGCCGAGCCAGCGATTTCAGACCGAAACGACGGCGGACCCGTTCGATATTTATCGTGCGTTGCGGGTGGTGAACCCATCGCCGTTTATGTTTTTCCTGAAGGCGGGCACGGTGACGCTCGTCGGTGCGTCGCCGGAAATCATGTGCCGCGTCGAGAACGGCGAAATGACGGTTCGCCCACTGGCCGGCACCCGCCGACGCGGGGCGACACCCGATGAAGACAAGGCACTTGCGGTGGAACTCGTCAACGATCCGAAGGAACGCGCCGAGCATATTATGCTCGTCGATTTGGCCCGGAACGACATCGGCAAAGTCGCAGAAATCGGTAGCGTGCAGATCGGCGATTTGCTGACGGTGGAGCGATATAGCCACGTGATGCACCTCTCGAGTACCGTCACGGGGACTCTGCGAAAAGGCCTGACGGCGTTCGATGCGATGAAGTCCAGCTTGCCGGCAGGAACGCTGAGTGGCGCACCGAAAGTGCGGGCGATGGAGATCATCGACGAGATCGAACCGCACCGTCGTGGGCCGTACGGCGGCGCGGTCGGGTACTTCGATTTTAGCGGCAACATGGATACCTGCATCGCGCTCCGCACGATGGTGATTCAAGGGACAACGGCCTACGTGCAAGCCGGTGCCGGTGTCGTCGCCGACAGCAACCCGACGAGCGAGTATCAGGAAACTGTAAGCAAAGCGATGGGCTTGTTGAAAGCACTCGAAATCGCCGAAACGCAGTTGTAACAGTTGAATAAGAATCAAGAAGTTAACCGCAGAGATTAAGCGTCCGATTTGTCGAACAGGGCCGCAACGAACGCATCGGGATCGAATGGTTCGAGGTCTTCGATTTGCTCGCCGACGCCGATGAATTTCACGGGCAGGCCGACGCGCTGTTTGATCGCGAAGATCGCCCCGCCTTTCGCGCTACCATCGAGTTTGGACAAGATAATGCCCGTGCATTTCACCGTTTTGCGGAACGCCTCGGCCTGGATCACCGCGTTCTGCCCCGTCGTCGCATCGAGCACCAGAAAGACTTCGTGCGGGGCACCGGGTATCTGCCGCGCGACGACTTTGTGAATCTTTTCGAGCTCGCGCATGAGGTGCGATTGCGTGTGCAACCGCCCGGCGGTATCGACGATGAGCACATCGAATCCGCGGGCTTTCGATTTCTCGCACGCATCGTGCGCCACTGCCGCCGGGTCCGAGCCTTGCTGCTGTTTGACGATGTCGCAACCGATACGCCCCGCCCACACGGTAAGCTGCTCGACCGCTGCGGCCCGGTAGGTGTCGCACGCTGCGACGCAGACCTTTTTGCCCTCGGATTGCAGGCGAAATGCGAGTTTGGCAATCGATGTCGTTTTGCCCGAACCGTTGACGCCGGCGATCATAATCACCGTCGGCCCATCCGGTGCGTAGTGAATGCCTTCGCTCGGATCGGCGAGTAAATTGCGAAGTTCCTGGCGAACGAACAGCTTGACATCTTCGCCAACTTCCTTGTCGAGGAAGCCTTTCCGCACACGCTCGACGATCTCCGCCGTCGCCACTGTACCGACGTCGGCAAGGTAAAGTTGCTCTTCGAGTTTGCCGAGGAATTCCTTGTCGACGCGATGATTGCCAGTGAAGAGATCGACGATGCCACTGAAGACGTTGCGCGTCTTCGTGAGGCCCTTTTTAATTTTGGTAAATAGCCGTCCCAGCATGATCGCGGTGCCTCGCCAAGAATTGCAGTGAAGGCGACATTCTAGCAGTTCCGCTGCTTCATGCGACGGCCCCTCCCGTCACTTCACCCAGATTCCGCACGCCCGTTGACCGGGTTGGCCCCGTTGCCTACGATGTACCCTTCGTGCGGATGGATCGATTGTAACGGATTAGCGGAGCGAATGGATGAAGGCCGAACATCAAAAAGAACTCGAAACGAACGCTCTCGCCCAAGCCCTCAACACGGCGGTCGACAAGGCGAAGACGGGGCAACTCGTCAATGCGCGGCTCATTCTGATCGTCGTCGCACTGTTCGTTGCGATCGGCACGTGGTGGTATCTGCGGTCGTCGGCTCGCCGTTCGGATTCGCAGACGTGGGGTTCGTTGGAGAACCTGACGAGCATCGATCAGCTCGAGAAATTTTCGAGCGATAACCCGAACACGCCGTACGGCCGCGTCGCGAAACTGCAACTCGCACGTACGCTACTCGGCGTAAAGGGCCTGCCACAACTGAGCAACTTCGAGAAGCGGAAAGAAGCCGTCGAGAGCGTCGAAAAATCGCGAGAGTTGTTCGCGAAACTGATCGTCGAATTCAAGGACGACCTGACGCTGAAAGCCCAGGCGATCGAAGGTGCGGCCAAGGCCGAACTCGCGCTCGTCGGCATACCGAAAGACGGTTCGACCGAAGATCGCGGCAGCGTCGATGCGGCCGTAAAGTTGTTCCGCGAGTTCGCCACACTCGTCGGTGAGAAGAGCGCGCTCGGCGAACAGGCGAGCAAGAAAGCCGCTAAACTCGAAGAAAACAAGCAAGAAGTACTGCAACTCGGCAAGGAACTGAATAACAAGTACACCTTCGCCGCGCCGCCAGAACCGAAACTGCCACCATCGCTATCGCCGATCACGCCAGAAGTGAAACCGATCATCGAGCCGAAGACGATCGCACCCGTACCGACGACGCCTGCGGCTCCGGTGCCAGTTCCGACGAAGAAGTAATGTCCGAAGAAACGCCGTTCGACGATGACGAAATTCCGGACCTCGACAGCGTGCCGCCCCCACCGGTGCTGCGTCGCGGTCAAGAGCCGATCGAGATGGTCGTGCGCGTCAAGACCGAGGGAATGCGGCTCGACCATTACTTGCACATGTGCTTTCAGGACTTCAGCCGGACGGACCTTCAAGAGGGGATCAAGTCCGGTTCGATCACGCTCAACGGCAAAGCCACCAAGTCCAGTTACAAGGTTCGCAACCACGATAAACTGCGTGTCGTGTTGCCCGAACCGGCACACGATCTGCCGATCCCCGAAGATATTCCGCTCGATATTCTCTATGAAGACGAGTATCTCGCGCTCATCAACAAGCCGTGGAACATGGTCGTTCACCCGGCCAAGGGCAATTGGTCTGGCACGCTCGTTAACGCGCTGCAATTTCACTTCCGCGAACAACTGAGCAAGGCGAACGGCACGCACCGCCCCGGCATCGTTCACCGCCTCGACAAAGACACGAGCGGCGTAATTCTCATCGGCAAAGAAGAGCAGACGCACCGCGAACTCTCGATGCAGTTCGAGCAACGCAAGGTGTTCAAGGAGTACATCGCGCTGACTGTCGGCGAGTTCGACCGCGATTCGGACTATATCGAAGGCGCGATGAAACTGCACCCGCACGACCGCCTGAAGATGATCGTTTCGACCGATGCCGACGCGAAACCGGCTGCGAGCTACTACGAAGTGATGGAGCGATTTCGCGGTTACTCGCTCGTGAAAGTGCAACCGAAAACGGGGCGAACGCACCAGATTCGCGTCCACCTCGCACATGTCGGCTGCCCCGTGCTGTCGGATCGGATTTACGGCGGTCGCGACTCGTTCCGGCTCTCGGAAATCACGCCGACCGTCAGCAAAGACGACGACGAAGTGCTGCTCTCCCGCCAGGGTTTGCACGCCTTTCGGCTACGCTTCCAGCACCCCCGCAAGGGCACGTGGCTCGAAGCCGAAGCCCCGTTGCCGCACGACATTCGCCGAACGCTCGACATGCTGCGAACGCATCGGGCGCTCAGGTAGCGGGGTTGCGGTGGGTGACTTCGGGCACCGTGAGGAAGCCCCAGCGGAGTGCGCGATCTTGCTCGTATTGCTTGCCGAGTGTGAGTGCGGTGACGGCTTTCGCGAATTCGTAACCGAGGTAGAAACTGTGTGACGGATCGAGCTTGGCATCTTGTGAAAGCATCTTCGCGAACAACTCGTACGGATCGTTCCCGCGCAGATACATGCTGCCGTTCATCACGTGTATTTCGCCGCGCTCCGCGAAGATGCGATAGTTGCGGTCGGTGATGCGCGACGCCAACTCGACGAGCGCTTCCTCGCCGTGCGCGAACAGTTTCGGGTCGCGAAGCACGACGAGGTTCGGCTCCAGTCGCTTCGGCAAGACTTTCTCTTTCACCGCGTGATACACCAGTCGCCGCGCGAGGTCAAACTCCCTTATGGCGCTCCGTGCCCACGGGATGACCTCGGTGGCGAGGACGCTGCGGATACCGAGTTCCTGACAGAACCCCGCAAGCAGCACGTTCACCCCCGACGTGTCGGCATCGGTAAGTTCGGTGAGGTTGCCAACGCCCATCATCATCGCCGCATTCGGGTAGCGGTTGCGCGTGGCGATGTAGCGCCCGAGGCTTGCAGCAAAGCCGAAACCGATCGGTTCGACGATCGGATCGAGCCGATATTTAACGCCCCAACCTTCGAGCATTTCAACGGTGCGATCGAGCGAATCGAGGTCGCTCGGCGTGTCGGGGATCGCCACCACTTCGACGTTCGGGTACATTTCGTGCCAGCGTTTCGCGTTCGCGACATTCGTGCCGTTGACGCTGAGCACGAGTTCCGCACCCGCGGCCAGTGCCGCTTCGACTTCGATCGTATCGAACGAATCGACGGAGACGCGAAAGCCTTCGGCAACGAGTGACATCACGGTGTTACCGACATTGCGCCACGGGCCGCCGGGGTCGCAACCGAGGTCGATGATGTTCGCGCCGGATTCGCGATAATGGCGGGCGATGGTCAGGATTTCCGGGATCGACTTCGACGACGCATGATTGATCTCGGCGAGGATTTCGATGTCGTAATTGCCGTAACCGGGCGGCGGGCCGGACTTTTTGCCGAAGTATTCGGGCAAGTCGCGCAGGTCTTTAGGGCCGAGTGAGACGGGCAGGCCGGTCGATGTGGCGAGCGATTCGAGATCGCCACGACACAACCCCGGTAGCAAAATGCGATCGATCCCCGGCGGCACCGTCAGTTTTTTTGCGACCCATTCCGCGGTCAGAAGTGCGGCTACGGTGATCGGCAAGACGGCCACGTGCGGCTCGAAACCGACCTGCGGCGCGAGTTCGCCGAGCGTGCGGCGCAACGCCGGCTCGGCGAGTTTCCCCGTGACGAACAAAATCTGTGACAGTGGCTTGTCACTCATAGCGTCACAGGTATCGCCGGGTGGAAGTGCGCATCTTTTAATACTACCGCGAATTCGCTCCAGTTCGTGGGCGAAATGACATTAGTCTTCGGCGACAACGGCACTTCCGCGACGAGGCAAGAGAGGAACGTGAGCTTCGCGAAGATCTCCGCATGAACGAAATCGCCATCGGACTGCAACGGGAACCGATCGAGCAACGGGCGACGAATGAGCTTAAACGCGCAGTTCACATCGGTGAGCGGCACGCCCATGAGCAGCCACGCCCACCACGAGCGAAAATGGTTGCGGAACCCGAGCCAGCCGGAGATGCGTTCGGGTGCGGAGCCGAGCACGATACGGCAAAACAGCCGGTACGCACCACCCGCGAACTTCCAGATGCCGGGTTGCGGTCGCCCCGTACGAATGCCGCTGACAGCATCGACGAACTTGTCGCCTTCGATCATCTCGGCCTTCGTTTCGACCTGTTTCAGAAGCAATTTGAGGTCGGCAGGCGTGTACGGATAATCGAGAGATGTGTAGAAGAACAGCGGTCGCGTGGCGGTCGGGAGTGCCGTTCGCAAACAGGCACCGAACCCTTGCGGCAATGGGTGACGATGGACTGTCAGTAGCGGGTGCGCGGTTCGCAGCGAATCGAGAACCATCGCCGTCCCGTCGGTGCTGCCATCGTCTACGATGATCCAGTCGATCTCGCGCCCAAGGTCTGCCGTGCCGGTCATCCAGTCGGTTACGACGGCATGCAAAGTCGTGCCGCGATTTTGCACGGGTATCACGACGGTGATGCCATCGAGCGCGGCCGGTTCGGGCAAAGGTTGCGTCATGGGACTGCGAAGCCAGGATTACGCGAAGTCGAAGTGCTGTTTAGCTTATTCGGACTCGCCACGTCTCTCAACTCAATCTTACGCCGCTTCGCTTCGCTGGATATTTTGTGCGTCGTAGAGGCGTTGATATAGCGCGCAACTTGCGATGAGGATGGCATGGGTGCCGATGGCGACGATCTGCCCGGCTTCCATGACGACGATGCGATCCGCCATTTCCAGCGTCGATAGACGGTGCGTGATCAAGAACGTCGTTCGCCCCTTTACGAAATCTTTCAGCGCGAGGTGGATTTTGCCTTCGCTCTCGGGGTCGATCTGGCTCGTGAATTCGTCGAGAATCAGAATGCGTGGGTCGCGGAGAATCGCTCGTGCGAGGGCGATGCGTTGTTCCTGCCCGCCCGATGGCTTCCAGCCATCGCCGACAATTGTCTGGTAGCCCTTGGGCAGTGGCGCGATGAATTCGTGCGCGAACGCCTTCCTCGCGGCGGCTTCGACTTCCTCCGCCGTCGCACCGAGTTTGCCGTACGCGATGTTGTTGAATACGGTATCGTCGAAAAGCACCGTTTGCTGCGTGACAACGCCGACTTGTTTCCGCAAGCTTCGTAGGTTTGCCTTGCGCAGGTTGATGCCGTCGACCAGAACGAACCCGTGGTCGGGGTCGTAAAATCGCGGCAACAAGCCGAGGAGCGTCGTCTTCCCGCAGCCGTTCGGCCCGACGAGCGCAATCGTCTCGCCGGCCTTAACGTTCAGGCAAATCGTGGCGAGCGTCGGCAACTCGGTACCAGCCGTATACGAGAACGTGACATTGCGAAACTCGATCGATTGACTGTGTTTCGGCAGCACGGTACCATCGGCATTCGTCGTGATCGTGGGAACCTTGTCGAAAAGTTCGAAGATGCGATCTGCCGCGACGGCACCGGCCTGAATTTTCGTGTACACACTCGACAGCTTCCGCACGGGGTCCGCAACCGCCACGAGGAATACGTAGAGTTGCAACAGTGTCGGGAACGTCAGTAGATCGTCGCTGCTCATATTCAAGCCGAAGATGCGCCGTTGCTTTTCGATGACGAGATACGCGCCGGCAGTGAGCGCGAGGCCGATTGCCGCGACGCCGAGGAGTTCGACCATCGGCCCCGCGAAGGCGTCGATGTTCGTCACTTGTTGTGCTTTACGGGCGTATTCATCGGTCGTTTTGCGGAAGCGACGGCGCTCGTAGGGTTCCATCGTGAAGGCTTTCACGACACGAATACCGTCGAATGTCTCGCGAATGATTTGGTAAATATCCGACATGCGCTCGAGCAACTTGCGCGCCGCACGCCGCATCATCCGGCTGAGTTTCGTGAGAGTAACCAGCGCGAGCGGAACGAGGATCAGGAACACGAGTGTTAGCTGCCAGCTAATGAGGCACGCGGCGACCACGCAGCCAATCGCTTTCAGCGGTTCGACGACGAGCCGCCCGTACAAGGTCTTCATTCCTTGGCCGAGTTGCTCCATGTCGTTCGTGAAACGGGCCATCAGTTCGGTGGTACCCGACTCGGCCAGTTGCCGCGTATCTTGGTGGATGGCGGCACGGAAAAACTTGTTGCGAATGTCGAACAACGTGCGATTCACGACACTGCCGACGAGCGATTCTTGGAGGAAATCGAAGATGCCCTTGAGCAGTACGCCGACGATAACCGCGACCATGATGCACACGAACGTCTCGAATCGTCCGGTCGGCAGGAAACGGATCACCTTCGATTTCAGATCGCGAAACTGAGACTCGCGTTTATTCGCATCGCGCAACTGCCCCTGCAATTCGGACAGGTCGTTCGTTTTTCGCCGTACCACGTTCTCGCGGTCGGCCGCATTCGGGTTTTTCTCGAGCATCGCAAGCTCTTCCTGAAGCTTGTCGAGTGCGAGTAGTTTCTCCGGGTCGTTTGCGCGTTTGTGGTAGTGCTCGATCGACTCGTCGACCCATTCGTAGAGGTTTTTGTTGCTGCTCAAAATTTCGAGAACTGGTAGAATGGCAGAAAGATTCAGGCTCCAGAACAGTGCCACCATCATCGCGCAAACGACCGAAGCCATTAGCCGATAACGGTAGGCCCACGAGAATTTCAGCGTACGGATAAAACTGCGCATGGTACGGCCGCTCCGTCGGCCCGGTCCAAGATCGGATATCGTGTGGGGTATACCCGATTTCGCCGAAGCGCAGCAAGATCGGTTCTCAAAGCGATTCCCAACATGAACACCGATCTTCTCCGCAAATGGCTGAACCTGCCTCCGGGCGTGTGGCCGCCCGAAGATCGCACGATCTTGGCGCTCGCGAACGGCCCCGTCACTGCCGCGCACATCGAAGAACGCGCACTCGCTCAGATGGAGAAACTTCGGCCATACCAACTCGTCGATCCCGATCTGGTCACGGAAGGAATGAACCGCCTTGCACAGGCGTTGATCGCACTCACCGACGAAGCCAATCGCATACTCGCACCCGTCGCAGCACTGCCACAAATCGATCGCGAAATTTCATTTGAAGTCAATGCACCCTCGATGCCGACGATTGCGCCGCTCGTGCTACCGGTGATTTACGAAGCGGAAATCGTTCGCAGACCGAGACGCATACCAAAGGGCGAACGCAAGCCGACGACGGTCGAACTCGTCGAAACGGACACGCTCGAACCGACCGTCGAGATCCCCGAACCGCACCTCATTCCGGCGGGTGTGGTCTACGTTCCCACGGATCGCCGGAAAGCGTACGCCGAACTGGTCGCGTTGCGGAAAGTCATACAAGCGTGGGAGAAACTGCAACCGCAGTTTGCCTCGCCATCGGAGAATCTACAAACGTCGGCAATGGTGCTGGGCTTTTTCGAATCGGTGGCGGAGTGTCGCCACACGATAGCGGTGCATGGCAACACGGAATGGTTCGAAGATCACGGCGGGCTGGTGCTGACGATCGTGCGGAACCCGATGGCGCTGAGTGTTTTTCGGATGTTCGTGCGATCCCAGCGTCGCGAACTCGCCGCCGATTGGGCGAACGCCGCCGCCGATCTGCGCGGGCGTTACCTCGGAATGCGCCAGACACTCCAGGCCACAAAGCCACGGCACAAATTCGGCACGATGCTGCGCGAGACGCAAATCTGGATGCGCGAGAACCCCGAATGGCTGTTGACGACGGTCGTACTTTTCACGTTCGCGATCGGGTTGGCCCGCACGATCGTGCGATAAACCGCTATCGCACACACTCGCGATTTGGGGTAAATAATCCGTGTGAAATGGAATTCTGGCCGGAGGGATGCGGTTGACTCGCGCACATTACCTTGCGATTCTTGCGGCATTTGCCGTCTATTGCCTGCTGGCGTGCGTCGTCCCGCCAATGGACGACGAGCTTTATGGCTGGTGCTGGGCGGTCACTCCGCAATTGAGTTACTACGACCACCCGCCGATGACCGCGTATCTGATCTGGCTGACGACCGCCGTATTCGGCGAGACGCTGTTTGCCGTACGCTTGCCAGCGTGCCTCGGCAGTGCCTTTGTGTTCGGGGCGATTCTGTGCCTGACGCAGCCGAAACGGGTGGCGTGGTGGTTGCTGTTTACGCCGATGTTCACGTTCGGCGCGGTGCTGATTACCCCCGACACCCCGCTACTCGTCTTCTGGACGGCGTACGTGCTGTGGTTGGTAAAAACGCACGAACGACTGAGTGCGGGACGGATTCCTACGCACTACTGGCTGATCGGCGGGATCCTCTTCGGTTGCGGGGTGCTGGGCAAGTACACGATGGGCCTCGCGGTCCCTGCGGGTTTTCTGACGTTCGCACTCGCCGGGCAGTCGCGCAAGTGGATCGTCGGGTACGTTGTGCACGGTATCATCGCGTTTACCGTGGCGTCGCCGATTCTCATCTACAACATCCCTCGCGATTTCGTTCCGCTACAGTTTCAGTGGAACCACTCGATGGGCCAAAACGAACTCAGTTTCAAGCGGTTCGGCGAGTTCATGGGCATTCAAATGCTGCTATTCGGCACGATGCCGCTCGTGTTGTTTCCGTGGGTAATCGTGCATTCACGTAAATTCCTCGCGAACCCGCGATTGCGCGTGTGCTTGTGTATGTACGGCTTCCCGTTCGCGTTTTTCTTGTACAAAGCCGCACGCGGTCCACTCGAAGGCAACTGGGCGCTCGCGTGTTTCGTCGCATTCTGGCCGCTCGCCGCAGTTTGGTACGAATCCGTGAAGGATCGCCGCTTCTGGCAGATTGCCGCCCCCGCATCGTTCGCGTTACCGTGGGCCGTCGTCGCGATTCTCGCCGTACATCTCGCCTACCCGCTACCTTTCGTGCCGAGCGCGGCGGACCGGGTCACGCGGCAAACGGTGAAGTACGAAATCACGAAACAGATACGCGATTTCTTGGCAAATCAGCCTGAAAAACTGCCGTTGTACGTCGATACCTATCAGTGGACGGCGCTGCTGCGGTTCCAGGGGATCGATGCCCGGCAGATCGCGAGACTCGACCTCCGTCAGATCGCGCGCGTAACGCGCGAGAGCCACTTCACGCAGATTCCGGAGGCCATCACCGACTCCGAAGTCGCGTGGGTACTTTGGGAAGGCACGCCGCCCGCACACCTGACGGCAGGCTTCGCCGAACCGACGCGACTGGAGATTTTCCCACTGATGATTGGCAACGACATCGTGACCGCGTTCTGGCTCTGGCGATACGAGAAGATCGCAGCGAAGAGGTAGTCAGGGGTATCTATGCCTTGGCGACCTTTGCGAATCTGAGTTACGTTAGATCGCCTGCGATTTTTTGACTGTGCGCAAGTTCGTTTCTGGCTGTCGAACGGCACGCTGGGATAGATTGCGCAGGCGCATGTAACAAGTTTGGTCGCAGAAATTTGCGGCATCGGTGGACCATGCTGGGGACCACGGCAAAAGGGTTGGGCCGCCGCTCCGCCAGGTCACCAGTCACCTGGGAGTACCTCGCCGCCGGACCGGGTACCGGCCGAGCGCCAGGTGGTCGGATCGACGGCGTCTCGAACGAATCGAACGCTCCCGTCGGCCAGCCCGACGTTCACCCCGCCTGAATGCCGACTGCGGGCTGCCTTCCAGCCACCGAAGAACCCCGAACAGTCGGCCGACCGAGAATTCGGCGGGGCGTAATGAGTGTACTGGGTGAACGGCCCCGAACCATCGGCCCACCGGGATCCGCGGTCCGAGTATCCAAGGGCCGAACCGCACGCCGCGTCGGACAGTGGGGCGGCACCGAGCCAGCCGTAGTACTCCCGAATGTCGTACGGCTGTGGCGTAGTGGCCGGGGTCGCCGGCGTGCCAAGGCCAAGAAGTTGTTCGGCCGTCATCGCCGTGTTACTCGACCCGTCGGTGATGTCGGTGAGCCGGACCGCCGATCCGATGAAGAATACCCCGTCGGTGTTGGAGTAAGCACCGCCGTTGGCCCCAGTTCCAGCGTTCAGCACGTAGTTCGACGGACCCCAGTCGGGCAGCACCGACTGGCGCACATCGCTCGGGCACAGGAACGTCGGGATGGAGATTCGCACCCACGGCACGTGCTGCGGTCGGACGACCACCCCGGCCGTCGTGTTGTACAGGCTGCTGTTCAGGTCGAGGTTGTTGAAGATTGCTGTCTGCTCGAGGTAGGGCGAGACGAGGGCCAGAGCCGACCAGCGATAAAAACTGCCGCTGGGCAGGTCGGGGCGGTTCAGGAAGGACGCGGGCAACCGCTGGTTGGCATCGTGATAGCCGTGGAGGGCAAGCCCGAGTTGTTTGAGATTGTTCTGACACTTCATGCGTGCTGCGGCCTCACGGACCTTCTGCACTGCAGGCAGGAGTAGCCCGATCAGGACGGCAATGATGGCGATCACAACGAGCAATTCGATGAGCGTGAACGCCCGGCGGGTGTGCGGCACGTCGGCGGCCTCCGTGTGACGAATTTATTTTTCATATTATTCATGGACTGCGGGTCCGGCAAGTGAAAACCGCGAGTTCAGGCGAGCTACCCATGAACCAGCGCTACTGCAGACGACTGGGGGCATCGCAATCGGCCTCAGCCTGGCTTGTTGCTTCATGAGACGGAACGGTTACACTGAGATTGTCCCACGATGTTCATCGTGGACTTCGCACCGCAACTATTACAGGGGATTGCACGCATGACACCTGCCAGGAAACCGAACCGTCGTGGGTTCCTCAAAACCGGGGCGGTCGCGGGCGGCGCGCTCACCCTGACTGCGCAAAGTTACGCCAAAGTGGCGGGCGCGAATGGCAAAATCAACGTCGGGTTCGTCGGCGTTGGCGGACGTTGCCAGCAGCACCTCGACATTCTGTTGCTGATGAAAAAGCTCGGCAAAAACGCCGAGCCATACGCGGTCTGCGACGTGTGGGATGGCGATCAAACCAAGGGCGCGGGCAAGGGCCAAGGGTTGTTCCCGTCGGCGAAGCGTTGCGGTATTCCCGAAGGCGACAAGACTCGCGTCGCCCGCGACTACCGCGCCTTGCTCGACAACAAAGACATCGACGTGATCGCCGTTGCGTCGCCGGACCACTGGCACGCGAAACAAGCGTGCGACGCGATGGAAGCCGGCAAGCACGTCTATTGCGAAAAGCCGATGACGCGGACGATCGACGAGGCGCAAGCCGTCGTCGATACGTGGAAGAAGACCGGCATGGTCATGAGCGTCGGCGTGCAAAGCATGGCCGACCCGACCTGGTTGAAGGCGAACGAACTCATCCGCAACGGTCGCATCGGCCACGTCGTCCAGGCGCAAACGCGATATTACCGCAACTCGAACGTCGGCCAGTGGCGATATTATTCGCTGACGAAATCGATGAACCCGAAGACGATCGACTGGGATACGTTCCTCGGGCACAAGTCCGAATTCCTCGGCCGACCGATCGGCCCGAAGCCCGAAGAAGTACCGTTCGATCGTTCGGTTTACGCGCAGTGGCGTTGCTACTGGCCGTTCGGAGGCGGCATGTTCACCGACCTCTTCGTGCATCAAGTTACGCACCTCATCACGGCGATGGGCGTGCGTTACCCGCGTCGCGTCGTCGGTGGCGGCGGCATCTACTTCGAGTACGACACCCGCGATGTGCCCGATGTGGCGATGGTGTGTGCGGACTACAACGAAGGCTGCCAGATGTTCGTCACCGCGTCGATGGTGAACGACTACCCGATCGACGAGTGCATCCGCGGCAAGACCGGCACGATCAAGTTCATCCCGAAGAGCGGCGACCTGATGGCCGGCTTCGAGATCATCGAACAGAAGACCGGCCAGGCGCGCGGCCCCGGCGATGCGGGCAAGGACAAAGGCGAGTTCGTCGAAGGCGGATTCGTGGTGCCAGCAGGCACGGAAAAGGAAAACGTCAACGTGCATCTCACGTACGCACTCTGGGAGAACTTCCTGAAGCACGTCGAAGCGAAGAACCAGGGTACTCTCAGCACGCCGGAACTCGGCGCAGCGGCTTTCAGCACCGTGAACATGGGCGTGCTCAGCTATCGTTCGGACAAGGC
>Ga0105047_10007915_pt1 | contig 17827 bp, 11 predicted proteins | sample MAT04_FD_78384 | JGI IMG/M metagenome (GOLD analysis project Ga0105047, IMG submission 78384) | Freshwater microbial communities from Lake Fryxell liftoff mats and glacier meltwater in Antarctica - MAT-04 (megahit assembly) | ecosystem: Environmental > Aquatic > Freshwater > Ice > Liftoff...
CACCTGGACTACGCTGCGACCATTCACTGGCCGAATGGCGTTGACCGGCACCAGGAAGCCACCGCCCTCGGCCTGGCCCACCAACGACGCGACCGCCGTCATCCCCGGCCGGACGCCTTGCAGGCCGGACGACGTCAACTGGATTTTCACCTGGTAGTTCACAGCGCCTTCGCCGCCGGCGCTCGTAGGCGCAATCTGGGTGAGCGTACCGGCGATCGTGCGGCCCGGGATAGCATCGAGTACGACGGCGGCCGGCTGACCTTCGGCCAACTGCGCCACGTCCACCTCGGCTACCAGCGCTTCGACCGCCAGGTCATGCGGGTCGGCGATCGTCACCACGGCTTGCCCCGAGCGAACGGTCTGGCCCACTTGCGTGTCCACGGCGGTGATCACACCGGCGGTGGGCGCCGTCACCTGGGCGCCTTGCAGCTTCACGAGCGCCTCTTCCAGCGAAACCAACGCTTGCTGCAATTGGATTTGCGAAGCCTGCACTTCCAGGTCATTCGCGCCAATGCGCAGTTGGTCGAGTTTCGACTGGGCGCTGGCCACCTGCGCCGCCGCCGACGCCACATCGGCGGCATTGGGCTGGGAGAGCAGATCATCGAGCTGCTGTTGCGCGCTGCGGATCGAACTCACCGCCGACTGCACGTCGGCCTGGGCGGCTGGTTCCGCCGCGATTTCGAAGTCTGCCTTGGCGGCTTCGTAGTCGATGGTCGCCTTTTGCAGATTGGCGGACTCTTGGGTAGCACCCACGTCGTCGCGCCACTGGACCTGATCGAAGCTGCGCTGGGCTTTTTCCATCTCCACGCGCGATTTCTCCAGGTTGGCCTTCAGTTTGGTGCGTTCGTTGTCGCTGAGGTCGGCCGTTACGTCGCCATATTTCGCCTGGGCTGCGGCAAGGCTTGCGCGTGCAGCGGCCAGTTCCGCCTCACTCGGCCCGGCCTGCACATCCGCCAATTTGGCTTGTGCCGACACCAGATTTGCCTCCGCTTCGGCGATATCCTCGGCGGTGGCGGGGTCCTGCAACTGGTCGAGCTTGTTCTGCGCCGCCTGCACCTCGAGCTGGACGCGAGTCAAGGCGCGTTCGAGCGAGATCGTGTCGACGGCCACCAGCAGATCGCCCGCTTCGACGGCATCGCCCACGCTCACGGGCAGCGTCGTCACTGTGCCGTCCACGTCGATGACCACCGGCGTCTCGTCGTCAAAGACGACTGCGCCGGTTGCCTTGGTGGCCGTGCCAACTTCGCCGGCAGCGCGCACCTGCACCGTGGCAGAGATCACCGCGGTGGAACCGGTGGCCATCCCTGCCGGCGCCCCCGCCGATGGGGCAGAGGTTGGAATGCCGGCCATCGACAAGAGGCTCGGTGCGGCCACGGCCAACCCGATCACGATGGCAACTCCGAGTGTACGCCAAAGCCACTTGCGGCTCTTTTGCTTCTGCATCAGTTCATCCCTCATGATTGAATAATTGCGATCAAGGGCGCTATTCATAGCGAAGCGCCTCGATTGGGTCGAGCCGTGTGGCGCGCAGCGCCGGGTAGAGCCCGAAGACAAGACCGGACGCCGAGCTGACCCCCAGGGCCAGGGCCAGGGCCTGGCCGGTGATCACCACCTGGAAGGGAAAGCCCGGAATGTTGCCCACCAGGGCGCCGAGGCCGAAACTCAGCCCCGCCCCAATCGCGCCACCAAGCAGACAGAGCATCAGCGCCTCGATCAGGAATTGCAGCAGGATATCGCGGTCGCGTGCCCCGACAGCGCGGCGCAGGCCGATTTCCTTTGTGCGTTCGGTGACGGCGACGAGCATGATGTTCATGATGCCGATGCCACCCACCAGCAGGCTGACGGCGCCGATGCTGCCGAGAAAGACGCTCAAGGTGGTGGTGATGCTGCCGGCGATGTCGAGCAGACTGGCCTGGTTGAAGATCGAGAAATCGTTGTCGTCGCCGGCGTTCAGGCTGTGGCGCAGGCGCAGAGTTTCCTCTACGCGGCTTTCGGCCTGGTCCATCAGCGCGCTGTCGGTCACGCCAAGGCTCAGCCCAGTGACCGTCAAGTCGCCCCGATAGCGGGGTGCGGCAAAGAGCCTGCCCTGCGCCGTGCTCAGCGGCACAAAGGCGCGGCTGTCATTGCCGCCAAAACCGGCGCCGCCGCTTTCCTTTAACACGCCGATCACGGTCGCCGGTTGGCCGCCGATGCGCAGGTCGCGGCCAAGCACGTCGCGTGTGCCAAAGAGATCCGTCGCCAGCGTGGCGCCCAACACGGCGACGGTGGCTTGGGTTTCATTCTCGGCTTCGTTCAAGAAGCGGCCGCGCTCGATCTCCAGGTTGCGCACCACGGCATAATCAGGCGTAACGCCGGCCACCTGGCTGAGGGAGCTGTTGTCGCCGGCGACCAGGGTCGCCTGTGCGCTATATTCGGGCACGACAGACTCGAGCTCCGGGTGGAGGGTGGCATTGTGCAGGGCGGCGGCGTCGCCCAGGGTGAGCGTGGTGGCGCCGCCCGTGGCGTTCACCGTGAGCAGGTTGGTGCCCTGGCTTTCGATGTCCGCCGTGATGCTCGCCGACGCGCCGGCGCCGATGCCCAATGTAATGAGCACGGCGGCGACGCCGATGATCACGCCGAGCATGGTCAGCAGCGAACGCAGCTTGTTGGCCAGAATGCTTTCCAGCGAAAGCCAGCCGTAGCGGAAAAACTTCATGAGAATCCAGCTCCAGTTTCTATTCGTCGCTCACGATCACGCCGTCACTCAGCGTGATACGCCGGTGCGCGTGTTGGGCGACGCGAGCATCGTGGGTTACCAGGATCACGGTCAACCCTTGTTGATTCAGGTCGTCGAAGAGCGCCATCACATCGGCGCCGGTCTTCGAGTCCAGCGCCCCGGTCGGCTCGTCGGCCAGCAGGATGCTTGGCTGCGTCACCAGGGCGCGAGCGATGGCAACACGCTGTTGCTGGCCGCCGGAGAGTTCGTCGGGCCGGAAGCGCAGGCGGCTGCCAAGGCCGACGCGTTCAAGCGCATCCTTCGCGCGTTTGGCGGCGGCCTGTCCCGTGACATCGGCGTAGAAGAGTGGCACCTCCACCTGGCGTTGTGCGCTGGTGCGCGGCAGCAGGTTGAAGCGTTGAAACACAAAACCGATCTCGCGATTGCGCAACAGCGCCATGCGGTCGCGGCTCAACTGGCCAGCGTCGGCGCCGGCGAGGCGGAAAACGCCGCTGGTGGGCCGGTCGAGCAAGCCGATAATGTTCATCAGCGTGCTTTTGCCCGAGCCGGAGGCGCCGACGATGGCGAGATAGTCGCCGCGGGCGATGGTGAGCGAGATGCCATCCAGCGCGCGCACCTCGGTGTCGCCCATGTGATAGATCTTGGTCAGCTCTTCGGCGTGGATGACCGGAGGTGCCTGGTCGGTTGCCGAATGATGGCCGTTCTGTGCCGGTTGCATACGCTCTCTTTCCATTGTCTGTCCGTCGTCCGTTCGCAAAATAAGCATAGCAAGCGACGCTTTATACGCGCAGTGTGCGGGCAAATCCATTGGGATGCGTACACTCACCGATTTTCGTGAGTGCACTCACCTTGCGACACGAATCCATTCACAGGTGCACCGGCCGGCGCCGTGCTATACTGATGGTATGCAAAAAGCGCAATTGGACCCGTCGAACCCCATTGGGGCGGAGGCCGGGCGGCTGGAACCAGGGCTGCTATCGGTTCTACGCGTGATCCTGGTGTTGCAGGTCGTGTTGCAGGTCGTGTTGCAGGGCGTTGGGGCAGTCATCGGGCTGACACAGCAGCGGCTGGCGCCGCCGGTCGGTGCGTTCTGGCTGGTCCTGCTGCCCTTGCCGGTGCTCGCCTTTTGGCCCAAGCTCTCGGTGCGCATGGGACGGTGGTTTTTGCCCCTGATGGTGAGTTACTACACGCTTGCCGTCATCACGTACCATGCCGCGGTTTTCAACTGGGCGCTGCAACAGCCGGCGCTGCGCGAATATTTCGTGGCAAGCAGCAGTCCGATGGGACTCAACGACAGTGGGTGGGCGTTGTTTGTGATCCTGCTGATCCCCCTGGTGCTGGTGGCCTGGCAATACGACTTCAAACGCATCGTTGCCTTTAGCCTCGTGGTAGCGCTGTTGGAAGGGGTTGCGGTGGGCATGATCTTGCAGGCCAATGGGCTGCCGCCGTTGCCGATGGCACTCACCGGGGTGGGCCATGCCGGGGTCTTTTTGCTGGTTGGCTATATCGTGACGCGCATGATGAATGCGCAGCGGGCGCAGCGGCGCGAACTGGCGGCCTACGCCGCCGCGCTCGAACAGCTCACCGTCAGCCGCGAACGCAACCGCATGGCGCGCGAACTGCACGACACGCTGGCGCACTCGCTCAGCGCCGTGGCGGTTCAGCTCGAAGCCGTCGACAGCGCCCTCGACGATGCGCCGGAGACGGCGCGCGTTCTGCTCATCAAAGCGCTGGCGCAAACGCGATCCGGGTTGACCGAGACGCGCCGGGCCATGCAGGCGCTGCGCGCCTCGCCGCTGGAGGATCTGGGCCTAGGACTGGCAATCCGGAACCTGGCCGAGTCCACAGCCAGGCGCAGCGGAATGGCGGCGGACATCCAGATCGCGGACCCCCTGCCCGTGCTGCCACCGGCGGTCGAGCAGGGGGTCTTCCGCGTGGCGCAGGAGGCGCTGTTGAATGTGGCGCGGCATGCCGGCGCCACGCATCTGCGCGTGCAGTTGGAGGCGACGGACGATCTGGTTCTCACCGTTCACGACAACGGCCGTGGCTTCGATGCGCAGGCGACCGGCGCCAACGGGCACTTTGGCCTGCAGGGAATGCGCGAGCGTGCCGAGATGATGGGGGGCGCGCTCGAGGTGCAGAGCGCGCCGGCGACGGGAACCACCGTGAGGTTGGTGCTGCCATGATCCGGGTGATTCTGTGCGACGACCAGCCGATTGTCACCGAAGGCTTGCAGGTGATCTTGCGCCAGGCCGCCGATCTGGTGGTGGTGGGCATCGCCCAGGATGGCGCGGAGGCAGTGGAATTGGTGGCGCGCCTGCGCCCCGACGTGGTGTTGATGGATCTACGAATGCCCATCCTAAACGGGATCCAGGCGACGCAGCAGATCCGTCAAGGCTTCCCCGATACACGCGTGCTGGTGTTGACAACCTACGACGAAGACGAGTGGGTGCTGGATGCCATTCGCGCCGGGGCAGCGGGCTATTTGCTCAAGGATACGCCGCGCGACCAGATCATCGGGGCGATCCGCGGCACGGCGGCCGGCGCCACCCACATCGACCCAAAGGTGGCCGGCAAGCTCTTTGCGTATGTGGCGCAGCCGGGGAACGCACCGGCGCCGCAGAGCACACTGGCCGTCGAACTCAGCGCCCGCGAGCGAGAGATCCTTGGCCTGCTCGCCACCGGCCTCGCCAACGCCGAAATTGCCGACCGGCTCTTCCTCTCCAAAGGCACCGTACAGAACTACGTAAGCAGCATCTTCGTCAAACTGGATGTCAGCGACCGCACGCAGGCGGCGATTTTGGCGCTACGCTATGGGCTGGTCGACAGCGAGCGCTTCTGAATTTCGCATTACCCATTGCCATACAACACGGCGGTTCCGTGACCGTCGAGAGCGCCGATATTCCCGGTCAGGGCAGTCGCTTCACCATTGTCTTGCCCTACTCCCAACCATAGACAAATCCGACATCAAGGTTTGTTGCCTGCCGCCGCTAGGGGAAAACGCGGCGGCGCGGGTAAAATGTTGGGTCGTATGCAAGAAAGCTTTCGCCTGACCCGCCGCTCGGAACTAGGGGTGCTCGCCGCCATCCTTGTGGTTGGCCTGTTGCTCCATCTTTCGGCGCTGGGCGCAAAGGGATTCTCGTACGACGAAGCCGCCACCGCTTTGTGCGCGCAGGCCGCGCCGGCGCAAATCATCACGCTGTTGGCCGACGCCGCTTTCGAAAATCCGCCGCTGTGGTGTTTGACGATGCATGGCTGGGCCGGCCTGTTTGGCGACAGCGAAAGCCGGCTGCGCCTGCTGCCGGCATTGTGCAGTGTGGGCATCATTCTCCTGACCTGGGCCTGGCTGCGCCAATTGTGGCCGGCCCGCACGGCACTGCGGCTGTTGGCGGCGGCATTGACGGCGACCGCGCCCGTGCTGGTCTACTACAGCCACGACGCACGCACGTATACGATGGTGGTGCTGCTGGCGCTCCTCTCGCTCATGGCGGCGGTGGCGCTGGTGAAGCGGCCGCGGCCATCGGTGCTGGCGGCGTTTGTCGTGGCCAACGCACTGATGACGGGCTTTCACTATTACGCGTTGATGCTGGTGGGGCTTGAAGGGATCTTCTTTGTGGCGGTGGCCGTGCGCCAGCGCGAACGGCGGGGCGATCTCTGGCTTTGGCTGGCCGCCGTCGTCGTCTCCGTGATCCCGATTGGGGTGTGGATGGCCTTGTCGACCGGCTTTCATGAAACGGTGGCGCTGATTTTGGGCGGGGTGGGCCGCGGCGCCGGCCCCAGCGCTGCGGCATTTTTCAATGAACTTTGGAGCGACCTGACTTTTGGCAGCATTCGCTGGCAGTCGCCGGCGGCGGTCACCGGCTATCTGTTGTTGCCGTTGGTCGTAATCGGGATCGGTAGCCTATTCAACGAAGACCGCAAGACGCCGCGCCATGTGCCGTGGAGCTGGCTGGTGATCCTGGTTTTTCTGCCGACGCTGCTGGTGAGTGTCGCGCTCTTCCGCTCGCTGGCGGTGCGCTACATCCTCTTTATGCTGCCGGCCATGATGACCTTGGTGGCCGCGGGCATCCTCTGGCTGGGTGGGCGGCATTGGACGCTGGGCGTGCTCAGTGTGGTGGTGGCCGGCGCGGTGGCGGTTTTGGGGCTGCAGTTCTACTTTGGCCCCGCGCTGAAGAGCAACTATCGCGAGATGGCCACGTTTTTGCGGGACCAGCACGCACCCGGCGATGGCGTGATCCTCTATGCCCCGCGGCAGCATCTGCTGGCCAAGTATTACCTGCCACCGGACTGGCAGCTCGCTACGGCGCCCCCCATTGCGCTGCCGGCCTTCATGCCCGTCACCGCGCCCATCGTCGTCCCCGAAGAAATGGACGGCTACCTGCAGGCGCTGCTGCAAGAACACGCCGCGTTGTGGCTGATCATGACCGCGCAAAACGAGGTCGACAAGGGCGAGTTTGTACCCAAGTATTTGACGGCTGTCGCCTTTAAGGATGAGTGCTGGGCGTGGATCGATGTCCAGCTTTGCCGGTTTGTCAGCCCGCAGCATGTGCAGCTTGACACGGTGACCACACCGGATCTGCTCTATGGCGGCGAACTGCGGTTACAGCGCACGGCCAGCCAGGTGGTGGATGCGGCGACGCCGGGGCGACGGACAATGCTGGCGCAGCTTGACTGGCTGGCCGAAAAGAAACCGACGGTGGACTATCGCGTATCGCTGCGCTTGCTCGACGGGGCGGGCCAGGTGGTGGTGCAGCGCGACGACTTTCCGATCGGGAATCTGTTGCCGCCGACGACGTGGAATGCCGGCGACGCCAAGCCGGGTTACCTGGCGCTGCCGCTGCCGGCCGCGTTGGCCGCCGGCGATTACGATGCAGTGATCGTGGTGTATGATCCTGCCAGCGGTGAACCGATTGGTGAGACGGCGCCGATTGGCGACGTCCAGACGCCGGCACGGTCCGATTAATGCGTGGAACACCCAAAGATGACCCGATGATGACGCGACGTGATTGGCTCTTGCTGGTTGTGATTACCCTACTGGCGGCGGCGCTGCGCTTCTACCAGATTGGCGTCGTTCCGCCCGGGCCGCAGTTTGATGAGGCGTTCAACATGATCGACGCCGGCCAGGTGCTCGACGGCAATCGCCCGCTTTTTTTGCCGGCGAATGGCGGGCGCGAGGTGTTGTACACCTACCTGCAGGCCGCCGCCGGCGCACTGGGCGGCGTCAACATTTTCACGCAGCGCATGGTCTCGGCGCTGGCGGGAACGCTTACGGTGGCAGCGCTCTATCTGCTGGTGCGGCGCCTCTTCCGGCGCAACGGCGCCTGGCTGGCGCCGCTGACGGCGCTGGTGTTGGCCGTCAGTTACTGGCATATCCACTTCAGCCATTACGGCATCCGCGTCATCCTGATGCCGTTGATCTTTTGCGGCGTCTTCGGCGCGTTCTGGGTGGGCATGCATGGCGGGTCGCGACGCGCAAGGCTGGCGGCGTTGATCGTGGGCGGTGCGTTGGCCGGGCTGGGCGTGTGGGCGAACCCCACCGGGCGGTTCGTTCCCTTCGTGGTGGCGCCCTATGTGCTTTGGCTGCTCTGGCGCTATCCGGACCGGCGCCGGCTGCGGCTCGACAGCCCGATCGGCGGCGCGCTGCTCTTTGGCGGCGTGGCGTTTGTGGTCTTTCTGCCGCTGGGGCTCGAATTCTGGCGTCACCCCGAATTCTTTTTGGGTCACGCGTCGGAGGTCTCTGTCTTTGCCGCGCGCGTCGCGGGCGAATCGTCGCCGTGGGCGGTGCTTGCCAGCAACATCCTGCACGTGCTCGGCATGTTCAGTTTTGTGGGCGATCTGGAATGGGCGCACGGCATTGCCAACCGGCCGGTCTTTGATTGGTTCATCGCCATTCCTTTTTATATTGGGGTCGTCGTGTGGGTGTTGCGTGTGGTCAGGCCACGGCCAGTTGCTGACGTGCGGGGGGGAGACCCACTTACTGACGTGCGTGGCTCTGACGGGGAACGCGACGCGTTGGTGTTGATGGCATTGTGGGGAATCGTGATGTTGGCGCCGTCGGTGCTTAGCGAGGCTGCGCCTAATTATTCGCGCACGTTGCCGGCGATCCCAGCGATCAGCTTGGCGGCCGGGCTTGGTTTGACGTGGATTGCCACGCAGCCGCGCCTGCGCCCGGGATGGGGACCGGCGTTGGCCGGTCTGCTGCTGGTGGCCAGCGCCGGCGTCACCTTCTATGACTATTTCGTGCGGTTCCCAAGCTATCGCGAGGTCTACTACGTCTTCGATGCCGACAAGGTCGATGCGCTGGATTGGCTGAAGGCGCGTGCCGGCGCCAGTCGCATCTATCTCTCGCCGCTGTGGTCGGAGCATGCCACGGTGACGGCGCTGCGCAGCAGCAACATCCGATCATTGGATTCGCGTGAGACCGTCGTGCTGCCGCCGCCGGGCACAGGCGCCATCTACGCCTTTCCCGCCGAGCAGCGCGGCTACGCCGAGGATGTGGCCGATCTTTGGGGAGTGGAGGCCGTCACGATCAACGACCGCTATGCGCGACCCCTCCTGGAGGTGGTGCAACTCGATGCCGCGCAGGCCGCGCAGTGGCCGGCCGCGTTGGCCCTGCAGCCAATGTTGGCGGCGCGCTTCGACGATGGCCCGTCGCTGATCGGTCTGCGCGCCGGGGAGAGTGGCAGCGACCTTTGGCTCTATTGGCAGGCCGAACAATCGACTATCCGCGATTTGACTGCGTTTGTGCACCTGATCGACAGCCGCAACCAGCGCGTCGGCCAGGCTGACCGGGCACCCGGCGACGGCACCTTTCGCACGCCCTGGTGGAAGCCGGGCGAACGGGTAGCCCAGCACTTTGCGCCGGAGATCACCGATCTGTGCGCGGGCGGCGAGACGGTGCAGGTCGTGACCGGCTGGTATGAGTACCTTGCCGATGGGCGCCGGCGCCCGCGCGCCGGCGGCGCCGGCGACAGCGCATTCGCCGGGGAATTGACGCTGCCGTGGCGCAGCGCACCGCCCGACCAGATGAACATCCCGATCCCGGTCGACACGACACTGACGGATTCACTCACGTTGCGTGGCTATGGCGTCGAGGGCGAAGCATTCCTGGGCGCGCCGCTGACCCTCGATTTGTTCTTCAGCAGCGAAAACAGCAACGACGGGGCTATGCCGCTCGACTTGATCCTGACGGCGACGGCGCAGCCTACGGCGACGACCACGTTGTGGTCTGGCACGTTGGCGCCGGGGGCCGACTGGCGCGCCGGCGAGTTGCTCTGCCGGCGCCTACTTGTCGAGATCCCGGCCGATCTGGCCGCGGCGGGGGACTTTAGGCTTGAACTGGCCAGCGGCGCGGCGCGTGCACCAGTGGGTGTCCTGACTGTGCAGGCGTCAAACCGGCGCTTTGACCTGCCCAGCGCGCCGCCAATGACGCCGGTCGACGCCCTCTTTGGCGGGCAGATGCGTCTGGCGGCCTATGAAACCGGCGCGCGCGGCGCATCGCTTGGGGTGACGCTGGCCTGGCAGGCGCTGACGCGCCCAGCAGTGGACACCACGGTGTTTGTGCATTTGCTCGACACCAATGGGGAGATTGTTGCCCAATCCGACAAGGCGCCGGGGGTCGAGCAACCGAGCAGCCAGTGGGTGGCGGGTGAGGTCGTCCTCGACACGCATGCGTTGGCGCTGCCGCCCGACCTGCCGCCGGGCGAGTATGGGCTGCGCGTGGGGGTCTACGATGCACTGACCCAAGAGCGGCTGGCGGTAGTCGATGCTGGCGGGCAGCCCGTGGCGGACAGCGCCGTGCGGTTGGGGACGGTTCGCCTGCCGCTGAGCCCGTCCGAACCCTAGTGTTTGTGGGCGCGCCAAACCGATGGGACGCGCAGAGAACGGCCAAGAGCAACCGCGAAGAGCGTAAAGAGGATGTGCCAGTTACGGCAGAACGGAAAAGTGTCCCTCGGCTGTGCTCTCCGTACTGATGGGATTTGCCGGTCTGCTGCGATCGCCACAACCACACCCCGTGCTGGCTAATTTGAACCGGGCCGTACCGGCGGCGGCGTCGGGTGGCACAATCCAAGATAGGGTCGCTGCGCTGCTGATCGTTTCGCCAACCACATCTTGCGTGGCGCCATTGGCGTAGGTAATGGCAAGCTGAAAGATTGTCGTGGTGCCAGCCGGCTGGTTGAGCGTCACCGAGAGCGTCTGTGCGTCGCCGGGCGCCGCGGTTGCGTGTTCCACATCCACCCGGCGAAAGAGGGGGCTGGCCCGGTCAAGCAAAGAGGGCAGAGCCGGCCGAACCGATCCGGCAACCAGCACAGATAGAACAAGAAGACAGAGTAAACGCGCCATTTCCCAGGTGCTCATCCCTTGATACCAGTCATCGTGATGCCTTGGATAAAACTCTTTTGCGCAAAGAAGAAGAGCAAGATCACTGGCAGCACCATCATGGTGGACGCTGCCATCAGCATGCCCCATTCGGCGCCATGATATCGAACGAATGCCTGCAAACCGAGCGAAAGCGTATATTGATCGGCGTTGCCCAGATAGATCAACGGCCCCAGGTAGTCGTTCCAGGCGCCCATGAAGGCAAAGATCGTGACGGTTGCCAGCACGGGTTTGGCCAATGGCAAAACGATGCTGCGGAAAATCCGAAAACGGCCACACCCGTCGATCAGGGCGGCGTCCTCCAATTCGCGCGGGATGGTCATAAAGAACTGACGCATCAGAAAAATGAAGAACGCGCTGCCGGCCAGCGGCGGAATCGTCAGCGGTTTGAAAGTGCCCACCCAACCGAGTTTGGCAAACAAAATGTAATTGGGAACCATCGTCACCACCGAGGGCAGCATCAGCGTCGCCAACACAAGCATGAACATGGCATTTTTGCCGGGCGCACGCAGACGGGCAAAGGCATATGCCGCACATGCCGAGACCAGTGTCGCGCCCAGAACCGTCGGCACGACAATGATCATCGTATTCAGCAGGTATTTGTGCATGGGTGCGTAGGTAAAAACGCCTGGATAGTTGGCCCAGATCACCGGGTTCGGGATCCATTCGGGTGGGAACTTGGCGATCTGTCGCATTGCCTTGAGCGAAGTCGAGACCATGAAAATCAAAGGGGCAATGAAAACAATGCTGCCGACAATCAAGGTGGTATGCGAAAACAAACTGCCCAGAACCCTGGATGACCTCTGCGTTTTTGCCGTTTGAGCCGCCATTGCGTCGCGAGACCGATTTTCCGATTGCGTGGTTGTCGCCATCTAGCCCTCCGCGCTTTCCGATTCATAGTAGACCCAGCGTCTGGCCCCCTTGAACTGCAGCCAGGTCAGCATCAGGATGATAACGAACAAGACCCACGCCATCGCCGAGGCGTAACCCATGCGGAAGAAGTTGAAGCCGTTGCGGTAGAGATAGATCATGTAGACCAGTGTAGAGTTTTGCGGGCCGCCCATGCCATCGGTCAGAACAAATATCTGCGCGAAGATTTGGAAGGTGGCGATGATCCCCAATACCAGCGTGAAGAAGATCGAAGGGGTCATCAGCGGCAATGTAACGCGCCAGAATTTGTGCCAGCCATTGGCGCCGTCGATCTCCGCGGCCTCGTAGAGCGATTGCGGGATATCCTGCAAACCAGCCAGGTAGATGATCATCGTGCCGCCGGTTCCCCACACCATCAACATGATGATCGCTGGTTTCGACCATAGTTCAGAGGAGAGCCAACCGGGTCCCGTGATACCGATAGAATCGAGAAGGGCGTTGACCGGCCCCCATTGCGGCTGCAGCAGATAGAGCCACAGCGCTGCAGAGGCCACGGCTGGCACGATCGAGGGGATGAAATAGGCGGTGCGATAGGCCGCCATGAAGCGAACCCTTTGGTTCAACAGCAGAGCAAGCCCAAAGGCAACAATCATGCCCAGCGGAACCGCAAAAACGACGATATACACGGTATTGTACATACTCGTGTAGAAGAGCGGATCGGTGAAAAGTTCCCTGAAATTCTCAATGCCGACAAACGATGGGGGCAGCATGATATCGTAGTCGGTGAAGCTCAGCACAAATGATACAATGATCGGCCCCAGCGTGAAGATCAGAAAACCGATCATCCAGGGCAGGAGAAAGAGATAGAAGCTGATTGCCTCGCGACCGCGCAGGGTGCGATACCACGGTCTGGCAGGTGTGTTGGCTGACACAGATCATTGCCTCCCTTTTTGTAGGATCGTCCAGGAAGCGCCAATGCCTCCTGGACGATGTAATGACAACGGGCTTGTCGACGACGCCTACGCTTTCTTGTCGATCGCGGCCCAGGCGCGGTCGGTGGCTTCCTGCACCTTTGTCTTGCAGTTCAGCATCGCGTCTTCCGGCGACATCTTGTGCGCCAGCGCGGCGCGCGCGGCATTATCGATCTCCACCCAGTATTCCAGCGCAGCCACACCCATCTCGGTACCGCAGCCGTGAGTCCAATTTTCCAGGGCATCGATGCCCATCTTCCATGTACGCTGCTCGCGTTCACCCAGCTTCGAAACGTATTTCTCTTCCAGCATGGTGAGTGCAGGGATATAACAGGCTTGCGTCGGCCAGAATTGCGGCTCGCCCTCGATCTGCTCGCGTGCCCAGGCGGCTTCAACGTCGACCAGCGTTGCGTCCGCTCTGGCTTCCCAGCCCGGCTCGGTTGCCGTCCATTTCATCAGATCCCACGCGGCTTCCGGATTTTTGGTATTCGGCGCCATCACAATCGAGTAACCACACGACCAGGTGCTCTGCTCGCCGCCGGAGGGAATCGGCATCGGCGCAGCGTCCCACTTGATGTCGGGGATGCGCAGCAATTCGCCAACCGTCCAATCACCGGTCGCCGACATCGAGGATTTTCCAGCATGGAACGGGTCGGCGAGACCGGAGGAGGTGATCGACTGGCTGAAGGCGTTGGTCATTTCGAAGTCGCCCACATACTTGTCGTAGAAGTCGACCATCCATTGCATCGTCTCCACCCACTTGGGGTCATCAACCAGGATGGTGCGCTTGTCGTCCGAGATGGCTGGGGCCTTGTTGAGGAAGCCATAGAGCCACATCCACGAGTTTCCCCACAGGTAGGGGACAAAGCCGTAGCGATCAATCTTGTCGCCGGTCTTCTTGTTCAGCTTCTCGGTGTAGGCTTCCAACTCCTGCCAGGTGGTCGGCGGCTTGGTTGGGTCGAGCCCCACTTCCTCGAAATGCTCGGTGTTCCAGAACAGATAGCGCACGTCCGTGAAGAGCGGCAGGCCGTAGACCTTGCCATCCCAGGTCGATTCGGCCAACTGGACCGGCGTGAAGTCAGCTTGCTTGATCCCCGAGCTGTCCATCCAAGGAGTTACATCTTGAAAAAGCCCCTTGGCACTGAACTGCAAGAACGTGTGGCGATTCTGCACCGCAGCGTCGGGGCCAGTGCCGGCCGCCACGGCGGTCATGTATTTCTGGTCGCCAAAGACGATGTCGCCAATCACTGTAGCATTGACGGTCACGTTCTCATTACTTTCGTCGTACGCCTTGGCCATTGCCTCCCAAATTGGCCCTTCGAGCCACCACACATTCAACGTAATCGGTGCAGCCGCCGGAGCTGCGCCGCTGCTGCCTGGTTGCCCTGGCGTAGCCGGCGCACAGGCGGCAATGAATGCGACTGTCATGGTTCCCGCTGTCAACTGCAAAAAACTTCGGCGTGAAAGTTGCGTTTGCATGGATTTCTCCTCTCTGAGATTGTCAAAACGGTAGGATGAACAGAACGAATATTGGCGGACTGAGAACTGAGCAAAAACCTTGGTGGTGTGAACGCAGGAACCTCCATTTCTGCCAAAGGTGCAATCCCGGTTACGGCGTCAAGCGCAGGGTGCGAACGCCCCATGCCGGCAAGTCGACGCGCCAGTCACCGGCTTTTCCGACGAGTGCTTCTCCTTCTTCTTCCAGTAAATTGACGGCCACGGCACTGGCCTCGCTGAGTGCGCCGGTTAGTGCAACCTGGCGGTTGGCGCCAGTGGTCTCCCAAACACGCAGTACCGTTGCGCCTGGGGTTGTGCCCGGATACAAACTCGACAACGCCACGGAACTGCCGTGCACGCGTAGGAGGCTTTGGGCAGTGGCAAGCGTGCCATGGTTGGCTTGCACCAGTTTGCCGATCAATGGGCGAAGGTGATAGGCCGCTTGTTGTTGGCTATGCGCGGTGCGCCAATTGTCCTCGGTAGGAAGCAGGGTAAAGGCAAACACCTGTTCGCCGGCGTTTTCCCAATACAAACGCCCATCGCCACAGGAGGGTGAGGTGCGGAGCAGAACTGCAGCAAGCGTCCGCCCATCGTGATAAAAGGCTGGATGGTTGGTAAGAATCGTCAAGCCGCCGCGTGCGCCGGCCAGGTGCAGCCAACCCTGCACTTCCCGATAACTCATCTGGTCTTCAGGCGCAATCTCGTCACTATTACGCGGGGCAGTTCCCGCGGCAGTCTCTGTCCAACCAACGCCGTAGAACGGCGCGCCATAGGCGATGTCGGCGCGGTCTGCTCTACTTGGCAGCCCCAAGCGCACCTGTTGGTTGTGTGCGCCCCACCAGTAGATACGCGTCTGGAGATCAAGGCGTGCTTCGTTGCCCCACAGCGTAATCGACTGCTCGACTTCGCAGTGAAGCAGCCGTTTGTGGATGTGCACCTGAACGAAGAGCGGCCCGACCTGTACCACCTCGACACTTGCGCCGGTTTCGCTGACGACTGCGGCGTCTGCGGCAATACGCAAGGTGACATCATTGCCTGATTCTTGGATCGCATAGAGGCGTCCGACTTGCTCGCCACCCCAATCTTGCTGGCGTTTGCGGTCATAGATGCGGACGAGATTTCCACTATGCCGGTCGATCGAGAGCACCAGGTCGGCACTGGTCAACTGCAGGGCGGCAGAATTTTGAGCGACCTGTATGGTAGCGCCGCTGTTCGCGGGGAAACCCTCTTGGAGGTAGAACGATCGATAGCCCACCGATGGAATGGGGGGCAATTGGAGATGCACAGTCACGTGATCGGTAGCACTGGGGTGCATTTGTGCTGCGACCGGGATCCCCGTCTCGTCGACAACCTGGGTATTCGCTGTCCAACGATCGTTGGGCAGATCCACGGCGAGGACGCCACCCCGATCCTGCCCATGCGGATTGAAGACGACCAAGCAATCCCCTTCGACGGCCAGACGTTGGCCGATCTCATCCAACGTATGGTCGATGATGGCTTGTGTATAGGCGAGACAGCGCTGTTGAATGACCCGCTTCTGGAAGGTGCTCAACGCACCCTCTTTGCCGCCGCCGTTGTGATCTTGGGTAAAGACGTGCATCCGCCATAGTTCGCCCAGCTCGTTGCCACGCTGGATCGGATGTTTGCGGCCAAAGAAGGTGGTCTCATCGAAAGTTCCCTCCCACTGCTCGGCGCCAGGGGGGCGCCACGGGAGTTGCAGATGCTCGGCCACGGCGACCAACGTTTCTGCCGTCAACAATTGGCTCTCGATTTGGCGATCGCGTTGGAAAAAAGTTGCTTCTTCATCCGCAGCCACGCCCCACACCGAGGGAATTTCGCCGCTTAGGCACGGCAGATCGACGTACGCATCATAGGCCGACAAGACCCGCGCCGCCGTGGAATAGGTGAAGTCGAATGCGGGATAGCTTTTACGGAAAAGCCCAACATAGTCCTCCAAGTTGCGCCCAAACCACTGCCGGAAGTTGTTACGGTCGGTGAGATCGCCGGCGCTGCCGGAGACAAGCACGGTTCCCAATGGAAAGCCGGCCAGGGTGGCCGCGATGTCAAGCGGTTTCACCCACATATGCTTGGCAGCTACGGGATCATCCGCTACATTCATCAGGGTAAAGACATAGTGACGCGGATAGTTGAGCACCAGGATTGTGCTGCCATCTGGAGAGCGATAGCGCCAAACCTGACCATCTGGAAAGACCTTGCGCGAGGTGACGTAGTAGCGCAACCCGGCTTGCGAATAGAGTTGGGCGATTTGGGGAGTCATACTGGGCAGATCGGGATGAGTGATTGTGGGGTTGTCGATGCCGAGGACGTCCCGACACCAACGTTTGCCGATTTGGATATTGCGAATCAAGGACTCGCCAAGAATCAAGGTCTCCCAGCGATCTACGTAGGCTGCACCCACTTCGAGTCGACCTTCCCGCACCAATTGCAGAAACAGGTCGCGCAGTTCAGGGTGTCGCTCAAGGAAATATTCGGCAAAGACAACGGTGTCAAGCAGAAACGTTTCGTCAGGCGTCTCCCCGCAACGCTCCACATATTGGCGAATGATCTCGGCGCCCCGCTCAAGACAGGTTTTGAAGTTTCCCAGCCAAAACAGATCGAGGTGTGAACTCGGCAGATAGGCGATCGTGGGTCGCGACATAAGGTCGTTCTTTCTCTATGCTCTAGATTCGTGGACGGTAAAGTCTTCAGCGTTGGTCATGATGACCAGGTCGCACGCTCAGGCAGGTTCCAGCAGAAACACGTGACGCTTGCCGATCTGAAAGCGCCCAGACTTTCGGTATTGGCGGTGGTCGCATTTCTGGGCTTTGTTGGCCACGATGGCGACCACAGCGTTGACCGACAGGACCGTCAATAGTGCATCCAGCATTTGCCAAAGCGAACCTTCGGTTGAGGATGCCTCGGCACTGGCAGCGTGCCAATGAGAACGTTGGCCGTAAGGAACATCAGAGATGACCATATCGATGCGCCGCCCGGCCAATGCACCAACGATCTCCTGGGAATGGGTTGCATCGGCCCTGAACAGGTGTGTGTTGACTTGATGTGTTTGACTGAATTGGCGTAACTGGCGCCGGAAACGCTCTACACTTCTGACAGGGAATGCCGGATGTCCAGGTGCACCATAAAAAACGCGCCCACTGGCGTAATCAGAGTAGTCTTTGCTTTCGCTGGCAAATTGATAGGGCATCGCGCATGGCTGTCAGGGAAGAATTGCACTACCAGATCGGTATATGATATGTTACGCAGTGACTATTCCCCACGGCTAAAGCCGGGGGCTTCTACAGCTACTACCGACGAATCGGTGCTGAGGCTAGATAGTCCTCTAGCCAGAATGTTCAAAGCGGCATTGTGATCTCGATTCAGTTTCAAGCCGCAG